>Ga0172376_10000189_pt1 | contig 79507 bp, 57 predicted proteins | sample Lak35m_FD_121114 | JGI IMG/M metagenome (GOLD analysis project Ga0172376, IMG submission 121114) | Freshwater microbial communities from Kabuno Bay, South-Kivu, Congo - kab_092012_35m | ecosystem: Environmental > Aquatic > Freshwater > Lake | place: Democratic Republic of the Congo: South-Kivu... | reverse complement strand
CGCGAAACTCTCGTCGCAACGCATGAGCTTGGCGGCCTCAGTATGGAGCGAGTCAGCAAGATGATGCTCGACGAGTGCCGCTTGACGGGGGGGAAGTGGGTGCTTGATGGAAGCTCAGAGCCGACCACGATTTCCACTCAACTCGCTGGAGCGATCGGCATGCGGTACGAAAGCACGTTCAAGCCGCTGATGGATTTGGTTTTACACGTCACATGAGGAAGTTCTGAAAAGAGTTATCCGGACACGCACACGCACTCAAAGAGGTGGCAAAAACTACCGGGTGTCCATGCCAAGTTGCTCTTCCGCCCACGGTCCAAGTTTCTCGCGAAAGATCTTGACGTTGTGCCGAATATCGACGGGCAGCGAGCGGTGAAACAAGATCGTCTCGATGGTCTCGGTCAGTCGGTTTGCACGCCCCAGCGCTGCCAGTTCTTCGCGAAAGGCGGCTTCTGCGGCGGGTGTTTCTGGAAAGTGCCCTTGTTCTGGCTCGACGATGATGACTGGCTGCTGAGGCTGTGGGCCAACTCCAACTAACGCCGAGCGATAGACGCGCGGGTGCTGATTGAAGATGGCTTCACAGGGGATCGTGAAGAGCCGACCTTGAGTTGTCTCGACGATGTGCGCTTTCCGACCGCAAAACCACAGACGGCCTTGTTCGTCGAGATATCCCACGTCGCCCATGCGATGCCAAAAGCCCGTCGTCGATGACGCACTCTCGTCCTCGATCTTCGCGTTGCTAGTCGCTTCTGGTAATCGAAAATACTCACGCGTGGTCGACGGAGCTTGCACAAGGATCTCGCCGATTTGTCCGATCGGCAATTCGGTAGCCTCGGACATGTTTCTGATCGGTCCCGTGGTGATGGCGACGATTTTCACGCGTACCTGAGGGAACAGCTTACCGACGCACGTTCCATTACCGACGCGCCACAAGGCCGCCGTTTCTCCAAGCACTTCGCGGCCCGAGATTGACGCAATCGGCAAGGACTCGGTGGCGCCGTAAGGCGTGTGAATGTCGGCACTGGGTTCGGCGAATGCTTGAGTCATCCTCTCAATCACGTGGACCGGCACCGGCGCACCGGCTGAGAGCACTCGTTTGAGCGATTTGATACGCACGCCGTGTAATTCGCAGTACCTCCCGACACGGTTCCAGATCGCGGGGGACCCAAACGCTTGAGTGACTCCTTGATTCTCGATGGCTTCGAGAATCTTGCGCGGATCGACTTGCGCAGGCCGAGTGGGGTCCATCTCCGGGATAACAGTCGTGACTCCCATGGCGGCGTTGAACAGCGCGAATAACGGAAAGCCCGGCAAGTCCACTTCGCCAGGTTGGATGTCGTAGAAGTCGCGGAGCAGTTCGACTTGTGCATCGAACATGCCGTGCTCGTAAACGACGCCTTTCGGGGAACCCGTGCTACCGCTCGTGAAAATGATCGCTGCAGGATCGGTCTTGAGGGTCATTGGTGCGTCGAACGGAGACCACTCGGTACCGAGCAACTCGGTATAAGTCCGGCCGCCCCAAAACCAACGCCGACCATTCACTGTCACATTGAGCTGCGCCTTGGCAAAGCGGCGGCCCCACAGCACACGAATTGCTTGCACGAGGGGGATTGCAAGGAAACCTGCAGGCTCGACGGTTTCAAGACACTTGAAGATGTTCGATCGCCCCATGCCTGGATCAATCAGCACAACGACCGCGCCTGTCTTGAAGAGCGCGAATGTCAGCGCGATGAATTCGAGACTCGGCTTTACCATCAAGACGAGTCGCATGCCCGGACAGACTCCGTAATCGAGAAGTCCCCGCGCGAGCCGATCGCTCTCGCGGTCGAGTTGCTCAAAGGTCAGATGCGCGTAAGTCACGCGGCCGGCATGATCGCGACCAACCGGAAAGACAACCGCGCGTTGAGCGGGATAACGTCGAGCAGACTCACGCAGTCGATCAGCAATGTTCACGAAGTCGGGCATGCGAGGCGAATGCGTCTGAGGTGTGTTGAGGTCATCCGATTGAGATGGGTTTCATCCGGGAATGAATCCGCGTAATGGCTAAGAGGGCGAGACCTTACGAGAACCATCGTGCGGCTGACACTCATCGCAAACACAAATAGCCGCGTCGGTCGTTTGTCGACGCGGCTGTTTGCCGTTGTGAGTCGAACAGAATCCGGTTTAACCAAGCAACTCGGCGACTGGTTCGCCTTCGTTGAGAATTGGCAACGGACGTTTCGCTTGATCAAAGAAGACGTGATGGTGATCAATGCCGAGACAACGATAGATCGTCGACAGCACGCAGCCAGGCGTGGCGGCTTTGCTCGTGGGGTATTCGGCGTTGCTGTTCGTAGTACCGATGGCTTGACCCATCTTGAGTCCACCACCGGCGTACAGAATCGACATCGCTCCCGGCCAGTGATCGCGACCGGCGCCGGGATTGATGCGCGGCGTGCGTCCGAATTCTCCGAACGACGTCACGAGTACGTCGTCGTTCAAACCGCGGTCGTGCAAGTCTTCAACCAGTGCGGCGATGGCTCGGTCGTACTTCGGAAGCAGGTTGTTCTTCAGTTGGGCGAAGTTATCACCGTGTGTATCCCAACCGCCGCCCGCCTGAATCGTGACGTAGGTGACCCCGGCCTCGACCAGTCGTCGGGCCAGCAAGCAGCTTTGTCCGAGATCGTTGCGTCCGTACTTCTCTCGCAGTTTGGGATCCTCGGCTTGGATCTGAAACGCGCGACGTGCTTTCTCGCTCGTAATCATTTCGACCGCGTCGACATAGAACTTGTCGAGTCCTTCAATATCGCCCTTTGAATCGATGTCGCGTCGCACGGTATCAAGCTGCGACAACAAGCCGTGCCGCTTCGTCATTCGACCGCGATCAACTCGACCGGGCAGCGTCAAATTGCGGACGTTGAAACCATCGTTGTTTGGGTCGCTGTCGGGCGAGAAGGGATTGAACTCAGCTCCGAGATACGCTGCCTTGCCAAGTCCCAAGGCATTGGGCAGGTTCACATAAGCCGGCATGCCTTGCTCGGCCGAGCCGACCATCTTCGCCGCGACCGAGCCGCAAGCTGGGTAAATGTTGTTGTTGACTTCGATCGACGGCTGATAGCCGGTCAGCATCCATTGAGAACCCATGCCGTGACCGGCGTTGGTGTGATATGCCGAGCGTAGGATCGCGAGCTTGTCCATGATGCGCGCCTGCATCTGCAGGTGCTCGCCGATCTCAATCCCGGGCACGTTTGTGGCGATTGGCTTGAACTCGCCGCGAATCTCGCGCGGCGCCTCGGGCTTCAAATCGTACATGTCAATATGTGAAGGTCCTCCGGCTGCCCAGATAAGAATCACCGACTTGCGTCGTGAGGTCGATCCGCCTTCTTTGGCAAGGGCTTCGTGCCGCAACAGAGTGGGCAGAGTCAGCCCCCCGACGGCGAGGCTGCCGACTTGCAGAAAGCTGCGGCGGCTGAAGCCATGGCATGGGTGGAGCGTGTTCGGGAAGAGATTCAACATGATGACTCCCATGGAAAGAGGAGTGAGCTACTGTCAGCACCAAGTATGTGAATCGGTCGCGAGGGCGACCGCTACTGAGGAGAGTTTGACGTCACTATTTCCCTCTGTTTCTCACTAATGGTTGAACAAGAACTCCTTCGAATTCAGCAGCGTCCAGAGGACGTCTTCGAGGGCTTTCTTTTGGTCCATTTCGCTCGCGATGTAGGTCTCGACAGACTTCTTTTCGGCGGCGGTCGGTAGGCGCGAGAGCGTGCCGAGATACAGGTCGTCGATCATCTCCGGCAGCGGCTTCTTGGCCGCGATCAGCTTTGAGATCCGACCGTTGCCGTCGGCGACTTTGTTCTCGATCTCGTCCGAGTTCGCGAGCAGCAGGACTTGCGCGAGTGTTGCTCCGGATGAGCGTTCGCATTCGCAACCGGTCACTCGCTTCGGGCGGTCGAAGGCGTCGAGGAAGTACGAACCGAAGTTCTCGTGAGGCAGGTCGATCGACCGCGCGGTCTTGCCGACTCCGCTGAAGTTCGAACGCGTGCCCGCCGCCATGTCGACCGAGTCCAGCAGCACTTCGGCGATCATGCGTCGCGCGTAGAAGCGCGCGAAGTTTTGGCGGTCGTTCTTGTTGTGCTCGGTCGGGACTGACGAGAGCTGATAGGTCTTGCTGCTCACGATCTTGCGAATGGTGTGCTTCATGTCGAAGCGATGTTGGACAAAATCCTTCGCGAGGTAGTCGAACAACTCGGGGTTCGACGGCGGGTTCGTATCGCGTAGGTCGTCGACTTCATGCACGAGCCCGCGTCCGAGGAAGTGGCCCCACAAACGATTCACGAGCGTCTTCGCGAAGAACGGGTTGTCCGGCTTCGCCATCCAGTCAACGAGCCCGTGACGCGGGTCGTCTTCCGCACTGAACTTCGCGTATTCGCCGTCGAGGTATTTGGGCTCGGGGACTTTGTTGGTCAGCGGGTTCTTCTCGCCGGTCGTGGCTTGAACGGCAGCGAAGTACGGCGGCGGCTGACCAAAACCTTTGCGACCCAACCGCGTGAAGAAGCCGGTCATGCCGTAGTAATCCTCCTGAGTCCATCGCTCATACGGATGATGGTGACAACGAGCACATTGCAGTCGCAGCCCGAGAAAGACCTGCGCGGTATCGGCGGTCGTTTGATGCAACTGATCGTCGCGGCTTTGCCAGTACCAATTGATGGCCGGCGCGTCCTTCCATTCTCCGGCAGCAGCGACGACGCCCCGCACGAACTCGTCATAAGGAGTGTTCCGCGCGATCGCGTTCTTGATCCAATTGTGAAACGCATAAGACGCATCGTCCGAACCCGCGAGGTTTGAGTTCCTCAAGATCGAACCCCAACGCAGCGCGAAGAACGTCGGGTAGTCGGGCGATTCGAGCAGCTTGCTGATGAGCTGATTGCGTTTCTGCGGCGACTGGTCCGCGAGGAACGCTTGAGTCTCCTCAACCGTCGGGATGCGACCGCAGAGATCGAGCGTCAGTCGGCGAATGAACGTCGCATCGTCGCAGACAACCGACGGCTTGAGCCCGAGCTTCTTCCACTTCCCGACCGAGAGTTCGTCGATCTCGTTATTGGGTTCGAAGCCGTCGATCGACGCGAGCGGCGCCGCATGCGGGACGAGTGCCCGATGCACGGTCACTTGCCCCATGTAGCGCGCCATGATCGTCGCTTCGCCCGTGAGTTCACCCGCTGTCACGAGCCCGTCCTTATCGACGATCGCCACAACATCGAGATTCGACGCGAAGTCCGCTTGCCGAGTGACATCGCGCGTCGAGCCGTCGGTGTATTCGGCGACGACGCAAAGCTGCTGACGCTCGGCGTGCTGAAAGGATTGCTCGTTCGGAAAGACCTTGATGCGAGCAACCTGCGGAGCACTCGGAGTCGCCGGCTTCGCTCCCGCATCGAGCCATGCGCTGAAGAGTTGATGTGCTTCGTCAGTCGTCTCAAACCGCTTACCGCCGCCATGAGGCACGGAGCCCGTCGCCTTGAGCAGCATCAAGCTCTTCCCCGCTGCCGGAGCAAAGACGCGCCGACCGCGCGCGTCCTGCACGATCGCCTGAAAGTCGAACGCCGAGTCGAACCCGAACAGCGACAACTGAAACCCATTCTGCCCGCGTTGCTTGCCATGACACCCGCCCGAGTTGCAGCCATAGCGACTGAGGATCGGGACGATCTCATTGACGAAGTCGACATCGCGCTTCGTCGTCGAGCCCTTCACAACGACAGGTATTTTTTGCTCCATCCCGCCGTGCTTAACGAGCAGCGTCCCTGCGCCATCCGCCTTCGGACTCACAAAGCCGCGCGCATCGACCGAGAACAACTCAGGATCAAGACTCTGATAAGTCGCCTCGCGGGTGACATCTTTCTTACCCGTCGTCGAAACAAGCACTTGCCGCCGCGCATAAGCGTCCGTGAGTTCCACTTGCTGAGGAAAGACGCCGAGCGGTTCGGCGGAATCAACCGCAGTCAGTGGCACAACAGCAATCACGAACGCTGCAACGCGAAGTGGCCAGCGCATGATGTCCTCGAGGAAGAAGGCGATGAGGCGGGAGCAACGGCAGGACGTTCGAAAGTGGGGACGCCGACGATGCTAAGAGTCCTTCCGACTGACGGCAATTTGGGACGCTGCTCTTGCTCCAAACCTGAAAACTGCGGCGGCAATTTATAGGAACGAGGCAGTTCGACGGATTGCTGCGAATCAGCCGCTTCTGTCTCCGGCGTCTAAGACTTGAGTGAAACTTGCGACTCTTCCGAGAAATCTGAGTCAAGAACCCGGTTGCGCCAGTTCGATGCTTATGAGGGGAAACTCTGCGCGACAGGCACGCCTGCACTGTTGCTGAGTTCTTCCAGCAACTCACTTTGTCCTTTGCACCACACCGAGTCCCGGCATGCTCGAAAAGATCCTGCAAGCATTCGATCTTGCCCGCCGCCCATTTGGAGCGATGCCAGACCCGAAGTGCTTCTTCACCACCGACACTCTTCAAGAGACGCTCGATACGCTCGTGGCCAACATCGAACGAGGGCAGGGCATCGGCATCGTCACCGGCGATGCTGGCATCGGGAAATCGCTGCTTTGCGAGCGGTTGTTGATGGAGCTCACTGATCGTTTTGAAGTCGTGCTGCTGCGGCATGCGAAATACCAATCAAGCCGCGCGGTCTTGCAGGAAATCTTGAGCGAACTAGGGGGCGAGTTTGAAGGACTTGATGAGACGGAATTGCGACTGGCAATTCGCCGTCGAGTGCAGGCCATTCGTCCGAGGCACGCAGCGCTCGTCGTGATTATCGACGAGGCCGATAACTTCCCGAGTGAAGCGCTGGAAGAACTACGGATCCTCGCGGATCTCGCTCAAGATGGGACGCCGATCGCACGCTTGGTGTTGTGTGGTCAATGGAGATTGGAAGAGCGACTCACCGAACGTGAATTTGATGCACTCAATCAACGTGTCAGTGCGCATGCGGCGTTGCAGTCTCTCTCCACGAGTGAGTCAGTGGACTATGTTCGCTTTCGCTTGAATTGGGCCGGCGGCAATACCGACAGCATCTTCAGTGAGTCGGCGTTGCGATGCGTGGTCCGAGCTGCGGGTGGAGTTCCTCGGTGCCTCAATCTGCTGGCCGATCACTGCTTGTACCTCGCCCGAGACCGTTACGAGCGTCCGATTGAAGCAGAGACCGTGCGTCAGGCACTTGCCGATCTCAAACGTCTACCGTTGCACTGGAACGATCTTCATGACCTCGCGACGTTGGCAGTGAATGACGATGAGACACTCTTCGAAGTCTCGGTTGACGACACGGTCTTCGGTCTCTCTGCAACGGGCACTGAATCACCTAGTACAGAGACAGACTTGTCGGTCGGCAACGAGTTGCCGTTGGCGCCGATTGCGGAAACCGCAAGTTCGTGCTTTGAGTTCGGAGCTGAAGATCAATCACTCTTAGATGCTGAGCTCGAACTGATGTCCGATAGTGCGAGTGCGACGATTGAGATTGGCTCAACCCCAACACTCGCGTCGCCAGTTTCTGAAGCGATCGTGTTCGAGTTCGGTGCCGAGATGGCTCTTAGAGTGGATGACGAAATCGGCGCGACTGCCGACGTTCACACCACCCCGATGGCAGCAGTCGATGCCGCGCCAGCCAACGTCAGCCAACTCATCAGCAGCTCTACTGACTCGTCTAATGGTTGCTGTTTCACAATCACTGCGCCGCAACGTTCTCGAACAACGCCCCTTGTCGACGACATCGAGAAATCTGCTCAACCTGCCATGAATGTCATGATTGGCGACGGCACATCGCGTTTGAGCCCGACGTCTGGTGATGTCGATCATCACTCCGCTCTGAGCTGCGATGAGTCCGCGCCTGACACCTTGAATATCCTCTCGGAAGCAGCGCTCGATGCTTCTGAGCCAGTGGCCGAATCCGCAGACAGCGCATTCAACGATGAGTGCTGTCTGACATTGAAGGCGCCGCCGCGACGGCAATCGCTCAGCAGCCTGTTAGGGCACACGTGCAGCACGATGTTGTCGTACTCGAAGCCTGGTGAATTCGGGCACGTTGAAAATGTTCCACAGGAAACTCAACAAGCTGTTATCGAGCCGACCACCACGTTGATCGAGCCATGCCATGCGCCGCGATCTCTCGGCGCTGAGGCGACATCGCCTTCCCTTGAACAACATTCGGACAACAGCCGCTCGTTGTGGCCCGAGAAGTCATTTACTCACGAGGAACATCCCGTGCCTCAGTTCGTCGAAGAAATCGTTCTGGACCACTACGCCGCTCTGCAGGAGCCTGAGTTCAGTGGCATCATTTGGAATCTCGCCCAGCAAACGTCAGGTGATTTGCCCTCCATCGTCGAACAAGTGCCACCTAAGGCAACGATTGACGAACGCGACTTGCTGATCGATGAGCCGCCGCGCATCACGTTGGAGTTCGAGGAAGCCGTACGTCGCCGTGACGCCGCAGCGAGCGTTCAGCGACCGGATCGGCGCGTGGAACCGCAGAAAGCCGACATCGAACGGCATCTTGCTTCTGAGGACCTCAGTTCGAGTGACGTCGTCGAGGATGTTCGACCACTACAACCGAGTCACTATCTCGATGTGATCATGCCGTTGATCGACGAAGCGATTGACGGTGAGGACATCTTGCCCGATGCGACTTCGCGTTCGCGTGAGGAGATCGAGGCGGAGTTGATCGACGTACTCACTTCGGGCGAACCGGGGACAGAAGATTTGATTGGTTCTGAAGTGCTAGACCTCTGCCTTGATGCGCAAGCGGCAATTCAGCAGGCTCAAGATGCGGTCGCTCAGTCCTTGCAAAACCAACTGTCTGCAATCGATCCAGATGATGACGACCCTGTCTTTGAGCAGTCCTTGCACGCTCACTTTGATGTCGTCGAACCAGAGGATGACAGCGAACTCTCGGCCACGGAAAAGTCGGAACGGCGTATGGAAGGCCTCCGAGAGTCCCAGCGACGCGATGAGCAGCGTTCCGATCCACAGGACCAAGCGAGACGTCCCTTCAGCCGTCTGTTCAGCGAATTGCGTCGTCGTCAGCGACTGGTCGGCTGAACGACCCGCGTCGCAAAGGTCGGCCAACGATGGTGATTGGAGCTCACGTGGATGCCCGCTTGGGAGTCTGATTCCATGCACGCGGTCAGCCGTACGCGTTACCGTGGTTCAAGCGCTGAACCATGTCGTGCGACACCGTTGATTGGCGGGACGATTGAGGCTTGATCGCAAATGAGTGATGGTTGTGGCCACGAATTGAGCGCGAGAAACGCTCGACAGTCGTGTTGACCTCTTTCATCGAGATCTCTTTGTGACGGCCATGCTGAGATGGATTTTACTGCTCGCTTTGCTGTTGCGGCTGAGTACGGCTGTCGCTGTGCAGAGCTATCTCGACAACGTCGCGCAGCGTGAGTTCCTCATTCCTGGTGATGCAAATGGGTATTGGGAACTCGGTCAGAAGCTTGCTCACGGCGAGGCGTTCGAGATCTATCAGCCGCCGCGTCGTATCATGCGTATGCCAGGCTTCCCGCTTTTACTGGCGGCTTCGATAAAGATCGGTGGCGAGAGTTTGTTCTTCGCGCGGTGTGTACTCGCGGTTTGTGGAACGTTGGCTTGCGGATCTGTCTACTGGCTTGGTCGAGTCTTGCTCAACGAACGTGTTGGCATCATCGCGGCGCTTCTGGCGGCAGTTTCGCCGATATTCATTGGCTTCAGCGTCGAGATTCTCAGTGAGACACCCTTTGCTGTCTCACTGACTCTTAGTTTGGTGTTGCTGGCGAAACTGCGTGGTGCGAGCGAGCTATTCGAAAGAACTGCCGAGACCCGAGTCGTTCAGCAGCCTTTCGTGTTGCGTCGAGCGACGTGGGCCGGAGTGCTGATCGCGGTCGCGACCTTTATGCGGCCGACGTGGCTACTCATCGCGCCGTTGTTCGGTGTCTGGCATGTGGCGGTTGAGTGCCGCCAGAAGGGCTGTCCCAGGCGTGCGATCATCGAGGCGGCGCTGATCGGCATTGGCTGCGCGGCGGTGCTCGCACCGTGGGCCATCCGCAATCGGCAGTTCGCGGACGGGCATCTGATTCCGACGACGTTGTGGGTCGGGCCGAGCCTTTACGACGGTCTGCATCCAGGCGCGACAGGCGATAGCGACATGCAGTTCTTCGAAGACGATCGACTAATGGCGAGCGGCTTCAGCGAGTACGAAATGGATCGTGAGTATCGACGTCGTGCTTGGGCGTATGCCGCCGCACATCCTGGTCGTGCGATCGAGTTGGGGGTCGTCAAATTAACTCGGTATTGGAGCTTAACGCCGAATGCTTCACAGTTTCGGTACTGGTTTTTGAGGCTGCCCATCGGATTGTTTGGCTGTTTGACATTTGGTTTCGCAGTGCGTGGAGCTTGGCGCTGGCGTTCGCGTGGAACTCTGTTGCTGCTGACCGCGGGACCGGTGCTCTACTTCGCGGCGATTCATTGTCTGTTTGTGGGTTCGGTCAGATACCGATTGCCGGCTGAGTACCCGTTGCTCGTGCTCTCAGCGGCGGGGATCGTTGATTGGTGGGAGCAACGGCGAGTGAGAGTCGTCGATCGGACATCGCAGGCGGTTAGCGAGCTATGAATTCGCGTCACCAGCAACTCCGGCAAGGATGCCAAACGTGCTCAGCACATTGTGGAAAACGACGAAGTGGTTGCTGTTGCTGCTGCTGCTGCTGACCGCAGCGGGAGGAGTCGGTGCGGTCTATTTTTGGAATCACAGTGACGAACTGCTGCGTTCCGCGCTGCTCGATGGCATTCAGCAGTGGGCTCCCGAGGCAAAGGTGCAACTCGCGCGTTGCCGCGTCGACTTGTTGGGCCGAGTGCATCTCGATGAGTTTTCGCTCACGCTTCCTGATGAAGAGACTCCGTTTGTCGTGCTGCCCGAAGCGATCATTGATCTTGATCGTGACGCGTTCTTACAGCGACAAGAAGTGGTCGTGCAGAACGTCGAATTGGGGCGCCCCGCATTGCAGTTAGTGCGCGGCGCGGATGGTCATTGGAATTACCAGAAGTTGCCGCCCCTGCCAGCCGGCAAAAAGGGCGCGCTGCCTGAAGTGCGTATCGACAAAGCCAATGTTCGCTTGGAACTGAATCAAAGTCGCTTGAGCTCACCGGGGCTTGTCCAGGTTTCGGGAGCGAACATCACTCTCAAACCCACGAGCAAACGCACGCTCGACGTACTCATCTCAGCGGAAGTTGAACGCATTGGTCGAGTGTCAGTTGATGGCAAATTAAATGTCGACGCATTGACCGGCAGTTTGAAGGGCACGCTCGCGGGTTTGCGTGTTAACCGGCAGTTGCTGGAGTATGCGTCATTGTTTGAGCCAAACATCACGGCTCAGGTCGCTCAGGTTGAGCAGAAGCTGCGTAACGAGTTCTTCGCTGAGCCCGATCCCAAAGCCGCTTCTCCGTTCTCGATCCAAGGCATCGCCAAACTTGATCGAGCGAATGGCATTCAAAGGACTGCGAACTCTGCAGCGGTGTACGAACAACGCCCCCTCGGCTCTGCGAAGAACTCGATCGAGTCGAATGCTGAACGCGAGGCATTTTCCCACTCTGTGCCAGCGGAAGCCATTGGAGTCGCAGACTCGGTTCTCGGTCTGACCGCTGACTTAACTCTTGGTTTTCAAATTGAACGTTCGCAACCCGATGTTCCACCTCAAGTGCAACTCACATGCGACATCAGTAATGGCGAGGTCACCAATACGGCGCTTGCGTTTCCGCTGACGGACTTAAGTGGGCAAGTTGAGATCACGCGTGAGCGACTGATCATTCGGCGTCTCTCGGCGAGTAACGGTCCGACGGAAGTCGGTGTGCGTGGCGAAGTGTTGCTGCAAGACGGTGGGCCGCGCGGCAGAGTTGGTTTAAAGATGAACAACATCGCGTGCGACCAACGTCTGCGCGATCGACTCTCGGTCGGATTCGGTCGGATTTACGACGCTCATCACCCAGAGGGCTTCCTCGATATGGAGGCAGTCGTCGCGACAACTGCCGACGGCCAGTGGCAACCAGAGACGTTCACGGTCTCGGCCAACAAGTGCTCGGTGATGCACGACGTCTTCCCCTATCCGGTGAAAGATGCCGTCGGCACGATCAAGCTTTCGAGCAAAGACTTGATCATCGACATGCGCGGTTACGCCGGACGGCAACCCATCACGCTGAAGGGACAGGTGAAAAACCCTGGTCCGAACGCACACATCTTGTTCGACATTGAGGTCGCGAACTTGCCGATCGATGAGCAGTTTGTGAATGCCTGCCCGTCGGGGCTGCAAAAGACAATCAGCGCGATGCAACTCAAAGGACTTGTCGACGGTAAGTGGCATCTGGAGAAAGAACCTGGTGACGGTCGTCCGTTCAAACCAGATCTCGTCGGGTTCTTGCATGATGGCAGCATGATCTATGAGCCTTTTCCGTATCGCGTCGACGCGTTGTCTGGAAAGCTCGAGTTCGATGGGACTACTTGGAAATTCACCGACCTCAAAGGCCTGCATGGCGGCGCGACGCTCGCGGCGAATGGTGCTTATCGTAAGCCCAAGGGCGAACCGGGCCGGCTAGATCTGACGGTCGACACGAGGGACGCGCCGATTGACTCATCGCTGTATGACGCGGTTCCCAAGTCGCTCAAGAAAGTTTGGCAGGACTTTCAACCACGCGGCACGATCAAGCATGTGGTCACACGCGTGGAATGGGATGAGGGCACGCCGCCCGTGATTCGCTTACCGGTCATTGAAATTACACGCGGGCGGTCTTTGATGCCTCGCTTTCCGTATGAGTTGACCGACATTGAAGCCAGCTACGAGTACATTCCTGGCTACTTCAGCACCGAGCAAAGTCGTCGTGTGCCCACACTGCTGAAAGTGAAGTCCTTTGAGGGGCGGCACAATCAAACGCTGCTCGTTGTACATCGCAACGGCGGTTTTGTGACGATCGATGAGCAAAGCGACTGGCACATGCGTTTGGAAAGTTGGCAGGCTCGCAAACTACGCACAGATCAGGATCTCCTGCGAGCGACCTCTGCCGGTTTACGATCGGTGCTCGCCACATTCGAGCCTGGACAAGATCTCGAAGTTTCGGGGTTGCTCGATCTGAAAGGTTCGTCCGATCCGCGATTTCCTTTGACTGCGGCTTGGTCGATCGAGACGGAACTCAGCGGCAATTCCATCGCGGCCGGTTTGCGGTTTGAGGATGTGCATGGCCGTATTCGGTCGAGCGGCTATTGGGACGGTACCGTTGCCAAGGTCGATGGCCAGCTTCAACTCGATTCACTCAAAGTCTTCGAGAAGTACGAACTCAACGATGTCGAAGGACCGTTTAAGTTGCGTGATGGCATCTTAACATTTGGTGCCGAACGCGCGCTCGATGGCATTTTCACTGATGACACCATCAAGCCTCTGGAGCAGATTACTTCACGGTTCTTGCAAGGCTTGCTGACGCTCAACGGCCAGGTGATGGTCGAAGCGCCTGCGAGTTATCACGTTCGCGTGGCTATGTCGGATGGTCAGCTTCAAACATTCGCCCGCAAGTACATGCAAAGTGGTGAGCAGTTGCAGGGCAAGATGCAGGGCTGGATGGACTTGCGCGGTGAGGGTTCGGACGCACGCCAACTCACGGGCACAGGCCAACTGCAAATTAGTCCGGCCAAGCTTTACGAACTGCCGATCATCTTTCATGTGCTCGATGTGCTGATGCCAACAAGCTCAAAGGCAGCCGCGTTTAATTACGCACTCTGTTCCTATCGAGTGGCTAAAGGCCGCTTCCTCTTCGACGCGATTGATCTCGTGGGTGATCAAGTGCAGATGCGAGGACAGGGTAGTTCGACCTTTGAAGGAGACATCGATCTGGTGTTCTCGTCGATGTTACCGCAGTCGATGTTGCCGAAGAGTCCGTTTCCGTTCTGGGTACCGGTGGCCAGTGAAGTCACCAACCTGGTCCGCGCCGCAACGCGTGAGGCGACTCGTGGCTGGGTGGTCGTCAAAGTGACTGGTAAAACATCTGATCCCAAGACCGAGGTGGTCCCGGCGGCGAATCTCGACCGAGCGTTCAAAGGCTTCTTGGACACATTGCGACCGCTCCCACTGACTCCGCAGCCCTTGCAGCCGCAGACGGCCAATGGGCGAGTTGATGAAGGCCGCAGGCTACGCTGACACTTGAGTTAAAGGCTGAGCCGCAAACGAGGCTTGCTGAGGTCCAGAGAGGCTCTTGTGCGCTAGAGATTGATCGGCACAATGCGATCCGTCTGCTTGCTTACCCACCTGCCATCCCTCCTGATTGCGACCTGCCATGCAATTCACTCTAAGAACGCTGGGCCTTATTGGAGCAGTTGTTGGTTTGATGATGTCGTCGCTGGCGCAGGCCGGTGACGCACTCGCCAAGCGAGTCGATGAATTCATCAACTCCAGGTTGAAAGAGGGACCAACAGCGCTGAGTTGTGGTGATGCGTCGTTCGTGCGACGGGTTTATCTCGATCTGGCCGGACGCATTCCAAGTGCAACGGAGGCGACCGCGTTTCTCGATGACAACAACCCGAATAAGCGAGTCGCGTTGATCGACAAGTTGCTCGCCAGTCCTGATTACGCGCGGCGGATGGCGGATCAGTTTCACGCGATGTTGATGGAGCGACGCGGTGAGAACACCGAGTGGAACAAGTTTCTGCTGACGTCGTTTGAGGCCAACAAACCTTGGGATCAGTTGGCGAAAGAAATCCTCGATCCCGATTCGAATCATGACGTGAATCGGGGAGCCGCGTTCTTTCATACGAAGCGACTCGAAAAAGTCGGCCAGCAAGACACGGATTATCCTGGTCTGACGCGCGACGTCGGGCGCTTGTTCTTGGGCATGGATTTGCAATGTGCTCAATGCCACAACCATCTTTTCATTGAGTCCTACAAGCAGTCCGATTTTCAAGGGCTCTTTACTGTTTATCAAAACACCTTCATTCGCACCGATCTGAAGTTTCCGGCGATCGGCGAGAAGCTGATGACGAAGAAGCAAGACTTCTCGTCGGTCTTTGACAAAGTGGCGATGTCGACCGGGCCGCGAGTGCCCGGCGCGAGCGAGGTCGAGATTCCGACGTTCGAGAAGAATGAGGAATACATCACTCCGCCAGATCGCAAGACAAACTTTCCCGGCATCCCGCGCTTTCGTCCAATGGCCATGATTGCGCGGGATCTCGCGAATTCGACGAACAAAAGTTTTGCCAACAACTTTGCCAATCGGGTGTGGTTTTTGATGATGGGGCGTGGGCTTGTGAATCCCCTTGATCAACAGCACGTCGGGAACGCTGCCTCGCACCCTGAGTTGCTCGACGCGCTTGCACAGTCGGCCGTCGACTTGAAGTTCGATCTCAAAGCGGTGTTGAGACAGATCGCACTCAGTGAGGTGTATCAACGCGATTCGGTGCTGCCTTCTGGGACCGCAGCGGTGAAGCCCGAGTCATATCGTGTCGCCAACGAGAAACGTCTGACGGCCGAGCAGATCATGGCGAGCGTGTTGGTCGCGACGGGCACGCGTGAGAAGCCGACGGAACTCAAGGGCGATGCCGAGAAGAACCGTGCGGCGTTTGTCAAAGCCTTTGGCAATGTGCCGACCGATCCTGAAGTCGAGTTCTCGCCGTCGCTAAAGTCGTCTTTGTTCTTGCTCAACGATGCGTTGATCATGGACTGCTTGCAACCGCAGCCTGGTCATTTGATTGACCGGCTAACTCAAACCGAGGATGCGAAAACTCTCGCGAACGAGCTTTATTTGTGTGTGCTGACTCGCCAGCCGACTGCGGAAGAGTCGGCGGCGGTGTCTGAGTATTTGTCAAAGAACCCCGACCGCAAAGCTGCCGCTGTCACGAACCTAGCTTGGTCGTTGCTGGCCTCGACAGAGTTCTGTTTGAATCATTGAGAGCTTGGCTGGCCAGGAGACGTCGAACCGAAGGGGATGAAGTCGAATGACGAACCCGTTGTGCAAACCGTGGGAACATCGCTTGTCGCGCCGGCAATGGTTCGGTTCTGCCGCTGGCGCAGCCGGAGTCGTCGGACTGGGCGGACTGCCGATGCCGGTGCTCGCCGATGAAATAAGGCGAAAATACAAGCAAATTTTGTTCGTCTGGCTGGATGGAGGAGTTTCTCAATTGGAGTCGTGGGATCCAAAACCGAACACCGAGTTCGGTGGTCCCTTCCGAGCGATTCCGACTTCTGTTCCCGGCGTTCATTTCAGTGAGTTGCTCCCCAGAACGGCGCGACAGATGCATCACCTCGCCGTCTGTCGCAGCGTGTGTACCCAAGACGATGCGCACTCTTCCGGAGTTGATCGCATTCAGCGGGGCGACCCGAAGAATCGCGGGGTGATCTATCCCTACTTCGGAGCGGCGGTCACCAAGTTGCTTGGTCCGAATGACAGCGGCTTGCCACCGTACGTCTGGATCAAGCCGCTGAGTGGAGGTTTCATGCACAAGGACGCGGGCTTCCTCGGTCCGAAGTATGGCTCGTTGGCCTTTGGTGACGGTAAGCCGCCGGAGAATTTGTTGCAGCATGCCTCAGTCAGTGATCGGGACCTCAAAGAGCGGGCGGCCTTACGAACACTCGCCGATCAGCGTTATGCGCAGACTCATCGTTCGGGTTCGACCGATGCGAATTCCTTTGTGTTCGACATGGGGCTCGAATTGATGCGGCGGCAAGACTTGTTCGATACCACCAAGTTCTCGCCTCAAGATGTCGAACGCTACGGTACTCACGATCTTGGTCGGCACATGCTTCAAGCACGGAAGATGCTTGATGCGGGCGTCACGTTTGTGAAAGTCAACTCGTATGGTTGGGACAGTCACGGCGATAACTTTAATGGCAGTTTGAGCCTCGTTTCAAAGTTTGATCAGCCGTTTGCGGCGATGATCGAAGATCTGGCTGAACGCGGCATGCTCGACAACGTACTGGTCATTGCGATGAGCGAATTCGGTCGCACCCCCCGCATCAACGGTCATCTCGGACGCGACCATTGGCCCGAAGCGTGGTCGATCGCTATGGCTGGCTGTGGTTTGAAAAAGGGCTTGGTGGTCGGCGAGACCAACGGCAATGGGACCTATGTAAAGTCCGAGCCCTATGACATCGGGCACATGTTTCATACGTGGTTCAACGCGTTGGGCATCAATTCGCAAAAGGCGGAGTACAACAACGCCGGTCAGCCTCTGCCAATCGCGCATGAGGACATGCATCCGGTGAAAGAGTTGCTCGCCTAAGAGCCGTGGAGTTTGACCGTGCTTGGAGATTGTGGTTGGAAGTCGTGGCGTTGTGTTCTGCTGGTGTGGCTGCTGGTCACCGTGCCGAGCTTTGCTCAGGACGCTCGCAAGTACGACTTCGCGAAACCCCTGCCGACTCGAATGGCGGATGCGAGCGACGACTTTTTCTCGGCGGGGCATGTGCCAGAATTGCGGCTTTCAGTTGCTGACGCTGACCTTCAGAAGCTGCGCGAGAACCCGCGTAATTACGTCCGTTCGCAGATCGGCGAGGATGGTCAGAAGAACTACAAGAGCGTTGGGCTCAAGCTCAAAGGTGCGGCGGGCAGCTTTCAAGATGTCGATCAGAAGCCTGCTTTCACACTTAACTTCGACAAGTTCACGAAGAAGCAAGACTTTCACGCAATTGAAAAGCTTTACCTCAATAACTCGGTGCAGGACGAGAGTTTTGCCAACGAGTGGCTGTGCTCACTCATTTTCCGAGTGGCGGGCATTCCGGCGCCGCGCGTTGGGCATGCGCGGGTGTGGCTCAATGAGCGTGATCTGGGTTTGTTCGTCATCAAAGAGGCCTATGACTCCAAGTTCATCAAACGGTACTTCGAGAACTCAAAGGGCAATCTTTACGACGGCGGCTTCCTGCAAGAACTCGATGCGCCGCTGGAGAAAGATGACGGCGATGGCGTTGATGATCGCAGCGATTTGCAAGCGATCGTCGCGGCGTGCCACCTGCCGCCCAATGCGGCAAACTGGAAGCAACTCGCGGAGCTGGTTGATGTGGATCAGTTTGTGACCTTTATGGCGCTCGAATTATTGACCTGCCATTGGGATGGCTATTGCCATAATCGCAACAACTATCGGGTCTACTTCCATCCGACGAATGGCCGAGCGCACTTTTTGCCACATGGCATGGACCAGATGTTTCAGGATCCCGGCTTCTCGATCATCGACTTCCCGCCGGCTCTGCTCGCGACGGCGGTCATGCAGAACGCCCAATGGCGTGGACTGTATCGACAGCGGCTGCGCGATTTGATGCCGCTGTTTGCTCCTGCGGCGGGCTTACAAAATGAGGTCGACAAGCTGACGGCGCGGCTCAAGCCCGTGGTGCAGCAGATGGGTGAGGACCGCTGGCAACAATTTTCGGATCGCATCGCCGAAGTGAAGCAGCGGCTGCATGAACGAGCTGAGCATCTCACACAACAGATCGAGCAGCCTGATCCCCAGCCACTCGCGTTCGACAAGGCGGGGCAGGCGGCGCTGGGGGATTGGTTTGAACGAGTTGAAGATGGCAACGCTCAAGTCGAGCGACGTCCGATCGATGGAGATGCGAAGCAATTGCTCATTCGCAAGGTCGACGGCGAGTGTATTGTGGCGTCGTGGCGGTCGCGTGTGCTGCTCGAACGCGGCCGTTATCGGCTGGAAGCCAAAGCCAAGGCGACGGGAGTAAAGCCAATTGAAGGCGATCAGAAAGTCGGCGCTGGCCTACGCATTTCTGGCTCTGAACGAGACAACAAACTGATCGGTACGACGGCTTGGAAGCCACTCCAGTTTTCGTTTGAAGTGGAAGAACGGCGGTTCGTTGAGCTGGTGCTTGAACTGCGAGCAACGGCTGGCCAAGTCGAGTACGAAGTCGCGTCATTGCGTTTGATGAAGCAATAAGTGAGCGTCATTCGCGACCGTACGGCTGGATGAAAAGGGCCTTGGACATGAACGGCTTCCTGCGTCGACTATTTGGCGACCGAGGTGAACGTGCGGCGGCAAAATACCTGAAGTCCCAAGGCATGCAGGTGATCGCGCGGCAGTATCGGACGCAATGGGGTGAGATTGACCTCATCATGCTTGATGGTGACACGTTGGTGTTTGTCGAAGTGAAGACACGCGAGTCGGCAGAGAGAGGCCGTCCCGAAGAACGAGTCGATCGCACCAAGCGCACGAACTCGACGAAGGCGGCACTCGCGTTCTTAAAGACGCATGGTCAACTCGGGCATCGTGGCCGTTTCGATGTCGTCGCGGTGGTATGGCCGAAGGACTCGAAGACACCAGAGATTAAGCACATCATCAACGCGTTCGAGGCGGTTGACTTCGGACAGATGTATTAACTCGCGTTGAGAATATCGATCGCTGACTGGCTGCAGGCCGGGCTTATGTCGGATGCAATTCGGGCTTCAGCCAAACCCAACTCTTGCCGAGGCGGCCGCCGTAGTTGCCGGCCGTGATCTTCATAAGCCCTGGAGTGGGAGCAGCGGCTTTGATCGCTGCCTGAGTCGCGGCAGAGATTGCGGCGATGTTCTTGCCGTTGATGACAATTTCCATCACGGAGGCGACTCCGGCTGGCAAGCGACATTGCTCCTGCAACTTGTCGCGCAGTGTTGGGCAATACTCGGCATAGGTGCTGGCGATGAGGAACTTGTATTTGCTGCCGGCCTTTGAAGCGCTAGAAGCGACTCCGCCTGGGAAGGTCAGAATGGTGTCCGGCCCTGATTCCCAGACTGCGGCGGCAGCTCGTTCGGCAGCGATAATCGCGGCCTCTTCGGTCGCTCCCATGAACCACAAGTTCCCACCCATCACGCCATTCGCGAAACCGAAGCGGCGATCGACGACGAATTCACCACCCATCGTGGGGATAACCCAGACTTTGCGATCGAAGCGTGTTTGTCGCTCTTGATGGCCATCACCGAAGTACGCGATTTTTTTGCCGAGTTTGAAGTACTCGGGCGAATCAATCAGGTTGAAGCAGCGCGTCGTCGGACATGTCAGGACGTTTTGGCTGATGCGAACCAACAGAGATCGCTCCAAGGCCGCGAGGCGGTCTTTGCGAAATTGCGGCAAGTGAAATTGGACAATCGCGCCGGGTCGGCCATCGGGAGTGGTGTAGGACTCGTCACCACCCGGACCAACGTAGCGATCAAGCCCCGCTTCGCAGTCACACAGGATCGTGCTGCAGGCGTTCCCGGTAGCCTTGTTGACGGCATGCTCAAGCCACTTGTGATCGCGGGCCGTGATCAAGATTTCGGCATAGATACTACGAAAACCTTCGGCGTAGGTGTCTTCGACTTCGGCCCATGCTCCATCATTCATGCTGCGAAACTCCCGTGTGCTGAACTGCGATCGTGCTGCGTGGCGAGAACGCCGTAACGGCGAACAAGTCGATCGTCTTGAAGCACAACGCGATCAGCAAGGCAGTGAGGGATTGAGGCCGTTGATCGCGCGCGTGAGTGAAGTGATTTCTCGCAGTATTGCCAGCGGAACTGCTCAGCGCAGTGCTTGTAAATAGGCATACAAGTCAGCGAGTTCTGCTGGCGAGAGGCCCTTCAAGAGGCCACTCGGCATGAGTGACTGTGGTACGCGTCGTCGAGTTTCGATGTCGGTGGTCTCGATGCGAAAGGTTTGATTGGACGAGTTCCGCAGCAGGAGCCCGTCCACCGATTCGTAGATCACCAACCCCGCGCGTGTCTTGCCGTCTTTCGTTTCGATCAGCGTCGTCTGATAGCGCGGCGAGACATCACGGTTTGGGAGTACAATCGCGGTAAAGAGATCTTCTCGCGAGAACCGGCTAGCAATACCCGCGAGGTCCGGACCGAGGGCTTTGCTGCCTCCATGACATTGGACGCACGAGCGCAACTCGAACAGCTTTTTGCCACGAACCGCATCGCCTTTGCTCCAGTCGGCTTTCTTTAGAACTTCTACCAATTCGGCTTGCTCATCGTTTGAGACGCCATCGGCGGTTTTCATCGCCTCGGGGAAATTCTTGCGCATCCAACTATCCCAGGCCGCGATGGCTTGGGGTTGCGGCCGATAACCGGACTCACCGAATTCGAATGGCAACTGCTCGCCAGTGTGCTTCATCAGTAGTTGCACGGCCTTCTCGCGAGCGGCGTATTCGGTCTTGTCGGCACTCAGTCGCCTCAAACACTTCAGCAGCGCGACCAGTTCCGCATCATCCGCCGTTCCCGGCAGTCGCGCGAGTGCATCGATGCTCGCGGAGACCGCTTCGATTTGTGAAGACTCCAGTCCTTCGACAAACAGCCTGCGGTCTCGCACCTCAGGCTTGGCCGCCAGCACTTGCAAGACGGCTGCACGCACTCCGAAGTTCTCGCGCTGAGCACGCACCAATTGTCGATCCTCGGGCTTGGTCGATTCTCCAACGATGAATGCCACGTCGTTCGTCCATTGATAGTCCTTGTCGGCAGAGATCTGCTTCACAAATCCATCAATTGCGGTCGTGAGATGCTCGGGTGGTAGCAAACTCATGAATTGCACATGTCCGGGAAATCCAAAGTTCGGACGCCGCGCCATCATGATTGGTAACACCGGATCTTGTTCGACGAGCAGCTTGTAAAGCTCGCCAAAACGCGGCTCCCAGTTCGAGTCTTGCGGCAGCTTGCGAGCTCGGAGCTTGGGCTCGATATCGACAATCGCTTTGGCGATTTGCTCCGTGTGTTTGGCTTCGCGATCGACCGGAATGCGCGCGGCGACAAAGAGGTAGTGCAAGTCGTCGGTGGGGTGCGATTCATCGCTGATCTTTGCCAGCACCTTATTGAGCAACTCTGGATTGAACGGCTGCAACATCGCCAGCAACCGCGCGAGTTCTTGATCGACTCGCGCATTCCCCGTCGGAAAGGCCTCCGAAAGTGCAATGAGATACGGGTCGAGGTCGCGTTCAGAAGCCTTCAGGTCCAGCGCGGCGGCATAGCTCTCGAAGGCGGCAGGCACTTTGCCGATCGCGCCGCAGTCACCGAGTCCCATTTGCATCAGCCGGATCGCTTCCAGCTTCAACTCAGGCGATGTGCTCTTCTCCAATACCAGCATGCCGATCTTGAAGGCGTAAGTATTCACGCCTGGCTTACGACCCAGATACCCAAACGCGTTGGTTAGTCCGGCCTGAAAGCCGCTTTTGCTGGCGGTGACAGAAAGCTTCTTGAAGCCGTCTGAAGTTAACAACGGGATCAATCGTGCGGCGGCCATGCGGTCGTAAGGCGAGTCGGCTTTGAGTCGCTTAGCGAGCGCATCAACGACATCTGCGGACTCGATTGTCTTCAAGAGGCCGAGCGCTTCGGCCGCTTCACGTCCCACAAAACCATCGTCGTCGTTGAGGAACTTACCGAGCAGGTTAACGTGCTGGCGTGGCGGTTGAGTGCGTTGCAGCGACCACAACGCGCGACGGCGAACGTCCGGCGATTTGTCCGCCGCGAGCCGCTCGACGTCGGCTGCTGCAAGCCCTCCGAACAACTCGGTCACGATCTCGATCGAGCGGATACGCTCGGCGTCAGATCGCGAGGAGTCGGCGATGACCTGCGCGAATGGTGCGGTTCCGAGTTTACGAGCCAGCGGCTCCCAAACTTGCCGCGACCAACTCGTCAGAGGTTGCGGAGCTTGCAAGCAGGTTGCGAGCTGGCCTTTCTCGGAGGCGACATCGCTGGGCCATTTGGTCGGAGTCGCCTCGCTCGCATTGACGCGATAGATGCCACCGCGCGTGCCGCGACCGCCAACGCTGACATACAGGCTACCGTCGGGACCGACTTCGGCATCGGTCGGAGCAAACCCGAAGCCGCCTGTGCCCACTAAGAACGCGGACGAGATGCCGTCATAGCTGCTTGTGCCGCGCTGCAACTGAATGTTGAGCACGCGGCCGTAAGTCCAATCCAGCACAAACAAGCTGTCGCGGTACTGCGGCGGGAATTGAGTGTGCCGATAACTGACAACGCCGGTCGGGGAAGCTCGACCAAACTCGGCGATGACCGGGCACATGTCGACGAAGTAGTCTGGTAGTTTCCATTGCCGCGAGACCCAGCCGGCATGCGCACCGGGCAGCAGGTGAAAGACGCGATTGGGCCGATACCACGGCAACGAAACTTCGCGTTCGTCGTCGCTATCAAAAGTGAATGCATCACCGCGCGCGTTGAAGGCGAAGTCGTAGGCGTTTCGCAACCCATGCGTTACGACCTCGGCACCGCTGAGATCCGGCTTGAATCGCATCAGCACGCCACTCTGTGGTTCCTTCACTGGCGACGTTTCGAGCGTCACATATCGACGATCAATTCCCGAATCGTTGCCGGCGATGACATACCACCAACCATCGGGCCCTTTCTGAATCGAATGCACGTGATGCTCGTTGCCAGTCTTCAGCTTGAGGAAGACATCAGGCGGTCCGTCGGCAAGGTCGTCACCATCACGATCGCGATATCGCAGCAAACCGTCATCGCCGATGCAGAGCAAATCACGTCCGAGAAAATACAAGCCTTGCGCACCGGTCTTCGGACCATCTGCAAAGGTTTTTGCAGAGTCCGCTTTGCCGTCGCCGTTCGAATCGATGAGTACCTTGATATAACCTGGCCCCGACACGACGACTCGGCCTTGGGAATCAAACGTCATGCAGAAGACGTCGTGCGCGAGCTCGTCATCGGCGAACAGCGAGACCGTAAATCCATCGGGAGCTTTCAAGCCATTCGCCGACTGCGCGAATGCCGAACTGATGCAGCACAGCCATCCGATGGCCAAGAGGAGCAATCGCGATCGAGGCTGATCGCCTAAAAGAGTCCGCATGAACGAGATCCATCTCTATCTGCGAGGAAGAGCCGTCAAAAGATTCGAGGCGGAACTCTACGAGCACCTCGCCTATGGCGCGAAGACCGACGAAGTGCCATCAACTCACATCCATGAGTGTGGCTTGTAGTGATTGGGACGCTGCTCTGCGTGCTTCAGGGAGTTGCCCTGACCACTGCAGATCAGCGCGATCGAGTCGCACAACTCCGTGATTGCCAAAGACGGTTAATTGAGCCTCTGATGTCGGGCCATGATTCACGGTAATGACCAGCGTGCGGCCTCGATCGTCCGTGCCGAGCGCGTGCAGCAAGCTACCGAGTTTTGATCGACGGATCCGCCAGTGGGTCGTCGTCATCTGCAAGGTGCGATCAAGCATCTCGACTGCAACTACGGCCCCGTCATCCAGCGACGCGGTGAAGGGAAGTTGCCAATGCATTCGCGCGCTCACCAGCGTGCCCGCCTGCCCCGTCGCGACGGCTTGAACCAACGCAGCGTGCAGTTCAGCAGGTTGAATGTCGGTCGCGAACATGACGAGCCTTTGAACGGGCGACTATTCGGGCAGCGCGGTGTTGAGTCTTCGCAACAGCAGGGGCAGTTACTTCTCATCCTTCGCGCCGCCGAGCGTCACGTTGATCTTGTACTTCGTCTGCAAGTGCGCATGAGCCTGACTCGCATGACTGTCGGTCGGGAACTTCTTGCAGACTTGCTGATAGGCCGAGATCGCTTTGTCCTTATCGCCCGCTTGCTCGTGCGTATGACCGATTTGCAGCAGTGCCCATGGCGCAGTTGCTGGCGAGCCCGCGACGATCTGACCGTAGAGAATCACCGCTTCATTGAACTGCTTCAGGTGCCGATGGCAGGCCGCCATCTCCTGATAGTTGGCCGGGAAGTTGTTGCACTGCCGCATGACGCCGATCGCTTCCTTGTATTGGCCGGCGTCGCGATGCGTGATGCCCATCAGCCACATCCACTTATCCGCATTCTTCGTGTCCGACTTCGTCAGCTCTTCATAGACCGCGATCGCCTCTTTCCACTTGTTGGCTTCGCGATAGGTCTGAGCAATCTCGCCGTGCCACTTCGGAGCGTTCTCGGTATCGGCTCCGACATTGCGCTGATAGGCCGCGACTGCCTGATCCGTCTTCCGCTCTTGCCGGAAGCTGTAAGCAATCTGACTCGTGCCCTCGATCTTGTTTTGGAACTTCGCGTACTCGGTGCGAGCTTCCTCGTACTTGCTCTGCGTCTTCAGCCAATTGGCGAATCGACCGAGAATCTCATCGTCAGCTCCGAACTGCTTGAGAATCGCGTCATAGGCTTCTCGCACTTTTTCGGGACGACGAGACGCCGCTTGCACGTCGGCGATGTAGAGCCACTGCGTGCGCGAGCCGGATTTCTTCTCCGGCGTTGTGACGTCGGTCGAGCACTTCTCGCGGACGTAGCCGGCAGTTTGATCGGCGAGCTTCTCGCCCTTTGCTTTCGACTTCTCGTCACCGGTCAGCGTCGAGATCGGCTGATGGGCGAAGTACCAAACGTGATAAGGCAGTTGCTCGGCTTTGTAGGTCGTCTCGATCGCGCGGATCGCTTCGCCGAAGTCCGCTTTATAGAAGCTGAAGCTCGCGTATTGCTGAGCCGCCTTCACGCAGATCGGAGCGGCTTGCCCTTTACGCTCGAAGTCGAACGTCAGCTTCTTCCACATATCGACGCGCAGCGGGTCGTTGCCCTCAACCTCTGCAATGTCGATGACATCCGACATCGCCATCGCCGCTGCGAAGTGCGTCGGATGCTTCTTCGTGAGATCGTCGTAAGCCTTCTTCGCCTTCTTGACCTCGCCGATGTCTTTGTAAGTGCGACCGATGAGATAGGCCGACGTCACGGCTTCGGGCGAGTCCGGCCAATAGTCGATGCACGACTGAAAGCCGTCCTTGATCGCAGTGTTCTGCTTCTTGAGATGAATCTGGCAGAGGCTCCACTTGAGCTGCGCGAATGAAGCGCCTTCGCTCATCTCATAGAGTGTCAGAAATTTTTCATACTCACCGAGTGCCGCCTTCCAGTTCTGCTCGTGGAAGTACTTCTCGGCGATCTGCATCTGATACCGCTCGGCCTCACGGAGTTTGGCCCAACGATCGAGCGCCATCTCATCCAGCGGCCCCGCGAGCGCGACTGATCCGAGTCCCAAAACTCCAATCAAACTCAACAACGCGAGAGAACGCTTCACGACGCTCAACACAGACGCGAATTGCAGCTTCATGAGGATCAGTCCTAAGGAGGGAAGACGAGGCGGGGGATGCGGGGGATTCAGTGGGGCACGTTTTTAACGTGCCTGATTCAGGCGTTTGACGGGCACGTTGGAAACGTGCCCCACTACGACTTGCGCACGCCGACGGTCAGCAGCAGATTGGCCCACAATGCTTGCTCGGCCGTTTGAATCGTGAGGACGTGATCGCGCGAGGCAACAGCGTCGTAGAACTCCCACTTCTGAATGGGCTTCAGCTCGACCTTGAGTTTGTTCTTCTTGAACAACGATCGGTACTCGCCCCAAATCGGCGGGTCGCCTCCGAGTGCATACGGGTCGTCAGCCGGGATACCCATTGTGTTCGCGGCTTCAATCGGAATCGCGCTGAGCAACGCTTCAAGCACCTGCGTGCAATTAACAACGCCCGGCATGAGATTGAGCGACACCAATTCCGCGTTTGGGCCGAGCGTCGACGATGCCGGATAGTTTCCGTCGGCGATCAGGATCTTCGAGTGATGACCGCAGCGTCCGAGAATCTCGTTGATCTTCGGGTGAATCAGAGTGTGCTTCAGCATGAGGGTTCCTGGTGAGGTTGTGCGTGAAGGTGCTAACAGCCTGTTGAAAAACAGGTGGATCGCGATTTTATCGTGCTTAGATTCCAATGAATCTGGGCACGTTGAAAACGTACCCCACGAAATTCAACAGGGTGCTAAGCGGATTGTCGTCGAGTCAACCTATTGATTGATCCCAATTGCACTCGAGGGCCTGCGCGGACTAGGTCAGCTCAAACGTTTGAGCATGCTCCGCCGCCATCTCGCCGGCGTGATAGCTCGAACGCACGAACGGGCCGCTCGCGACCATGCTGAAGCCCAGTTGCCGAGCACGCTCGCCGATCTCGTCGAACTCTTCGGGGGGCAAGTACCGCTCGACGGGCAAATGGTCGGGAGTCGGTTGCAGGTATTGGCCGAGCGTCAGCAAGTCGCAGCCGACCGCGCGCAAGTCGGCGAGTACTTCAAACAACTCCTCGTGCGTCTCGCCCAGTCCGAGCATCAAGCCGCTCTTCGTCGGCATGTCGGGCGCTTCTTCTTTGACCTGAGCGAGCAGATCGAGCGTGCGTTGATACTCCGCATTGCGACGCACTCGGTGATAGAGGCGCGGAACCGTTTCAGTGTTGTGATTGAAGACATCAGGTCGCGCTTCAATGACACGACTGATCGCCGCTCGATTGCCGAGGAAGTCGGGAGTAAGCACTTCGATTTGTGCTCCGGTCTCGGCTCGCACCACTTCAATGCAGCGATAGAAGTGCTCGGCCCCGCCGTCGGGCAAGTCGTCGCGCGTGACGGAAGTGATGACGACGTATTTCAGTCCGAGTCGCTTCGTTGCTTCGGCGAGTCGCTCGGGTTCATCGGCTTGCACTTGCTCGGTCTTGCCGCGCGGCACGGAACAGAAGCCGCAAGGCCGCGTGCAGACGTTGCCGAGAATCATGAAGGTCGCCGTTTGCTGCGACCAACACTCGGTGCGATTCGGACACTTCGCGCTCTCGCAGACCGTTTCGAGGTGCAAGTCCTCGATGACGGAACTCGTATAGAACATCCCCGGCTTCGGCAGAGGCCGCTTCAGCCAGCGCGGCAAGCGACGCACTTCGCGCGGCGGTTCGGGAACGGCATCAACGGTCAGCACGGGCAGAGATAATGAAGACTCAAACATGAGCAAGATTCTCGAGGAGGATGTTGCGTCATCGGACGCGGTTCAACGGACTGAGATTGATGTGCGAAGTGCGTTGAGATTGACATGCGGGATTCGAGCACCTTCACAATTCTCAAGCGAACTGCCGATGCTAGTTGGTTTCCAAAGTTGATTCTTGCGTGCCGAGGCTGCTTTTCTTCAACCTCGACAGGTCGCATGGATAACTTGTGGTGAGACGCGTCGGGCGCATTTCGCATCGGCGCGCGATCGCCGGATGCTTTGCGAGAGTGGCCAACGCATCTCACGTCATTTGATGGAAAAATGCCCATGTCAGAGACGCAACGACTCTTTATTGCGATTGCGATTTCATCGACCTTGTTGCGGCATTCTGACGGTCGGCGAACTGTACTCGCGAACGTCCTACGGGAGTTGTCGTTCTGTGGTCAGGCGGTCAAGCCTTCAGCACTTGAGAACCTCCACATCACCTTGAAATTTCTCGGCGACACTTCAAGCCATCAAGTGCCGCTCATCGAACGCGAATTGGCGCGCCTTGCCCGTCAGTGTCCGACATTCACAGTCAGTCTTTACGGACTGGGCGTCTTTCCGGATCTCAAACGCCCGGCCGTTTGTTGGGCGGGGCTTAGGGACGCTCCACGATTAATGTTATTGGCTGAAGACATTGAACTCGCGATCTCGCCGTTCGGATTTCCGCGCGAGCGACGACCGTTCCATCCGCACCTCACATTGGCCCGGATTCGAGCCGCACCGGCCGCGCGATTTTTTGAGATCATGGCTCAACACGCAACGACCGCCTTCGGCACGGACACAATTGGCGAATTGCTTCTAATGCGTTCGAATTGGCCCGATTCCGGGCTCTATCGCGCGATCGCAAAATGGCCGTTGCAGGCGAACGCTGAGTAGTACCCAGCAACGAAAGAACCCCGCCGGCCGAAGCTTGGCGGGGTTCTTTTATTGCCCGTTGAAGCAGTCGTTGCATGGCTTACTTAAGAACCATTTCGCGGGCCAAACTGCGCGCTGCCTTAAAGGCATGTCGCATGACAAACAACCGCGTTTCGATTTGCTCTTCGGTGTAGTACTTGCCTTGCTCACTACGCGGCAGGCCAGCCAACGCGAGGGTTAGTGGCATCAGATCAAGAAACTCGCGGTAGCGACGTTGTTGTTCGGCGGGATCAGACATTGCGAACTCCTTGGGGGCGATGTGATCGAGCAGCGAATGGTTGGATAGCGGAGTTGCCTATCTCCGATTCATGTATTTCTTCAGCACCTCTGCTGCAGGATTAGGAGCAGGTGCTTTGGGAGCTTCCTTCGGCTTGTTGGGATCAGCGACCGGCACTTTTGCCCCTGTTTCTTCTGGGGGAGGCAGCTTTACCGGCAGCTCATCACCCATCTTCTTGCTTTTCGGGGCCTCCGCTGGAGTTGCTTCTGGCTGCGAAGCGACTTGGGGAACTGCTTGCGGAACTCCTTGCGGGTACGCCGCGTAATTCATGGGCTGCGCGTAACCAGGTTGACCGTACGGCATCTGCGGCATCGCACCTGGCAAGCCTCCATACATCGGTTGCATGCCATATCCCGGTTGTTGCATCGGCATGCCATATCCGGGGTAAGGCTGCTGAGGTGCGCCGTAGGGATAACCAGGTTGCGGCATCTGCATTCCATAGCCTGGGTAGCCTGGCGGTTGACCGTAAGGCGACGGGTAGCCCATTCCAGGCATCGCAGGGTTCGGCATGCCAGGCATCCCTTGTGGCATTCCCATTCCCATCGCAGCCGCGTCATAAATCGGCATTGCGCTCTGGTCGAATGCGGGAATTGCTTGCTCAGGCGAGAGTGCATCGGGAGGCAACGCTTCCGTCGGAGTGTCGTCCAAGTTGAGCTCATCCGACGCGGTTGGCTCGACTGAGGGCTCCATCGTCGGCGTTGCGGGATTCACGATGACCGTGTCTTCGGTCGTTGCCGAGACTACAGCGGTTTCTTGTGACGGAGGAACGTCCTCCAGTCCACCAAAGTCATCGAGCGAGAACGCAGTTCCCGACGAAGTAGGTGCAGTTGGTGTACCGGCCCCAACGGCAGCTCTCAGGTTGCACACGATGTCGAATTCCAGAGTGCCGATCTTCAGGCGGTCTCCACTCTTGGCTTGTTGAACTCCGAGAACTCGCACTCCATTTAAGAACGTACCGTTCGAGCTACCGAGATCACGAACTTGCACCACAAAATCGTCGAGCGTGATGACGCAATGATGACGGCTGACCGAGTCGCTATTGGGTCGAAGATGGCAGTCTTGCTCGCGGCCAATAAGGAACTTCTTTGTCGTCAAAGGAATGAGTTTTCCGTCTTGCTTTCCACCAATGACCTTGAGCACGGCATTGATCATTGAGTGCATCCTTCTGTCGCGAAATCAAAGAGATGATCGACAACGAAGCTCGCTCTCGGACCAAGTCGCGGAGCTAGAACTTCGAGGTCCAGGGATGAACGGCAGCGGCATCAGTTCGAGGGTAGAGATCGAAGAGCTGAAACCGATAGCGATTCAGTGAAGCCCCGGACAAGAACGTTGAAACGCAGTGCTTTCATCGGAGTCAACTGCCAGGTGCTTGCAACGCTAACCCCGCATATCAGCGAAGTCAACGAGCGCAAAGGGCGTGCCTTGACTGGGAGTTACAGCAATTTTCGAGGTTCATGAACCCATGCCTCATGGCGACAAACTGACACGATCGGCAGTTGAGAACGATGCAAATGCTTACTTGAAGTCGTCAGATCGAGGACTTTGTAGTCATGTCGGCCACCGGCGAGAGCACGCATCCGCAGCCGAATTGGGTTCGGGGTGGCCATACTGGCTGGGGTACAACGTGCGACGTGAATCAAGCCGATTTGGTGCCGGGTGTCGCAGTCGTGCAGATTGGTTGGCATCAAATCTGGCTTACACAGTCGATTCGTAGCTGATAATCGCTCCTGCGGCCTGCAAATCGGCGAAGACTCCCGATCCGACTCCCGCGACAAGAGCTGCTCCGAAAGCCGCCTCTTCGCGATGCCGAGTTGCCACTGGGACGAGTCCCATCTCTGCAGAGACGATTGACGACAACAAATTGTTTTCTCGCAATCCGTTACCCGCAGTCACCAAGCGAGTCAGACGACGACCAGTCACCGAGCCGATGAGTTCGTAGGCTTGCTGATAGTCACGCGCCATACCTTCTAAGAGTGCCCGCACCACGTTTCCTGGAGTTAGGCTGTGCGCCGAGATGTTGGTCAACGCGCCCCGCTGAAGCGGATTCGCACGTGTTCCAGAGAAGGTCGGCAGCAGACTCATACCAGCAGTGCCCGCCACTTCTCTCGCGGCCAACTGCGTGAGTTCGGAATAGAGCGGACTGTCGCTGGAATGCCCAAAAAGTTGTTCACCGACCAAGCGGAAGAAGCGTTCGACGATCTGAAATGACCAACCGCCACTCAGGCCCACAAACGACAAGAGGTTGCCTGAGATTGGGAACGGTCGTAGTTCAATCGGAAAGACCAAGTCACAGTGCGGCGTGAAGACGGCGACTTGTGCTCCCGTGCCAACATTGAGCAGCACACTCTCGAAACGATCGGCAACGCTGCCCAGGAAGCACGCTTGATGATCGCCAATGGGCACAAACACCGGCAGCCCCTTTGGCAAGCCCGTTTCATGCGCGAGCGACTCCGCGAGGTGGCCATAAACTTGATTGGCCTCGCGCACGACCGGGAGTTGATCGCCATTGATCTCAAGAGCCTGCAGTGCCTCGATGTTCCAATCACGGGTCGGGACATCGAAGACTCCGGCAGAAGCGGCGCAACTCGGATCCGTCGCGAGCGGCATGCCTGTCAGGCTGCTCGCGAAGTAGTCCATCAAGAAGCACGCTTGACCGTCACGGGGCAGCACACCATTGGCACGCATCCAATAGAGAGTCGTCGCGAGGAAACCGGTACGTAGCCGGCAGCCCGTGCGAGCCGCAGTCGCGGCGTCAATCCGCGAATTGGCTTGCTCGACATAACTTTGACCACAGCCCGAATCATCGTTCCCGCGCTGATCTTGCCAGTTAATAAACGGGACGAGCGGTCGAAGTTGTCGATCAACGATGACCGAACCGTGTTGCTGTCCGGTAATCCCTAATCCCACGACGTCACGGACTCGATCGTTCAACTGTCGAGCGACCGCGCTCAGGCAATCGAGACCTGCTCGTGCGAGTTCGCGGACATCAAACTCACTGCGCCCACGAGCCTGATCTGCTGCGGACGCCGTATTGATACTCGTCGCTGATGTGGCCTGAGCGACGATTGCACCTGATGCCGCATCGACGGCGATGGTCGTGGTCTTGGTTGTGCCGAGGTCAATTCCAAGCAGCAGCGTCATTGTTGTCCCCATCACGATGCCTCATGCGGGCTGATGCGCGAGGCTCGGATCATACATAAAACCTCAAGTAGTATCGCGCGAGTTATGAAGCCGGATTGCACTCCAACGCCGCCAATTTCTGACCACATGAGCTGGCGCGCGAAGCACGCTTGCGGAACAGATCGTCGGTGGCATCGACGGGAATGCGTCGTCACTAGGCCTCAAAATGAAAAGCACGATGCACCGCTCATCCAGCGCCACCGTGAGCAGGCGGAGTATCGAAGTCGGCTGATGCGCCGCAAGCTGGTAGAAGAAATTGAAGGCAGGGTCTAAAAGGACGGTAGGTCGTGTCTCGTGGAATGAGTCGCGACAGTTAATCTCTTCGCTGGCCTCTTTCTTTTACCACTCTCGCACATGACAGCTGCATCAACTCTTTCGATTCCTGTGCTCGATTGTCGTCAGCAAAACGCCCGTCTGGCGCTCGACCAACTGCGAGACAAACTCAGTCCGCGCGGTGACATCGTTTCTGAAGCCGGTCGGCAACGAACGATCGAACTCTTTGGCGAACCGCTTTCTCCGCAACAAGTCGTTGAACGCATCTGTCGCGACGTTCAATCGCGCGGGCAAACGGCGTTGCTCGACTACACCGCCAAGCTTGATCGCAAACAGCTTGATGCAACGAGCATGAAAGTCACGGCCGACGAGCTAAGAACCGCTCATGCTCAAGCCAATGCCGACTACCTCGCGACGTTACGTCGCATTCGTACGAACATCGTCGAGTTTCAATCAGCGCTGCTTGCTGAAACCGTAACCGTTGTGCGCGAGCAAGGTGATCGTCGCGTCGAATTGCGGCAGCGTTATCTGCCATTGAAACGCGTCGGCATTTGTATTCCCGGCGGAGCGGCTGCATATCCGTCGACGCTGTTGATGACCGCCGTACCCGCTCAAGTGGCCGGAGTGAAAGAGATCGTCGTCGTTTGTCCGCCGTCGGCGTTCGGGGGCTATAACGTCGACTTGTTGGCCGCTTGTCAGGAACTGGGAGTGACCGAGGTCTATCGAGTCGGAGGTGCTCAAGCGGTGGCCGCACTCGCGTACGGAGTCGAATCCATTGAACGAGTCGACAAGATCGTTGGGCCCGGCAACTTATTCGTCGCGCTGGCCAAACGACATGTCTTCGGCGAAGTCGACATCGACAGTATCGCAGGCCCGAGCGAGGTCATCCTGCTTGCCGACGAGACTGCGAATGCGGAGTTCGTCGCGAGTGATCTCATCTCGCAAGCGGAGCACAGTCCCGGATCGGGGGTTTTAGTGACCTGGCATGAGCCACTCATTGCAGCCGTCCAAGCAGCGCTCGAACGGCAGCTTGCTCAACTGCCGCGGGGAGACCTAGCGCGAGTCAGTTTGAATGACTACGGCGCGTTGATTCTCGCGCGAAACGAGGCGGAAGCGATCGAGCTCACCGACTTGATGGCGCCCGAGCATCTTCATATCTCGACAGCTCAACCGGAGTCGCAACTAGCTCAGATTCAGAATGCGGGAGCGATTTTCTTAGGCCATCACACTCCCGTCGCGCTGGGGGATTACGTCGCGGGGCCATCGCATGTTCTGCCAACCGGTGGCACGGCTCGGTTCGCGAACGGACTCTGTGCGAACGACTTCCTCAAGCGTTCGTCGGTGATCTCGTACAACCGTGCTGCGTTGGCCGCGACCGCTGACGATGTGAGGTTGTTGGCTGCGAAAGAGGGACTAACGGCTCACAGCGCGAGTGTTGACGTGCGCTTGCAGTAGGGTGTTGCCGGGGGCTTTGTCGTGTATTGAGAACAGGTGAGCTGAACCGATCCGGGCAGTCGTCATCAGACTCCCCAATCGCGCTGGTCAGTCTTTGGACTGTGGCGGTGGACCATTGGCTCTCGCAGTCGATCGTCATCAGTCGCCTTAATTGCGAAGGTTTCCGAGCAGAGTTATCGTCGCTACTCCTCATCGGGAATGGTCCTTTCTCACTTTCACAAGGAACGGAAATGCGTCGTCAAACAAACCGTCGTGAGTTCATCAAGAACGTAACCGCGGTCAGTGCGGGCGTTGCTGTTGGGCATGGTCTGGTGATCCCAACTCACGCTCTCTCGGCCAATGAAGAGTTGAACGTCGCTAGCTTCGGTGTCGGAGGTAAGGGTGGCAGCGATTCCGCCAATGCCGCGACTTTTGGCAACGTGGTCGCGATTTGTGATGTCGATCGCAATACCCTCGAAAGCAAGGGCAAGGCTGACAAGTTCAAGGAAGCCGCGAAGTTCACTGACTACCGTGAACTGCTCGACAAGTTCGGTAAGAAGATCGATATCGCCACGGTCAGCACCCCAGACCACATGCACGGCCCCATCACCTTGGCCGCGATGCGATTGGGAATTAGTTGCTACACCCAAAAGCCGCTGACGCGCACGATCTACGAAGCTCGCCTGCTGGCGAAGGTTGCTGCCGAGACCGGCGTTTGCACCCAGATGGGCAATCAAGGCACGGCATTGGATTCATCTCGTGAAGCGATCGCTCAGATCAAGTCGGGCGTACTTGGTACTTTGAAAGAAGTCTTTGCTTGGTCGAATCGTCCTATTTGGGCGCAAGGCCCGGGCCGTCGCATGACGCTCGACAAGTTTGCGGCGGAGGCCAAAAAGGCTGACCCAGCTAACGCGGACAAGGTCATTGAGAAGAAGAAGGAAGAGATCGCCAAGGCGATGGAACGAGTCGACTGGAAGGCATGGATCGGCGTGGCTCCCGGCCGTGAATTTTGGCCAGGTCTGTATCACACCTTCCAACATCGCGGGTGGTGGGATTTCGGTACTGGTGCTCTGGGTGATATGGCCTGCCATCAGTTGACCGTGCCGTTCGCGTCGTGCGGTCTGCGCGACCCGATTTCGGTGCAAGCCAAGTCGACTGGTCATGACTTCGATAGCTTCCCCGCAAGTTCGATCATCAAGTTTGAATTCCCCGAGACCGCTGAGCGTCCAGCGATTCCGTTTTGGTGGTACGACCGCCTGGGCAACAAGCCGCCAATGGACGTCTTCGAGAAGCATGGCATTACGAAGGTCTCGAATAGCGGTGTGATGATCGTGGGAGAGAAGGGGGCCTTCTACAGCTCAGATGACTACTGTGGTGTCTATGAACTGAAGGGTGTCGAAAAGGGCAAGGTTGAGTACGAGAAGGCCGAGAACAAAGGCAACAACGACCTCAACAACATGTGGGAGTTGTTCCGCGCCAAGAAGGCCGGCGATCCGAAGATCTGCAAGTCGAACTTCATCGACCGCGCTGGGCCGCTGACGGAGACCATTCTGCTCGGCAACCTCGCCGTATGGGCAGCAGCCAAGGGCGGTGACAACGGCGCTATGGGCGAATGGGGTGAGAAGGTCGCTTGGGACGCCAAGAATCTGAAGGTCACGAATCTCGCGGACCTCAAGACGCCGCGCGTCGCGGACCTCATCAAGCCGTCGTATGCGGAAGGTCATCGACTCGATTAGTTGAGTGTCATCGTCGCAGCGGCGGCTTCCGTCCGCCGCTGCGGTTAGATTCTTGGGGTACGGCGTGCCGTACCCCTTTTTCTTTGGGACGTCTTCCAAGAGGCGAGTTTCATGAAGCGGTTGGATTGGTCGCGGTACATCGCTGGGTTGATGCTGAGTGTTTTTGGGGGAGTCGTTGGATGCTCATCCGAGACACTCCAGAACGATGCGAACTCGAGCGTCTCTCAAGGCGCGGCGACAGGTGACGATAGCAAGGCCGCTGTCGCGGCATCGGCCAACGCAGACGACGTCAAGGCCGTTCGAGACCGACTGGATGCGCTGGGGGCCGTCGCGAGCTATGCGCCGAAAGACGGCGGCTGGCTGAAAGAGATCGTCGTCAAAGATGGTTCGGCGTTAACGGCCGATGACCTGACGCTGTTTGGCAAGCTGACGGATCTTGAGAAGCTGCAAGTCTTCAATTGTCGGTCCTTGGATGACGAGATGGCCGCCAAGCTTGCCGGTTTAAAGGGCCTTAAAACACTGGCCTTGACGAACTCGACGATCAACGACGCGACGGTTGAGTTGATCGTGAAGTCGTTCCCGGCGCTGGTTGATCTCGATCTTTCGTCGAACACGAACCTGACGAGTGGCATCCTCAAGACCATCTGCCAGTTGACGAAGCTGCAAAAGCTGGCGCTCGTACAGAACCGCTTCAATGACATCAGCACGCAGCAGCTTGCAGCGCTAATCGAGCTTCGCTCACTCGACCTCCGTGGCAACATGGAAGCCGGAGACATGACGCTCGAAGTCGTCGGTAAACTACCGAAGCTGACGGGCTTCAAGCATCGCAGCACGGCGGTCAATGACGGTGGAATGGAATACCTCAGCGCGAACCAGTCGATCGAGTCGCTGTTGTTGCAAGACTTTGTCATCACCGATCAGTCCGGCCCGCACTTGGCGAAGCTCAGCAAGCTGTCGCAACTGGAAGTCTTCCGCTGTCAGGGCTTCGGAACGGAGGGTGTTCTGGCCTTGAAGGGGATGGGTTTAACACGCCTCACGTTGCGTGATTTGCCAAACATCGACGATCGCGCCTTCGAGGTCTTTGATGATCTGCCGAAGTTGCGTCGGCTCTATTTGCACGAGCTGACTTCAATCAGCGACTCGGGCTTGAAGCATTTGGAGAATCTGAAGTCACTGGAGGTTCTCGATATATGGACGGTGCCACAGTTGAGCGACGCGACACTCGATGTCATTGCCGGCCTGCCGAACCTCAAGGAGTTGACGCTTCGCACAACGGGCGTCACTGACACTGCCATCGACAAGCTGCTCGCGTTGCCGAACTTGCAAACATTGGTCTTTAAGGAGAACGGCTCGGTCTCACCGGAGGCTGTAAAGAAGCTCGCCAGCAAGAAGTGGGCGAAGCTCGACGTGGGCGGTGGTCCTGATGCAGACACCAGCAATTAATCAACAATTCAACCAGCTTCAGCAGACGCGATTGTCGGGTTTGCTGAAGCTCAATTCGCCGTTCTTAAACCAATGAGAGTCCTTCGCGGATGGCGTATCGCGCGAGCTCGACGCGATCATGAATGCCCAGCTTGTGCATGATGCGATACTTGTGGCTGTCGACGGATTTCTCCGAACGCCCTAGTGCGAGTGCAATCTGCTTCACACTTTCGCCGCGCGCCAAGTGCCGCAAAATTGCCAGTTGCTGCATCGAAAGGTCAAACAGTTTGTGCTGGCGTTTCACCGTGTAGCGACCGCTACTGACGTCAAAGCTGAGTCGTTCCAATACAGCGGGCGAAAAGACGTTCTCTCCCTGACAGGCTCGCTTCACTGCACCTAAAACTGCTCGCCCTGACTCTTCTTTGAGCAAATAGCCCGCTGCGGCCATTTGCACGGCTTGATGGACGAAGACATCGCTCAAATGAGCCGTCAAGAACACAAAGCGGGTTCGAGGACAATCTCGGATCAATCGCGGAACGATGTCGAACGAGTCGATGCCAGGAAAATCGACATCGAAGATCGCTACATCTGGTTGCAACTCTTTCGCCAGACTCGCGCCCTCGGATGCAGAAACCGATGTGCCTACTACCTGGATATCTGGATCCAGTGACGCAATTGCGGCGAGCCCTTCCAAGACAACCTGATGGTCATCAACCAACAGCATTCGGATGGGAGAATTCACGACACAGCCCTTCTTGAACGGAGGCCACTGCGACGCTGACAGGCTAGTCAGCGGCTTCCTGTTTCACGCGACTCAACCAGTGTTGCCCGCACCGTACGAATTGGCGTGTTGCGTTCTTAGAGCATGGTTCACTTTTGCAACAAGATGACCCGCAGGGTTTTCCCTCACAGGGCCAAATGCTGCGGGAACCCGCTCAAAGAGTTGCAATTTGAACCGCATTTTCGTCGTTGAAATGCTTATCTGGGAGGCATGAGTAAAATTGGAAAAGTGAGTTGCCCATAGTTCCGACCGGTGAACGAAGACAGAGGGCGGCACCGCTCGTCCTCTGTCTTCTTCTGACTGTCGGTCCGAATGCGCGTCTTGGCAAAGAGAGTGTTAGACCATTCGGCGAGGAAGCCCCGGAGGATCTACGCGTGGTGGGTGCTGAGGTTTGGGTGAGTGGCTGGAGTGCATCCCCTGACATGGCTTCATGCGCTTGTCATCACAACTTGACGTGAGCAATCGCCTCAGCCGGGCTCTTCACATAGCCGATGTAAAACGGCCCAAACTCGGCATACCGAGCCGACGCTTCATCGAAACGCATCGAGTACACGATTTCTTTGATGTGCTCCGGGGCGCGACTCCACAGAGTGACGCCCCACTCCCAGTCGTCGAAGCCCGTTGACGCAGTGATCAGTTGGCTCACTTTCCCCGCGAACTTGATTCCGCTGGTCGCGTGCTCGGCCATCAGTCGTGAACGCTCACTAAACGGCAGGCGGAACCAGTTCGCATGTGGATCGCGAATTTTGTTCATGGGATAGAAGCACATCACGGGATAGGTCGGCGGAATGTCGGGATAGAGTCGTTGCTTATTCATGGCCGGCAAGCGGCCTTCGTAGGCTTTAACTTTTGGGCCAAAAGTCGGGTCAGACGGATCAACGCCTTCACGCTGCAAACGAGCCGCGAATTGCTCGACCGACGGCACATACTCTGAGACTTCTGTGATCGAGACGAACGACCAAACCGACTGCAACGCAGAACCAAAGCGACTGGTGCGCAGCGCGTGCTTCACGCTATCGACCTTGAGTGGGTCGGGATCCATGATCATCAGGCCAAGATCGGCTTTACCACCAGAGATCACCGAGGTCAGTAACCGCGCCGGGGCACCATCGCGATTCGGATCAAGAATGTGCTGAAGCTGCTCGCGACCTTCGGCACGATGATGCTCATGCACTTGGCTCAATTGAGTTTGATCGACTCGGTAGTAGAGATGCAGGCAATGCCAGCCTTCTGACATTTTGACGGTGGGATCGGGCAATGCCTGAGCCCCTTGTTGGGCATACGGATTCAATGTTGTTCTCCTGAGAAACTTCAAACGTCATTCATAGCCTGCACGTGCGGCATTCGCGGGACCGTCTTACTCGACCGAGGCCCATTCGCTCGGCTCAGTCGCGCTTGAAGGCCGAGACAACGACTGCCTTTAGGCGACTGCCCGTCGCGCTCCAAGCTCTCGCCAGTTCGCCAGCGACAACAGGATGATCGAGACAATCCCGGCCATCAGCAACCAAGTCAGAGTGCTGTCGATTTCATAACCGTCTCCACCACCCGGCGTAATGGGCTCGCGACGTCCCGAACGCAGCGTGAGTAGCGAGGACTCTTCGGGATCAAAGAAGTTGACGGCGAACCGGCCGAACTCAGTCCGACCATCCTGCACGACATAAACACCAGTTTGATCGAGCGCCGGAAGTTCGATGATCGGCGTGCGTGTCAGCGTCTTGACGCGGTCGCCGATCACGAGGTTCAAAGGTCGCTCGGCTGCCGTCGTCTCTTCACGGCCTTCGAACAATCGAAACGCGATGTCCTCATTGAGTCGATAATTCCACCGTCGTAGACCAGGCAGTTGGTCGCGGCGTTGCTCGACCATGTTGCTGATCAGGATCGGCCAATCCGGCGTTTCAGTGAGGTTCGACTTACCAATATCAATATTGAGCACCAATGCGGTCGTCGCCGTGCCATTGAGTCGAGCCAGCAAGAGTTGATCTCCCGCACTGATGATCGGCGTCACGTCCAGCGTCAGCGGTTGCACTCCGGCCCACACAACGCCGCTGAGTGAAACACCATCCGACAACGCTTGTCGTTTGTCGATGAGGAACGGTCCGAGCAGATCTTTCGCAGCTTTCTTCGCTTCCGCTTGGCGATCCAATGGACCAAAGCCGACCCACCACAAATCGCGACGCGAGGGCGGCAAGCCACCGAAGGACTCGAAGATCAACTGCGCTGAGTCAGCTTCAACCACTTTCACGTCAGGCACTTGAGCGAGCACTCGTTGGACAGCGCGGTGAGCGGCATCGTCTTTCGACAATAAGTTGGCATACGCAATTGGCCTTAACTTAGGCTCGATCAGCGTGACAGAGTTGTCGATCGCGAGTGCATCGTTCGCTGTCTCGGCCGTTACCACGATCTGCCCCGCACCTCCGGCGACATCGAGTTCGACCGCGCGTTCGGAATTGGCGGGGAGGTCGATGGCATTCGAGAACAACGCCGCTGTGCCGCTCTTCCCGGTCAACTTCGATGACACCGCCCGAGCGCCTTTGTTAGCCAATCGCACAAACACTTTTCCTTGGAGCGTTACGGGGTCGTGGCTCCAGCGCGCCGCGATGATGGCCACATTCCCCAGTGATTGCCCGACGGCGACCACATCGACATCGTCTCCAATTCGCGAGTTTTCAGCGGGCAATGCATCCGTGAGGAACACGACTTGTCCGGTCGTCTCCGCTACTTGAGTCGCCATATCCAGCGCGGTCGCGAAGTCATGCTGAGGAGCACTTGGCCTCCAGTCGTCGAGCTTGTCCTTTGCGTCCAGCCACCGGATTGCTGGGCCAGCGAGCAATTCTGGCCGCCGGCCTGTGGTAATGACTGTGACCACACTGCCCCGCGGAGCGGTTGCCATGCGGCGGTCCAATTCCTCGATGGCGCGATCACGAAACGAGATACCGTCCGTGCCGATGGCCGACATCGACGCCGAACCATCGAGCACTGCGATCACGTGCTCGACATTGTCTAGTTCTCCAAACCGCGGCTGACTTAACACTAAGGTCAGCACGAATGCCGCCAGCAGTTCCAGGATGAGCGATTTGCTCAACGGAAGTCGCTCGCGTTTGCGTCCAGAGGTGGGCTGCTTGATTTCGCCGCCCCAAAGGTGCAAACCCGCGATCAACACCGGCGGCAACCGGCGGTGATACAGGTGAATGACCACAATCGTCGGCAGCGACAACAGGGCAAACAGGCCAAAGGGGTTGGCGAAGTACATCGCAGGGCTCACGAGAGGTGGGGAACGACGCCGCAGATCCGAGATGCTTAGCTCACCAAGACAAACTCATGCGGATCGAGTTCGTCTTCAGACAAGCGCGCCGTACCCGGTCGCCAGGCGAGGGTGGCGTACTCCGCGAGTTGCTCAATCCACCGCAGGCCGACATCCACGCGCGCAGTGTCAGGGAGCAACACGACCAATCGTTTCGCTCCCGCCCAGCGGCCCGGCAAGATCGAGTAGAAACGGTCGAGGTAGGAAGTCTCTGCGAAGCAGGCTTGCCGTAATACTTCGAGGAAGGTCGGAGTGATGTCGCGGACTCCGGCGATCGGTTCGAGGACGACTTGCAGTGTCGAGTGTGGATTGTCGGCTAAGAGTTGCTCGATCCAGTGTGCGATCCGGGAGCGATGTTGTTTCCAATGCGAACTTCGCAGCCACAGCGTCAGCGCTTGCGATCGTTCGGTCGCGCGCGGCAGCGGGTTGTCGGCAATCGGTGCATCAAGATCGATCAGAATCGTACGTACCAAATTATTCGCATCACGGCCCGGCGGGATGAGCTCAGGAGCCCCATGCGCATCGAACTCGGCTTCGAAGAGGTCTTCAGCTTCGGCCATCAGTTCATAGAAGTCGCTGAGTTCCAACGTCGGCGTTTCGAGGACGTAGTAAGGCGGTCGCGGCTGAAAGCGCAGGCCGAGTTCTTGAGCCTCTTGCCGAAATGCGGTGCCCGGCAAGATCGCCAAATTGAACACTTGAATGTCGCTATAGAGCCCTGTGCGATGCACATACTCAAAGCCGCGACGGATCGAATCCGGAGTATCTCCCGGCAAGCCGATGATGAGATCAATCTTCACACTGATGCCCACATCCATCATCGCTCGTACGCCACGCTCGAACGCCTTCATATTGTTCTTCCGGTCCATTAACTCCATCGCCAGTGGGTCGATCGACTGCAAGCCAATCTCGACCTCGGTGAAGTTCGCGTCGCGCAGCAACTTCGCGGTTTCTTTGGTGATGCCCTCGGCCCGTAGTTCCCCAAAGTAATTGAATTGCCCGTCGGGGTTGTTGCGCCCGAGCATTTTGACGAACTCATCAAATTCACGACGTTGATTGAGCGTCGGGTCAAGCAGGATCACTTCCTTCGCGCCGCGTTCGCGCGCGTGAGCGAGGTTCGCTTCGATCTTTTCCTGTGAGACGAAGTAGAGGTCGTCGTAGCTCTTGGGGTAGTAACAAAACTTACATTTGAAGATACAGCCACGAATCGTCTCAAGTAGCAACATCTGTTCGTCAGCCGCATCGAGGATGCCGCACAAGTACGGCGACGAGATCGGATCGAGCGATGGCAGCGGTTGCCGGAACTTGGGCTGTTGAGGGCTGACGAAGAGCGGGAGTTCGAAGGACTTGCTCGACGAATCATTTCGTCCTCGCTGACCGGCTCCGACATAAAGTCCGTCAATCGCGCGAGTCGGCCTATCGTGTGATCGCAGTTCATTGAGCAGGTCGACGAAGGTCTGCTCACCTTCTCCGATCGCGGCGAAATCGAGTTCCGCTCGATCAAGCACCCACGCGTTGTCCGCCGTGATCTCGGGACCGCCAACGATAATCCGCAAGTCTGGCTGACGCTGCTTTAGCAGTTTCGCGACGAACAGCGTGCGGTCGATGTTCCAGAGATAACACGTGAAACCAACCATCCACGGTTCGTGGCACAGGATCGCATCGACGAGCCCGACCTCGCTCAGTGTGTTAGCCAGTGGCGGCGGGAAGATGTCGATCTGGTAAGCATCTCCGACTCCGGCACTCTCCGCGAACATCTTGAGATAGCCCGCTGCGAGCGGCACGTTGCCTTTAGCCGGAGACATGCCCGGCTGAGGAATTGGAAGCTGCACCAAAACGATATTGCGACGGGACATTGAGATTGGCTGCTCGGCGGCGGAGAGAAACGGTTACGGGGGATGGGACTGTAGCGGTGCTGGCCAAGGTTCAACATCAGCCCGCCGCTTGCGTCTCGATCTGCAGATCAAGATTCTCCGGGCCGTCGGGGCAAGTGTCCTGGGCCTTAAACTCCGTGTCCTCGGTGCCTCTGTGTTTTCAATGTCTTTGTCACGAGTTTGAAGCACAGAGGCACCGAGGGCACAGGGAGAGGGGGCGAAAGCCATTCGGCGTGTGTCGCCATCTGGCACGGTCCGCCGCGACCGTTCTTCTCTTTCAACATTCAGCAAAGATTCATCGATGAAAGCTGCCTTCATTTCAGAGACCGGTGCTCCGAGCATCATTCAATATGGCGACGTCCCGACCCCGATCGCCGGGCCAAATGAGGTGCTTGTCAAAGTCGGAGCGGTCGCTGTCAATCCGATCGACACTTACATCCGAGGCGGCATCGTCAAAGTTCCGATGGCGTTTCCCTACATCATTGGCTGTGACCTCGCGGGCACGGTCGAAGCGGTGGGTGCCAATGTGCGACGCTTCAAGGTGGGCGATCGAGTCTGGGGCAGCAATCAGAGCTTGGCTGGACGTCGCGGTTCGTTCGCTGAATATGCTGCCGTCGGGGAAGAGTGGCTGTACCCGACTCCCTGTTGCATGAGTGATGATGTGGCGGCAGCAGGAGCACTCGTTGGGATCACTGCGCATCTCGGACTCGTTTTGCATGCGGGCTTGAAGGCCGGCGAAGTTCTCTTCGTGAATGGCGGCACGGGCGGTGTCGGGGCAGCGGTTGTGCAGATCGCCAAGTCGCTCGGTGCCAAGGTCATCACCACGGTTGGTAACGATGCAAAGAAGGCGCTCGCTCAGAGCTGGGGCGCGGACTGTGTTTTAAATTACCGCGATCCGCAACTGGATGATCAGATCCGTGCCTTCGCGGCTGTGAACGGCGGCCTGCACGTGTGGTTCGAGACTCAGCGAGAGCCGACTCCGGATCGCACCGTGGGGCTGATGGCGCCGCGCGGACGGATTATTTTCATGGCTGGACGAGCTGCGCGTCCTGAATTCCCCGTTGGTCCGTTCTATGTGAAGGATTTGAGGTTGCTTGGCTTCGCGATGTTCAACGCGACTCCCGCCGAGCAACGCGAGAGTGCCGAAGCCATCAACGCGCTTTGCGAAGCTGGCGGTTGGCATCCTCAGATTGGCAAGGTTTTGCCACTCTCTGAAGCGGCTGCCGCGCATCAACTCCAAGAGGACAACACTCTCGGTGGCAAAGGTACGTTGACGGGCAAGATCGTGCTGCACCCCTGATCGCGAAGTCGTTGCCAGCGTTGTCGTTTTGGAAACGTCATCACTTGGCGGGGACAGTGTCGATCAACTGTGACTCCGCCGGTTTGAGTTCTGCGCGATGCTTCGCGACAGCGGCTTGAATGCGAGTGATGACATCAGGGTGCTTGGCCGCCACGTCAAAACGCTCGCCGGGATCGACGCGCAAGTTGTAGAGCGCGGGTGGATCGTGCGGTTCCGGCTTGTCGGGGCCGTACGCGGAACGCGTCATGAAGTGTGCCTTCCAGTCTCCGAGTCGCGCTGCATACAGCGTTTGACCTCGGTAATAGAGGAAGGCGTCGCGCTCGACGGAACCGGTGCCAAACAGCAATGGCGAGATGTCTTGTCCATCGAGTTGGCGGTTCTGTGGCAAGTCGATGCCGACCAGTCGGCAGACCGTGGGGAGGACATCCATCGTCAGCGCCATCTCGCGTTGAATGACTCCAGCTTTGACTTTGTTCGGCCACCAGAAAATGCCAGGTACGCGCATGCCACCTTCCCAGGTGGATCCTTTGCCCTCGCGGAGTGGTCCCGCCGAACCGCCATGCGAGTCAAAGATCAGCCATGGCCCGTTGTCGCTGCTGAAGACGACGAGCGTGCGTTCGGCCAGGCCTTCTTGACGCACGGTGTCGAGGACTTGTCCGACGCTCCAGTCGAGTTCTTCGATCACATCACCATAGAGACCTGCTGGGCTGTGACCTCGGAACTTGTCCGATGCGAAAAGTGGCACATGCGGAAACGTGTGCGGGAAATAGAGGAAGAACGGTTTCGCTTTGTGCGTGCGGATGAACGTCACCGCTTCCTCGGTGTAGCGCCGTGTGAGCTGAGTTTGATCTGGCTGCGGTTCGATGATCTCGGTGCCTCGGATCAACGGCGTGGCCCAGTACTCGTTCTTTTCCACATAGAATTTGTCACGGCCCTTGGGTGAGTCTGGCGTCGGACGCATGTCATTCGAGAACGGCAATCCGAAGTATTCATCAAAGCCATGCTGTGGCGGCAAATGATGGGGCAGATGCCCGAGATGCCACTTGCCGATGCAGCCGGTGACATAACCTTTCGATTTCAAGGCTTCAGCCAGCGTGACTTCGTCTTGAGGCAATCCACCTTTCGAGTTCTGTCGCAGCACACGGAACTGGTCGTGACACATCCCGCTGCGAATGGGATAGCGTCCCGTCAGCAGTGCCGCGCGACTGGGAGTGCAGACTTCTGCCGCCGAATAGAACTCCGTGAACCGCATACCTTCTGCGGCCATGCGATCTAGATGCGGCGTGCGAATGACCGGATGCCCATAGCACGCGAGGTCACCCCAACCGAGATCATCGGCATAGATCACGATCACGTTTGGCGATAGCTCCGCCCGCACGCTCGCAGAAAGCGTCGTGAACAGCAGCCACACACAGGCGATGAAGCGCGCGTCGCGCAGGCGAAGAGCGGAAATTGTGAGAGCAGAATGTTGTTCGGTCACCGCATCGGACATGCCGGGGCTCCTGAGAGAGTATTGCTGAAGGATGTGATTGTGTGGTGAGCGTGACTCACGCTCCTGCCGTCTGCCGCAGCGCATCCGCGACTGCTGCGGCATCGTCTGTCGTGGAACTCCAACCGAGACTCAACCGCACGGTGCCTTGTTTGTCGAGCGTGCCCAAGCGGCGATGAATGCCGGGCGCGCAGTGGAGGCCGGCGCGCGTGTCGATTCGAAAATGCTGCCCCAGGATGGCGGCGAGTTCGTCCGAGGCATACAGCTCGGACGTCACGCTCAACACTCCGGTATGGCGTTGCCGATCGGCAGACGAATACAGCCGCAAGCCGGGGATGTCGCTGAGCTGTGAAACCAACTGCTCGGCGAGTTTCATTTCATGGTGTCGGATGGCTTCAATCGTCCGCTCTTGCAAGAAGCCCAAGGCGGCATCAAGTCCGACAAGGCCGGGGACGTTGTGGTTACCGGACTCGAAGCGATCGGGCATGACGTCGGGTTGAGTGTCGGACTCACTGCGCGAACCGGTGCCTCCCTGACGGTGCGGTTCAAGCAGTGTCTCTCGACCAGGTGCGATGTAGACCAGTCCAGTTCCGAGCGGTCCCAGCAACCCTTTGTGCCCCGAGCAGGCGAGAAAGTCCGCCGACATCCGCTGCACATCGACCGGCACATGCCCAACGGTCTGCGCGGCATCGACCAGAAACAAGATTCCGCGTGTCCGTGCGAGTGCGCCGACTTCATCGACGGGCTGGATGGCGCCGGTGACGTTCGACGCATGTTGCAAAACAATCAGCCGCGTTGTCGGCCTAACAGCCGCTGCAATGTCAGCCGGTGCGACGAACCCATGCTCATCAACAGTGACCAGCGACACATTGACGCCGCGCGTGCGTTCGAGATGTCTCAGCGGACGTAACGCGGAGTTGTGCTCAGCGATTGACGAAACCACATGATCGCCGGGTCTTAGTAGTCCGTGCAGCACCAGGTTCAAGCCATCGGTGCCATTGAACGTGAAAATGATCTGCTCTTTGGCGGTCGCTTGAAGCAATTGAGCGGCTCGAAAGCGACAACGCTCGACGATTTGCTGTACCGCTTGAGCGGCATCATTCGAACCGCGCCCCGACGGTCGACCGTTGTGCCGCTGATAGGTATCGACAGCGGCATAGACGCACTCGGGCTTCGGAAAGCTCGTCGCCGCGTTGTCGAGATAGATGACGTTCGAGAATGACATGCCGGATTCCTGAGTTGCTGCACGAAAGTCGCGGCTATGTAGCAACTCAGACGGCGGGTTCGAACTCAGTAGAGAAACTCCATCACTCGTCGCGGTGGACTGGTCGTCGGCACTCGGATGCGGGCGGGACGTTGCGGTGATGATTCCTACCGCTCGATCGTCTTGTATTCGCTGAGGATGATCTCACTGACATAGCTTTGTCGGAGAATGCGATTGATCTCTTCACGGATCTGACGCTTCAGCGAACTCAATGCGGGATCATTCAAGTCATCGAGTGTTGACGTGCGAATGAGTCGCTCGACGGCTTCACGGACGCGGGCCTTGTTGTCTTCCCGAGCTGCCGTTTCGAAGGCCGCTTTCTGATCGGCGGCAACCAGCGCGTAGAGTTTGAACGACACCTGCAACGTCGTATCAGCAGCAGCCAGCCGATTGGTGATCCCGAAGCCATCCAGTTCGCTTTCAACAAAGCTTGTTGGTGGAGCCGGTGGCGGTTCGGCATGTTTCTTCTCGGCCCCATGTTCGTCGGTCGCGGCGGCGGCTTCTTGGCCTCCCGAACCAAAACCGACCACGAAGAAAACTCCGGCTTCAACGATCATCGCCGCCATGATGATGGCAATGAACTTGAGCTTGCCGCTCTTCGCCGGTTTGGCTTCTGCATCGCCCTGACCGTCTTCTGTCAGAGCAGGCGAAGGAGCTTCGTGAGACATCGTACTAACCCTTGCTTGGAATGAAGAATGCGCGTCGACAGAGAAGTCCGCCCTGATCGTGTTCACAGCCAACTGTTTGATTCAGCGGGCACTCCGGCGCATCGGATGAAGAACTCTCACAGGGCGGACGATCTCGTTTCGATTGGCCTGCCAAAGCCACCGCAACTGTTGGTCGCTAATGCCAGCTCGGCAAATCGAGCGGTGCCGCCGAGGGCTCAATGAGGTTTTTGCCTGACACGCACGCTCGCATTTGGTCGGTCGTTCCGGCGTGGCATAAATCGAGTTTCGGTCAGAGAGCAGCGCATCTACCGGCTATTGACTGACAGACAGGCTGACCGAATGAGCGGCTTTTCTGGGCCTCGCGATCCGTTAACCGGTTGTCATGACTGAGTGACAAAGTTCACAGGCTCGAACTTTCGACCCAGTACGGGGAGGCTGGGAATACCGAGCCAACGATCGAGCAGCGTGGCATACACCGCGCGGAAGTCGGTATGATATTTGAGGTCGCCGTCGTCGAGATCTTGCAAGCTGGGATGGCGGCCATGCAGGCCACCTTTAACCGTCGAGCCGATCACAAACATTTGCGAGGCCGCTCCGTGGTCAGTGCCCAGACTGCCGTTCTCGGCCACACGGCGACCAAACTCCGAGAAAGTCGCCACGAGCACACGTTCTGCCTGACCGTGACCAGTGAGGTCCTTCACGAAGGCGCTGACCGCTGAGGACAACTCGGTCAACAACGCCTGATGAGCCGGAGCTTGTTGCGAGTGCGTATCGAAGCCATCGAGCGACACGAAGAACACCCTCGTGCCGAGATCACCTGCGATGATTTCGGCGACCGTGCGCAGCTTCTGGCCGAGTGCATTGCTCGGGTAGTCCGCTGCTGGTTTGTAGTTTGCGGCAACGTGTCGCAGCTTTTCAGAACTGGTCCATGCGGTCTTGGCTGTACGGCGCAGGAAATCCAGATCCGAACCACCGAGTGCAGGCTGGCTCGCGACTTGATCCAGCAACTGACGATGCGTCTTCGCCGCCGTGTCACTCAGTGGGCCAAGCTGCAAGTGATAGCCCTTCAGATCCCGTACGGTTGGAACGTTGATTTTGCTCGCGACCAATGACAGTGGCAGCTTTTCACTGCCCAATGTCATCGCGGGCACTTTGCCGACGTGTTGCTCGACGGTCGCATCGAGCGCTCGACCGACCCAACCGCTGGATGTGTCCTCCTTGTCTGAGATTGCCGACTGCCAAATATCCATCGAGCGGAAATGCGATCGATCTGGCTGCGGATAGCCGACACCTTGAATCACTCCCAAGCGTCCCTCGTCAAACAACATCTTTAGGCCACTCAGCGCCGGGTGCAGACCGATCTCATTGTTGAGCTTCAGGACAGCGTTCTTCTCGATGCCGATGCCGGGGCGAGCTTTGTAGTACTCGTCGTGACCATATGGGATGACGGTGTTGAGCCCGTCGTTGCCGCCTGCCATTTGAATCAGCACGAGAATGCGGTCGCTATTCGTCGCTTGTTCGGCAGACTGTGTCGCACGTTGCCAAAATGCAGACGGAGTCGCTCCCAAAGTGAGCAATGCCGTGCCACCAAATTGTCGTAAGAAGTCGCGTCGAGTCGTCATGCCAAAATCCTGTTGATGAAAGAGCGATCTCATAAGATTTGATGGCCACTGAAGCATTAACAGCACCAATGCTCGATCAGCCGTGCGTACAGATCCGTGCCACGATCGAGTTGCTCCAGAGCAATGAATTCGTCGTGAGTATGAGCCTGGGCGATGTCCCCTGGTCCGAGCACGAGCAATTTTTTCAAGGCCGTAAAGAGTGCACCGTCTGTCCCATAGCAAACGGTTTGGGGGCGAGTTTGGCCGGCGACTGACAGTACTTCTTGCACGAAGACCGATTGCGGATCGACATAGAGGGCACCGCAAGTGATCGGGACTTCGAACTCGATGCCACATTCAGCGGCCGCGCGTCGAGCACGCTCCACAAGCAGATCTGGTTTGTGGCCGGGGCCGGGGCGGAAGTAGATCGTACAGACGCTCTGCGGAGCCGTGATGTTGACCGCGTGCGTGTGGTCGTTGATCCCGATGTTCCAACTGATGCCTGGCGGATCGAATTCAGGATGCTGCCACTCGGGCGAAGTCTCGACTTCATCGTGAATGCGTTTCATTTCGGCCAAGAACGGGATCATCTTCAAATTCGCATTGATGCCCGCACGCGTGCTGGAGTGAGCCGCTCGACCACGCGACGTCGCAACGATGCCGTAAGTGCCTTTGTGAGCGTAGACGACATCCAGTTTGGTCGGTTCACCGATGATGCCATGCGCATCTCCGGCGATCATCTCACGAAATATTTCTGAGCGAGTGGCTACTGCCGCCGCGCCACCGTAGCCGATCTCTTCGTCGGCAGTGCTGGTGATGTAGATCGGATGCTGGAGCGACCGTGATCCGATCCGCTCAACTGCGGCCAGCATGCACGCGATCGAGCCCTTCATGTCACAGGTGCCGCGACCGTAAAGGCGACCGTTCACAAGCGTTGGTTGAAAGGGGCCGTGATCAGCAAACAACCACGGATTGGCTGGTACGACATCCGTATGCCCAAAATATGCGAAGCCGCCGTGGCCCGAGCCTTTGCGACTGACTAGGCACGCTTTGCGAATGCCGTTCGCGTCGTTGTATTCGAGTCGCTCGGTCACAAAGCCGAGTCGCTTGAGCGTTGCTTCGACGAAGTCCGAAATCGGAACGTTCGAGAGCGAGCTGGTCGATTCGAACTCCACAAGCTGGCGGGTGTATTCCAATGCGGTCATGCGCGGGCTTTCCGTTCGGGAGTCGTTTGAGGGCCAAGGATGTCCTGCGCGACTCATCCGAGTGTGACCGCGATCAAACGCCGCCCCCAATACCTGGCGAGTCGCTCGAAGATTTCACACCTGGAATGTCGCTGCCAAAGAAGAGTGCCACAAACTAAGTCCGTCAACGGCAGTCACCCCATGGCGTCATGTTGCAAAGACAAGAGGTGCGGTCCCTCGCTCTGGGGTTTGGCGATTGCCTAACATCTTGTTGCTTGTCGCTGTGGTTCGAGCGGTTGTTTTGGCAGAGACGCTGAACACTCCTGAGCCGCAGGCTGCATCTGGCTTTCTGCGAGGGGCTTATGGGCAAATTCAGTGTCGGCAGGTTGGTCGTCATGATCGGCTTCCTGCTTGTGGGTAGCGCGACTGGCGCGGCGGAAAGTTCGTCGACTGGGATGACGATCGAGTATGTGCAACCGCGGATGGTGAAGATCTTTGGAGCAGGTGGCCTCAAAGGTTTGTCGCATCACGGCACCGGTTTCTTGGTCTCGAAGGAAGGGCATATCGCGACGGCCTGGAGTCATGTGCTCGATCCCCAGGAAGTCAGTGTCGTCCTAAATGATGGTCGGCGGTTCACGGCCAAGGTGCTTGGGGCCGAGCCCAATAAAGAACTCGCAGTGCTGAAGCTGAATGCTCCAGAGGGTTCGTCGTTTCCATTCTTCGATTTGGTGACGGCGATCAGCAGCGCAAATGAAGGAGCTCGTGTGCTGGCCTTTAGCAACATGTTTCAAGTCGCGGCGGGAGACGAATCGGTCTCGGTCCTGCACGGCGTCATTGCTTCCAAGACACAGTTCAAACTGCGTCGCGGCACGTTTGAGATTCCTTACGAAGGTCCGGTCTATGTTGTCGACGCGATTACGAATAACTCCGGCGCGGCGGGCGGCTTGCTGACCAGTCGTGATGGCAGGCTGTTGGGTATGATTGGTCGCGAAGTGCGTAATGCTGAAACTAACACTTGGGTTAATTACTCGATCCCGCTCACCGAATTGCGGCAACCGATTGACGAGATCATCACCGGTAAGTTCTCAGCCTCCGCGAAGAAGCCTGCCGACGAACCGGACACCGCGCGACGCTATGACCCAACCGACTTTGGCATCGTGATGGTGCCTGATGTCTTGTTCCGAACTCCGGCCTATGTCGACGCCATCGTCGCGGGATCGGCGGCTGCCAAAGTTGGGTTAAAGTCCGATGATCTCGTGCTGTTCGTCAACGGTGAACTCATGCAGTCGGTGCGCACGATGAAAGAGGCTCTGGGCAAACTCGAAGCTGGCGATGTCCTCAAACTGGTGGTGCGTCGCGGCGACGAACTCGTCACGGTCGACTTGTCTGTCCCCAAGAAGGCGATCAAGCCGAATAAGTAGCGAGTGATCTCCGTGCCCTCTGTGCCTTTGTGTTTCAAATGTCCGAGGAGAGAGCTTGAAACACAAAGGCACAGAGGGCACGGAGAAGAAACTCCACTGGGGCTCTCTTCGTCCCCGTGTTCCATTCTCCCATTTTCTTGTTGAGTGGTTGTCATGTTGTTTGCGTTTCGTCGTCAGTGGTGGGTGCGATGTGGTGTGATCGCGATTCTGTCTTGTTCGGTGGTCGGATTAGTTCGTGCAGACGATCCGCCCAGTGCCGTAGGTCCCGTTTTGAAGCTGTTTCAAAGTGGTCGCTTACCGGCTGATCGGCAGCCAACCGTTGTCGAGATGATTTGCAATCGCGGTAACGAATATGACCTGCGAGTCATCTTCGACAAGATCGTGACTCCCGACGGCTTTCCCGCTGACTTGCGGATGAAAGCGATGGGCTGGCTCAGTGACGCCGCGACGACTCGCAAGGTGAAACCTGCTGGAGAACTCCAGGCACTCGATCAACTTGTCGGCGCTCAGGATCCGGCACTTCAGATGGCGGCGATCAAGCTGGCCTCGACGTGGAGGGTCGCTGCGATCGCGCCGGCGTTGCAGGAATTGGCAACGAACAGCAAGACCTCGCCGGCGCTCCAAGTCGCGGCAATTGATGGGCTTGTCGCGCTTGGAGATGCGCGGTGCAAACAGACGTTGCAGAATCTGGCCAGCACGCATCCAGCACTTGCCATCCGCATGAAGGCCACGGCGGGATTGGTGGGGCTTGATCTCCCGATGGCATCGGCTCAAGCGGCGAGCGTGCTTGAGGTGGCGTCGCCGCAGGACAACCCCGGCGAAATGCTCGACGCTTTTTTTAATCGTAAAGGTGGCTCAGATGCGCTCGCGGCAGCGCTGAAGACTCGCACCCTGAAGATCGATGTCGCGAAGACATCGCTGCGCTACATGTATTCAGTCGGCATCAGTGACGCCGCGTTGTCGGGAGTCCTCAGCAAGGCCGCCGGAGTCGCGACGGATCCGCCGCCGCCCACTCCGGAAGAGGTTGCGAAGATCGTTGGCGAAGTGGTCGCCAAAGGTGATGCGGCGCGTGGTGAAAAGATCTTTCGCCGGGCAGATGTGAGTTGCTTGCGTTGCCACAGCGTCAGCCGCGCCGGCGGACAAGTTGGACCAGACCTGAGCGCGCTCGGCGGTTCATCGCCTGTCGATTATGTCGTGAACTCGATTCTCAATCCGAATCTTGCGGTCAAGGAGCAGTACGTCACGCGGATCTTCGTGTTGAACGACGGCAAATCGTTCACCGGAGTGGTCATCGACCGCGATGACACCCGCGTTCGTATCCGCGATTCGCAAGGCAAGACGATCATCATTCCAACAGCGGACATTGACGAAGAAGTCGAAGGTAAGTCGCTCATGCCGCAAGGCATCGTCAAGTTTTTGACGCATGACGAAGTGCTCGACCTCGCGAAGTTTGTGTCGGAGTTGGGCAAGCCCGGTCCTTATGAGATCCGCAAGGTGCCCAGCATTCAGCGTTGGCGTTTGTTGCGTCAGCCGGCCAAAGAACTGACCGACGACGTCCCGCATCTCGAACACATTCGCCAATTCGTACTCGGCAGTCAGGCTGACGAATGGACTTCGGCTTACGGTAAAGTCGCGGGCGCGCTGCCGTTGGAAGAATTACGACCAGGCAAGACACCAATCGTGCTGATTCTACAAGGCGAAGTGCAGGTCAATGAACCCGGCTCTGTGGGCTTCAAGATCCACTCGACCGAGAAGTTTCAGGCTTGGGTCGACGCCGAATTCTTCGACAACAAGATGGATCTCGCTGCGAACTTGGAGACCGGCCTGCATCGCATCACAGTGCGTGTGGAAGTCTCTGGCCGCGATGCTCCGGAGTTGAAAGTCGATGTCCTCAAGCCGAGCGACTCGACCGCGCAGTTGGAAGTCGTTGGCGGCACGTAATGACCGTTTCGTCCGCGAGCAGCGTGTCCGAGCAGTCCGAGTCCTCGGGGCTCCACTTCAGTCAGATCTCTCTCTTCAGGAAACCAACGTGCGAATTGCTTACTTCGACTGTTCATGCGGCATTGCTGGCGACATGACTTTGGCGGCTTTGATTGATGCGGGGGCGGATGCGGACGCGATTCGGGAAGGCATCGCGTCGCTGGGGATTCCCGGCGTGAGGCTCACGACCGAGTCTGTCATGCGGTGCGGATTCCGCGCCACGTATGTCCGCGTCGAGCATCCCGAGCAGCACGCACATCGGCATCTGAGCGACATTTACAAACTCATCGACGGCGCGACCGCGATGACGGATGACCAAAAGGATCTGGCGAAGGACATCTTCCTGCACGTCGCCGAAGCCGAGGCCAAAGTGCATGGCTCGACGGTTGACGAGATTCACTTTCATGAAGTTGGTGCGATTGATTCGATCGTCGACATCGTTGGCGTGGCGATCGGGCTCGATACGCTCGACATCGAGAAGGTTTACGCCAGTCGTATTCCGACCGGTCGCGGGTCCGTGAAGATTGCTCACGGAGTCTGTCCGGTGCCGACGCCGGGCACCTTGGAGTTACTCAAGGGAGTTCCATTGATCGACGTGCCGATCGAAGCGGAACTCACAACACCGACCGGGGCTGCGATTCTTAAGTCCGTGGTCGAAGAGTTCATGCCGGTTCCGCAAATGGTGATCGACACGATTGGCTACGGAGCCGGCACACGTGACTTCCCTCAACGTGCGAATGTGCTGCGAATCTTCGTGGGCGAGGCCAGCGTCGAGGCTCATCACGATCACGTTTGCTTGCTGGAGACGAACTTGGATGACGTCTCGGGCGAGATCATCGGCTACGCCAAAGGCCGCTTGCTCAAGAGCGGTGCGCTGGATGTCTTCACCACCGCGATTCACATGAAGAAGGGACGTCCGGCTGTCACTCTGAGTGTGATCTGCGAGCCCTCACGCAGTGCTGAATTTGAGACAATCATCTTCCGCGAAACGGGCACGTTTGGTATTCGCCGTCAGCTTATCGAGCGGTCCATTCGTCCGCGCCAGTCCATGGACTTGGATTCGGACGAATGGGGCTCGGTCCAGGGCAAAGTGGGTTGGGCTCCCGATCAGAGCATCGCGTTCAAGCCCGAATATGAGTCCTGCGCCAAGATCGCTCGCGAGCACGGCATACCATTGCGTGATGTTTATCGAGCGGTCGAAGCGTGGTTCGAAAGCCAAGTGGAAGACGAGTGCGGCGATCATGAGCACGATCACGACTCGGACGATGGTTGCTGCGACGACGATGAAGACTGTGGTCACGATTGCGGTCATGACCATGACCACAGCCACGATCACTCACACGATCATTCGCACTCACACGATCACAGCCATGACCATGACCACCGACATGATCACTCGCATGATCATGACCATCGATAGATCGCAGGTTGACTTTGTTCGCAGTCTCAAATTGACAATTGTCTGATGGGGAATGAGAGACGAGGAAATGAGGGACAGGGAGACGATCAGAATCGCCCCCGTTCCCTCATTTTCGCCGTCGCTTGTCCCCGCCTGTTGCGCGTTCCGCCCACTCAAGGATGAGTGACATGCTGGCTCTCGACCTGGCTCAATATCAGCCGATCGCGATTGCGATGCTGGTGGCGTTCTGTGTGCTCAAGCTGTTGCAGATGAAGCAACAGCACCGGCCCCGCGAACTCTTCAAAGACGAATCGTCCAAGAGTGCTGTCGACATCGACAACGAAATCGACGTCGAGGCACAGCTCATTCAGCCTGCTTTTCCGGCCAGTGCGAATGTCTCGGGCGAGGAACTCGTGGCCGCCAACGCGGCTTTGCAGACGAAAGCGGCGGTGCTCGATCAACTTTTAATCGAAGCGGATCGCGAAGCTGGGCTGCTTCGCGAACTGTTGCACGAAGCTCGGTCGATTCGCATTCCGGGAGTTCTTCGAGAGGATTGCCACGCAGAGTCATCCGAAGATGCGGATGACGAGTTGCGACTCGCGACGGGCACAGACAGCCAACCAGCTCGGGTCAACAAACAGCAGTTTGTGCGTTTGCTGCATCAATCGGGGTTCTCGCCAGACGAGGTCGCCAAAGCGGTCAAACTGCCGATTGAAATTGTGCTTGGCATGCTCGGTCAGAGCGGCGAGCAGGATCGCGCGGTGGGGTAGGTGGACGGGAAAGTGGACAGATTGAATCAGGGAAGTAGGGACCGTGAGGATCTTGGGCTTTGCCCTCGGCTCGCTGTCACTCTGTCCGAGTTTCTTGCGTTACTTCGTTCCTGCCAATCTCTGCCTGATGCCGCGTTGACGGTCATTCGAACCGCCTTACACTCCCGCCCCCTTCGAACGCCGGGCTTTGGTCGCGTTCATTTTCTTGCAGCTCCCGCATGGAGCAGGTGCCAATGGTTCGAGCCGCTCTGACGCCACACCTTACGAGTCTGATCGCTGCCGCGAGGTCACTCGCGCACGAACAAAAAGCAGCGGCAGTCGTCGTCTTGGCCGAGCTGGCTTACGACTTCCGAGCCATTCAATCGCAGCTAGAGAACATCAAGCTCATCGTTGCGTCGGACAAGCCCGAGATTATCGAGGCCGCGAAGCTCGACGACATTGACCATGTACCGGTGCTCGAAGAGCCAGAGACTCGACAGTATCAGTTGGTGCAGGCTTTGCTCGAAGCCATCGCCGATGAATTGCTCAAAACCGGCGACACGATCATCGCGTTGTATGCCGCTTATGAACGCGATGAGATCGATACGCTCAGCGTCATCGACCTCGCCGAGCATCTCACCCGTTTAACCTCGCGCGACTTGCAGCGTTTGGAGACAACTGTGCCGCTGGAGACTTTGCGGCAGGTTGTGAATCTCGCGGTGGAGATCGGCAAAGAGGGCCGTGAAGGCAGCCCGGTTGGCACGTTGTTCGTTGTCGGAAATCATCGCAAGGCGTTGCAGCAGTCACACGAGCAGATCCTTGATCCGTGCAAAGGCTATCCCCGCAAAGAACGTTCGCTGCGGCTGGCTCGCGTGCGCGAGAGTATCAAGGAACTGGCGCAGATCGACGGAGCTTTCATCATCTCGGCGGATGGTTATGTTGAAGCGGCTGGTCGGATTCTCGATGCCCCAGCAGAAGGTTTGACGCTCTCAAAAGGATTGGGGGCGCGCCATTGGGCGGCGGCTGCGATCTCGCGGACGACCAAGGCAATCGCGATCGCAGTCTCGGAGTCCACGGGTACCGTGCGGATCTTTCAAGATGGCAATGTGGTCTTGCGGATCGAGCCGATTGCCCGCGCGATGAAGTGGAATCAGCACGATAGCGATTCAAGTTCTGCACCCACTGCTGATAAGCCGACGAGCACTTAGCAGCCCGTTCAAAAGCACGTGGAGCACGATTTGATCGTGCTCACAACTCGGTGAATTCGGGCATGTTGAAAACGTACCCCACAAAATTCACAGGCCGAAGGAGTCTTCTGGATGTTTACTGGCTTAGTGGAAGGTCAGGCGGTGGTGCGCGAGTTGTTGCCGGAAGGTGACGCTGTGCGACTCACGATTGAGTTTCCCGCCAACGTCGCGACGGCGCTCGCAATGGGGGAGAGTGTCGCACTCAATGGTTGCTGTTTAACCGTCATCGCTACGGGCGAGCGCACGGCCGCGTTTCAAGCGGGGACCGAGACGCTTTCGAAGACGAATTTCGGTCAACTGATGCCGGGCAAAAGTGTGAACTTCGAGCGGTCACTGCGCGCGGATGCGCGACTCGGAGGACACATCGTACAAGGGCATGTCGACGGCACGGCGCGTGTGCAGACAATCGATCGCGATGGCGACTGGGTCGCGATGTGGTTTCAGCTCAGCCCGCAACTGGCAAAGTTCATGGTGCCGAAAGGCTCGGTCGCGGTTGATGGCGTGAGCCTGACGGTCGTCAACGCCGACCCCGACCGGTTCAGCATCGCGTTGATTCCTCATACGCTCGAAGTGACCACGCTGGGGCAACGCGCCATCGGCGATACCGTCAACATCGAGACCGACATCCTCGGCAAGTACGTCGATCGTTTGCTGTCGGCTCGCTTTGGTGACAGCGCTAAGGGCTGATGAAAGCGGCCGCGCGACTCAGTTCCACATCGGAAGCTCGCGCTGCGACTGCTCTAACAATTCTTCGAGTCCTTCTCGGTCTTCCTCTGGACAGCCCTTGAGCAGTGACTTGATCAACCGGATGGCGGCGCCGCTGCGTTGAGCTTTCACGGCGACAATCGCGAGGTCGCGCCGTTCGGGGTAGCTCGATGGGTTCAGGGCTGTCAGCCGGCTTTGAATTTTCCAAGTTGACTCCCAGTTCTCGTTCTCGGCGTAGATTACCTTCAGATTGTTGAGCATCCGGCCAATGATCGCTCGCGGTGCTGCCGGTTCCAAATTGCGAGCGATGTCGCGACGTGGCAAATGTGTGAGGTCACCGAGCCAATCGAGCGTCTCGGTCTCGGTCATGATTCGAGCACCGGCAAACGCATCTAAAAAGAGCGGTCCAGAGGGAGTGTCGATTCGCGACAAGAAGTGACGCGGCGAACCGACCGGCTGTAAGTCGATCCCCAACTCGCGACAAACTGCCACATGGAGCAGCGTCAGAGAGATTGGGATGCCCAGTCGCTTCTCAATGATGCGATTGAGGAAGCTTGAATCGGCACACTTATAAGCCGCTTCGGAGCCGATGATGCCGTGCTCAACAGCGATGTGCTTGGCGACGATTTCAATGGCTTCGTGTTCGTCGGACGTTCGTGCGGCGACCATTCTCAGCTCATTAGCTCGGGCAGTGATCCAGTTTTGAGTCACCGTAAAGTCGATGGTTGGATAAGCGTCGCGGGCGAGTTCCAGAGCGGCGACCGTCAGATCAATGTCCGTCCGCCAGTCGATCAGCTTTTTGAACTCGGCGTCCTGCGAGAAATCGAAGTCCTGGGACATGCCAAATGGCCTTTGGGGGAGCGTAATGTCGGCGAGCGAAACGTACTGATGGCTCATCTTCACCAATCAACTCGATCGTAGCCCGACCGTGCTGTTTCGACTACGTTGTTTCGTCTATGAGCAAAGGCTCTAAGAACCGCATTTTCCGGTCGTAATTATCACCTTCAGGAGCAGCATCATGTCCGCCGGCCTCGTCTCATTACAGCGTCAGATCGAGGAAGATCCGCTCGAACTGATGGACGAGATCGACCGCCTCAAGAAGGAGAAAGACGTCACGATCTTGGCTCACTTCTATGTCGACGGAGAGATTCAAGACGTCGCCGATTTCACGGGCGATAGCCTCAAGCTTGCCCGCGATGCGACGAAGGTCACGAGTTCGACCATCTTATTTGCGGGCGTCCATTTCATGGCCGAAACCGCGAAGATGCTGAGTCCTCAGAAACGTGTCTTACTGCCGGATCTGCTGGCAGGATGCTCGCTTGCTGATAGCTGCCAGCCAGATGCGCTGGCGGCTCGACAACGCGAACTCCGAGCTGCAGGCCGCGACATCGCGACCGTGGCGTACATCAACACATCGGCGGCCGTGAAGTCGCTGTGCGATTGGATCGTCACCAGCGGCAACGCGCGCGAAATCATCGAACGAGTTCCGCCGGAAAAAGAGATCTTGTTTGTGCCCGATCAACACCTCGGGAGGTACCTCGCGGAAGTGACCGGTCGTCCGATGATCTTGTGGCCGGGTGCTTGCATGGTGCATGAAGTCTTCAGCATTCAGGACTTGCTACGTGCCAAACGCAATAACCCCGGCAGCATCGTGATGGCGCATCCCGAGTGTCCTGTGACGGTGCTGGAACATGCTGACTTCATCGGCGGGACCGAAGCGATGCGCAAGCATGTCATGCAGTCTGTCGAGCCGCGCGTTTACTTGGTCGCGACCGAAGCCAACATGATTCATCCGCTGGAGAAGTGCGCTCCACACCACCAATACATTCCGGTGCCGGGCATCATGACTTCGTCAGGGGAAACGTGTGCTTGCAACCGCTGCCCGCACATGGCTCGCAACACATTGGTGTCGGTGAGGAACTGCTTGCGCGATGGAACTCCTGAAATCGGATGGCAGCCATTCTTCGATCAAGCACGCGATGTCGTCGCGAAGAGTCTGCTGAGCTAAGCCGATGTGACGCGACGTTGCCGCTCGCTGAGTCCATAGAGCGGGAGACCAAACAGCAGCGGTAGGAGCGCGAGCAACGAAAGATCCTTCGCGTAGAGGATACTCTGCCAAAACATATAGAGGCACGTCGCGCAGAAGATGAGCGGAGTCAGAGGATAGAATGGAACTCGAAACGCAGCCGAATCGGTGGCGTTTCGTTGTTGATGTCTGAGCCGGAAGACCGCGACGCTGTTTAGCACAAAGAAGCCCCAAAAAACCGGTGCAGTGGCTGCCAGCAATGTTTCAAAGCCACCGAAGTATGTGCTCCAGGGAATGCCGTCGCGGCCAAGTTGCTTGACGATCAGGTCGACGCTCACGCGACCAGTCTCGGTTCCGACCAGCAACACGAGTAATGCCGTCATTGATGCTTGAGCAAGCAACGCGGCGACTGGCGAGCCGAGCGTTGCATGCCAACGACCGAGTCGCGCGAACAAGGGATGCTCGGTGCCCATCACGGCAAACAGTCGCGAACCAGTGAAGAGCAAGCCATGTACGGCTCCCAGCGCCGAGATCATCACGATCAAACCGACGGCTTTGCCGGACACAATCCGCACAGTCGTCGGCAGGATCGTCGCGAGTTGCACAACATCAACGGCGGGTGTTGATGATCCTCGTAGCCCCATAAACCCGAGACCTCGAAAGTAGGCAAGATTGATCAGTAAGTAGAGCCCGATAATAGCCAACATGCCGCCGCCGAGTGCTCGCGGAATGTTACGGTGTGGGTGCTTTAGCTCTGCCGCAACGAATGCCGAGTCGTTCCATCCACCATAGGCATAGAGCACCAAGATCCAAGCGAGTCCTACTCCGGGACCATCGATTTCGTGGACGACGGATAAGCTCTCTTTTGCGGACGAACACAATCCAGCGACGAGCAGTACCGCCAGCCCGACGACCTTCGCGATCGTGAGGATATTCTGCACCATCTTGCTGGTGCTGACACCAAGCACATGTAGCGTTGTCAAACTGGCGATCGAGGCCAGTGCCAAGAGTGGTACGAACTGCGAATCGAGTTCGAAGGTCGCGACTCCATATTCGCCGAAGACATAAGCCATTGAGCCGATGCTGCCGCTGAAGACGCCGGTGAGTTGCGCCCAACCAAACAGAAACCCGATCGGTCGCCCAAAGGCTGTTGTTAGAAAGGTGTACTCACCGCCATGCCGCTGCCGCGTTGCGAGTTCTGCGTAACACAACGCACCGATCAGCGCGAGTACTCCTGCCGCTCCCCAAACACCAAGAGCCGCCCAGCCGGATGAGACGTTGTGCATGACTGTGCTGGGGACTCGGAAGATCGAAACGCCGACGACAATTCCGATGATGATGCTGATTGCGTCCCACAGTCCGAGAGTCGGCTGCGGTCCCGACGGCTGAGGTGCGTTCAAAGAAGTGGCCTTTGCGATTTAAGAGCTTGCGGCAGATGGGAAGTGCCCCAACAGCGAGATCCTGTCGCAACGAGCACTTCGGCGGCGGACTGTAGGTCATTCACAGACTCTCCTGAACGCGAGCATCTTGGAGTTCTGGGAAGCATTCCTGAGATCCAATGCCAGAACGCGAGGCGATGTCACTTCCGCGAGACTTGCTCAAAAGGAGCAGCGTGGGCTAGTGGCTCTGAGGGGCAAGCCTAAACTCCACTCGTTATCGCGCTGCGACGAGCGAGTTCGCTCAGTCAAGCCAACGAGGTGACACCAACCGCTATGGTCGTGATGGTGCGGTACTGCTCTCTCATGGCCCTAGCACTCAAACTCGAAGAGGAGACGTTTTATGCAAGGTAGCCAAAAGGTCATTGATGCACTGAATCGCGGATTGACCATCGAATTGACCGCGATCAATCAATACTTCGTGCAATCTAAGATGTGTGCGAATTGGGGGCTGAACCGACTCGCTAAGAAACACTACGTCGAGTCGATCGGTGAGATGAAGCACGCTGAGAAGCTCATCGACCGTATCATCTTCTTGGAAGGTGTGCCGGAGATCGCTCGGTACGACGTCATTCGCGTCGGCACGGACGTGAAGACGCAATTTCAAAACGACCTCGCTCTCGAGCAGGGCGGAGTGAATGCCTACAACGAAGCGATCAAGGTCTGCTTAGCGGAAGGCGACTCAGGCAGTCGCGAGTTGCTGGCGACGATTTTGGTCGAATCCGAAGAGCACGTTGATTGGCTCGAATCGCAACTCGATTTGATTGAGAAGGTCGGCATCCAGAACTATCTGGCGCAGATGATCGGCGAAGAAGACGCCGCCGGACATTGATTCGTCACGAGACTACGAATACGGCGATGGCAAGCGGTGCATCCGCCGCCCGCTCCTGTCAGCGCCATGACACACGCAGCCGTCGGTTTCTCGATGAAACTGGCGGCTGTTTTTATTTCCGCGACTGTGACGCTGAGGCAGCGGCAGATCACGGCATCCGGATCGTTGCGATCAGGTTCGGTGAAAGACGGTGCGGTGTAGGCGGCAGTCGACATGGCGGCGTAAGACCTTGTTGTCGAATCTGATCGGCAAGTCCGACGACAGACTTGCGTGAAGTTGAGATTGAATCTCAATCGCGAGTAGATGATAGGGGTGCAACACCTGAAGTCAATCGCTCTGATGCGTGCCTCTCCAAATGCCACCGTGTCGCGAATGGCCTCGCACTTGTGACCTTTAAGGAGTTTCTAATGTCCGATTTGAAAACGCTTTACGAGCGCTTAGGTGGAGTCTTCGCCATTGCGGCCGTTGTCGACGACTTCATCGAAAGGATCATGGTTGACCCGCGTTTGAACGCGAATCCGAAGGTCGATGAGGCGCACCATAAAGTCTCAAAGGCCGGGTTTAAGTACCTCGTGACCGAACAAGTCTGCCACGCGACTGGCGGCCCGCAGCGCTACAGCGGTCGTTCGATGCACGACTCGCACGCGCATCTTGAGATTACTGAAACTGAGTGGCAGGCATTCCTGGATGATCTCACTCAAACATTCGACAAGTTCGGCCTGCCGGCAGTCGAGCGGCAAGAACTATTCGCCATCGTCGACAGCACCAAAAGTGACATTGTGATGACGAGACCAGCCGTTGATCGCAGCCGATGAGCACTTGATTGACAGAGTTCGTGCGTGCGGATCGCGCTTGTTGGTGGGGCAATCGGTCGAATCTTGGTGCTTAAGGCAATTTGCCGCTTGGCGTTACTGGACTTCAAAAGGTCGTCCGCAATAATCCGTCCACATGACGCGGGGTGGAGCAGCCTGGTAGCTCGCGAGGCTCATAACCTCGAGGTCGTCGGTTCGAATCCGGCCCCCGCCACTTGTAGAAAGCCGAGGTAGTAATACCTCGGCTTTCGTCATTTCTGCCCCGTGCTTCGAACTTCTCCGTTCAACTTGCCAGGAGACTTCGCATGCAACGTCTTACTCGCCGGAATGCGTTGACGCAGATGGCGATCACTGGTTTTGCAGCAGCGAAAACCAACGTGTCGGCGGCGGAGGTGACTCAGAAGTCTCAGCTCGGCATCGTCGCTTATGACTGCGCGATCCGTCGCAAGTGGCTCTCGCAGCGCGATTCTAAGTTCGATCTTTTTGAGCCACTGGTGTTTCTCAAGCACTGTCATTTGCTCGGCGCCGGCGGCATGCAGGTGTCGCTCGGAGTGCTCACAACTCCGCAGATTCGCGAACTGCGACACTATGCCGAGCAGCATTCACTCTTCATTGAAGGCATTGTGAATCCACCGAAAGATGATTCCGAGATCGGTCGGTTCGACGCTGAGATTCGGACGGCGGCGGAAGTCGGAGCACTGGCGGTTCGCACGGTTGTGATGCCGGGTCGTCGATACGAACAATTCCGGTCGCTCGCCGAAGTTCGCAAGGCCGAGGCCGCAGCTCTCAAGATGCTGGAACTGGCAGCCCCGATCGTTATTCGACACCGCGTACGACTGGCGGTCGAGAACCACAAAGATCAACGGATTGACGAGCGACTTAAGCTCTACAAGCAGCTCGCTTGCGAGTTCATTGGCGCGACCGTTGACACTGGGAATAGCGTCGCGTTGCTCGACGATCCGTATGGTGCGATCGAAGCTCTCGCTCCGTATGCCTTCAGCGTGCATCTTAAGGATCAAGCCTTGAGCGAGTACGCCGACGGCTTCTTGTTGGGAGACATCCCTTTGGGTGAAGGCGCCTTCGACCTCGCGAGAATGGTCGGGATTCTGAAACGAGCCAAACCGGAACTACGTTTTCAGCTCGAACTAATCACCCGAAATCCGCTGAAAGTCCCCTGTCTGACCGATGAATTTTGGAATGTGATGCCGGAGAACGCGCGGCCTGACCTCGAGCGGACCTTGAACTTCGTTCGAACGCACTCTTCTCTTAAGCAGCAGCAAGTCACATCTCTGTCGCTGCAGGAACAGTTGGAACTCGAGGATGTGAACATCGCCGCGTGCCTGCGGTACTCTCGCGAGCAACTTGGGATATAAGCCGCATCCCAGAAAAGACGGATCTCGTTCGTGTCTCCCAGTTGCGGCATGTTGCCTGGTTTCACTCGCTGCGACTCGGCTGCGACGACAACTCGGCCAGCGGCATTTTTTTCCTAACCCATAAACTCCATCCAACCGATACCTCGAAGGCGGGCATTCCAGGAGGGACGGGCGCGCCAAGATTTGGCGTGTGAGTCAGTTCAGGTGTGGGTACCGAGCTGGATTCGGTGCGTTGATGTCAACACCGATGCGTTTGTGCCGAGACTTGCCAGTCTCATCATCCGATTTGAAGGCGAAGGAACGCACGGAGCGATGTCGCAGTTTTTTCCATCGTCGCAGCGAGCCTCGTACCGGTCAGCGGCTACTAAGTGCGTCTTGATCGTACTCGTGATGGTTTGTGTGTCGGCGTTTTGGGGTTGGCTCTGGAAACCTGCACCGTCTGATATCCCCCGCGCCTCCAATGTGTCGCTCGACACCTCTGGAACCATCAAAAATCCAAGTGGTCCGGCGGAGTTGGCGACATCGACCGGGCAGTTTGCGTATCAGCGAGAAGTCGAGCAGCACTTGGCTCGCAAGGCTGAAGACTTGCTGGAGGGTGTGCTCGGTATTGGGCGAGCGGTTGTTCGTGTGACCGCTGAGATGCGATTTCAGCAACCGCATGAAACTCGCCAAGTCGATCCCATCAAGGCTCAGTTGATGCTTGATGAGCGGGGGACGAAGGCGAGTGTTGCGCAGCCCGCATCGGAAGTGGCAGGTACTGAGAAGGAGCATTTGTTCCAACCGTCGACCAACACCATCGCGTCCTCCAAACGGGACGCTGATGAATCAAGCGGAGTGCAACCGTATCAGCACGTTGCGACGATCGAACGATTGTCGGTGGCCGTGATGCTGATTGCCACGAAGTCTGCGGAAGGAGATGGTGTCGCAGAGTCTCTCGCGGTATCGCTGCCGGATATCGAGGCGATCGTGAGACAGGCGGTTGGATTCAAAGCCGGGCGTGATGCCATTCAGGTATCGCTCGGCTCGCCCTTGTCTGGTCGTTCGGTAGGAACGTCCTGGGGAGCAATGGCGACGCCCTCGCTCTTGGGCGGCTTGTACTTGCTGGCGACAGTCCTCGTCGGACTGGCCTTCTTTGTGCTGGCGGTTCACTACATCCGGCAGGAGGGGTGTCGTTTATCGGTTGAGGCTCGAAACGCCGTGACGAACACGACCGAAGACCTTCGCGATCTCCCAGAAATCGACGCTAACTTACGGCAGTCGCCAGCGGCTGAGAGCACCGTTCATTCGAACGACAAACCCTTGAAGGCACTGCGGCAGATTGACCCCATCGTCTTGGCTCGCGTGCTCGTTGACGAGCATCCGCGGGCCGTTGCCATCGCGCTCCATCACATGGAGTTACGGCAAGCCATTGAGGTCATACAGCGATTGGGGTCAGAAGTCCGCCGTGACATTTTCTTGCTGATGGCTCACAGAACGCCAACGCGCTCCGAGTTGGTGCGACAGGTGCTCGCGGCCATCGTCGAGGCGTGTGGACAGCGAACTGACATTGATTTGGTCGCCGACACAGAATCACGGATTGAGCATCTCGTCGGCATCTTGCATGGAGTTGACCGAGCTGAACGCAGCCAATGGCTCGCGGCGTTGGCGAGCGCAGATCCAGAGGCCTTCAATGACATCGACGCGCGGCTGTATGACTTCGCTGACTTACTCAGGCTGGCAGACGTTTCGTTAGAGAGACTGCTGGCCGAGATCGATTTGAAGGTCTTAGCGACTGCGCTCACTGGAGCGACTCCGACAATATACGTAGGCGTCATGGGCAACGTTTCGCAGCGAGTTCGCTCGATGTTGCAGGAAGAAATTGAGTTTCTAAGTGGCGTCAATGCGGCGCAAGTCGCACAAGCCCGTCGCGAGATTTGCGATGTCATCCGGCAGTACGACAACGCGGGGAAGCTGTTCTGGAAGCTCCCGTGCTAACACTGTGTCACGTTTCTGAAATTGTCAGAGAACCGTCGCCAGAACGGCGCCGCGTATGTGAGTTCAATGCTTCCAGAAAGCCTTCAGTGAACTGACCATTCATGACCGCTGACCAACCAAGGCGACGGTGTCACAGTACGCTCTGACAAACTTGGTGCCCGTTGGTACTCGTTCATTTGCGGGTTTGCTTGCGACAGCGAGTCGCGCCGATATACCCCGCGTTCCTTTTGGGACAGGGCTCGCGCGATGTCCTGCTCACTCCAACTCAACCAGGAGTTTCCTGCGTATGTCTGACACTGTCGTCGAACACGTTTTGGTAGTCCCCACGTTGTTGTTTCATGAGATCGGCTACTTTCAGGGGTTTCACGAAGACGTGAGCCCGTATTTAAAGACGCTGCTTGATCCCGCTCATACACGCTACATGCCTCGCAACTTGGCCGAGGACGACCCCAGTTTTAAGCAGCTCATTCCGTACTGCATCTTTCGGCACGGTGACGACATCTTCTGCTATACGCGCGGGACAGCTCAGGGTGAAGCACGGCTGCACGCCAAACGCTCGATCGGCGTCGGCGGGCATATCTCGACGCTCGATCGCGATTCCTCACAGGAGCCTTACGTCGCGGGGATGCAGCGCGAATTGGATGAAGAGATCGAAATATCGGCGACTTACACGACGCGAATGTTGGGACTGCTCAATGACGACTTAACCGAAGTTGGCAAAGTTCATCTGGGAGTTGTCCACATTTTTGAATTGAACGCGCCGCAAGTTGCCCCCCGTGAAAAGTCGATGATTAAGGCCGGGTTCCTACCACTGTCACAGCTGGTCCAGGAACGCGATCAATTTGAAACGTGGTCGCAGATTTGTCTCGATTTCTTGGCCCGTTAAAGCCGAGAGCCGAACGACGTTGTACCAGCGAGAGTACTGCCTCAGCGTTGCCGTCGATCGTCGTCTTTGCGGCACACGGACGTGCCGTCCACCTTCAGATAAAGGAGTGTCTCCATGGACCTTTCACGACGCGGATTCTTTGCTGCCGGAGCACTCGCTGCTGCGACTGTGCCTTCGTTTGTCGTCGCTCAAGATGCGAAGCCCACTGCGACAGCCGCCGCCGCACCGACTGCTCCCGCAGCTCCGGGACAGATCACCGAAGAACAACTGGAAAAGCTGCTCAAGGCGATGGGGCTCAAGCCCGAGAAGATCGAGAAGCGTTATGACTTCGTGTTCCGCTCGGTCTACAACAAAGAAGACTGGGACTTGTCGATGACCAGCGTGCTCAGCGCCGATGGCAAGTCGATCTGGATCATGGCTTGGTTGGATGAGATGCCGAAGTCAGCAGCCGATGTTCCGCGCACCTCGTTGTTGCGACTGCTGGCGGCGAATGACCGACTGGGTAACGGCAAGTTCTTCGCGTATGTCGCGAGCAATCGTCGCTTCGTGCTGCAACGCGTGATCCCCAACGAGAACATCTCGACGAAGGGCTTCCGCGACGCGCTGCAAGATTTGGGCACGGCGGTCTGTGAGTCTTATCCGTATTGGTCGGTGGCCAACTGGAGTGAGAAACCGACAAGCACTGGAGCCACGACTGGCACCGCAGCCGCAACGCCGTCAGACCAAGGTGTGCAGGCAGCGCAACCAGGACTCCAAGGCGCCGGCAAGAATCCAACGCGCACGGCGACCTCCGACAAAGGCACGTCGATCAAGTAAGTTGGTCGCTGCTGACAGCTAAGCCCACTCGCAAGCCGGTCGAAAGAAACAGTCGACCGGCTTGCTTCGTTTGCGCAGCGTATTTTGGTCTTGGTGGACGCCGCGCTGCGACTCCTGCAACTGCTCAGCGCGGCTGTTCGCGCGCCGAGATGAGCGAGTTGAAATCGTTCGATTTTCCTGCCACCCGGAGGCCCTTATGTCGCTGGTGTTACCGCAGACCTTGGAGTGGATTGGCGAGATCCCCGGAACGCTCCGGTTGATTGATCAGACTCGACTTCCCGGGGAATGCGTGGTGATCGATTGCGTGGCGTTGGAGCAAGTTTGGGAAGCAATTCGTTCCTTACGCGTGCGCGGCGCTCCGGCAATTGGTTGCGCCGCAGCTTACGGCGTTGTTGTCGGCATCCAGTCGCCTCTACCGGTGGATGCATCGGCGGTCGTCGAACGCGTGCAGCAAGCGGCAGACTATCTGGCGACGAGCAGACCAACGGCGGTGAATCTTTTCTGGGCACTCGATCGCATGCGCCGAGTGGCTGTCGAGCATGCTCGACTTGGTCGCGATGAACTGCTGCAACGGTTGCTCGATGAGGCCATCTTGATTGATCAAGAGGACCGAGCGATGTGCGCTGCGATTGGACGTCATGGTGCAGCGTTGATGCCTGACGAGGGAGGTGTGTTGACTCATTGCAACGCGGGCGGCTTGGCGACGGCCGGCGATGGAACCGCCCTGGCGGTCATCTTCGCCGCTGTCGCTGCGGGCAAGCGTTTGCATGTCTATGCCGACGAGACTCGACCATTACTCCAGGGAGCGCGATTGACGGCTTGGGAACTGCAGCAACGCGGTATTCCGGTAACTGTCATCTGTGACTCAATGGCGGCGTTGGCTCTGCGTGATCGGCGAGTTCAAGCCGTGGTTGTCGGAGCGGATCGCATCGCCGCTAACGGCGATACTGCAAACAAGGTCGGGACATATTCGGTGGCCGTGCTCGCAAAAGCTCACGGCATTCCGTTCTATGTCGCGGCTCCGTCGAGCACGTTTGATTTGTCGCTGGCGTCCGGTGCTGGCATTCCCATCGAAGAACGGAAGTCGGAAGAGATCACGCAAAGCTTTGGTTTGCAGACGGTGCCCGCCGGAGTCGCCGTTTGGAATCCGGCGTTCGATGTCACTCCAGCGGAATTGATTGCGGGCATCATCACCGAACGTGGCCTCATTCCCGCGCCGACCACAGCAAGTGTCCGTGCCAAACTGGATCAATGATGTCGATGGGAGGGTGCAGCCGGACGTGGCAACCCGTCTGAGAATAGAAAGAGACACTACGATGACTGAAATCATTCCACAGTTGTTGTGGGTCGGAGTCGTCCACGAGTCGCGGGACTTGCGGCGGTTGTATGACCTAGGAGTGGAAGCAGTTGCCGACTTCGCCGCCTCTGAGCCACCGGCCGTGCTTGGGCGTGATATGGTCTATTGCCGCATCCCGATCTCGGATGGAGTCGGCAATCCACACGAACTGCTGCGACTCTGTGTGCAGACCGTCGAGCAACTGCTGCGCGCTGGTCGCCCCACATTGGTGGTCTGCGGAGCCGCCTTGAGTCGTTCGCCGGCCATTGCCGCCGTGGCTTGGGCACGCGTGCGTGGCGTCGCCCCAGAATTGGTCCTCAAGGAAGTCGCTGCGCAACATCAGTGCAATGTCTCCCCCGGCTTTTGGTCTGAGCTACTGACCGCGATGCGCGATTGAAGCTGCCAAACAGCGGGCAGGTGAGGACGTTGTGTGAGATGCCACTCAATGGCCCTCTGTGTGTTTCCCGTGTGCTCGCAGGCGGTGCCCAAGCTGGATCTGCATGAGGCAATGCAGACGCCTATCGAGTCTTGGCTGGAGCCTTATCAAAAATCGTCCAGATCGTGGCTGCCGCCGTCAGTTCATTAAGAGTCTTATCGGCGGCGTTGCGACGGGCTTCAGTTGCGAGTCGGTTCGCCAAGTCCTTCTGCACAGTTTCGAATTCTTGATAGCCCTCATCTTGGCGTTCGAGCACCTTGAGAATGACCCACGCATCACCGGTATTAATGGGACGGCAGATGCGTCCCACTTCCAACTCGGCTAAGGCTTGATTCATTTGCCCATTGGCCAGGCTACCCAACGACGTCCAATCGAAGACGCCATTTTGATCGCGACGTGGACCTTCGGAGTACTTTGTCACCACGGCCTCGAACGGCGTGCCATCTTTCAGTTCCACGATGGCTTGATTGAGCACCGTCAGCGCTCCGCTCTTGCCGCCATGTGACTTGAAGTTGATTTGCAGCAACTGCCAGCGCACCTTCGCGTCAATTTTGAAGTCGTCGCGATGTTCGTCGTAGTACGCGCGTAATTCTTTGGGGCCGAGCTTGGGCACGGACTTCTGTTTCTGTCCCATGTAGTACATCGCCATCTCGCGGGACTTGAAGCTGGGCTTGAGGTTTTCGAGCGATGTCGCTTGCTCTTCGAGGACGCGTTCGAGCTCGACGCGAGTGCTCACTTTGTATTCACGCTGCAAACGCGGGAGTTCTTCTTCAACCCAGATTTTCTCCAGTTGCTCTTCCAGCTTTTTAAGTTCTTCACGCTTCATCGACTCGCGCATGGCCGCTACCAGAATGGCCTTCTCGATATGTTGTTGCAGGTTGGCTTGAATGATCTGTGCCCGTAGTTGATTGCGTTGTTCCGGGGTCAGATCTTTTTCGGCTTGTGACAGTTTCTTGGCGAAGGGTGAGAGCACCTCCTCGGCGAAGACTGGTTCTGAGTTTACGCGGGCGACAATTGTTGCACCGTCCAGTTCAATGGCTGGGTCGTTCTTGCCAGGGATGAATTCGGTGACTTTGATCTCGTCATCCAGAGGCGACTTGCTCGATGCGTAGGCTTCGGCATCCGCAGCGGCCTCGGCTCGCCGCGGTGGCACGTTGGCTTCAGGCCGGGACTTCGTCTTGGTGAGTTGCCCCCAAAGACCTCCCTGCTTGTTTGAACGACACCCACCGATCATGGCGATGCACAGGACCAGCGCCGCCAATCCGCAACGCGTCAGCCAATGATTTAAGAACGACCGCGGCGTCGCCGCATTTTCGGTCTGTAAGGCCGAGCTAGGCATAGTTCTGCATCCATTCAGAACGGCGAACGGTGAGCAACCGGTCGCGTTGATGTCGACATTCAATGCGTTGCACTGGTCGCGACTCCGTCCCGACCGGCAAAGAGCGGGCGTTATACGACTAGCTTGAAAATGGCTGCAACACCGTCTTCAGCAACTCAAGCACCGGCGGCATTTCTTTAGGGACCTGCTTGAGCATGAGGTAAGCCTGTTTGTCGTCGACAATCCGCAACTCGGACGGGTACCGCTTCTGCAAGAGCAGCATTTCGTTCTTTTTCGAGTAGGTCAGCACGAGCCAATAGTTTTCGAGGTGAATCTGCGTCACATGCCACATTCGTGCGAGGATTTGAATTTCTTGGACCGTCAGCAGGACTTGAGCTTCCGGCGGAATCGGGCCAAACCGATCGCGCAGTTCGCTTTCAAAATCTCGGAGTTCCGCAATCGAACCCAGCAACGACATGCGGCGATAAACCTCGATCTTCGGGCGTCCCGGCGGCACATAGTCAGAGGGGATAAACGCCGTGTGCGGAATGGCGATATGTACATGCTTGAATTCGCGGATGGGCTCTTTTTTGATGGTCTTCACGGCGTTCTCAAGCAACTGGCAATACAGCTCATAGCCGACACTCATGATGTGTCCGCTTTGTTCGGTCCCCAGAATGTTGCCCGCGCCGCGGATTTCGAGATCGCGCATCGCAATGCGAAAGCCGGCGCCTAGTTCGCTGTATTCCTCGATGGCTTTCAGTCGTTTTGTTGCTTGTTCTGTGAGTTGCTTGCCTTCCTCTATCAACAAGTAGCAGTACGCCCGGTGCTTATAACGACCGACGCGACCGCGAAGCTGGTGCAAGTCGGCGAGTCCGTAGTTCTCGGCTTGATGAATGAAGATCGTGTTCGCGTTGGGGATATCGACGCCGCTTTCGATGATCGTCGTACTCAAGAACACATCGGTTTCGCCGCGCACAAATCGGAGCATCGCGCCTTCCAACTCATCGGGACTCATCTGCCCGTGCCCCACATCGAACCGCGCTTCAGGGACGATCGCCTTCAACTTTTGCTCGATGTCGTGAATGTTGTAGATGCGATTGTGGACAAAGAAGACTTGGCCGTTGCGGTTCAATTCACGCACGATGGCAGCGCGAATCAAATCGGCATCCCAACGCACCACATGCGTCGATACCGCCAGACGATCTTGTGGCGGCGTCGTTAAGTTCGAGATATCTCGAATACCGAGCAGAGCCATGTGCAGCGTGCGCGGAATAGGAGTCGCGCTCAGCGTCAGCACATCGACTTCCAGTCGCAAGTGTTTGAGAGCTTCCTTTACATCCACTCCGAAGCGTTGCTCTTCGTCGATGATGATCAGTCCAAGATCCTTGAATTTCACGTCTTTTGAAACGAGTCGATGCGTGCCGATGACGAGATCGATCGAGCCTGCTTCCAAGCCTTTGACGACATCTCGCTGTTCTTTCTTGGTTTTGAAGCGCGAGAGGGATTCCACCGCGATCGGAAACTCAGCCATACGTTCGCTGAAAGAGCGATAGTGCTGCTCGGCGAGCACCGTGGTTGGGACCAACACCGCGACCTGTCGCCCGGAATCAATCGCTTTGAATGCCTCACGCATCGCGACTTCTGTCTTGCCATAGCCGACATCACCACAGATCAAGCGATCCATCGGCCGCGAGCGTTCCAGATCAGATTTACATTCGGCAATGGCCTTCGTTTGATCGGGAGTCTCGGAGTACGGAAACGCAGCATCGAAGTCCTTCATCCACTGTGAATCCGGTCGACACGCGATGCCCGGAGCAGCCTCACGCAGCGCTTGCATCCGCAGCATGTCGACCGCCAGATCCGCCACCGCTTCCTCAACACGTTCCTTCTTCTTGGCCCAAGCAGAAGTTCCGACGACAGATAACTCGGGCGCGGTCTTGGCCCCACCGACGTACTTCTGCACGAGGTGAATCATCGAGACCGGCACATAGAGCTTCACGCCGTTGCGGAACTCCAGAATCAGATGTTCTTCCATTTGCTCGTTAGCGAGCATCGTCTTCATGCCGTGATAGATCGCGATGCCATGCGTGACATGCACGACATAATCACCTTCATGAAGTTCGATGAAGCTGTCGATCGCCCGCGTTTCCCATTTGCGTTCGCGTTCGACGCGGCGGACCTCGGTGCGATTAAAAAGTTCGTTGTCACTAATGACGACGACGCCCGCGTTGACGATGCGAAAGCCGCGTGAGACACGTCCCAAACACAGCGTCACACGCGGTGCCAGTTGCGGCGCGTTCTCGATCAGCATCTCATTCAGTCGTGTCTGCTCGCCGGCGTTATGGCAAGCAATCAGCACGCGCTCTTCGCGACTGACCGCACTCGTCAGTTCATTCAAGACATCCGCGCGTGGTCCACTGAATCGCTCGACCGACTGCACTTTCAAACTGACTGTTCGGTTGAACGACGACGCGACGAGCGGCGCGATCACGACGGTTGAAAGCTGGTAACATCGAGCCAATACGGCATCGACGCTGAAGAACCCACGCGGGTCACGCAGTCGTTCGAGATAGTGCTTACCTTCGATGGTGAGATCTTGGACTTCACCCAGAACAATCCATGCTCGCGGAGGCAAGCTATCGATGAGGCATTCGGTGGTTGCATCTTCGTTCGTTGCCGTGCCTGGATGCTCCGTCCGCGCACGGCGCGAGGCTGTCGATGTCGTGCGCGTGTCAGTCTTGGTGGTCGAGTCAGCAGTCCCGCGCCCTGGGCTTCCTAAGAACGTGGTGCTTGCATCCAGCACGGTGATCTCGGCGAACCGTAGGTTTTGGATCGTGCGTTGCGACTCGACGTCAAACCGCCGAATGGATTCGATCTCGTCATCGAAGAACTCGATACGCAGCGGGTCTTCTGAATCGACCGGAAAGACATCGACGATCCCGCCACGCACGGCGAACTCACCGGGGAACTGCAACCCCGTCACTCGTTCGAAGTTGCGGGCCACAAGCCATTCGTGAAACTCGTTTTCTGCGATGCGTTCACCGACACGCAACGTCCGAGTCGCGGCTGCGATTGCCGCCCGTGACGGCACCGGCTGCAACAACGCCGCAATCGTGGTCACGATGACCGGCGCGGTTCCAACATCGCGACTTTCGCGAAATGCGTTCAGTTCGCGAACGATTCGCAATCGTTGCCCGAAGATGCTGTCCCCCGTGCTGACTTCATCGGGCAAAGTTTCCCAAGCGGGAAAGAGATCAACTGAGCGGCCCAAAAACCCACTCAAATCATCGGCGAAGTCATCGAGTTCCGACGGTCGCGCGAGTATGACAAGCAGCGGTTGCGACGTTTCTTGAACGAGAGCTGCTGTCGCCAGCGCAGACGACGAGCCCCAAGCACCGTCGATCGTCCCGGATTGGCCCTCACGAAGAGTGGCCACAAGCTCCGAGAAACCCGGCGTGCCTTTCAGTAGCGGGACAAGCCCCTGCAAATCCGTGACAGCAAGCTCCGACATGCGTCGTCTGCATCCTCAACGACTGTCCTGAAAGTCCGCACCGCGTGCGCCTTCACTCGTGCTGCTGATGACTCAGCGACACTCGATCGAAACCACGACATAGCAGACCAAGCTTCCCGACATGAGAAGCGCGGCGGGATTCTGGCGGCCATGAAGTACGCTCGCCAGAGCGTGGCTTATGACGACTTGGGTGCGGCCCACTGCAAGGCCAAGGCGCGAGCCGCGTCCGCGTCTCTGACTTCTCCATTAAGTTGTGCATCCCGCAGCATCTCTAATAACGCCTTGAACTGCGGTCCCGGTTTGAATCCGAGTTCCTTGAGCACGTCGCCGCTTATCAAGGGTGGCGGATTGAGTTCTTCGGGGGGAGTGTCGCGCAGGAACTCCTCACAGAAGAGAGTATCCGTGGGCTCGCGCGCCCGAGCGACATCTTGCACGCGCAGGTAAGACAGCAATTCATGGCCACCTGGCTCAGACAGAGTCCGCTTGAGTCGCGACGCACTGAGGGTCGATGCTGACCGTAACGTGGCGCGGTGCTTGAGTTGCCAGACAGCCGCCGCGATTTCGTCGTTCGATAAGCGCAGTCGCTTTCCCGCTGCGGTGACCACAGCCAACAGATCCGCGCTCTTTGAGTCACAGTCGGCCAGGCGATCATGCAGCACAGCGAACGCCAGTGGAAAACTCGGCCCTTGCAGGAGCCGCAACATGTGGCGCGTGAGTTGCCATTGCTCGGGGCACCGCACGACCGGCAACAGTTGAGGGAAGACCAGCGGCAGCAAGCCGAGTTCTTCGCACAACTCGACAGCGCGCTGCCGATGCGAGTCAACGAGCATGCGGCGCGTTTCTTGACCGATGCGTTCCGGGCTCACGGTTGTCAGTTGCGAGGCCATTTCCCGTACGGCGTTCGCTGTGTCGTGGTCGAGTTGAAAGTCGAACGTGGCCGTGAATCGCACGGCGCGCAGCATCCGCAGTTTGTCTTCGGTCATGCGTGCTTGAGGCACTCCAATCGCGCGGACGATGCCTTGCGCGAGGTCACGTTCTCCGCTGACATAGTCCAACACGCGGCGATCGAGCGGGTCATAGAACATGCCGTTGATCGTGAAGTCGCGGCGCTGCGCATCCATTTCCGGCGTGCTAAAGATCACCGAGTCCGGACGTCGTCCATCGGAGTAATCGCCATCAGTACGGAAGGTCGCGACTTCGATTTGCCCGGCATCTCGTTGCGGCGCGAGCACGACAATCACTCCAAAGCTCTCGCCGACGCTTAACGTCTGCCGCTGTCCGAATAGCTCTCGCACTTGCTCGGGCCGCGCGCTGGTAGCAACGTCGTAGTCCTTTGGAGTTTTTCCCAGCAACAGATCGCGCACGCAGCCGCCCGCCCACAGTGCTTGATGTCCTGCAGCACGCAGTTTGCGAACCACAGACTCAGCAAACTCTCGTTGTTGCTCGTGCTTCGACACAGCGGATCAATCGGTAGGAGGTCGTGCAGCAGTCCGCTTTCAATTCCCAATTCGGCGGATCTCGACGGTCTGCGTCAACGGTTGCTTAAGCGGATGAATCTCAGCATCCAACTTCGAGACGATGCCTTCGAACTCATCCACTTCTTGAGCGTTGTTGCCCTGCTCGTGTTTTCGGAACAAGAACAAGTAGGTCACGTTTTGAGGTCGCCAACGATGAAAGAACATCGTGTCTTTTTCGATGATCTTGTGACGCAATGCTTCGACGGCAGCCACGACCTGAGGAGTGCTCGACTGTACGAGTCGCCCGGCCGCGAGATCGGCATTCGTCAACTTTGCGGCCGCCACGCCATCGATCAGCACGGCATAGTTGCCACCCTTCAAGCCTGACACTTGGAGCTTGAGCTGCGCCGGTGCTCGCAGAGTGCTGCTCTTCCAGGCGAACGTCACCGTGTCCGCTGCGGCACTGAGGCCTGTCACATGGCCGCCCGCTACTTCGGCCTTGTTCTGTGCGATCCGCACGGAAGCCGTTTCAACCCCGAGCCACAGCGCTGGCAACTGCTGAGCGACGACGTGGTTGCCGTACTCATTGAAGTGCAAACTATTGTCCGTGACTCGTGTTGGCTGCGTGCCTTTCCAATCTAGCTTCCGCAGATCAATGACGTTCAGATGTCGAGCCATTGCGAGTTCAACGATCGCGTCGCCGTACATCGCGAGGGTGCGGTTGCGCGCCTCGGGTGACGGGAGCGGCGCCGGCAGGGCTAAGTGGAAATGCGGAGTCATCAGCACGAGTTCGGCGTTGGTCGCGCTTAGGTCATCCAACAATTTCTCGTAGTTCGCCAGGAACGTCGACAAACCGGACTCACCCTGAAAAGACTCGTTGGCTCCATAGTTGAGCACGATCACGCTCGGCTTGATGTCGCGCACCCATTGCAACATGCGGGCGTAACCAACCGTTGGTGGATCGAAGATCCCTCGCGATTCGGCCAGCACCGTATCAGCACTCCAACCGAGATTACGGAATCGCAACTTACGATCGGGTAACGCACCGTGCAGCGAGGTTTCGAGCCAACCGTAGCGTTGAGCACGCTCAATAAATGTCCCGCCGAGCCATATGATCGAATCGCCATCACGCAACTCGAACGGAGTGCGAGTCGCCCGGCGCTGTGCTGCTGAGTCGGGGATGTTCACTTGCTGTGCGATCGCGACAGCACCCCAGGGAGCGGTTTGGCCGACTGGGCCAAAGACATGCGCTGCGGGCCACATGAGGTCGCTGGCTCGATTCCATCCGACCTGCGCGGCCGTCGTTGCCGACCAGTTTTTGCCAGACGATAGATCGAGCAACTGATCGACGAGCTTCAGTTTGCAGTCGACCATCAATCCCGCAGGACCACCGGCATTCTGTGCTTGCACCGCGATGACGTTTGGTCCGACGGTGAGTAGTTTCTGGATGTCGTAGACTTCAGCGGATTGCCACTCGCCGTCGCCCTTGGCAATTCGGTGTCCGTTGACGAACAACACATACGAATTGTCGGCTGTGATCGCGAGCTTGGTCTCGCCGATGCCAATGTCGGCTGGTATTTGAAATGACCGACGGAAGTAAGCCGTCTCGTTCTCTGCGGGAGTTGCGTTCGACCAAATCCAATCGCTCGCTAACGACGAGTGAGCAACGAGTGCGAGCAGCCACCCAAATAACCAACCAATGCGTGACAACAACATGATGATGCGTCTTCTCGAAGAGGAGCGTGGAACGCAGGCCGCAGCCCACTGGCATCGACTTTGGAATGTCATAGGCACATTCCAGGGGCCGCCATCCACGAATTGCAAACGGCATACGGAGTGTGCCTGTTACTGTGAATGGGACGTCGGTGCCATGAGGCCGAAGTTCTCCAGGGGTGGCAGTATTCGAAGCCGCCGTGGCAATCGCAAGCAGCCTCGTGGCGGTGTGGAAGCTTGACCTCGCTTGCAGTGGCACGCGGTGACATCTCTCGGGACGATCTCACCACGTCGGCGAATCTCGCTGATTCGGCGACTTTTCATCCTAGCCTCCGATTGATTGCTGACGATGCCGCTCGCTCGCAAACCCGTTGATGCACAGACCGACTGGATTCAGGTTCGCGGCGCGCGGACTCACAACCTCAAAAGCATTGACGTCGACTTGCCGCGCGAGCGCTTGGTGGTCATTACCGGCGTCAGTGGCAGCGGCAAAAGTTCGCTCGCATTTGACACATTGTTTGCCGAAGGGCAGCGGCGGTACCTCGAATGCCTCTCGGCACATACACGGCAGTTCTTACATCAATTAGAGAAGCCCGAGGTCGATTCTATCAGCGGGCTTGCTCCGACGATTTGCGTCGATCAGCGCGTGTCGGCGGCTAGGCTGCGAAGCACGCTCGCCACCACGACAGAGATCTATGACTACTTGAGGCTGCTGTATGCCCGCGCCGGGCAAGCGCATTGTCCGGACTGCCACGAACCTGTCGCGCAACAGAGTGTGGACTCGATGATTGATCGCGTGATGCGATTAGAAGCCGGCCGCAAAGTGATGCTCATGGCTCCGCTGGTGGTCGGTCGCAAGGGCGCGCATCGCGAGGTCTTCGAGAAGATCTGCAAAGCGGGTTTCGTGCGAGCCCGCGTGAATGGCGAAGTGGTCGATGCCGCAGCGCCGCCAGAACTCGCTCGTGGTCAGGCTCACTCCATTGATGCCATCGTCGATCGCTTGATCGTGAAGCCAGGCATTGAGCCGCGCCTCCGCGAATCCATTGAACTCACGTTGAAGCATGGCGAAGGCTCATGCCTGATCAGCGAACTGATCGGCGACGACTGGCATGACCGGCTCTACAGCAGCAAGTACGCCTGCGCGAAATGTGGGACGAGTTACCCGCCGCTCGAACCGCGCAGCTTCAGTTTCAATAGTCCGTATGGGGCTTGCCCTGAGTGTCGCGGCTTGGGGCGCAGGCTTTCCAAAGCTGCTGATGAAGTCGAAGAAGAACGCGCCGCGCGAGCGGCTGACTTTTGGGTGTCGCCGCCGTGTGCGGCTTGCGGCGGGGCGCGGATCGGTCCGTTCGCGCGAGCGGTTACGTTGCTGAGTTATTCTTTGCCGAAGTTCGTTGATCTCACAGTGGAAGATGCGGCGCGAGTGATCGGCGATCTCGTACTTGATGACGAAGCTCTGCGCTGCGAACTCACTCCCGAAGGATTGGCCGCCGCGCGGACGATCGTGCCGGAAGTCGTCAGCCGCTTGCAGTTCTTAGAACGGGTTGGTGTGGGCTATCTGCAACTGAGTCGTCCGTCGCGCACCCTATCCGGCGGCGAATTTCAACGGGCTCGACTCGCCGGTTGTCTCGGAT
>Ga0172376_10000187_pt1 | contig 79708 bp, 73 predicted proteins | sample Lak35m_FD_121114 | JGI IMG/M metagenome (GOLD analysis project Ga0172376, IMG submission 121114) | Freshwater microbial communities from Kabuno Bay, South-Kivu, Congo - kab_092012_35m | ecosystem: Environmental > Aquatic > Freshwater > Lake | place: Democratic Republic of the Congo: South-Kivu... | reverse complement strand
GAATGGTCGTCTCGAGATCCTCGATGGCAGGTGAGGAGACGTGGGTCACCGACACGAGCTGGCGAGGGTTACCGGTCTGGTGCTCCTTGACCCGCTTGTCGACACCGCCGGTCCGTTCGTCGCCGACGAGACCGATCTTGAAGTAGTCCGACGTCTGCCCCGAGATGACGTCCTGCTCCTGCACGAAGTAGAGGTCGCCTGATTTCAGCTTCATGGTCCGCCCTTGCTCCTGTCCGCCCGGCCACGGTGGACCGGGGCGGCCCACCAGGACCTGCATTGTGCCCGAAGGTCCCGAGCCCGGCGCCCGGCGATGGCAGGGGTCTGCTCCCGCCCGATTGGTCGCTCCGTCGCCAGTCGACGGGCCAGCGGGGCCCTGTTTCGGCCCAGTGGCCCCCCGTTCGGGCCCGAGATGTCACACCTGCGCAGATCGGCGTCAGTACAGGTAACTGATGAAGACGACCGACATGGTCGGAGAGGAGTACCCGTGACGGCGCCCGTGTTTCCCACCCCCAGCGAACAATGCACCGAGGCCCAGATCTGCGTCTGGATCGAAACCTACGACGCAGTTCAGGCCCGATGGGGCCTCGACGAGGAGGTGGCCTGGGAGATCGCCGACCGGATGGCCGATCTGTTCCAGGCCCGCACGGCGTTCTGGGTCCATGCCCTCGGATCGGTGGAGCGATTCACCAAACACGGGCTGTCGCACCTCTTCGGGGATGTCCGATGGCGTCGCGGACGCCGGCATTGACCTCACCCGCAATCCGGACACCAGTCCTCCGGGGTGCACCACCCGCACCAGTCGCAGCACTCGCAGCAGAAACGCTCGGCCCACAGGTCACGGAGCTCGGCCTCGGCCGCATCGAGTTGTCGATCGAGCCGACGCTCACGAGCCCGGGCCCGTCGCCAGCCGATGAAGAGCGCTCCGGTCAGGAATCCCATGGCCGGTCAACGCAGCCGGCCACAGTCGGTGTGCGATCGAGCGAGGGCACACCGAGGGGGCCAAGATTCGTTACGGAGCACTGATCCACGACAGGAATGACTCAACCATCCGCCCACCTGCGCTGTGGCGACAGGTGGTGGCGGCCTTGCTGCGCCTCATGGCGAGAGCACTTCGGGCACTACGAACGGCCACCAGCCGGCACGATCGCCCAGAGACTCCCGGCGTGGCCGGCGGGCCACTTCTCGACGAGCGATTCGCCATCCTCGAGCGACTCGACAGGACCTACGGCATCGCCGATGGGATCGTGCACTCGGAGCAACCGCTCCACCCCGACGACGCCCGGGCCTTCGCCCGTTTGACGGCTGCCACCGCGCAGTGGTGGCGGTGGAGGTTGACCGGCGCCGCCGAGAGGCCCACGAGTCCCTACGACGATGACATGTTTACGATCCGCCTCTGTGAGTCGATGACGTGGTTCCCATCGAGCGCATGGGGTGTCCTGACCGAGGCCCGGATGATCTGTTTCGTGGCCGACCTGGCCGAGATCTTGCGGATGATCCTCGTGTTCGGTGTGAGTGACGCCGTAAACCAACTCGTAGACGTGTTGTGGGTTGTCTGTGACGGAGACGAGGACCTGCTCGACATCGCCGAGCAAGCCGGAGCCACCTTGCCGTTCCCCGAGAGTGCCGAGCTGTACTCCGAGGTCTTCGCAGAGCTACGCGGCTCCGGCTGAACCAACCCCGGGCGCGGTCAGCGCCCACAGAGGCCGGGTCGTCCCGGCACCACATCGAGAGCCGGGTCCGGAGCCGAAGTAGGCGGCCGAGGGCCCGGCTCTCGCCGTCCCGGGCCCCGATGTCACACCTCCGGCACCCGCCCGTCATTCCAACCAGAACCAACGCGCCGGGCGCCTCCCCCAGCGGGATGTCACACCTCGGCACCAAGACAGTCCTCCTTACAGGAGCAGCACCACAGGCCACCGAGCCGGAAAGGACCCCGATGACCACGACCGACCGCAACCTCCCCTCCCACTCCCCCTCCTTCTCCCTCGTCTCCGGCTCGAACTCGATCGGCCGACCCCTGACGCGCAACCAGATGATCCTGCGGGGCCTCGGGGGACAGGATGCGGCCACCGTCGTGTGGCAGGAGGCCCTCGCCTACATGCTGCGTCGGCCGGGGCTCGACGAGTACTGGGCGTCGGCGGTGGCCACCGAGGTGTACCTCCAGTTCCAGAAGCGACCCTCGCACTACCTGGCGAAGTTCGGTTCACTGCGGAAGTTCGCCGTCGTGGCGGCGAAGTCCCGACTGCTCGACCTGCAGGGCATCGAGCGGGGTCAGCGTGGTGAGGGCCGCACCCTCGTGCGCACGGCCGACGGCGGGTACCGCACCCGGCGACGCAGCGTCCCCAACGAGTGGTTCAACGAGAAGGAGAACACACTCGAGCCAGTCGAGTACGTCGACCCCGAGGCCGACTTCGTCGATGAGGTGATCGCCCGTCTCGATCTGGACGAGGCCATGGCCGACATCCCCGAGGCCGAGCGACGTGCCCTCGAGGCCGTGGTCGTCGAAGGACGCACCACCGTCGAGGTCGGCGCGGCCGAGGGCGTGGCCCACTCGACGATCATCAAGCGGGCCGCCCGGGCCGCCGACAAGGCCAAGGATGCCCTCGGTGAGGACTACCTGGCGGAGTCGGACTGAGTGAACGGGTGGTGCGGGTGGTGCGGGTGACCGCACCACCCGTCAGTCGTCGCCGTCGAGGACGTTCTCGATGCGCTCGGCGAGGAAGGGGCTGCGATTCGGACCGCCACCGAAGGCGTAACGCCGGGCCATGTCGGCTCGACGCTCGTCTCCGAGGCGTTCCCATGCCTGTGCGCACGCTTCCCAGAGTCGATGCGCCGAGCGGGCATCAACTGCCATTCGCATCGCCGCCTCCCGACCGAGGGCGACAGCCTGGGCAACAGCGGCCAGGGAGTTGCCGATCGGGCGAACCGGCTCGGACGACACCTCTATATGAAGGTCCTCGAGCGCGTACCCGGTGCCGATGACGGCATGGGCGATGCCGCCGTCTCCGTCGTCGAGCAACGGAACGAGCGCCAACAGCACCATCGGGCCGGCTTCGGTCACCCGAACCCACAGATCGGACTCGAAGACTCTCGTTCGAACGGTGAGCAGCCCGCGTGTGCTGAGTTCGGCCTCGAACTCGTCGAGCGGCTCGAGCGCCGGAGACGGGAAGCCGAGACGACGAGAATACAAGCTGGCGGCTGGCATTCGCAGGGCGGCGCCGCGCATCTCCCTGAACTGTTCTGGCGGACTCGACAGGGCATCGGCTGCACGCCGGATGGCGGGGTGATTCCGTCCCCATCGCGAAAGTTCCTTCGCCGTCTCGAGCGCCAGGAACCGGTCGAGCTCGGCCAACCGCTCGAGTGCATCCTGCTCGTCGGTAAGCAGGCGCGCCGCCGCCGTGACGTCCCGATCGATCCGGCCGGACTGATCGCCAAGTGATTCGAGGCGTCGGCGGAGAAGCGAAGCAGCTTCGAGAAGGGCGACCGCACGGGCCACGGCCGTGAACCGGTCGTCCTCGCCGATCGATTCGAGGATCGCCGCCGAGCCGATCGACCGCCCCAGCGCACTGGATCGGCCGGGAAAGGACCCTCTGCCCTGTCGGGCCTGTTCCATCGCTACGGGTGTGAACACGCTCTCGAGACGGAGTGGTCGATCGGATTCGGACTCGAGTAGGTCAGTGAGTTCCCGCGACCTCCGGGAGCCGACCGCCTGTGCGATCGACTCGGCTGGCGCGTCGCTGTCGACCGTCAACCGCAGCGGCCGATCGAACTCCACGAAGTCCACACTCAACGAGATCCCGGTGCCGAGAGGCGTCTCGACGGCACCTGCAGGGCCTGGGGTGTCGGCAACGAGGTCGATCAGTTCAAGATCCTCGTCACGATGAACAACGAACTGATCGGGGTACACGCCCATCGGATCTTGGTTCGGCATCATCGATCCTCTTCCGGATCATCGAGGTACTGCTCCATCACCGCAATGATGTCTTGCCATGCCTTCTTGACCAACTGGCCCCATCTTGATCGAGCTTTCTTCTGGGCGGCGGAAGGGGGACTTCCATCCGGATTGAAGAACTCGTGGTGACCGGCCAACCACATCGCCTTCAGTAGGCGCAGCTCTTCGGGCGTGGCGCCCTTCGCTGGCAACGGAACGTCGCCGCAATCCGCCTCGGGATCCCGGAGCAGGGCGAGGATGGTGAAGATCGCCGAGAGGATGTCTGCCCTGACCGCAGCCTGCTCGGCAAAGCCGCGCAGCAGATCGGTCTCCCTCTCGGCCCGGTCGTACACGTCCTGCTGACCGTCGTCGAGCATCTGGTCGACATCGTCGTCACGGAATCGCTCGTCGAACGGATCGAAGGGCATATCGAATCGACCCTTCTGTGCATCCTCGAGGAGATTCCGCATGATCGTCGTGCAGTAGGCAGCCGGGACCGAAGTTGCGAACTCGTCTCCATCGAAGCGTCCCGGTTGGCGCTTGTTGGCCTGGAGCAGCTTCTCGAGTGCGGTCTGGACCACATCGTCGGGCTCGATGGGGAGTCGGTACTGACGGAGGATCCTCGCTGCTCGACGGCGCCCTTCGACCGAGAGGAGCCATTGCACACAACCATCGAAGAACGAAGTTTTCAAAGTCACCCGCCAATCGCCAGGCATCAAAATACCGTGAAGTAGGGCGATTTCCAACGTGTGAGGCACATTTCGTTCGGTGCGGTTCGTTGGAGACGTATGAGCGAATTCACTGATGATCACGACGACTGGCAGGCGCACTATGGAATTAGCGACGACCTCGCTGATGAGATGGGCGAGTACCAGAGCCTCGCTCATCACGCCCTCGAGTACGGACCGACGCGTGAGGCAGTGCGTTGTTTCGCGTGGTTGGTCGAGCAGTGGGCGCGCGTTGCCGGCATCCGTGACGAACAGACGATGATCCACCGTGCCTTCCTGGCCCGCGCCTTCGCCGCCGACGGTCAGGTGCGCATGGCCGCCGATGAACTGCAGCGACTCGCCGATGACCGTGCCGCAGTATTCGGGCCCGACGATCCGCAGACTCTGCGCACGCGCGGACAGTTGGGGCAGGTGCTGGCCCGTGGTGGATTCCCCGAGGAGGGCATCGCCGTACAGCTCCCGCTGCTCGACGATCGGCTTCGACTGTTCGGTCCCGATGCGCCGGGGGTGTTCGACACGATGGGCAACCTTGCCGAGGCCTACCTACTGGCCGGGCGCGCCATCGAGGGTCGTGACCTGTACGCCGATCTACTGGAGCGCCGCACACGGGTGCTCGGCGTGCAGCACGAGGACACGGTGCGCACCCGGCTGAACCTCGTCGCCGCCAATGCCAAGACGAACACGTCCCCGGCGAAGGCGGTCTGGGATCTCAAGGTGGCGATCGATCACTTCACCGAGACGGTCGGTCCACTGCACGATGCGACGTTGACCGCTCGAGGTCACCTGGCCGACGCCACACTGCGCACCGGCGACCTGGAGACCACCATGGAACTGCTCGAGGACCTGATCGAGGATCGCCTGATGGTCCTCGGTCCCGATCATCCCGACACGAAGCGGTCGCAGCAGAAGTTGGCCGACGTGGAGCGGTGGTGGAACGAGGACGCCGACGCCGCCGGCGACGAGGGTCACCCGACCGACGACTGAGAATTCATCGGACCAGCGCACAATCGGGCCACCCCGATTCGTTCACCCTCCAGGCCCCGGCGGATCCGGGCCCACTGGAGGAGAACATGGAACCCAAGGTCACATTCGACCGCACCGTGCTGACGGTGCTCAATGACGCCACCGTCAACCTGCTGCTGGAGCTGGTGGCTCCGCCCGCCGTCGCCCTGGAGCGGCCCCCGATCGACGTGGTGTGCGTGATCGACAAGTCCGGCTCGATGCGCGGCGAACCCCTCGAGGCGGTCAAGGCCGCCGTCGCCCATCTGCTGCGCCTGGCCGGCCCCGACGATCGCATCGGCGTGGTCGCCTTCGACGACGAAGTCGAGCTGGTGTTGGCCCTCGACCACCACGAGTCCGACCGGGCCATCGCCCGGGTGCGGGCGATCAAGTCCCGTGGCATGACGAATCTGTCCGGCGGCTGGCTCAAGGGCATCGAGATGCTCGAGGCGAGTGCGCGGACCGATGCCCTGCGTCGGGTGATCGTGCTCACCGACGGTCAGGCCAACAGGGGCGAGACCGACCCGGATCGCCTCGCCGGCATCGCCGGGGCCGCCCGTTCGCACAGCGTCACCACCACCGCCATCGGCTTCGGTGGCGATCACGACGAGCGACTCCTGTCGGTCATCGCCGATCAGGGCGGTGGCAACGACTACTGGTGCGCCGGGGCCGACAACGCGCCGGCGATCTTCAACGACGAGTTCGAGGGCCTGGCCTCAGTGGTGGCCCAGAACGTGTCGGTGGAGTTGCGGCCGTCGAACGGCGTGCTGGCGATGCGGGTGCTCAACGAGTTCCCCATCACCGAAGTGCCCGGTGGTGTGCAGATCGCCCTCGGCGACGCCTACGGCAGTGAGCGCCGTCGAGTGGTGGCCGAACTGCTGCTGCCCGTGGTGCGCGACGCCGGTCCGTACCCGTTGGGCGAGATCGTCGTGCGGTGGACCACCGTCGGTGAGGGGATCGAGTTGCACAACGTCACGATCCCTCTCGGCATCGGTGCCTCGAACGATCCCGATGCGCCCGATCCCGGCGCCGACCCGGAGGTCGTCGAGCAGGTCACGATCCTGAAGGCGGCCGCCGACCGTCGGGCCGCCCTCGATGCTCTCGACCGCGGCGACTGGGACACGGCGGAGTACCTGCTCGAATCGGCTGCCGATCTGCTCGAGGACACGGGAATCGACCGGCTGATAATCGACGAGCTGCGGGGGGACGCCCGCCGCGCCAGTCGGCGTGACTGGGATGCCATGACGTCGAAGAAGCACCACGCCCAGTCCCGCGAGTACTCGAAGGGACGCAAGAACCGCTATGACGAGAACGACCTGCAGGGAGGGTCCACCCCTCCGAATTCGGATCGTCCATGAGCGCCGTCACCGATGTCGCTGACGAGTTCGCGGCCGCACGCGAGCTACTCGGTCGGATCCTGCAGGAGGCGCCGTTCCCGGTGAAAGCCCGGGACGACGCCGACTTCGACTACCTGACGGCCCGGGAAGGCGTGCCGGTGATGTTCGCGATCCGAGCCGACGACAACGACAAGCCATTGCTGCTGATCCAGGCGATCGTGCTCGCCGACGTTCCCTTCGGACCCGGACTCTACGAGTGGGTGGCGACCGAGGGTCAGTGGAATCTGCGCTTCGGCGCCGCCGTCCAGACGACGGGGGACGGTCATGGTGTGCTCACGTTCGTGCAGTCGATCGATCTCTTCACCGCCAGCGCGCAGACCGTCGTCGACTACGTCGAGGTGATTCTGGATCGCGCCGTGCACAAGGCCGACCGGCTGGCCGCGCGCTTCGGTGGCGAGACGATGCGCTCTCGATCGTCACGGACGAAGGATCGAGGGTGACGAACGAGATCGGAACCTGCGCCAGGTGCGGCGGCCGAGTGCTCCGTGTCATCTACGGCTTCCCGATGCTCGACGATTCGATGGAGGTCGGTGTCAACGTGCTCCTCGGCGGCTGCTGCATCGTGCCGGGAAGTCCGGTCCGTCGGTGTGAGGACTGCGGGCGGGGCGAGGGCTCGGTGGGACTTCCCGAGCTCGGAGCAGCACACATCGATCGCCTGCGTGAGTTGGGGTGAGAACACCCGAGCCTCCGGAGGTCCCATGGAACGACTCCCCCGCCCCTCCCTCACCGCCGACGACCCCTTCGTGCTGCAGCGGGCCATCGGCGCCCTGTGCGGTTCGGCCGTCGGCGACGCCCTCGGCGCCCCGTTCGAGTTCGGCCCGGCCGGCGCCTTCTCGGCCCGGTTCCCGGCTCCGGTCGTGGGTGGCATCGGTGAGATGACGGGAGGCGGGTCGTTCGGGTGGGCGCCTGGTGAGTTCACCGACGACACCCAGATGGCCCTGGCGCTGGCCGAGTCGATCCTCGCCGCCGACGCCCTCGACCCCGACGATCTGTGGGCCCGGTTCGTGGCCTGGAGCTCGACCGCCACCGACATCGGCGTCCTCACCGGCCAGGTGCTGCGCCACGACTCCCGTGTCGGCGCCGCCGAACAGGCCCACCGCGCCAACGGCGGCCTCAGCGCCGCCAACGGTGCATTGATGCGCGTCACCCCGGTGGCACTGGCCTGGGCCCTCGACGACGAAGCGGCCCTCGTGGCCGCCGCTCGCCATCAGGCTGCGCTCACCCATCACGATCCGGCCGCCGGGTGGGGTGCAGCGATCGCCGCGGCGATGGTGCGGGCCGGCATCCTCGGTGACGATCAGTTCGCAGCGCTCGACCGCGTGCTGGCGATGATCGATGACGACCAGCGGGCGCGGTTCGTCTCGATGCTCGATGCGTCGTGGAGTCCCGGCCGAGCGGATGAACCGTCGAACGGTTCGGTGTGGGGGTGTCTGGCCCAGGCGGTGTGGGCCGTGCGTCACCACGACACGTTCGCCGACGCGGTGACCGCGGCCATCGACCTCGGTGATGACACCGACACGGTGGCCACCGTCACCGGCGCCATCGCCGGTGCGCGATCCTCGGTCCAGGGCATCCCGTCACGATGGCTCACTCCGCTCAACGGTCGCGTCACCACGCCGACCGGCGAGGAGTTCTACGACAACGCCCGACTGCAGGATCTCGCTCGACGGTTGCTGGGTCGCAAGGCGGTGCCGATGACGACGATGGAACCTCCAGCTGGTCCGCACGCCGTGGCCGAGCGACTGCACGCCGCCAACCTGCCCGGTGCCGCCACTGCGCCCACCGGCTGGGATGAGCGCACCGCCCACGACTGGTTGCAGGGCTGCTGGCCGCTGTACGAGGACTACCAGACGTCGTTCGTCGAACTGCTCCGAGAGGAATGGTGAACCATGGCCAGTGAAGCGGTGGAGATCGGTTGTCTCAGCATCCGTCTCGCCATCGTCGTGGTGCTGGTGATCGTCTTCGCCATCGGCACGATCGTGTTGTTCCCGATCATGTGCCTGGTGTGGCTGATGATCCCGTTCCTGTTCATCTGAACCGGTCGGCACTCGGAGTGACCGAGTGAGGTCGCTAGCGTTCGGCTCGTGAACGACGAGACGCCCAATCGAGTGCAGGCCGACTACTGGACGAACGAGGGTGGCCCGAGTTGGGTGCGCCACGAGCGGATGTACGAGCGCATGTTGGCGCCGTTCGACGACGCCCTCCTCGCCGCCCTCGACCCGTCCTCGGCCATGCGGGTGCTCGACGTGGGTTGCGGATTCGGCGTCACGTCACTGGCCTTCGCCGACCGGGGCGCATCGGTGCACGGCGTCGACCTCTCACCCCCGATGATCGAGCGGGCCCGAGAGCGCGCCGCCACCACCGGCTCCTCGGCCACCTTCGCCGTGGCCGACGTGCAGACCGATGCGCTCGGTGGCCCCTTCGATGCGGTGGTCAGTCGCTTCGGAGTGATGTTCTTCGACGATCCGGTGCAGGCCTTCACCAACATGGCCGCCACCACCATCGCCGATGGTCGGCTGGGGTTCGTGTGCTGGCAGCCGATGGAGGCCAACCCGTGGATGACCCTTCCCTCGATGGTGGTGCGCGACCTGCTCGACGATCCTCCGCCGGCGCCCTCCGGACCGATGCCGGGCCCCAACCCCTTCGCCTTCGGTGACGCCGACCACGTGCGGTCCGTGCTCGACGGCACCGGATGGCGCGCCATCGACATCGCCCCCTGCACGCCCACCATCGACATGGGCGGCGACGACGGTGTTGACGGCGCAGTGGCCCAGGCGTTGAACGGGAGTGCGGTGAAGATGCTGTTGGCCGCCGGCGACGAGTCGGTGCGCACCCGGGCCGAGGAGATCCTCACCGAACGGTTCGCACCACATGTGCACGAGGGAACGGTGCGTATGCCATCGGCAGCATGGTTGGTGACCGCTCGACGCTGAGCCGCACTGCGTCGTCACGCGTGCCATCAACTCGCGTGTCGTTGGCGCACGCGTCATTCTCTTACCCGACCGAGTGACACGACCCTCGCCCCAACGGATGATCATCGACGACATCACCTCATCTGCGGGAGCGCGCCGCGATCGATGACGACAGGTGCGTCCTTACCGTGACGGCGCGTCGACCTCCCCGGGTCGACCACGACCACGGGAGGTCCGCTGATCTCTCGTTCCATCCGCACCGCGGCCGGTGTCGCCATCATCTCGATGTTGGCTGCCGTCACCGTGGTGTTCGCCGCACCGGGCAACGCCCAACCGGCTCCGGTACTGAATCTGGCGCTGACCGACGGGATCATGTTCGTGCCGGCTGCTGACGGTCCCGCCGCCGCTCCGGGCACGTTCGAGTTCATGCTCACCGACGGCTCTGGACACTCCATCTTCACCTTCTCGCCCTACACCTGTGTGGTGTCCGAGACCGACAGCCTGGGTGCCGCCGCGGTGGCGATCGTCCCCGACACGGTCTCCACGACCGAGGCGATGCTGTACTTCGTCGAGGTGGTGAACGCCTACCCGACGGCGCCGTCGGCGCCCCGCTTCACCGGCTGAGTCGACCCGACTTCCGCAGTTCGCACGGGCGGCCCTCCGGGGCCGCCCGTGGCGCGTCAAGGTGAGGTCGCAGGTGCTCGCAACTATTGGTGCGTGCGTGCGACCATGAGCGAATGCGTCTGACCGATCTGGCCGGAACGATCGGCGTCGAAGTGGGCGACGTCGACCTGTCCGACAGCAACGGTGTCGACCCCCGCTGGACGGCCGATGACCTCCAGCAGCTGCGCGCCGCCCTCGACCACCGGCATCTGCTGCTGGTGCGAGGTGCGGTGTTGTCCGGCGAGGCCCAGGTCGGGTTCGCCGCGCGCTTCGGTCCGCTGGTTCCCGAACGTTCGCTGTGGGGGTACGTGTCGAACTCCCGACCCGACGGCATCATCCGCACCGGGCCGTTGCTGTTCCACTCCGACTTCGCCTTCACCGCCCACCCCGTGTCGTGCATCTCGTTGCACGCTCTGGAGGCATCACCGGGAGGGATCCCGACCGTGTGGGCCGATGCCGTCGCCGCCGTCGATCGTCTTCCCACCGATCTTCGGCGCCGACTCGAGGGCCTGCAGGTGTGCAACTGCTTCGACATGCTGGGGGAGGGAGACCACCGCATGCGTCTGGCCGAGATCGATCCCCGGTCGCCTCGTGCGGTGCACCCGGTACTGGGGCGTCACCCGCGCACCGGAGCGACGGTGCTCATGGCCAATGCCATGCACACCGATTCGATCGTCGGCGTACCCGAGGCCGAGAGCGAAGCACTGCTGACCGATCTGTTCGCCGTGCTCTACGACGAGTCACACCTCTACGAGCACCACTGGTCGGTGGGCGATCTGGTGCTGTGGGACAACATCGCGCTGCAGCACGCTCGCGGCGACGTCGGTGCCGACGTGCCCCGGACCCTGCAGCGGGTCACGGTGGGCGAGTTCACCCCGGGCGAACTGGTGCCGGGCCTGGCCGAGCTGTTGGCCGAGAAGCACGCCCGCTGACGCCGGCTACACGAATCTGCGCAGGAGCTTCGACTTGCGGTCGGTGTAGGGGGGATAGGCGATCGACGGATCGACCCTGGTGCTGCGGGCCAGCACCGGCTTGAGGTGCTGGAACACCCGCACGCTGTCGCGACCGTGGTACGAGCCCATGCCGCTCTCCCCCACTCCGCCGAAGGGCAGCTCCGGATTTGTGAGGTGCACGATCGTTCCGTTGACCGTGACCCCACCGGCGGTGGTGCGGGCCAGCACGTCGTCGACGACCGCCCGGTCCTCGGCGAACACGTAGAGGGCCAGGGGATGGTCGCGTTGGTCGATGAAGTCGATGGCTTCCTGCACGGATTCCACGGTGAGCACCGGCAGCAGCGGCCCGAAGATCTCCTCGGCCATCAACGGCGAGTCGACGTCGACATCGACCAGCACCGTCGGGGCCAGGTAGCGCTCGGTGTCGTCGGACTCTCCACCGAACAGCACCGTGCCACCCGACAGCAACGAACGGAGACGTACGAGATGACGGTCCGACACGATGCGGCCATAGGACTCGCTGCGTTGCGGATCGTCACCGTAGAAGTCGCGCACGGCAGTGCGCAGGTGGTCGAGCAGTTCGTCGCGCACCGAGCGGTGCACCAGCACGTAGTCGGGTGCGACGCAGGTCTGGCCGGCGTTCAACCACTTCCCCCAGGCGATGCGTCGGGCGGTCACGCGCACGTTGGCGCTGGCATCGACGATCGCCGGTGACTTGCCACCCAACTCGAGGGTGATGGGCGTGAGGTGTTCGGCCGCGGCGCGGGCGACAACCCGACCGACGGTGCCGTTGCCCGTGTAGAAGATGTGATCCCAACGTTGTGCGAGCAGCGCAGTGGTCTCGGGCACGGCACCCTCGATGCAGACGACCGCAGCGTCATCGAGGTACTGCGGAATGAGTCGGGCCAGGACCGCGCTGGTGGCGGCCGACACCTCGCTGGGCTTGAGCACCACGGCGTTGCCGGCGGCGATGGCACCGGCGGCCGGCACCAGCAGCAGCTGCACCGGGTAGTTCCATGGAGCGATGACGAGCACGACGCCGAGCGGTTCGGGTTGCAGCCACGACTTCGCCGGCTGGGTCACCATCGGCGACGACACCTTCTCGGGCCGGTTCCACTTCTCGAGGTGCTTCTCCATCTCGTCGAGCTCGGAGAGCACGAAGGCGATGTCGGTCAGGTAGCCCTCGGTGCGGGGCTTGCCCAGATCAGTGGCCAGCGCGTCGAGGAACTCGTCCTCGTGGTCGACCAGCATGCGCCGCATCTGCTGGAGCTGACGACGCCGCCAGTTCAACGGCCGGGTGAGCCCGCTGCGGTAGGTGGCGCGCAGACGATCGGCGAGACCGTCGATGCGAGGGTCGGCGACGGGCGAGGTGGGCGATGAAGCCGGAGCCGACGGCGTCGCCGACGCAGGCGAGGACGGCGAGGAGGGAGCGGGGTTCTCGGTGAGGGCCATGTCGCAGTCTCGCAGCCCGACCGCTCGACAGGTCGATCAGCCGCGGAAGGGGCGGAGGGCGCCGGCGGGGATGGTGCCGAGTTTGCCCGACTGGAAGTCCTGGAAGGCCTGCACCAGTTCGTCGCGGGTGTTCATGACGAACGGACCCTGCGCAGCGACCGGCTCGCGCAGCGGCTCTCCACCCAGCAACAGCACCTCGAGGGTCTCGTCACCGGCGGTGAGCACGATCGATTCTCCCTCGCCGAACACGGCCAGTCGCCCCTGACCGAACGCTGCGCCCTCGACGCCGACCGATCCCGACCCCTCGAGTCCGTAGGCCAATGCGTTGAACGCCGGGTTCCATGGAAGTTCGAGTCGGGCGTCGGGCTGCACCGTGGCGTGCACCATGACGATCGGCGTATGGGTCGATCCCGGACCGGCATGACCGGCGAGGTCCCCGGCGATCAGTCGCACCAACGCGCCACCTTCAGCGCCCGAGAGCAGCACCACATCGGCCGGTTCGAGGTTCTGATAGTTCGGCGAGATCATCTTCGAACGACTGGGCAGGTTCACCCACAACTGGATGCCGTGGAACAGTCCGCCACGACGCACCATCTCCTCAGGAACGGTCTCGATGTGCAGCACACCACTGCCCGCCGTCATCCACTGCGTGGCACCGTCGGAGATCACACCGCCACCGCCGTGCGAGTCCTGATGGATGAACGTGCCGTCGATGATGTAGGTGACGGTCTCGAAGCCACGATGCGGATGCCAGTCGGTTCCGCGAGCGGCCATCGGCGGGTAGTCGACCGGTCCCATCTGATCCATGTGGATGAACGGATCGAGTTCGGCCGTCGACACACCGGCGAAGGCCCGGCGCACCGGGAAGCCGTCGCCCTCGAGTCCCTCCGGTGCGGTGGTCACGACCCGCACCGGTCGGGGCGCGCCCGACGGGGTGGATATGACGGCCAGGGTCGACGTGTCGGCGGTGACGGCGGGCATCAGAGTCTCCGGTGCGGGGTACAGGGGCGAGAGGCTCTCCAGTCAACCCGACTCCGGGCTAATCCATGCCCGAGCGGTCGCCGTTCGTCCGGCAGGCCCGCACCATCGCCCGCAGGACGGTCCGCCGATCCGCCGGTCGGACCAGGTCGGACCAGGTCGGACCGGGTCGGCACGGGGCGGCACGGGGCAGGGCAGGGGCTCGACGAGAGCCCGGTCCATCTCGTCTTCGCCGGCGCGCTGCCGTCCGTTCACCTCGTCGTCGATCGAGCGTCACTTCACAGGGCAAGCATGCTGCGGTGATGGGCCGGAAGAGATCGAGGACGCTGGCGGTCGGTGCCGTGCTGACGGCCTCGATCGTGGCCAGTGCCGCGCCTGTGGCCGAAGCCGCTCCGGACCGGGCGACGCTCATCCGTGACGCCCTCGCCGGCCTCGACCGGGCCGACGGCACCGAGCGCTCCACCGCAACGAGGCTGCTCGAGGCCGAGCAGCGCCTGCGCGGCGATCTCGAGGCCGAATCCATCGCCGACGAGGCCCACCGGCGAGCCGAAGAGATCGTCCAGCACGAACTGGCCGTCACCCGTCAGGTGGCGGTGCTCAGCTACATGGCCAACGGGACCGCCGATGCCACCAGCCGCCAGACGGTGTCGATGGTGCTGTCCGGCCGGACCCAGACCATGAAGGAGGCCCGTGCCGAGGAGCGGTCCCGCCGCAAGACGCGCGATGCCGCCCGCCGGTTGCGGTCCTCTACCGAGGAGCGCGTCGAGGCCGCCCGCCAGACCCATGACGCTGCCGAAGCGGCCCGGTTCGAGCGCGAGCGCGAAGCCGACTCGGTGCTGTCGGCGGCCGGTGCGGGCGATCTTCCCGCCATCTCCTATCTCGCCTACCGAGCCACCGCCGATGAGGTGAACCAGGCCGACCCGCAATGTCGGTTGCCGGCTGCGGTACTGGCGGCGATCGGTCGGGTGCGGTGGCGACACGGGTGGCAGTCGACAGCGATCACTCCCCTCGTCGTCGACGACAGCGAGATCGGCGCTCCTCAGGATCCCTACGACATCCAGCGCGCCATCACCCCGATCGCCGCTCGTCTGTGCGCCCTCGGCGGGTCACTGGACCAGGCCGCGCCCTTGGCCACTGCGGTGCGCACGACCGAGCCCGATCCGATCAAGGCCGACATCGTGCTGGCCGTCGCTCGTCGCTACAGCCGCACCGCCGGGCTCGATCTGGGGTCGGTGCCGGCCGAGGTGACCGAGATCGCCACCGTTCCGCTCCTCGACGACAGCGGTCCGCTCCCGACGGGTGATATCGCAGCCATGGTGGCATGGGGACGCACCCGGGTCGGCACTCCCTATTCGCAGTGCCTGGGTTCGGACATCCGGCCCCAGGACCCGGTCTGTCCTCCGGGGACGAACCGGTTCGGACGGGGATGGTTCGACTGCTCCGGATTCGTGAGCGCCGCCTACCGCAAGATCGGCATCATCGTGCCCTCGACCACCATGTCCATGGATGCCAACGAACGGTTCATGGCCACGAGGGTGGCCACCACCTTCGATCCGGAGATCCTCCGGACCGGGGACGTGTTCCTGATGGACGGTCACACCGGTATCTACGTCGGCGAGGGATTCATCCTCCACGCCCGAAACGCCGGCCTCACACTCGAGCGAATTCCCGCCTGGGTAGCCAATGCCACCTATGCGATCCTGCGCCCGAGTGTGATGCGCTGACGAAGTCCGCCTTACGGAGCGATCCAGCCGTTGAGGTCGACGATCAGGTGCGTCGGGACCGAGGAGTAGAAGCACACCTCACCGGCTCCGGACACCTGGGAGATCACGGCATTGGGGATGGTCTGTCCGGTGGTGAAGTTGAGCGACGAGGCTGTTGGTCGGGTGCCGCACGGATACACCGTCACGAACCCGGGTCCGGCCGACTCGGTCACCGTGACGTTCAGCGACACGCCGGCCACGTCCGACGCCCGCACGAGACCGGTGAGGTCGGCCACCTTCACCTGCAGCGGCGACGCCGGTCCGACCTTCAACTTCGGCACCGACCGCAGCCCGTCGGCCTCGGACGGACGGGTGTCGAGCACCCGCGCCGGGTTGACCGTGGTGAGCTTCGAGCCGGTGGCGAACCACCCGTTCACATCGACGACCACATGTGCGGCGACCGAGGAGTAGAAGCACACCTCACCGGCTCCGGACACCTGGGAGATCACGGCGTTGGCGATGGTCTGACCGGTGGTGAAGTTGAGCGACGAGGCCGTGGGGCGGGTGCCGCACGGATACACCGTGACGAACCCGGGTCCGTCGGTCTCGGTCACCGCAACGTTCATCGACACTGCGCTGACGCCAGAGGCCGGCACCACATCGGAGAGGTCGGTGAACTTGACCTGGGCGATGTTCGACGGGTCGATCTTGAAGCGCGAGACGTCCCGGAGCGAGGTTCCACCCGGTCGGGTGTCCACGACGCGGGCCGGCGTCACCGACATGAACGTCGAACCGGTGGCGTACCACCCGTTGAGATCGGCAACGAGATGCACGGGCACCGACGAGTGGAAGCACACCTCACCTTCAGCGGACACCGCAGCAATGACCGCGTTGGCCACGGTCTCACCGCTGACGTAGTTGATCGACGAGGCCGTCGGTCGAACACCGCACGGATACACCGTCACGAACCCGGGGCCACTGGTCTCGGTGACGGCGAGGTTGAGGCGGACGGCGCCGACCCCGGAGGCCGGCACCTTTCCGGGCAGGTCGGTCAGCTTGACCCGCAGGTCAGCGCCGGGTCCCACCTTCAGCTGCGTGACCGACAGGGCACCGGAGAAACCGGGTCGGGTGTCGAAGACCCGGGTGGGCGACACCGAGCACTCCTCGGGACCGCCGCCGGTGACCCGGTACATCGTGGTGGTGCCCGAGATCTCGTTGGCCACGAGCACCACGGGCACGCCGTCGCTCATCTCACAGGCACCGACGAAGGTGATGCCCTCGGGGCCCTTGTCGGTCGAGCCCGGTCCGGATCCGATGAAGAGAGGATTGACGTACGAGTTGAACGTCGGGGCGGTGGGATCGGTGACGTCGTAGGTGACGACTCCACCGGCCCGCTCGAGGCCCACGAAGGCGATCGATCGGCCGCCGACCTTGCCGACCACGATTCCTTCGGGCTCGGCGCCCTTGTTGTCGGAACGGCTGTCGTACTCGCTCGTCACGCCGTTCTCGCCGTTGTGCTGGGTCGGATAGGTGGCGGCGATCCAGCGCTCGATCTCGTCGCCGCTGTCCCACACCAGCGTTCCGGACGTCGACCAGATGGAGAACGACCGTGCACCGTAGGAATAGAGCTGGGTGATGGGCGATGCCGTGGGGAAGGCGGTGGTCGAGTTCAGTCGTCCGAGTTGGGCATTGGTCCTGAGCGTCGAGCTGATCGACGAGCCGGTGTAGTTGAGCGCACTGATGCGGGCCTCTTCGTTGAAGCAGCTGTAGCCCCGAGCGTCACCCTCGTTGGCGGTGGCCAGGTACTCACCCGACGGCGTGTCGAACGCCGAGATGGCGTCGGGCTGGTACATGCCCAGCAGCGGCCACGTCGTGATGTTGGTCGCCTTCCCGTTGCTCGGACCGTCACGGTCGCTGGGATCGAGGGCGTTGTTGGCCAGGGAGTGGTCCTTGTAGCCGAGCGACACCACGTCGAGGATCTGACGGTTGACGAGATCGACGATGGCCAGGGCGTTGTTCTCCTGGAGCGTGACGTAGGCCCGGGTGCCATCAGCGGAGATCGTCGGGTACTCCGGCTCCAGGTCCTGAGCGGCGGTGGAGTTCGGGAAGAAGACGCGGACGTTCTCGGCCAGGAGATCGGTCTTGTCGAACGAGGAGAAGTCGAGGATCGACACGGTCGCATCGGCGGCGCCGTTGCTCAGGTCGATGATGCTGACGGTGCCGAGCGGATCCTGCGCCGCGTCCGAGGAGGAGGGGCTGGTGGTGCTGCAGATCGGCTCGGCCTCACCGGCGACGACGATCGTCCGACCGTCCCGGGAGAAGGTGATGGCGTCGGGCAGCACACCGACCGTCAGCTGCTTGAGGACGGTGCCGGAGGTGTCGAACAACAGGACCGAACCGGCCTGCGGGGTGTTCGACTCGGCACCAGTCGGGGCATTGGCAAGGGCTGCGGCCACCACGCCGCCCTTGGTGGCGACGCTGGTGATGTCACTGCCATAGGAGGTGATGCTCACGCTGGTGATGAGTGTCGGAGTGGACTGGGTGGAGAAGTCGACGATGTCGATGGCCCGGGTGAGTCCGTTGGAGATGAAGGCCCGGTTGGTGGCGGCGTCGAAGGCCACGATCTCCGCCGCCGTGTTACCCCCGCCGTTGTAGGTGCCCACGGGAGCGACGGTGAGCGTGCCGGTCGGAGTGGGCACGGCCGCGGTGGCCGGGGCCGAGAGAGCGACCGTGAGGGATCCGGCCAGGACCGATGCGGCCAGACCGATGCGGAGTGAGGTTCCGAGTTTCGCCATGGGAGGGATCCAACCGGATCGATCTGAACATCGTCAGGCCGGCTGGTGAACGCCGGAGGAACGTCGATCGAATGTTTCGGTGGCGAAAGGAAAGAGGACCGGGTGGCGAATTCGCCACCCGGACCTCATCTTCCACAGGGGGCCTGTGGAGCGGACGGGGAGCACACCCGTCCTGAGGATGACGGGGCCCTTCGCCTATCGGCTGGGGACCCCGTCGGTCCTCACGAGTCGGCTACGAGAAGTAGCCGTTGATGTCGACGACCAGGTCGGTCTCCGTCATCGAGTAGAAGCACACGTCGCCGGTGCTCGACACAGGAACCACCACCGAGGCGGACTTGGTGTCTCCCAGGCCGAAGTTCAGCGACGATGCGTTGGGGCGGGTACCGCAGTCGTACACGGTCACGAAGCCCGGTCCGGTCGCTCCGACGACGGTGACGTTGAGCGACACCGAGCTCACACCCGACGACGGCACCAACTCACCCAGACTGGTGAACTGAGCCTGCAACACTCCCAATGGTCCGATCATCGACTTTGCGACAACGATGAGTCCATCCAACTCCGACGCACGGGTGTCGAAGGCCCGTGCCGGCGTGAACGAGGTGAACGTTCCCGTGGACGAGAACCACCCGGCCACATCGGCGATCACGTGGGCCGCCACCGAGGAGTAGAAGCACACCGAACCTGAACCCGACACCTTGGCGATGACGGCGTTGGGGATGGTCTGACCGGTGGCGAAGTTCAGCGACGACGCCGTGGGTCGGGTCCCGCAGTCATAGACGGTGATGAACCCGGAACCCTCGGTCTCGGTGACGGTCACGTTCAACGCCACCGCACCGACGCCCGAGGACGGCACCACGGAACCGCTGGTCCCGAGGTTCGTGAGCGGCACCTCGAGGACATTGGACGGGGCAAGCTTGGTCTGGGTCACCGAGAGAAGGCCCGTGAAACCCGGACGGGTGTCGAAGGCACGGCTCGGGACCACCGAGGTGAACGACGCCCCACTGGGGATCCATCCGGTCACGTCGGCGATCAAGTGAGCCGGGACCATCGAGTAGAAGCACACCCGTCCCGAGGCACTCAACCGGGCGAACACCAGGTTCGACGTGGTGCCGTTGGCGTCATAGTTCAGCGCAGACGTCGTCGGCCGGGTTTCACCATCGGGATAGACGGTGACGAATCCGGCACCGGCCGTCTCGGTGGCCGTGACGTTCAGCACCACGGCTGCGGCACCCACCGGCACACCGGAGGTCCCAGCGATGGTCACGCACATCGGCGTGTCCGGGCCGGGCTTGTCCTGCGTCACCACTCGGCCACCCGAGAATCCGGGACGGGTGTCGAACACCCGGGCCGGCTTGACGGGAGTGAATTGGGTATTGGCCTGCGACGTCGACCACGCCGTGCCACTACCGGAGAAGGTGACGACGGTCGACCAGAGCGACTTCAGCTGCGTGGTGCTCTGACCGGCCAGGGTGCAGGCCACGCCAACGTTGTAGTTCCCATCGGTGATGTTGGCCGTACCCGAAGTGTTGGCCGAGAACTTCACCGTACCGATGCCGGTGATCGGACCGTTGGTGGCCGAACCGATGTCGGTCTGCTTGTTGACGACACGCGCATTCGAGGAGTTGTAAAGGGCACGAGCGAGCTTGCCGGTATCGGCCGACTCGGTGAGCACCGGGCCGGTGGAACCGAACTGCACACTCTGGAGATCCACCGAAGCATCGATGATGAACGTCTGCCAGAGGTAGTTGCCCGATGCGCTGTCACCCGGGCAGGCGCTGGAAGAGTTCAGCGTGATAGAGAAGCTGGTGTAGTTGTTGCCGGACTTGGTGCCGGAGGTCGGTGACATCGTCACCGAACCGTTCACCGTGGCCACTGGCGAGGCGACAGCCGCTGAGGCTGGCGCCGCCGCAATGAGGGGCACGGCCGTGGCCAGAGTGGCAAGCGCTGCCAGTCCGATCACGATCCGCTTGAGGCCGAATCGCATGAGGGTTCCTTTCGAAGGAGTTCGAGTACGAGGCGCGACTGGGATCAGGATTCCCGAGCGGGAGTGAGGGGTCCGGCCCGAGGACCGGACCCCTCACTCACCGATCAGGAAGTACCCGAGGAGAGGGGACGGGTCACAGAGACGGCACCGCAGCCCGAGGACATCTGCGCGAAGCCGAAGGTGGCGACGATGCTCAGGGCATTGGCGTTGGAGCACAGCACCGAACTCGTTCCGATGAACAGGGAGTCGATGTCCCCGTCGGCGATGCGGCCGCTGTCGAACACGTTGTACAGCGTGCGTCCGAAGGTGGAGTCAGCAAAGAAGGTGGCGTTCGGCTGGATCTGCGAGGTCCCGTCCCACGGGGTGGTGCCGTCCCCGAAGGGAAGACCGAGGTCGACCGAGGAGCCGTTGTCGGAGATGCCGGCCAGGCGGACATCCGTGGCGATGGTTGCCGAGGACACGCCGTTGGCCCGGGCGATGAAGTTGCCCGCCGACATGCCCACGATCACCTGGACGTTCGAACCAGCATTCGCGGTGGCCACTGCAACACCCTTGGCCTTGAGGCCGGTGGTGTCGTTCTCCTGCAACTTGCCGGCGTTGGTGCCGGTCAGAGAGCCGGACGGCGAGCTGGCGTAGTCCGCTCCACCATCGGCGTTCTTGCACGAGGTGTACGCGGCGACGTTGGCCGAGGTCTCACGGGTGTAGCCCACGGAGGTGGCCCACACGCCGCCAGTGCCGGATCCGGACTGGATGTCACAGGCGAAGACCCGGGTGGTCTGGGAGCCGCGGACGATCTCGGTGTAGGCCGCATTGCTGGTGTAGATCGACTGCAACTCGGCCCGGGTGAAACTGGTGATCGCCGTCCCCGTGCCCGAGAAGTAGTAGGCCGCCGTGAGCGCATCACGGGCGAAGGGCACATAGGTCAACGCCGTGCCGGTTCCCGAACCGCTGCTGGAGGACCGAGCGAAGTCGATCAGGCCGGCCACCGACTTGCCGGTGCTGGCGCAGGCCGTCTGACCGTTGCCCCAAGTGGTGGCACCGTCGATGGCGCGGCTGAGGGCCCGCACACCGGATGACGATCCGTTCGATCGGTAGATCGTGGCCGACTTGATCAGAGGAGTGATGCACTGATCGCCACTGGTGTCGGGGTTGAGGGCGTCGAAGGACTGGATCTGGCGATAGCCCGATTCCGCCGACGAGCGGATGGGGGTGTAGAGGGTGCCAGCATTCTCACCGGCGAGGGCGTTCAACACTTCCTGCGTCGTGTCGGAGCCGACGGTGACGAGCGCCGTCTGCTGCTTGGGGTCGGCCTGGGCGACCGTGGTGGTCGTGGCCAGCCCGGCGAAGATGCCGGACGCGCCCATGGTGGCGAGTGAAGCTGCCGCCAGGGCCCGACCTGCTCGGGACTTGAGGTGGAACCGCATGATGTGTTGTCTCCCCTTGGTTCGGGTCGGGCGCCCGGACGACGGGCGGTACGGGACCCACGCCCGCACGAGCATGAGCCTGACAGTGCCAGTCGTCGGGAAAGTGGCGAGAAGATGAATCCGGGGCGACCATCGCGTGGATTCTCGACGGACCCGTCAGCCGAACCGGCCGTTGACGTAATCGTTGGTCCGAGGGTCCTGGGGGTGGTCGAACATCGCGGCAGTGGGGCCGTGCTCCACGATCACCCCGGGCTTGCCCTGTTCGGCGAGGAAGAAGGCGCACTCGTCGGAGACCCGGGCCGCCTGCTGCATGTTGTGGGTGACGATCACGATGGTGACCTCGGAACCCAGTTCGATGATCGTCTCCTCGATCCGGCGGGTGGAGGTGGGGTCGAGGGCCGAGCACGGCTCGTCCATGAGCAGCACCCGGGGTCGGATCGCCAGGGCCCGAGCGATGCACAAGCGCTGTTGCTGGCCGCCCGACAGACCGCCTCCAGGAGAACGGAGTCGGTCCTTGACCTCGACCCACAGACCGGCCTTGGTCAGGCAGTTCTCCACCACCTCGTCCTTCTCGCTGGCCGAGATCCGGGTGCCGGTGAGTCGGTAACTGGCCACGACGTTGTCGTAGATCGACATGGCGGGGAAGGGGTTGGGCTTCTGGAACACCATGCCGATCTGTCGGCGGGCGTCGATGAGCTTCCGATCCGGCGCGTAGATGTCCTCACCGTCGAGGAGCACCTCACCGGACAACGACGCCGACGGGATCATCTCGTGCATGCGATTGAGGATGCGCAGGAACGTCGACTTCCCGCAGCCCGATGGCCCGATGAGCGCAGTGACCTTGCCCGGTGGCATGTCGAGCGAAACGCGGTCGAGCACATGATGGGTGCCGAACCACGCCGAGATCTCGAAAGCATGGAGATCGGCGAGGGTGACGCCCTCTGCGGGCGTCACGGGAACGCGCTCGGTGACGACGATGACGTTCCCCACCGTCGGTGCACCCGAGGCCGGACGACCGCTCGTGACCGGTGGTTCGGGCACGATGGCGACCTCGCCGGTTTCGTCGGCATCGCCCTCGGTGCGCTCGACATCGATGACGGCGGTGACCTCGACGACGTCCGCCTTCGTGACGAACTCGACAGGAGGGGGTGGCAACGTCTCGAGTCGGCGCTGCTCCTCGTCGAACTCGTGGACATCGGCCAGAGCGGCGAGTCGACGGCGGAAGTCGACGACGTGCTCGGCCGGGAGGGTCACCCCGTGATCGGCGACACCGGGTACTTCGAGGATGGTCCACTGCTCGGTACCGGAATGATGCACCCGGCGCAGGTCGTCGAGGAGCCACGTCCACTCGAGATCGCCCTGTCGCGCCACGATCCGATCGGCGTGCAGTTCGATGGCGGCCGGGACCAACTCGACCACCAGGGCGTCGGTACCTGAGGCGTGGCCATCGACCATCTGGACGACGGCGCCGCCGGGATAACGAACGGGAAGATCGGCGTCGGTGGAAGGGGATTCGGGAGAGGACATCACATCTCGATTCGCTGCACGGTTCAGAACATGTTGGGGAGCAACTTGGCGCCCTGTTGGGCCACGAACAGTCCGATGACGAGGAGCACGGGTGTCATGACGATCCACGCCTTGGCCCGACTCCATCGATGCCAGGCCCAGACGAAGGCCACCGAGGCCACCAGCAGCGCCTGCAACCAGAACACCAGCGCCCAGATGGTGCTGGTGTCCGAGGCCATGGGCTGGTCGGGGGGTGGGAGGGTGCTGGCCGTGACCACCTGGGCCCGGCCCGGTTGGGGGGTGGTCACCAGGCGGGCATCGACGCGCACGACGCCGTCGGGCACGAAGGGTCGCCCATCGGCCGTCATGAGCAGGAGTCGACCCTCTCCGGACTGGAGCGGGGCCGGGAGCGGATCGCCGTCGCGGCGGACGCCGATGACCTCGTAATCGGACTCGCCCTGGCCGGTGGTCACCCGGATCTGATCGCCCTCCTGCACCTCGGGCAGCCGGAGGAACGGGCCACCGAACGAGGCGCGCCGACCCATGATCACGCTGGTGCCGGCTTGTCCCGGGAACGGCGAGTCGAGCCGGTGGCCGGGGCCGTCGAGCATGACGCCGGAAGAGGTCCCCTGCACGACCACCTGTCGCACTCCGATGGACGGGATCTCCAGATAGGCCATGGCCGACCCCGACGCAAGGACGCGACCTTCGGCGTCGGTGGCCCCCACCGGCGCGGTACCGGCGGCGAGGTCGGCACGGAACGAGTCGAACAAGCGCTGCTGACTCGAGCGCTGCTGCACCCCGCTGAGAACGAGCAACTCGACGAGGACACTCACCGAGAGCACGAGGATGAGCACGAGCACCGCCCGCACCAGTTGCAGCTTCGGATCGAGTGGCGGCAGCGGCGTGTCCGGTTCGTCACTGTTCGACCGCGAGAAGAAGTGGCGCACACGGGCGCGCCACGTCCTCCGCTCGACCGCCGTCGCGGCGACGTCGCCGTCAGGGGCTTGGGTGGCCACGATGACCTCGGCGGCCTCAGGGGCCGCACCATCGTCGACGAGGGTCATGACTCGTCCGGACCGACGACCTTCGGCTTGCGCGACCACAGCAGCACCATGCGGCCGAAGATCAACAACAGACCGGCCCACACCACGATCGACAGCGTGCCGAGTCCCGTCATGGGCAGCGCCGAGACGGCGCCGACAGTGGGCGGATTGGAGGGTCCGCCGCCGGGCAACGTCGACGCCGTCGACGACGTCGATGACGTGGACGCCGTCGATGACGTCGAACTGGTGGAGGTCGATGAGGTGGACGACGTCGAACTGGTGGAGGTCGACGAGGTCGATGACGTCGACGATGTGGTGGTCGTCGGCGCGGTGTAGGGAGCGAAGTCGATCTTGGCGGGATCGGTACCGGCCGGATCGGCCACGACATCGATCATCACGGTCCAGTAGGTCTTGAGCTGATCGGTACCGGCCGGGCCCTGGGTGCAGGCGATCCCCAGCTTGTAGGAGCCCGCGCCCGGGGCATAGGTGCCGAACTTCATGGTCGGGATGCCGGTGATGAGCGCCGAACTCACGTCGGGGAGCTTGTTGACGATACGACTGCCCGTGGTCGTGCGCAGAGCCCCGACGAACTTGCCGGTGTCGGCCGCTTCAGTGAGCATGGGACCGGTGGACCCGAACTCAAGGGAGGCGACATCGACGGATGCGTCGACGATGAACGTCTGCCACAGGTAGTTCCCCGTGGCGTTGTCGCCAGGACAAGCCCCCGGTGCGGCGAGCGACAGGTTGAATGTCGTCGCACTGTCACCCGAGGTGGGATTCATGGTGGCAGCACCATTGCTGGTGGCCGCCGCCCACGCCGGATGCGAAGAGGCCCCGACGGTCACCCAGACCGAGACCGCCAGCATCACCGTGGAATAGAGAACGGCACCGAGAGCGAGGGTGCGCAGGATCGGTCGCCGAGTGGCGGTGGCATTCACGAGGACAACTCCTTGTCAGAGGACGAATCGGTGGGGACGAGTGGATCGGCGTCCCGGTTCCGGGGGCCGCGGGAGAACAGCCAGAACGAGCCGGCGAAGAGCACGAGGAAGCCGAGGAGGGCGATGAAGAGGGGCATCAGCCAGTTGGAACCGCTCGGGGCGGAGTAGGGCGACTGGTCGAGGACGATCCACGAACCCGGTGTTGCGGCGTCGCCGGGTGTGAACTCGATGCGCGCGTCCCAGTAGCGGGTGGTGCCGTTCTCATAGGTGCAGGCAAGACCGACCCGGTAGACCCCGGCCGGGAGTTGGTCGGGCTTGAAGTAGGCGAGCGTCAGCACGGGTGATTCGTCGATGAGGCCCGGTGAACCCATGCCCGAATTGGGCGACGTCATCTTCTGCACCCAGCGGGATCCCCACTGGTTGTAGAGGGCCCACCGACCGTCGCCGACCGGCTTGACCGATTCGTACTGCAGCGCGCCGGGATCGTCACCGGCGGGAACGATGAACGACTGGATCCGGTAGTCGTCATTGAGGCTGTCGCCCGGACAAGCGGCACGGACGGGTGGCTTGAGCAGGAAGCGGTCCTCGACCGACCCCGACTGCTTGGTGGTTCCCGGATCGTCGACCTTCATCACCGTGACCGACCCCGCCCGCCGCTCGGCCGCATCGACCGGAGTGGTCAGCACGGCGAGGGCGATGGCGGCCACGACGATGGTGGCAATCGCTCGGCCGATGATCGATGGTGAGCGGGTCATGAGCCGGTCCCCGATGGCGTGGCGATCCGACGCGGTCGACGAGTGATCTCGAGGGCCATGAGGGCTGCGAACAACGCCAGGCCGGCGATGGCGGGCACCACGAAGCGATTGCGGGCCAGCGCCACCACCGGGGTGAGCACGAGGGGCACATCGTCGGTCACCGTGGCCGTCGCCACCGGCACCGGATCAGCGGCGGGCGGAACGGTCGTGTTCGTGGTGTACGAGGAGTTGGGGAACGTCGGGAACGACGTCTCCTCGACCGGCGGAGCAGTCGCCGGTTGGAGGTTGCGCACCGTCTTCGCCGCCTCGATGGTCTGGTTGCGGAGGGCTTCGGGCAACGGCGCGTACCCCTGGGGAAGACGTCCGGGCTCGAGTCCGGGGGTCTGACCGTCACCGCCGACGTACTCGAGCAACGACGCGTACTCGGAGCGAGCGGTGGCATCGAGACTCAGCGGCTTGAGCGCGGCATAGGTGAGCACGGTGAGCGGATAGGCATCCGGAGCAGCGGCGAGCGGATCGACCTCACGAACGGCGCGCTCGGTCTTCGAAGTCATGGCGGCGATCCCGGCCGACAGTCCAGCGGTGTCGGCGGCGATGAAACGCCGACTCGACGAGTTGTCACCGGCTCGGCTCAGCCGCGCCGTCTGCACACCGAACCGAGTGGCCGAGGGCGAGTCGGTCAGGCCGAGGATCGCTCGGGTACCCGCCACCTGCAGACCGGGCCGCTTCCAGAACTGATCGGGGGAGATGGCGAAGTTGTTGGGAAGCGTTCGGGCACTGTCATCGGCGACACGCACGGCCCGAGCGGACTCGCGGTAGCCCTGCGAGTAAGGAAGGAGTTCGGTGCCGCACAGAGCCGGGGGGACCACCGGGGGAATGCCCGGAAGGGTGGGCGCTTGGTAGCAGTACGGCTCGTTCTTGGGAAAGGAATCGGGCGGTCCGTCGGCGGCGAAGGGGATCCCGGTGGGATTGGTCGACGACGACGTCGACCACACCGGGTTGACCTTCATACCCCACTGATCGGGAGCCCCGTCGAGCCACGCCTTGGCCTCGGGATCGGCGAGGATCCACTGCCACAGCACTCTGGTGGCATCGGCGTTGCGTGACGGCAACACGAGACCGCCGAGATTCTTCGAGTACTGCGTGCGCAGAGCGGCGAACTCGGGATTGAACTGGTGGAAGTCGGGGTCCTGCGAAAGATCACTGGGGTTGGTCGCCAACCACGGGTAGCCGACCGTGTCGAAGGACTGCACCTGGAATCGATAGGACTGGGTGAGGAGCTTCGCCACATGCCTCGGGGTGAGATTCAGCGCCGCGACCGGAGTCGTCTCCAGCGCCTTCTGCGCGTCGGATGCGCTCAGTCTGCTGGTGCGCTCGATGCTGAACCCGATCACGACGCCCGAGGCCGAGACGGGTGCGTACACGACGGGACTGGCGGGATCGGCATCGGCTTCCGGAATGGGTGAGGACGTCACCGCCATTCCCGCCGCACCCGTTGTGGGCTTCACGATCTGCTTGCGTCCGGCGGCGTCGGGAACCACACCGTAGGTGTAGGGGGGCAACGACGAGTTGAGACAGAGGGTCGACTGCCAACTGGCCACCGCCGTCAGGGAGAGTTCCGAGCCGACGAGGCGTCGGTCGGCGTCGTTGATGTCACATGCGGTGTCGAGAGAGTTGAACTCGAGTGGAACGGCGATGCGATGACGCCACTGCGACGCAGCCAGCGGAGAGGTGACGGAACCGATCTGGTCGGCAGTGGAGGCGAACGGTGTACCCAGGTTCTCCACCGACGGGGTGCTGCGGGGCACGATGACGATCCAGCACTTCGGGGTCTTGGTGGTGCCGGCCACCACCAGTCGCTGCGCGCATCCGAGTCCGGGGGCCTCCAGACCGGTCTGGACCTCGAACAGGGTCTGGCCAGTGCCGTCGGCACCGATCTTCCCGTTGGCGATCTCGTTGGTGGTGTACGAGTTGAAGTAGGGATTCAGCCAGTAGTTGCCGCCGACGATGTCGGGGTTGAAGTTCGGGTCGTAGTGCGAGTTGACGACGGTGCCATCCACGGCGCGGAATGGTCGCCAGATGTACTTGGTGGCGGGCTCGACGAAGCCCGTGCTGGAGGACGCGTTCGGCCACCCGACGACGGATTCGATCCGGGTGAGCATGTAGCCGAAGGGATAGAGGAAGCCGAGGGAGGGATTGGTGTACTGACTGGCGATGCCGCCCCATTGACACTGCTCCGGGGGGGGGCCGGGGTTCTCCGGGGTGGAGCCGTCGTCATCGCCATAGCACTGCATGATCTGCACGAGGTTGCCCGAATAGAGCTGCGGGCTGCCGATCGTCGGCTGCCCACCCGACCACTTGATGGAGACCGCCTGATTCACGAGGTTCTTGGTCTGATTGATGGTGAACTTCAAGTTGGCGAAAGAGCCACGACCGCTCACCGTCACCTGCGACGCGGTGGCCGGGAGCGAGATGTCGGTGCCCGACGACCCGGGGACGGCCGTCGCTTGGGTGGCCGGTGCCATCAACACGGCGATCACGGCCGTGAGGGCGATGGCCAGCACGCCATTGCGCACGAGTGGACGACGGATGAGCTTGATCACGACGACCCTCGCGACCCGGTGCGACCGAGGTGACGCCAGATGAAGGCGGGGACGAGCACGAGGGCCAGCAACATGATCACGACGAGCATGGTGAGGCTCTGGCTCGACGACCATCCCGATGCCGCCGCCAGGTTGGTGGCCACTGCGGTCACTGCGCCACCGGAGTTGCGCACGCCACCGCTGGAGGTTCCACCGGTGCACACACCGGTCTCGGGATCACAGGTCGTGGTGTCCGTTGCTCCGGCACCGGCACCAGCACCCGCACCCGCACCCGCACCTCCCCCACCGCCGCCGCCGGCCGCGGCGTTCACCGGAGTCTGCGTGGCCTTCTGACCACCGGTGCCGGTGGCGCACTGCGATGCTCCCCGCTTGTCGCAGTCCTGAGGGAACGGAGCGTTCTTGGCCAGGAGATTCGTACCGTCGGGTGAGAACGTCGGGTTGTTGCACTTGGTGGCATCGACCGCTTGGGTCTCGACACCCGGGATCTTGCGGATCTGGTCGAAAGCGGCATTGACCAGGTTGATGGGGATGGGTGAGTAGCCCAGCGAGGCCGACTGCTGTTGGGCCTGACACATGGCGTAGTAGGTGAACGCACCCAAGGTGCGGCCCTTGGCCGTGTTGAACTGACCCTGCACCTTGGTCGGGATGACGAAGTACGAGTACGACGACAACTCATAGGTGCGGGGATCGGTGCTGCGGTAGACATCGTCGAGGATCTGCGTGAGGTACTCGGTGCTGTTGGCATCGGTGTTGATCCGGGCCTTGAGCAAGGACACGGCGACGTTGTCGGGAGTGGGCTCGGTGTAGTAGCCGGCCGCATTGAGCACCTTGGCCACCGGGAACTGGGAACCGAGCGCATAGGAGTAGTTCACGTAGCCGATCGCGCCCTCGGCGAACCCCTGGGTGACGTAGCCGGTCACACCGAGATCACCCGACTGGGCGATCATCCCCTGCACCGTCGGGTAGAACGACGTCTCGCCACAGGCCGGCGCCCGGCCCGAGCGTTGGCAGTAGTCGTTCCACAGGCCACCGTGCATGGAGATCATCCAGCGCGAGAACTGGGCGGTGGAGCCGGAGCCCTCCGACCGGACCACGGGCACGATGGGACGATTGGGGAGATTGAGGCCGGGGTTGTCGGCGGCCAGCGCCGGATCGTTCCAGTTCTTCAGCACGCCGGTGAAGATCTTGGTGACGTTCTCCCCCGACAGACGCAAGTTGGTCACGCGCTGACCGTTGATCTTGAGGTTGTAGATGAACGAGGTGCCACCGGCGGTCACCGGGATGTAGGCGTAACTGCCGGGCGCCGGATTCTCGGGAGCCGAGCCGTCCTCGGGGTTGAACTGGAACGGGATGTCCGACGCTGCGTAGTCGACGGTGCCGTTGAGGAAGTTCTTGCGGCCCGCGCTGGAGCCGGTGGGGCTGTAGTCGACGGTGATGCCGAACTGCTTGACGTTGACGCGCATGGCGTCGATGGCACCGGCGGCCCATGACGAACCCTCGCCCGAGATGCGCTGGTAACTGGCCTGCGCCCCCGCGGGAGCGGCCAGTGCCGCAGTGAGCACGACGAGTGTCAGTCCGAGTCCGGTGACGATGGCACGGAACCGTCTGGGGGTCACGGGGTCAACTCCGAAGGTCGGTGGGCGGGCGGAGGCGGCAACGGTGGAGGGGGCAAGGACACGGGCTCGGCGGGTACGTGATCGATGCGGGTCAGATCACGCTTCGACCGACGCTCATTGCGTCGACGCTGACGCTTGGACACGTGGCCGGGTGGGCGTCCGCCGAGGATGCGGGCGATGGTGAACAGGAAGAGGACGACGACCATCAGCACGGCGGCAGTGGCGAAACCGCGGGCGATCAGCGCCGGTTGCGGCGAGCGGACGAACTCGAAGGTGGCTAGGGGCAGCGACACCATCGGGTTCTTCGTCGGATCGACGTTGAGCGCAGCGGCGAATCCGGAGGTGAGCAGCACCGGTGCCGTCTCACCGATGCCACGGGCGATACCGAGGATCACCGCAGTGGCCAGACCGGACCGGGCCGTGGGCAGCACCACGAACCACACCGTTCGCCACTCCGGTGCACCGGTGGCGGCCGAGGCCTCGCGCAGGTTGCCGGGCACCAGTCGGAGCACCACATCAGCGGAGCGAATGATGATGGGCAGCATCATGATGCTGACCGAGATGGCGGCGGCCAGACCCGACTTGGGCAGCCCGAGGATGAGGATCCAGGTGGCGAAGATGAACAGACCGGCGAGGATCGACGGCAGCGCCGTCATGGCATCGACGACGGTACGGACGAACCTCGTCATCCGGCCCCGGGTCTCGTTCAGGTAGACGGCACAACTGATCCCGAGCGGCACCGTGATGATGATGGCGATGGAGATGATGATGAGCGTTCCGGCGATGGCGTGGCCGATGCCGCCGACCGACAGCGGATCGGCCGGGCCGGCCGAACTCATGTCCTGGGTGTAGAGGTTCCAGGTGAACAGTGCCTCGCGACCCCGCCACAGCGTGAAGACGATCACCGATCCGAGGGCGAGCAGGGCGAGGACGAACGATGCCGACAGGAGCGAGGACATCACCTTGTCCACGACGACCGGGCGGTTGTCGGTCATCGACACCAGCACGCCGTAGACGACGAGGAAGAGGACGAAGGCCACGACCACGAATCCGAGCGATCCCTCGAGCGGCGTGAGAGTGCCGAACAGCAGGACGGACAAGGCCAGCGCCGATGCTGCGGCCCCGACGAGGTTGAGCAGGTCCTGCCGGCCGAATCCGCCCAGCGAGCGCAGGTTCTGGGGCGGACGGGAGACGGGTTCGATACGGGGCAGCGAGGTCTCCGGCGGTGCACCGTTGCGGGTGGGCACGTCGATCTCGTCGACCGGCTCGAGCTCGATGGTGGTCATGCTTCGCTGCTCGCTCCGGAACGCGACCGAGCGACGAACGCCGATGCGGTGAAGTTGACGACGAGGGTCATGGCGAACAGGGCCAGACCGGCGGCCATGAGGGCGGAGAGGCTGAACGACGAGGCCTCGGCATAGCGAAGCGCGATGAGGCTGGACACCGAGTTGCCGCCCGCCTCGAGCACTCGGAAGTTGAAGTCGAACCGTGGGGAGATGATGAGCAGCACGGCGATCGTCTCACCCAGCGCTCGGCCGAGACCCAGCATGGTCCCCCCGATGATCCCGCCCCGAGCGAAGGGGAGCGACACGATCCGGATCATTCCCCAGCGGGTGGCCCCGAGGGCATAGGCACCCTCGCGCTCACCGAGGGGAACCTGCGAGAAGACCTCCCGCATCACCGAGCACTGGATGGGCATGACCATGAGGGCCACGACGACACCGGCCACGAAAGTGGAGGCGGTGAAGACGGTGGCGTTCGAGAGGGCGGTCTCCGAACCAGAACCCTCGACGGCGAAGATCGGAATCCATCCGAACCACGTGGACAACCAGCGCGACAGAGAGATGGCCGCGCCCTGGAAGAAGAAGAGTCCCCAGAGTCCGTAGACGACGCTCGGCACGGCAGCCATGAGGTCGACCAGCGACACGAAGGCCGAGCGGAATCGGGGCGGGGCGATCTCGGTGATGTAGAGCGCCGTACCCATGGAGATGGGGATGGCCACGAAGACGGCGACGGCGGCGATGAGGACCGTGCCGAGCAGGACCGCAGCGATACCGAACGTTCCGCGATCGGGCTGCCATTCCATGGTGGTGAGGAACGAGAAGCCCCGAGTCCGGAGGGCATCGGATGCCTCGATGGAGAGGAACAGCCCGACCATGACCATGATGGCGAGGACGAACATGCCCGACATGAACGCGCCGGCATGGAAGATCCGGTCACCGCGATCCCGACGGGAGACGAGCGATCTCGGATCGGGATCACGGGGATCCGGAGAGGACGAGGCGCCGAGGCTGGTGCTGAGGAGCGTCACGGAGCCACCTCCGCAACGGCTTCAGCTGCGGCCCGGGCCTCGAGACGGTCGAGGAACGACTCGAGTTCGTCGTCCGACAACAGCACCGGGACCTCGAGAGACTCTGGCTCCGGAGCGAAGACCGGGGCGGGTTCGGCAGCAGGTTCGACGACGGGCTCGACGACAGCCTCGACTGCCCGCTCCCGGTCCTCTTCGATCGCCTCGACGAGATGGTCGAGCGATGCCGAGGCCGAAGAGAGGAGTTCGCTCGCCTCGTCGATGGCCCGGGACATCCGGGTCGACGCTGCGGCACGAGCCGTCAGGAGATCGGCATCGGCCCGGGCCCGGAGGTCGTCGATCCGGTCGTGGAGTTCGGCGACGTCTCCTCGACGAGCGAGCGAGTCGACGTCCTCGCCCTGGAGGCGGATCAGTTCGTCCTCCACTCGCGTGGCCTCGGCCTCGGCTGCTCGCACACGAAGGGAGAGATGGGCGAGTCGCCCCCGATCGGATCGCAGACTCGAGGCGATCAGCTCCTCATCGATGCTCACCACAGGCCGGAGTTCCGGAAGCTCCAGCACGAAGGTGTCGGCAGCCGGTGGCTCAGTGCGCATCGGTCGGCTCCGTGTCGCCGGGACCGCTGGGCGCGATGTCGCCGACACCATTGAGTTCAGGATCGGGTCGGAGCGCACGGCGGGCTTCCTCGACGGATGCGGCCGCTCGTCGCGCCGCATCGAGGAGTCGCTCGGCTTCGCGCTCAGCTTCAGCATGGATGGCGGCGACCGCAGCGTCTCGTTCGGCCTCGAGCCGGTCGAGCTCCTGGCGGGCCGCGCCCATCAACTCGGAAATGGACTGCTCCATCGCCGCCCGGCGTTCATCGAGGGCCGACTGGGCTTCCTCAATCCGCTGCTCGGCGTCATCGATGGCGGCCTCGAGGCGATCGCGCTCCGCTTCGATGTCGAGAGCGAACTTCTCGATCGCCGATCGCTCATAGGTACGTCGCCATCCGAGGGTCTCGAGATCGAACGAATCGACGGACGGCTCGGTGGCGACGGGATCGGCAGTTTCGGACTCGACGGGATCGACGTCCGTCGCCTCGGGTCGGTCGGACATCACTGACGCTGCTCCGAAACTCGTCGCCGAAGCCGACCGAACGCAGAACGATCAGCGGAGACCTCCGACCAGAAGTCACGGTCGGGATCGCGGGCCATGAGATCGTCGGAGTCCGCACCGAAGAAGCGCTCGCCGGTCGACGGCGCTCCAGCAGTTCCGACCACGACGCTCCACAGTTCGTGGGCCGAGCGGGTCCGGAACTCGAACGGATGCGTCGGCGGAGTCTGCGGCGGAATCTTTGGTGAGAGGCCCTCGACCGTCGTCGGGTCGAGGCCGGCCAGACGAACGACGTTGGCGGCGAAGGTCGCCGCACGGGCCACGATGCCGGCCGCGTCACTCTCGGCCTTGGCCACAGTCGTCACCGCTGCGACCGTGGCCGCCTCGAGATCGGCGTCCACGGACTCCAGAACGGATGGGAGCTCAGCGAAAGGCCGTGAGAGTTCGGACTCGAGCTGTTCAGCTCGCCGGACGATCGTCGGCAACTCGAGCGCGCGTCGGGAGAGTTCGGCGCGACGGAGCGCCGCCCACCGTTCGACGACGGCGATCCCGTCATCGGGCACGGTCTCGAGAATTTCGGGGATCACTACGGACGCACTGCCCATACCGGCGGAACGGTAGGAGGCCCGTCTGACGGTCGAATGAACGGACGGTGAACGGACCACGGACACGAGACGAACGACCGATTGGTCGCCGTTCCGCCCCGCTGCCGCCCGACCCTAAGGTGGCAGGGCCGACACGAGGGGGAGGGCCGATGGCGACTGTGGCGCGGGCGACCTTGCGCCATCCCGTGTTCGTCGTCGTGAACCTGCTCCAGTTCTGGCTGGTCTCGGTGAATGGCGGGGCCACCATGGCGCTGCCAGCGGTGAGTTCCGGGCTGGGGGCCACGTCCACCGGCCTGCAGTGGTTCGCTGCGCTGTTCGGCCTCGGCTACTCGTTGGTCCTGGTGCTGTCGGGGCGTCTCGGTGACCTGTTCGGGCCCCGACGACTGCTGTTCGTCGGTTTCGCCCTGCTGTGCGCAGGGGTGACTCTGTGCGCCATCGCGCCGACGGTCCCGATCCTGCTGCTGGGCCGACTCATCCAGGGCGTGGCCGGCGGGATCGTGGCGCCGCAGACCGCCGCGCTCATCCAACTCACCTTCACCGGCCATCGCCGGTCGACCGCCTTCGCTGTGTTCCTCGCCGTGTCGGGCGGCGCCTTCATGGTCGGTCAGCTGCTGACCGGCGGGCTGATCACCGCCGATCTGTTCGGTTGGGGATGGCGATGGGCGTTCATCCCGTTCGTGATCGCCGGACCGATCAGCCTCCTGCTGGCCACACGGGTGCTGCCCTACATCGAACCGGCGGGCACCGGTCGGCCCGACCTCGCCGGTGCCGGTGTGCTGGCCGTGGTGTCGTTCCTCGTCATGTTCCCGTTGATCCAGGGACGCAACGCTGGATGGCCGTTGTGGATCGTGGTGATGCTGCTCGCTGCGCTGCCGATCTTCTGGGCGTTCCTGCGCCTCGAGCGCCGCATCGTGTCCGAGGACGGTGATCCGCTGATCGATCCATCGCTGTTCCGCATCCGCACCTTCGCGCTTGGCAACGCCATCACCCTGCTGTTCAGTCTCATCGCCGCTGCCGGACCGCTCTATCTGATCCTCACCATCCAGTTGGGGTTCGGCCGCAACGCGCTGGAGGCCGCCCTGCTCACTGCGCCCATGCCCTTCGCCAACATCGGTGGCTCACTGGTGGCCGCTCCTCTGTTGCGACGATTCGGCCGAGGGGCGCTGACGATGGGTGCGCTGTGCACCGCGGCCTCGGCGGTGGCCGTACTCATCGGCGTGACCGGCGATGCCAGCAATCCGCTGGTGATCACTCCGGGTGTCGCCCTGTTGGGTGGTGGACTCGGCATCTCGATGGCGGGATCGATGGCCATCGTGCTCGGTGACGTACCGCCGCAACACGCCGGCAGCGCCTCGGGTGTGCAGGGAACCGGTATGCAGTTGGCCAGTTCGATCGGCATCGCCGTGTACGGCCTGCTGTTCTACGGAGAGGTCGGCTCCGACGGCGGACTGTTCGACTACCTCGACGGAGCCCGCGACGCCATGATGCTCACGCTCGTGTTCGTGGTGCTGCAACTGGTGCTGATCCCCCTGCTGCCCCGCCACAAGTTCGGGCCCAACGACGAGTTGCCACTCGCCGATCCCGAACTGCTGGTGATGCCCGACCTGCACGATGCGCCCGCAGCCCGTCCGACGAGCGGCGGGGTTCAGCCCGGGAGTTCGATGCCGTAGAGGGCGGCGGCGTTGTCCTGCAGAACCTTGCGCCGATCGTCCTCGCTCAACGTGGCCAGCCCGGGGGCGGCGGTCGCCATCGAGTCGGGGAACAGACAGGTGGGGTGGGGGAAGTCGGTCTCGAACAGGATCCGGTCGGCGCCCAGCACCGAGATGGTGTGGGCGATGTTGGCCTTCTCGAACCAGTAGCAGGCGTACATGTTGCGCTGGAAGTACTCGAGCGGCGTGAGCGAGAGATCGGGGAAGCCATCGGCCGAGGTCTCGTGGAACTGATGCTCGATGGCCTCCAGCAGGAACGGGATCCATCCGATGCCGCTCTCCACCGACACGAACTGCAGTTGCGGATGACGCTCGAGCAGACCGCTGAAGATCAGGTTGGAGATCACGCGAGCGTTGGAGAGATACATCATCGATGAGCCGATGCCGAGCTTGCGGTCGGGATCGAGCGACGGCCACGGCGAGTCGCCGAACCAGGAGAACGTGTTCTGACTGGCGCCGATGTGGAAGTTCACCGGCAGGCCGAGTCCCTCGCACACCTCCCAGAACGGATCCCAGTCGCGACAGGCGAGATCGGGTGCGCCGCCCTGCTGGGGATCGCTGGTCATGTTGATGCCGCGCAGACCCATGGCCGCGCAACGCTCGGCCTCCGCCACCGACGCGTCGATGTCCCACCACGGCATGAGCGCCATGGGGAACAGTCGCCCCTTGCCGTTGCGCTGCATCTCGATCATGGCGTCGTTGTAGAGCGACGCGCACATGTTCTTGAGCACGAGATCGTCGAGATCGGCGAACCTCTGACCGCCGAAGCCAGCCGCGTTCGGGTAGATGATGTGCGCCCAGATGCCGTTCTCGTCCATCATCGCCAGGCGAGCATCGACGTCCCATGCGGCGATGGCGGCGTCATCGAAGTTCCAGGTGGTGAACTCCATGCCCCGGTTGCGATGACCGTCGCGGTGCACCACCGACGAGGCCGACGCCCGGCCGAGCACGACGCCGTCGACCGTCCACATCTGCAGTCCGTCGACCACCTTCACGCTGGGCACACGGTCGCGATAGGTGACGGGCGCGTTGGCCGTCCACAGGTCGTGCGGTTCGGTGAGGTGCGTATCGGTGTCGATGACGCTGTAGTTCGCCATGTCGTTCCCCTTCGACGTGCGGTCCGGACAGTCTCGCCCATCGGCCGCCCGGGGGCGAGACCGATCAGCCGCCACCGAGGTAGGTGACGAGTCCGACCACGATCGCCTCGGCCTCGGCCTGCCGGAACCCGGGATCTGACAACAGCGCTGCATCGGTGGCGTTGCGCATGTTGCCCGCCTCCAGGAACACCTTGGGCACCGTCGACAGGTTCAGGCCACCCAGATCGCCCCGGGGCATGAGGCCGGAGGATCCCAGATAGGTGGAGGCGGGCATCCCGGTGATGCGGGCGAAGGCGTCGCGCACGGCGATGGCCAGGCGCTTCGAGGGTTCGGCGATGGTTGCGCTCTGGGGCGTGACCGCCGTGGGATGCAGCACATGGAAGCCCCGTCCGCCGTCGGGGCCGCCGTCGGCGTGGATCGACACGACGGCATCGGCGCCGGCGTCGTTGCCGATGCGGGCCCGTTCGTCGATGCACGGGCCCCAGCGATCGTCGTCGGTGCGGGTGAGGACGACCTCGGCGCCCGCGGCGCGAAGCAGGGCCGCGGTGCGCTGGGCCACGTCCCAGTTGTGAACGTGCTCGGGATAACCGCCGTAGGTCTGGGTGCCGGAGGTGTCACAGGCCTTCCACCCCGAGCCGATGAACACCTCACGGGCGATGTCGGCGGAGTGGGCGGCGTTGCCACCGGCGTGACCGGGATCGAGGACGATGGTGCGTCCGGCGAGCGGTGACGGTGCCGCGGTGGTCGCGGTCGGCGCGACGGGCGGCGTCGTGGTCGGCGTCGTGATCGTCAGTTCGGAGTCGGTGCGGTCGGTCGCTTCGTTCGTGGTGGCCGAGGTCCGACCATCGGCCGAGGACGCGCACCCGGTGACCGACACGAGCAGCGCCACGATGGCGAGCCCGAGCGAGCGGCAGACCCATTTCGTCATGACTCCAGCATCGTCGATCGACGCAAGCGGGATCAGTCGGTCCAGAGTCGGGTGGCGAGACCGCTGGCCCGTTCGACACGACGACCGATCGCCGCGGCGATGGCATCGGCCGATCCCACGAGGGTGACGGTGCGGCGGGCGCGCGTGACCGCGGTGTAGAGCAGTTCACGAGTGGCCAGTCGCGACGCGGCCGGTGGCAGGATCACGATCACGTGGTCGAACTCCGAACCCTGACTCTTGTGGATGGTCATGGCGTGCACCGTCTCGACGGCCTCGAGTTGTGAGGGCGCGAAGCGCCGCAGGTGGTGGGATGTGCCGAATACGACCTGCTCGACACCGCCGTCGTTCACCACTACGCCGAGGTCCCCGTTGAACAGTCGGCGAGTGGCGTCGTTGGCCGTGACCAGCACCGGCCGACCGGCATAGAACCTGTTCGTCCGCACCCCGCCGGTGCCGAGCCACTCCTCGAACTGACGGTTCCAGCGACCGATCCCGAACGGGCCGTGTCGATGGGCGCACAGCACTCGCTGCTCGTCGAGCACGGCGAGTGCGCCAGTGGCATCACCGACGACGGCGGTCTCGTGAAGGCGCCGCACGGCGGGAAGGGCCAGATCGGCCAGCACGGCGACGGCCTCGCGTCGATCGGCGCTGACCTCGTGCCATCCGATGCGCACGCTGCTGTCGTCGTCGGAGCTCGTGTCGGCGTCGGTGTCCGTCTCCGCACTTGCTGATGAGTCGGCCAGGACCTCGAGCGCATCGGCCGCGTCACCGCGGCGAACGGCGGCGGCGAACCGTCCGACGGGAGACTCGCGAGGGAACCGGTAGCTCTCGGTGAGTTCGATGATGCACTCGGCCAACGGGCGATCGGTGGTTCGTTCGCCGGTCACTGCGCCGGCGGCGATGTCGGACAACACCGAGCCGGCTTCGACGCTGGCCAGCTGACCGGGATCACCCACCAGCACCAGTCGGGCATCCGGACGCACGGCGTCGAGCAGGCGGGCCATCATCGGCAACGAGACCATCGACGTCTCGTCGACGATCACCACGTCGTGCACCAGCGGGTTGGCGTGATCATGACGCCATGTGCCCCAGCCCGGGTTGTGACCCAGCAATCGATGCAACGTGAGTGGCGTGGCCGCCACCTCGATCATGCGGTCGGCCAGTCGGCCGGCGTCGGTCAGGTCGCTGGCCCGCAGATCAGTAGCGACCCGGGTGATGCTCTCGCCCATGCGGGCCGCGGCCTTGCCGGTGGGCGCGGCCAGCGCGATGCGGAACCGATCCGGGGCAGCATCGAGGAGCAGGGCGAGGATGGTGGCGATGGTGTGGGTCTTGCCGGTGCCCGGACCGCCGAGCACCACACCCAGTGCCCGGGTGGCCCCCACCAGCGCCGCCCGACGCTGCTCCTCGGACGGATCGAGGTTGGCGAGTAGTTCGTCACGCCGCTCGGCCGAGACGGTCAGCGGTTCGGACGGGGCATCGGCCCGATCCAGCAGCGCTTCGGCCACCTGCGACTCGTAGTGCCGATAGCGAGACAGATAAAGGAGAGTGCCGTCGAGCACCAATGGCCGTTCGGGACCGGCCGCTCGCGGTCCATCGACGACCTCGACGAGTGCCGAGTCGGCGAGGGTCTGCACCCAGTCGGCGGGCTTCGGCCACGGGAGTTCGTCGAGAGCGGCGAGGCCGGCATCGTCGGCACCCGGCTCGGTCTCGAAGGCGACGTTGGTGCGCACGGTGCGCAGGTCAACGCACACGTGACCATGGCGGGGGCCCCGGGCGGCCAGCGCGGCACCGAGCAGGACCGGGAGCAGCGCCGCGTCGGCGCCCGACTCGGACTCGAGTCCGCCGAGTCGGGCCAGCGTGGCGGCCAGGTGCACGTCGGAGACGTCGAGCACCCCGAGGGTCTGCCACGGCGCGAGCAACGAGAAGGTGTCGGTCATGCGGCATCGATCCGAGCGGTGGCGAACAGGGCATCGAGCGCATCGAGCGCCGCCGGTGGCAGGGCCCACCAGTGCACGCCGCGGGTGTCATCGGCCGGACGACCCGGATCCATGCCTCGGACGAACAGGTAGGCCGATCCGAGCAGATCGGTGGCCGGGTCGTAGTGGTCACCGAGACGCCAGCGCAGGAAGCGATGGAGCGCCACCTGGTACAGCGTCGATTGCAGGACATAGTCGTCGCGGATCATCTCGGCGACGAGATCGACGTCATCGAAGTCGATGCCGTCGGCGATGACATTGGTCTTGTAGTCGGCCAGCCAGTACCGATCGCGACCATCGATGGTGGTGCGAGCGACGAGATCGATCGAACCGGTGAGCATCCCCTCGATGGGCAGATGACGGGTGATGGCCGACTCGAACCACGGGCGGAAGGGATCGTCATCGGGCAGATGCCCGACTACCGCAGTGGCGATGTCGGCGACGTCGAACCGGGCCAGGGGTAGGTCGAAGTGCAGCTCGTCGAGTCGCTGCCGACGGGTGAGATGGGTGAGCGGACGATCATCGAGCGGACCACCGAGAGGGGCGCGCAGCGCCACGGCCAGTCCGGCGGCCAGTCGATCGGGATCGACCCCGCGCACCGAACGATGGTGCAGTGAACGACCGCACTCGTCGCGCAACGCCGCCACCAACTCGTCGTCGGGGACGGCGAAGTCGGTGCGTTCGAGGATCTCGTGCACCAGCACACCGAAGTCACGTCCACCGGTCATGGTGCGCAGGGGCAGCGCGGCATCGACGAGTTCCTCGTCGATCTCCTCGGTGACGGCGGGCTCATCGAACCCGCCGCCGACGAAGGGAGCCACTGCGCCCCGGTCGTCATCGAGCACGCGGGTGACGCCGGTGAACGACCACTGTCGCCACTGACGATCGATCGAGGGCGCAGTGGCCGTGGCCAATCGACGCTCGGTCGGTTCGATGGGCGCAAGTGAACGTCCGTGGGACTCGGCCGGGGCATCGATAAACCCGAGCTGAGGACCAGCGCGTTCGACGAGGCGGGTCGGATCGAACTTCTTGACCGTCGTCTCGGCCGCGTGGGTGAGGAGATCCCGCAGGGCGACGGGCTTGCCGCCGCTCCACGTGTAGGCCTGCGGGTACCAGACCACGAGTCGATGTTCGGCCCGGGTCAGGGCCACGTACAACTTCCGGCGCTCCTCCCCGGCTTCCTCGTCGAGCGACGCCCGGTACACCCGGTCGAAACCCGGATCGTCGGGACCGACGACGTAGTCGAGGTCGAGCCGACGCTCACCGTCGATCGACGCGTGGGCGATCCGGTTCCGACGCTTCTGCCGAGCGCTCCACAGGGAGGGGACGAGGACGACCTTGAACTGCAAGCCCTTGGCCTTGTGCACCGTCATTATCCGCACGGTGTCGTCGTCACGATCGATGCGTCGGTCGTACAACTCGGCCCGGGTCTCCTCCTCACTGCTGGCATCGGCCAGTTCGTCGAGGATCTCGAGCAGTGTGCCGGCCGAGGTCGGTCGCCCCCCGGTGCGGGTCTGGAGCAGTTCGGCGATGTGTTCGAGGTCGGTGAGATCGCGCTCACCACCGGAGCGGGACAACACGCGTTGCGACAGACCGTGAGCCCGCAGCGCGCTCAGCAGCGACGGCAGTCCGTCCTCGATGAGCAGTCGTGACCAGCCCCGATAGCGATCGAACAGACCGGCCAACGCATCACCATCACCTTGCGTCTGGTCGTCGTCGAGGGCGGCCAGGTCGGCGGCGGTGAGTGTGTCGAACCATGACAGCGCGGCCAGACGCACGGTGCCACCCGCCGAGGGTCGGTCGAGCGCGTGCAGGAGCATGCGCCATTGCGCAGCGGCCGGACTGCCGAGGACGTTGTCGCCCGACGACGCAACTGCCGGCACGTTCCGGGCTCGCAGGGCCGCCGCCAGCTCGAGGGCTTCGTCGTTGCGAGACACCAGGATGCCGATGTCGGAGGGAACCAGCCGCTCCCATCCGACATCGGTGCGTACCTCGGGACCGGACAGGAGATCGACGACGACATCGCACACGTCGTCGGTCACAGCCCGTCGCACGTCATTGGCCAGTGTCTTCGACGGATCGGGCGAACGGAACTCGACGGCCGCCCGCCCGGCGCCACGCAGTCGAGGGACGCCATCGGGATCGACACCGATGACGGTCTGGTAGGCGATGCGCTCATCGCCGAAGGTGAAGCCGTCGAACAAGGCGTTGAGGCCGTCGAGCAGCACCTGATCGCTGCGATGGTTGGTGGTGAGTGACACCACCACTCCACCGTCGGCCCGGGCCCGGTCGCGGGCAGCCAGATAGGCCGACAACTCGGCCGAACGGAAGCGGTAGATCGACTGCTTGGGATCACCTACGACCACGACCGTGGTGGTGGGCGCGTCGTCGACCGGCTCGACGAACGCACACCGCAGGATGTCCCACTGCACCTGATCGGTGTCCTGGAACTCGTCGATGAGCACCACGCGGAACCGACGACGCAGTTCGGTGGCGATCGACGGGGCGTCCGGACCGGTGAGCAGTCGGCGGGTGTCAGCCAGCAGGTCGTCGAAGGTGCGCACCGACCGGGCCCTCCGGCGACGACGCACCTCGGCACAACAGGTGGTCACCACCTCGGCCACCTCGGCGATGTGTTCGGCCCGGGCGATGCGCGCCGGATCAGTGCCCACGAGTTCAGGATCATCCGGTTCGATCAGGTCGAAGCGAGCAGCCGGCAACGACAGCGCCAACCGCACCCCTTCGAGCAGGCGACCGTGGTCGATGGACAGCGCCGCAGGATCATCGAGCCGGGAGAGGAGGACGTCGCGCACGACTTCGTCGACGTCGTCGGCATCGGCGGTGAGGCGCAGGCCGGCATCGGCGCCGGCCACCGATCCGATGACCCGGGAGCAGAACCCGTGGATGGTGGTGATCGACGCGGTGTCGAAGTCCCGCACCGCCTGACGCAGCCGAACCAGCCACTCGGTCCGTAACGGTTCGTCGAGGGTCGCCATGATTCGTTCGAGATCGTCGACCGGCTCGCGATCGAACTCGGAGTCGAGGAAGGTCACGGCCCGGGCCATGCGCTCGCGGAATCGACCCCGCAACTCGGCGGTGGCGGCCTCGGTGAAGGTGGCGACGCACAGTTCACCGATGCGGGCCCGACCACGACCGATGGCGAGGGTGGACAGCGCAGCCAGGGCAAAGGTCTTGCCGGTGCCAGCCGATGCTTCGAGCACCATCAGGTCGTGCTCGAGCCCGTCGGCCAGCACGAAGGGAGGCGGTTCGTCGTTCATCGATCCTCCGCCGACTCGTCGATGGCCGAACCGGAGCGACAGGTGTCGTCGAACAACGACCACACCCGATCGGCCCACCAGCGCAGGCGGGGGTCGTCGCCCGGTTCGTCGGAACGACGCTCGAGGGCAGCCAGCTCGTCAAAGGGGATGTCGAAGACGAGTCGGACCCACCGGTCGAGACGATCGCCGTAGCCGTTGAAACTGTCGTGCCACAGCGACTTGGCCTTGCGGACGTCACCGTTGTGCACGGCCCGGGACGTGGCGGGGAAGAAGGGAAGCGCATCGCACTGCGAACGACGCCACATGTCGACGGCGAAGTTGACCACGGCGCGAGCGCGTTCGGGATCGATCAGGTGGACGTCGTGGGTGACGAACTCGGCACTGGAGCCGCCCTTGGTGTCGGATCCGGGTCGACCCACGAGCAGGACCTGCCAGTACCGGGACGGGTCGGTGCACACGAGCAGCGCGACGTGCAGCCACGCGCTGAGCAACGCGGCTGGCCGGATACGCGAGACACGAAGGTCGAGCACGACGTCGCCATGCACACCTCCGATGGTGCCCTCGATGAGTACGGGTGGGGATCCGGTTGTCGTCACCTCGACCCGGACGGGAACCGATTCGGCCGGGGTGTCGAGATCGAGACAGCCCGCGGCCAGCGCCACCACCGAATCGACCCGATGCACGGCCTGATCGAGAGGTGCATCACCCAGTTCACCGGGAGGAACGATGCCGCGTCGGCGGGCCACATCGAGTCGTTCATCGAGATCGTCTTCGGTCCAACCGTTCCCGACCTGCAGACGCTCGACCAGCAGCCATCGCTCAAGTGATGACTGCTCCGCATCATCGAGGGTGAGGGGGATGGAGTCGTCATCGACGCCGCCATCGGTGTCGACCAGCGACACGCCGAGTCGTCGGGAGAGGAAGGCCCGCACCGGTTCGGTGACAGCGCGTACCAACTCGTCGACCGTCACCCGCTGACCGAGATCGTCGTCGGGAATGGGACCGAGTGGTTCAGGCAGGAACGGCTCGGCCAGGGTCTGGTGATTGCGGGCCCGCACGGCGGCCAGCGCGCCGGTGTCGAATCCCCACGGGCCAGCGAGGCCGAGGGTGCCGGGGAGGAAGGACACCTCGGACCACGACTGGCGAGGATGAGCGATGGCCAATGAAGCACTCGCTGCGGTGCCGTCGACGCTCACGGCGGTGGCATCGATCACGTCGAGCAGATCGGCCAGCAGCGCCACCGGCGGCAGTTCGGTGTTGGTGCGCACGTCGTGGCCATTGCTGCACACGATGAGTCGATCACCGGCGGCGAGCACGGCATCGAGCAGTTGGGCGCGCTGTTCGGTGCGCGCATCACGGTCGCCGATGCAGGGCCGGGCGGCGAGGAGGTTCTCGGCCGACGCGATGGCCCCCGTTTCGCTGTCGAGCCCGAGCAGACACACGACCCGGAAGGGCACACCACGCTGCGCAGTCAACGACGAAAGCGTCACCGCACCGGTCCCAAACCGGGCCCGACCCGATCCGGACTCCAGCTTCACCCGGGCCAGCGCCAACAACTGACCGGGCTCCACGACACGCTCGTCCGTGACCGGCACCGACGCGGCATCTTCAGTGAGATCCGACAGTGCTCGCTCCACCGCTCGCACCGTCCAGGCGTCGTCGGGACCCGGTCGGAACAACGAACCGATGCTCTGGCCCACTCCTGCGCACCAGTCGGCCACCGGCGCCGGAGTGGTGAGCCGATCGACGGCGGCGGCGAGCGCACGTACCAGTTCGGCGAAACGACCGGCGACGAGCAGACCATCACCTTCGATGCCGGGAAAGGGCGGGACCTCACCGAGTCCGAGCCGGGCGGCACCGTCGGGCACGGCCGCGCCCAGCAACAGTTGATCGAGCGCCGAACGCCAGGTGAAGGCGTCGTAGACAGCGGGCACGCCGAACCGCTCGAGGTCACTGGTGCCGATACCCCAGCGCACGTTGGTGGCGTCGATCCATGTGGCGATCCGCTCGAGATCGTTGGCGTCGAGTCCGAAGCGACGAGCGACCACCGGTAGGCCGGCGAAGCGGAGCACGTCGGTGACGCGGAACCGTCCCTCGGTGAGCTCGAACAACTGCAGGAGCGCGTCGACCAGCGGGTTGTCCTGTCGAAGGGTGCGGTCGGCGACCTCAAGCGGGATGGCGGGCACACCATGAGCCTCGTCGCCGGCGAAGGTGGCCTCGACCAGCGGCGCGTAACGGGCGATGTCGGGAGTGAGAACGGCGATGTCACGCGGTGCGTAGCGGGGCGATCCGTCGGCATCGGTCTCGGCCAACAGGTGGAGGATGGCGTCGCGCAGTACCTCGACCTGACGGGCCGCGCCGTAGCACTGCAGCCATCGCACACTGTCGTCGTCAACGGACATCACCATGCGTTCGTCGGTGGCACCACGGCGCGGTGCTCCCGGTGGCGCGGTGTCGGTGACGATGTCGTGCTGCAGTCGATGCAGCAGGGTGTCGGAGGTGAGGGGCGAGTCGTCGAGCAGGGCAGTCACCGTGGCGCCGGCACCGACGGCAGTGGCGTGCAGAAGGGCGTGGGCCTCGGCCGCAGCCCGGCCCCACTCCGAGACCAGCGGGTGTCCATCGACCACGAACAACGACGACTCATCGCGCGGAATCGGTAGTTCGAGTTCGGTGGGCAGACGATCGATCAACCGACGCCAGCGCGTTCCTGAGGGAACCGGCGCGAACACGTGCACATCACACGCCACCGACAACGCGCCGAGCAGTTCGAGGTGAGGGGGCGGCAGCGCCGCGAGGCCGAACACGACGAGTCGCGCCGGTACCGCCGTGACATCACCGTCACGCAGACGACCGAGCATCTGACGCATGGCATCGACATCGCTGCGGCCGCCGAGTCGGTCGCGCACGGCGCGCCACAGCTCGGGTTGCCACCGCTGGGCATCGGGGACGGGACGACCACCCACCAGTTGATCGGAGCCCCGCTCCCATCCGAGGACCATGGTGGGCCGGCGCAGCGTGTAGCTGTCGAACAGATCGGCGATGGCCCGGGCCCGGACGGCGTCGACCGGTTGCCCGAACCGGGCGGCGTCGTGCACCAGCTCGTCGTAGACGGCCCAGGTGAGGCGATCGGTCTCCCACGTGCCGAGTCCGGCGTCGGGGCCGAGGGCCACGGTCACCACCCGCCCGGGGAACTGCCAGTCGATGTTGGCCACGACACCGTCGCCGCCGCCGGCGGTGGCCCCCAGTCGGCGGGCCAGGCGGGCGCCCAGCCAGGCCCGCACACCGGCCGAGGGCACGAGGACGAGCTCGGCGTCGAACGGGTCGGCGCCGAGCGCGGGGACGGCCAGGAGGTCGGCGAGGGCATCGGCCAGTGGTTCGAGGGATCCGCCGACGGTCAGATGGAACGACACGGACGCACACTACCGATGGCCTGTGACACCGGATCGGGAGGGCGACCACCGGTACGTTGACGCGATGGGTCCTCCGGCGAATCACGACGGGATGCGTCGCGTCGTGTTCGTGTGGCTGTGGGCGGTGGTGGTGCTGATCCACACGCTGTACCTGCCCGGGCCGAGCGCGCTGCTGTCGGGCGTGACGATGTGGAACGTGACCCACCTCGCTCTGGGAGTGACGGCGCTGATGCTGCTGTGCCGTCCCCGGTCGAACCTGGTGCTGGCCGTGGTGTGCCTCGGGGTGCCGGTGACGGCGTGGGTCGAGGCGCCGCGCCTGGGCAACCACTGGCTCCTGGCGTCGATCGTGGCGGTGGCGATCCTGTCGTCCATGGCGATCGGTGCGTTGCGTCGACCACGAGATGTCGATGGCGCGTTGGCCGTCGACGGATTCACGGCAGCGCGACTGATGTTCCTCGTGGCCTACGGATTCGCAGCGTTCGCCAAGTACAACTCGTCGTTCACCGATGCAACGGTGAGTTGCGCCAACGTGTTCCTCGAGCAGGTGGCATCCACCGTCGGTCTGTCCGGTCTCGGCGCGACGAGCGGAGCCGGATGGACACGGGTCGTGCCGTTCGTCGTGATGGCACTGGAGACCTCGGTGGTCGTGCTGCTGGCCATTGCGCGCACACGGGTGCTCGGTGTGGTGCTGGCCATGACCCTCCACGGGATCATCTCGATCAACACCGACCATTCGTTCTCCGACTTCTCGATCGTGATCGCCACGATGGCGGTGCTGTTCCTGCCCGATGACTGGTTCGATGCCTTCGGTCGATGGCTCAGCGGCGGAATCGGACGCACGACAGCGCGCATTGTCACCATCGTGGTGACCGCGTCGCTCGCCTCACTGCTGGTGTTGCAGTCGGTGGACGACGACCGCCGGTGGTCGGAGGTGATCGGTCACGGTCGCGAGGCGATGTGGTGGACGATCAGCGCGGTGCTACTGGCGGGAGTGGTGATGGGTACCGTGCGCACGCGCACCATCCGTTCCGACGTGGCGCTGCTGCCGGCCGATCGATGGATGCTGGCGTGGCCGGCGCTGGCCGTCATCATCGGTCTCGGTCCGTGGATCGGTGTGCGCACAGCCACGTCGTGGAACATGTACGCCAATCTGGTGACGGCCCGGGGCGAGACGAACTCATGGCTGGTCCCCGGCACGTTGTCGGTACTCGACGAATCGGGTGATCTGGTGAAGATCCTCGCCTCGTCCAACCGGGCGCTGGCGGGCTACGTCGAGTCCGGCGACAAGGTGCCGATGATGAACCTGCGCCTGTACACGGCGACAGCCCGTGACTTCTCGCTGGTGTACGTGCGCGACGGGGTGATGACGAGAGTGGCGCACACCCGTGACGATCCGACGCTCGGTCGAGCACCGGCGTGGTGGTGGAACAAGGTGCTGACATACCGATCCGTCGACCTCGACGGTCCGGCGACCTGCCAGGAGACGATGGGCGTCCTGCGCTGACCGGTCGATCGGCACCGGTCGGTCCGCCCCCGACCGACGATCATCTGTTCCCCTGCGTATCGTGGGCCGTCCATGAGCGACACGCCACCCGGACCGGACTGGTGGCAGGCGGGCGACGGCCAGTGGTATCCGACGCCCCCCGGCCTGACCGACTCCAACGCGTCGCGCCCGCCCACGCCCCCGCCCGATCACGATCCCGAGCCGCCGGTCACCGGTCCGACCTCGCCGTTCAGCGCCGGCGTGTACCGAGCCGGGCGCCTCGGCGCCGGGACCAACGATCCCTATGGCGAGGAGTCAGCACCCCACCGCCGACGGTCATTGGGGGTGGCCATCGGCGCTGCACTCCTCGCCGTTCTGCTCGTACTCGGGACGGTGGCTGCGGTGACCGATCACTCGGCCCGACGAGCCTCGTCGAACGATCCCTCCTACCAGCAGGCGATCGTCGACCTCCTCGACACCGAACGAACCAACCTCGTGTTCATCCAGACGTTCTGGGAGTCGTACGAGGCCAACCGCATCGCGCCGTCGAGTAACGCCCGATCAGGACGATCCTCGGGCACCGTCATCATGGATGCGTCGTGGTTCGAGGACATGCAGGCCCAGGTGGAGCAGTTCTCGCGCGACCTCGCCGACATCGACGCCGAACTCGCCGAGCGCCCGTGGTCGAACGGCTCGGTGGCCGACGAGGTGCGTGATCTGGCCCGTAGCCACTACGAGACGTGGCAACGATGGACCAACGACATCCCCGCACTCGTGCGCCGTTGGTTGGAGACCGGTTCCACCGGCGAGCTGACGACGTGGCTGGAGGACTCGGCGCCGCAACTCGATGCCGCCATCGAGCGCACCTTCGGGGACCTGTGCGATGCCCTGGTGGAGACGGCACCGGGTGACGGTCGGTTCGACTCGACCATCATCGCCATCTGCGAGCAGTGACCAAGATCGCAGCGCCTCAGTGCGTGCCAGCCGACGAACCGAGACTGATCTCCAGCACCTGACCGGTCGACACCCCGGCGTCATCGGCGGCGAGGAACACCACGGCGCGTGAGATCTCGCTCGGATCCATCCACGGCACGCCCATGCGGTTCATGGCCCGGTAGCGCGGCGCGACGTCGTCGCGGGTCGGCGCGTCGAGATCGGGGCAGAACAACGCGTACATGGCCGGGTTGTGCAACATCGGCGTGTCGACCGCCGCCGGTGCGATCACGTTGGCGGTGATGCCCTTGTTGGCCACCTCCATGGCCAAGGTCTTGATCATCCCGATCACGCCCCACTTGGCCGCCACGTAGTGCGCCAGGTTGGGATTGCCCATGCGCCCGGCCATCGACGCCGTGGCGATCACCCGGCCGAAGCGACGCTCGAGCATGTGGGGCAGCACGGCACGGATGGTGCGGAACGTGCCCGTGAGATCGACATCGATCATGTCCTGCCACGTTGCATCGTCGAGCTCATGGAAGCGTCCGTACCCGGCGACACCGGCATTGGCCACGCAGATGTCGATGCGGCCGAAGGCCTCGAGGCCGGCGGCCACCACCGCATCGAGTGCCATGGTGTCCCGCACGTCGGCCACCATCGACAGGCATCGACGCCCCTGGGACTCGACGAGGGCGACGGTTTCGGCCAGTTCGGCCTCGGTGCCCAACGTGTAGGGCACGGTGGCGATGTCGGCGCACAGGTCGGTGACAAGCACATCGGCGCCCTCGGCGGCCAACGCCACGGCGTGGGCCCGACCCTGCCCCCGGGCCGCGCCCGTCACCCACGCCACCCGTCCGTCCAACAGCCCGGCTGTGCCCATCACTCCCCCGATCATCCGGCCCACGGGCTCCACCCGGTGGCCGGGGCGATCGTACGACGGGCGTCCTAGAGTCGCCCGGTCACGACCAGTCGACGAGGGGGAACCATGCCGGTCACGGGACAGCGCGATCCGGAACAGATAAAGGGAGTGCTCACCGAGTGGATGGCCCGGCAGCTGCCCGAGGCCACGGGGGTGACGATCACCGATCTCGTCGTTCCGCAATCTAGTGGCTTCTCCAACGAGACGTTCCTGCTCGACGCCGCGTGGAACGAGGACGGACGCTCGGTCGAGGCCGAGATGGTGCTGCGCAGCCAGCCGGCGATGAACCTGCTGTTCCCGGAGATCGATCTGGTGACCCAGCAGTACCTGTCGATGAAGTTGCTGGGCGAGAGCAGTGACGTGCCGGTGCCGCGCATGCGCTGGGCCGAGCGGGACTCGTCGATCATCGGTGGACCGTTCTTCATGATGGATCGCCTGAACGGCAAGGTGCCCGGTGACGTGCCGCCCTACACGCAGGAGGGGTTCGTGTGTGACATGACCCCGGAGCAGCGGGCGCGTTGGGCCCACAACGGCATCGAGGCCATGACGCGAGTGGGCAAGGTCGACTGGCGCGCCGCCGGTTTCGGTCACCTCGATCAGACCCATCACGGCGCGCTCGGCCCCGAACAACGCATGGGCTACTTCCGCAACTACCGGGAGTGGGCGCTGCGGGGCGAGGCCCATCCGGTGATCGATCCGACGTGGGAGTGGTTGGTGGCCAACTGGCCCGACGACGGGAAGTACATCGAGTTGTGCTGGGGCGACGCCCGCCCCGGCAACCAGATGTACGGCGGGGACGACCTCACCGAGGTCATCGGCGTGTTCGACTGGGAGATGGTGTCGCTGGGCAACAGCGAGAGTGACCTCGGCTGGTGGCTGTTCCTCCAGGAGTTCAGCCTCGCCTCCGGTGGCGCCACGCTGCTGCCCGGAATGCTCGACCATGACGCCTCGATCGCGCTGTGGGAACAACTGGCCGGCCGGCCGGCGACCCATGTCGCCTTCTACGAGACCCTGGCCGGGTTCCAGTTCGGCCTGGTGATGGTGCGCATCGCCCAGACCTACGTGGAGCAGTCGGGCGATCCGCAGATGGGGGCCATGGCCGTCTACAACCCGGTCAACGCCCTGACCGCCCGTCGCCTCGGGATCGAGGTGCCCGGTCTGGACGCCACCCTGCCCTGAGGAATTCCTGGCCTGAATGGAATCGGGCCCTGAACCGGGTAACAATCCAGTGATCGCAGTAACGATCCGGGATTCGGTGACGGTGACCGACGGGAACACCCGAGCGAGCGTGGAGGACCGGATGTCGACAGCAGTGCGGGAACGCAGGTCGAATCTGTTGGCGGCGACGGCGGCCGTGGCCGCCAGTGCCCTGTTGGCGACGGTGCTGTCCGTCGTCGGTGCGGTGAGCGACCCGACCCCGGCGTCGGCTGCCCCGAAGGCACCGGCCTTCGCCGTTCCGGCCACCGGCGGCACCGTCGGCGCGTCGGCCACCTCGCGCTGGATCGTGCGCTACAAGGACGGCACCGACGTCGACCGCGAAGCGGTGGCCCAGGATGCCCGCGGATCGAATGCCCGCACCGTGTTGCGCAACGTGTTCGCCGGCACCATCAGCGATCTCACGGCCAACGAGGTCCGCGTGCAGCGACTGAACCCGCGCATCGCCGCCATCGAACCCGACATGCCCGTGCGCACGACTGCCACGCAGACGGGTGCCACCTGGGGACTCGACCGACTCGATCAGCGCGCCCTGCCGTTGTCGGGCTCGTACACGTGGTCGAACTCGGGCACCGGTGTCACCGCCTACGTGATCGATACCGGTATCGCTGCGCACTCCGACACCTCCGGGCGTGTGCGCCTCGGTTACTCGGCAATCAATGATGGCAACGGCGCCACTGACTGTCAGGGCCACGGCACCCACGTGGCCGGCACGATCGGTGGCACCAACTCCGGTGTGGCCAAGTCGGTGAACCTGGTGGCGGTGCGAGTCCTCGACTGCAACGGCTCGGGCACCACGTCCTCGGTCGTCGCCGGTCTCGACTGGGTGGTGGCCGATCACGCGCCCGGCACACCGGCGGTGGCCAATCTCAGTCTCGGTGGAGGCGCGTCATCCACGCTCGATGCCGCCGTGCAGCGGGTGATCGACGACGGGGTGACGGTGGCCGTGGCTGCCGGCAACAGCAATGTCGACGCCTGCACGCAGTCCCCTGCCCGCGCCACCAAGGCACTCACCGTCGGCGCCACTGGTTCGACCGACACCCGCGCGTCGTTCTCGAACTTCGGTTCCTGCCTCGACGTGTTCGCACCGGGCGTGTCGATCACGTCGAACGGCCTCACCGGCGGTTACGTGACGATGTCGGGAACGTCGATGGCCTCTCCGCATGTGGCCGGTGCGGCCGCGGTGATCCTGTCCAAGACCCCGTCGATGACTCCCGCGCAGGTAAGCACTGCGCTGGTGGACATGTCCACGACCGGGCTCGTGCTGTCGGCCGGCACCAACTCGCCCAACCGTCTCCTCCATGTCGATCCGGTGGCCACCGGTTCGACCACCACGACGACGGCAGCACCCACGACCACGACCACCGCACCGACCACCACGACGACTGCGGCGCCCTCGACCACGACCACGACTGCAGCACCCAGCACCACGACCACCACGGCAGCGCCGGCCAAGGTGCCCGGGGCCGCCACCAACGTGACCGCCAGCGCGACGTCACGTTCCTCGGTCTGGCTCTCCTGGAGGAAGGGCCCTGCCAACGGCTCGGCCATCACCAGTCAGATCATCCGGGGCTACCGGAACGGGGTGCTGGCCATGTCCGCCACCGTGTCGGGCTCGCCGACGTCGGTCGGCCTGTCGGCGCTCCCCCGCGGCTCGTGGCGGTTCACCATCACCGAGGTGAACGCGGTCGGCGCTGGCCCCGAATCGGCCCGTTCGAACACGGTGAATCTCCGCTGAGTGCTCCCAGGCCGGTTGCTCAGGCCCGGATCAGCCCGACCATCACCGTCAGAGTTCTCGACTCGGACGGCCTCTTTCCCGAACGTGCCGGACCGCCCGACCGAGGGCCCGCAACGGGGCAGTGATCCGCATCGACCGGGACGACCGGAGCCGGGCGATCTCGTCGCGCCAGTGATCGTCCCAGTCCTACCCGAAGACCGTGAGATCGACGAAGCCGTTGGCCGCGGCCGCGAGTACAGCGTCGGCGATGTCGCGATCGACATCGATGGCGACCGGCTGGGCTCCACCAGTCGCCTTGGCCCGGAAGCGCGCCGCGTTCACCGGTGCGACCGCCTCGCGCAGGAACGCGGTGGACGAACCATTGTGCTCGTGCCGTGCCACCGCCTCGGGCACGACGACGACCCGATGACCAGCGCGGGTGAGGCGATACCCGAGATCGACGTCACCCCAGAACACCGGGAAGAACCCAGGATCGATCCCACCCACGGCATCGAGGGCATCGACTCGGATGAGTGCGCCACTCGATGCCACCCAGTCGAGCCGATGGCCCGTGTCGAACTCGGATGGGCGCACGCGCTCGAGCGGGAACCAGTGATCCATCGAGAGGTCGGCAGCGACCACTCCACCCCGAGAGTGCTGACGGACGTACCCCTCGTCATCGACGGTCACCGGAGCGGCGATGGCGATCGAGGGATCCGCGTCGAGCCGATCGCGCAGTGCACGCAGACAACCGGGTTCGACGCGCATGTCGTCCTGGAGCAACCACAGCTGTCGGGGCGAGGTCCGACGTCGGGCATGAGCGATCGAGCCGGCGAAGCCGAGGTTGCAGCCCGGGGTGAGGATGACGACGTCACCCAGATGGGGACTCGCGCGTCGTGGATCGTTCCATACGACGACGATCGTGGTCAGACCCTCATCGCGCACTGATTCGATGGAGGCGAGGCACCGGCGGAGTCGTTCCTCGTTCCGGCCGAGAGTAGGGACGACGGCGACGATGTCGGGCTCGTCCGGCGACGGCACGTCAGTCAGGGGACTCGTCCCACGCCTGGAACTGCTTGGGGAAGAACCGATCGATCCGCACCGGGATGCGGTCGGAGTTCCATGGCAGGAGCATGCGATCGGGAGCCTCGTAGCGGTAGGGCTTGGTGGGGAAGTTGACGAGGAACGTCTCCTGCGGTGCGACGTTCACGTTGCAGTGCCAGACCCCAGCGGGGATGAGCAGCTGCTGGATCGCCGAGCGGCTCAGGTGCACGACCTGCTCCATGCCCTAGGTGGGTGAATCGAGGCGCGCGTCGAACAGGCCGGTGACCATCTCACCGTCGATGAGCGTGTAGCGATCGTCCTTCTCGGCATGCACCCCCCACCCCTTGATCTGGGCCTCCCGCACCGAGAACTGGTAGCAGTGCACGATCGGCTGCGCCCAGAACTCTGAGTCCTTGGCGAGGTTCACGATCTCGAAGAGTCGACCGCGGTGATCGGGGTGGTTGACCAGCCGACGGGTGAGCACCCCGTCGATCACCGAGAGCACCGGGGCTCCGGTCTCGTCGACGGTGGGACCCTCGGCGACGGCGTCGAAGGAATCGAAGAACTCCATGGAGAAACGGTACCCGGCCACCACCCAGAGGATCTGTGCTCCCGACCCGGCCCGATGTGCATCGAACCGCCAGCATCCACTAGGAAAGGGCCATCGCTGCGGGCGTTCATGGGCGGTCCTGATCGACTGGGTCGATCGTGACTGCGGCGCCAGCGGCCCAGAGTCGATCCGTACATGATCGGAGTTCACGATCCCATGACGACCACGTCCGATGACGAACTGCTCGGTGTCGTCCTCACCCCCCGCCAGATCTGGGAACTGCTCGACCTCCTCAACGACTCCCCCGGGGATGCCGACGAGGAAGTGCTCGACGCAGTGGCCAACAAGTTGCGCTCGCCCCGGGTGTTCACCCGAGCCAGCGCCGCCCGCTACCAGGGTCGGCTGCTGGCCATGTCGTCCGACGAGCACCGGGCACTGGTCGATCTAGTGGAGGACGACACCACGCCGCCGGACGTGGTGATCTCCGAAGTCGGGGCCCGACTGGTGGCACTGGTGCCCGATCGCACCCGCGCCGGCAAGATCCGCGACTGACGATGACGGTCGGTCACGGTCTCGACGAGCACCGACGACGCAACCTCGCGGCCGTGGAGTCGGCCTTCGCCGCCATCGGGCGCGGCGATGCCGAGGGACAGTTGGCCAACTACGTCGACGACCTCGCGCTCGAGTTCCCCTTCACCGATCCGCCGAAGGCGGTGCGCAGCAAGACCGAAGCGCTCCCCTATCTGAGTGGCGCGTTCGGGGTGTTCCGCTTCGAGCTGGTCATCGACGACGTCATCGCCTGTGTCGATCCCGACCGACTGGTGATCGAGGCGCACAGCACCGGCACCTACCTCCCCACCGGCGCGGCGTACGTCAATCGCTACGTGATCCTGTTCGGGTTCCGTGACGGACTGATCGCCACCCAGCGCGAGTTCTTCGATCCCACCCAGGCGATGCGCTCGGCCGGGACGTTCCCCGTTTAGGCGACGACGGCCCGATAGGCGCGCAGGTCGGCGACGAACGCGTCGGGTCGCTCGAAGGCGGCGAAGTGGCCGCCACGATCCTGTTCGGTCCAGTGCACGATGCGGTAACGACGGTCGGCCCACGCCCGCGGTGTCTGCAGCAGTTCATAGGGATAGACGGCGTGTCCGGTGGGGACATCGACGCGACCGGTCCACGCCTGCGCCGCGCCGTTGCCGGCCCGAGTGGACTCGGCGTAGAGCCGGGCGGCCGAACCGGCGGTGTTGGTCACCCAGTACACGGTGAGGTTGTCGAGCAACCGATCCCACCCGAATGTGGCATCGAGTCCACCCGGTTCGAGATCGCTCCAGGCGTGGAACTTCTCGAGGATCCACGCGGCCAGACCGGCCGGTGAGTCGGTGAGCCCGTAGGCCAACGTCTGGGGTCGGGTGCTCTGGATCGACATATAGCCGGTGCCGTCGGCGATGCGGGCACCAGCTGCACCCATGCGCGCCTTCTCGGCGTCGGTGACACCCGCCATGGCGTCGTCGTCGGGGCCCGGAAAGGCGAACAGCATGTTGACGTGCACCCCGAGCAGTCGGTCGGGGTAGGCCTCGCCCAGTCGACGGGTGACGATCGCGCCCCAATCACCACCCTGGGCGATGTAGCGGTCGTACCTCAGTTGCGCCATCACCTCGGCCACGGCGTCGGCGACACGATCGACGTGGAACCCGGGCTGCACCGTCGGACCCGAGAACCCGTAGCCCGGCATGGAGGGCACCACCACATGGAAGGCGTCCTCGGCCCGACCGCCGTGCGCGGTCGGATCGGTGAGCGGGCCGAGCACATCGAGGAACTCCACGAACGATCCGGGCCACCCGTGGGTGAGCACGATCGGGGTGGCATCAGCATGAGGTGATCGCACGTGGATGAAGTGCACCCGTTCACCGGCCGCCTCGGTGACGAAGTTGGGCCACGCGTTCATGCGGGCCTCACGGGCCCGCCAGTCGTAGCGGGTGCGCCAGTGGTCGACGGCCGTGCGAACGACGTCGACGGGTATGCCGAGCGACCACGCCTCACCCGGGGCCTGATCGGGCCAACGGGTGGCGTCGAGTCGACGATGAAGATCGTCGAGCACGGCGTCGGGCACATCGATGGTGAACGGTTCGGGAGCCATGAGGGCACGCTAGGTCGCGAACCGGACCACCGATCGACTGACCACCACACCGCCGACGGTGGCCGTCACCCCCGTGTCGGCGCCATCGTCGATGCCGGCGAGCACGACCTCGACCCCGGGGAGGATCGGCCGTCGCATCGACAGTTCCACCGACCGCAACGGCGCCGCGGGTCGGTGTCGGCGAGCTGCACCGGCGAGGAAGGCCACCTGGGACGACGTGTCGAGGATGATGTCGGCCAACCCGGCGGCCCGGGCCGCCGCCGGCCGGTGGTGGGCCGGGGCCCACACGTGGTTGGCGGCGGCAGCACGAACGATCAACTCGGCATCAACGGCCAGGGTCTCGGTCCAGTCCGCTCTGGCTTCGGCGGCGGCGAAGGCGGCGGCAGCACTGGTGGGCGGGCTCGATGTGGCACCGGACGGCATCGACGCACCCTCGGTTAGGTATCCGAACATGCGGAACCGTTCGATGCCCACCGGCGCGCCGGTGGTGGTCGTCGTCGTCACCTCGATCACCCAGTCGCGCCCCACGCCCAGCGTCGAGGTCCTCGGTTCAGCGACGGACGCCACCCGTTCGATGGCCACGAGACGATCGCCCATCCCCACCGCACCGACCAGGTCGAGTTCGTAGCCGACGGCGATGGCGATGGGGAGACCGAGCACCTGCTTGAGCTCATCGTGGAGGACGACCCCGGTCGCGGGAACCTCAGTGGACGGCGGCGACGACGGCCGCACGAAGGTCGGGTACATCACCGCCGGTACGACGGCATCGGTGGCCCAGTCGTCGCCGAACACTGCGCACCATCGAGCCACAGTCGCCGCGTCGACCGGATCCGATGGCGCTCGCTCGACCTGACGGGCCAGGACGCGGGCCAGCCCGTCGTCCATCAGCGCACCGGCGTACCCGCCGTGATCCCGCCGTCGACGTAGATGACCTGACCGTTGACGTAGCGCGAGTCGTCACTGCACAGGAACGACACCACGTCGGCGATGTCGGCCGGGGCACCCACTCGTCCGAGCGGCACACCGCGGGCTCGTTCGGCTGCCCGATCGCCTTCGTACCGCGCCGCAGTGCCCTCACTGACGATCAGGCCCGGACCGATGGCGTTGGTACGGATGCCATCAGGTCCGAGTTCCATGGCCAACGTCTTGGTCAGCGATTCGACTGCAGCCTTGGTGGCAGGATAGATGCCGACCATCGGCGAGTTCGTCCATGCCGCTCCCGACGACATGTTCACGATGCTCCCGCCCGCCACCCGCAGCAACGGGACGAAGGCCTGGCAGCACCACACGATGCCCTTGATGTTGACGTCGATGACCGACTGCATCTGGTGCTCGTCGACATCGAGGATCGACGGGAAGTTCCAGATCCCGGCGTTGTTGATGAGCGCGCTGCACTCGTCGATCTGGGCGGCGACGGCGAACACGGCATCACGGTCGGTCACGTCGACGGCGAAGGAACGCCCACTCACCATCGCCGCCGTCTCGGCCGCGGCGTCACCGTTGAGATCGAGACACACGATGTCGAAGCCGTCAGCAGACAGGCGGAGGGCATCGGCCCGCCCCAGACCCTGACCTGCGCCGGTGATGACTGCCGTTGCCATATCAGGCCTCCGTGAACGAGAAGACGTTGTCGAGCTTGAACGTGCGAATAGCGTTCTCACGCAGGAAGTCGGACCACCGATCGTCCTTCAACGGGACGTTCGGCATCTCGGTGAAGATGCGCTCGAGTGTGAGTCCGGCCGGGAAGTACCCGGCGTACATGACCTTCTGCGCACCGCGACTGTTGGCGTAGTCGATGATCGCCTTGGGGTAGTACTTCGGGGCGAAGGCCGAGGGCATGTAGTACAGACCCGGCCACTTCAGCATGAGCTTGACCGCCAGGTCCTCCCACGGCTCGGCGCCGTGACGCATCACGATGCGCAGCTCGGGGAAGTCGTAACAGACCTGATCGAAGTGCATGACGTGCTGACACTCGGCCGGCACGCGCGGACCGGGGATGCCGGCGTTGGAGATGATGGGGATGTCGAGGTCGATGCACGTCTGGTAGACGGGGTAGTACCGACGATCGCTCACCGGCACCTGTGGCACACAACCGGCGGGAAAGGTGGTGACGGCACTGAGTCCGTGCCCGGCGTGGGTGTCGCGGATCTTGCGCACCGCTCCGGTGATGTCGTTCGGATCGATCTCGATGCTGAAGAACACGCGACCGGGGTGTCGCTTCTTCGCCTCGATCGAATTCTCGCTCACACCGAACAGGCCGGCGGCGATCCCCCACTTGTCCATCTCGGTGAAGGTGAAGTCCACCGGATCGACATCATCGCCCGCTTCATCGGGAACGCCCTTGAACATGTACCCCGCCGGCATGGCGAGATCGTCGGTGCCCTTGTCCTTGATGCCGGGCATCAGGTACTCGTAGACGGCCTTCTTGTCACGGAACGGAAAGCCGATCATGAGGTCGATCGCGCCGGCACCGGTGGAGAAAGCCATCTGTCGTCCTGTCGTCGTGTGAGTCGTGCTCAGCGTTCCCACTGGGTGTGGGGCGCCAGACCGGGACACTTCGACGCGTCCTCGGGCACGGTGGCGAAATCGAGACGCTCGTACACCTGACCCTTGGTGGGGCACCACTGGTCAGCCAACGACCGGAGCGCATCCACATCGAAGTGGTAGAAGCGCGCGGAGTTGGTGGTGAGCATCTTCGTGGTCTCGGCGGGATCGACCCCACCGAAGGTGAGTCGCAGGTGCTCGAGCGTGTACGGGGTCGTGGCCTCCAGGTGGGGGTAGTCGCTGCCCCACATGATGTTGTCGACGCCGACCTGATGCCGGAGCGCGCACTCCATCGGTCGCAGGAACGACGCGCCGATGGCGCACTGGCGACGCCAGTACTCGCTCGGACGCAGCGACAACTCAGCGGTGGCGATGCGTCCGAACAACGCCTCCGACCCGTGCTGCGCGTGCTTCATGCGCTCGTAGAACGTGTCGAGCTCGTCGAGGGTGTCGACGATCCACTTGGTGCCGGTCTCGGTGTTGACGAACCGCAGATCGGGATGACGCTCGAACACGCCACTGAACATCAGATGCCACAGCGCCCGATGACCCCACCACGTGACCTCGAGCATGAACATCGCCATCGAGGAGGGGAAGTACGGGCCGAAGTCGGGTGTCCCGCCCCCGCTGTGATGTGTGACGGTGTAGTCGAGGTCCACGCACGCCGCCCACAGTGGTTCGTAGATGGGCGAGTACAGCGGTTCGAACCCGGATCCGGGCGGGGCACCGGGCAACAGCATGCCGCCCCGCAGGCCGTTCTCCCGAGCCCACTCGAGTTCGCGCACCGAGCCCTCGACATCGCCGAGGAAGACCTGGGCCACGGCCGAGCGCTGGGCCGGGGCCTGGGCCACGAAGTCGGCGGCCCACCGGTTGTGGGCCCGCAGTCCGGCGAAGCGCAACTCGGCGTCGTCGAACGACAACGATGGCGCCTCGAACATCGTCGACGGCAGTGGGGCGAAGGGCGGTTGCGTGTTGGGGAACACGACCTCGGCCACCACTCCGTCGGCGTAGGCCTCGCGCCACCGGCGATCGAAGTCCCAGTTGCGATCGGCGTCGGCGACGGGATCGCCCCCCACGCCGACGTTGAGCACCGACGTCTGACCCATACGCGAACTGATCTGCGCGTATGCGGCCTCGGTGGCCGCCACCCACTCGTCGAAGCGCTCGTGGTACTTCGTCTCCAGATAAGGGCGATAGTCACGGATCGAGGCGCCGGCATGACAGTCGGCGGAGATCACGACATGGTGCTGTTCCATCTCGGTGCTCATGGTCGGACCCTCAGTCGCGGGTGCCCAGCACCGACATGTCGTCGTAGCGCTGGTGGATGAACGGTTCGATTTCGGCCCGGGGCACGGTGCCGATCACCTTGGCGTCGATCACCGTGGAGCGCTGTGCCCAGGTGGCATCGACGATGCGCCGCACGGGGAAATCGGCGATGGGATCGAGCGGTGAATCCTTGAGCAGGACCTCGGCGTCGAGCAGTTCGACATCGCGCTCGGCGTGATGCTTGTGGGAGTGGACGAGCAGCGGATCGCAGTCGAGCTCGTCCTTGTTCTGCGGTGACGGCGAGATCTTGAAGTAGAAGTCGCACGAATCGCGTTCGACGGCCGGGCGGGTGCCGGTGACGGTGCCCGAGATCTCGGCCAGCGTGAAGCCGAGGCGGGTGAGCACCCCCGACACCCGGTCACCGTCGCGGTCGATCGACATCTCGGCGATCTTCTTCGGTTCACCGAACACCTCGCGCCCGCCCACGGTGGCCTGCTCGGTGGTCATCGGCATGAACAGCGGGTACTCGCCCTCCTGGTCACCATGCATGGCGTGCACACCGAACCACCCGGCCCCGAAGCGGAGATCACCGGGCATCACCACCTGGGCGATGTTGAACCGCACGTACGGCTTGGCGTGAGGGGTCAGCGGCTTGGGCAGGACGGCGGCGATGAGTTCGGGATCGGTCTCGAAGACGACCTCCAGACACGTCGACCACGTGGCCGAACCGGTGGCCTCGAGTTCGCGGTTGCGTCGTTCCGACGCGGGCTTGGCGGCGTAGCGGATGGCCATGGCACTCCCCTGGTGCGTTCCCGGCACAGGCCGGTCCGGCTCCCCCCGGGGCCGGAGCCGTCACCGTATCCCGATCGCTGACGAGGCATCGTCCGCCGAAGGGGCGTGAACGGGCGCCGACCGGTAGTTTCGGACGCCCTATGGCCGAGCGCCGCGCCCGGGAGGGCACCGCCACCTCGCAGTTCGGGGTCTCCCGTCGGGAGAGTCACGACTCGACGTCGTTCTACGACCGGTTCCCGGCCCCGACGCTGCTCGACGACGACACGGTGGTCGAGTGTCCGGTGCGCGACTCCATCGTCACCGGCGATGCCCGTGACCTGTCGTTGATCCCCGACGACTCGATCGCCCTGGTGGTGACCTCGCCGCCCTATTTCGCCGGCAAGGCCTACGAGGCCGAACTGGGCGAAGGTGCCGTGCCCGCCTCCTACCTCGAGTACCTGGTGATGCTGCGTGACGTGTTCGCCGAGTGCTGGCGGGTGCTGGAGCCGGGTGGTCGCATCGCCGTGAACGTGGCCAATCTCGGTCGCAAACCGTTCCGTTCGCTGGCCAGTGACGTGACGACGATCCTGCAGAACGACCTCGGCTTCCTGCTGCGGGGAGAGATCGTGTGGATCAAGGCCGAAGGGGCCAACGGGTCGTGCGCATGGGGCTCGTACGCGTCGGCGGCCAACCCGGTGCTGCGCGATCTCACCGAGCGCATCGTGGTCGGCTCGAAGGGTCGATTCGATCGGGCCCTCAAGCGATCGGAGCGCGAGAAGCGTGGTCTGCCCTTCGAGAACTCGATCGATGCCGACGACTTCCGCACCTGGACGCTCGACACGTGGCGGATCCAGCCCGAGTCGGCGACGCGCGTCGGACACCCGGCGCCGTTCCCGATCGAACTGCCGCGTCGGTGCATCGAGCTCTACACCTATGTGGGTGACACGGTGCTCGATCCGTTCATGGGCGCAGGGCAGACGGCCATCGCCGCTCGTCGGGCGGGCCGGCACTACGTCGGGTACGAGATCGATGCCGACTACGTGGCCCTGGCCGATCGGCGCATCGCCGAGACGACCGACTGACCTCAGCCGGCGCAGGCCACCGCCGTGAGGGCCATCTCGATGCCGCGGGTGTCGATCTCCCCCACCACCATGCGGTTCATGGCGTAGGCGAAGGTGATGTCGGCGCCGAGATCGCAAATGACCAGCGATCCGCCGTGCCCGGCCCACCACGCGGCCCGTTCGCCCACGGGCATGAGACCGCCGGCCAGTCCGTAGCCCATGCCGAAGCACATCTCGATGCCGAGCACGAGATCGGTGCCGCGGGCCTGCACCTCGAACAGACGCTCGACCCCGGCTTCCGACAGCAGGCGCACACCATTGGCCTCACCGCGACCGGTGATCACGGCCTGGGCCGCCGCGATCGAGCGGGCGTTCCCGTGGCCGTTGGCGGCCGGGATCTCTGCCGCGCGCCACCATCGCTCGAGGGGCGCAGCATCGATCGGTCCCGAGGAGGCCAGCGCCCGCCGGGCCAGGGCCAGGGCATCGACCTCGCCACCGGTGCCGAGCGGATCCTCACCACTGGCGCGACGGGGCGGGATGACGAGGGCGACGCGCGGCTCGTCCGACTCGGGGACACCGATCAGGAAGTCGGCGCCGAGCGGCTCGGCAACCTCGGTGGCGAAGAACGCACCGATGGTCGTACCGGTGACGCGACGCACGATCTCGCCGATCAGATACCCCTGCGTCAGGGCGTGGTACCCCGAACGCGTGCGGTCCTCCCACCATGGGGCCTGGGCGGCGAGGCGGCGACAGCACTCGTCCCAGTCGGGAAGCTGCTCCGGACGCACCGGATCGGACCAGCCGGGCAGGCCGGCGGTATGGGCGAGGATGTTGGCCACGGTGATGTCGGCCTTGCCCTCGACGGCGAACTCGGGCCAGTAGCGGGCCACCGGTGCGTGAAGATCGAGTTCGCCCCGATCGGCCAGCATCAGGGCCACGAGGAACGTCATGGTCTTGGTGGTCGACCACACGTTGACGATGGTGTCGGCCTCCCACGGACGGGTGTGGTCCTCGTCGACCCAGCCGCCCCACAGATCGACGACGGGCTCACCCCGGTGCAGGACGCACACCGAGGCCCCGACATCGGCGCCCGATTCCAGATTGCGCTCGAACAGCGCCCCCACTGCGGCGAAACGCTCATCGATCGTGCCGGCGACCTCGATCATGGGAGCCCCCTTCCCTCGCCGGGCACGCTAGCCAGCCGGACCCGACGGTGGCCGAGCCTCGGGTGGCACAGGTAGGGTCGCGCAAAGCCGTTCGCCCCCGGAGGACACCATGGCCACCGACACCGTGCTCGAGAACGACCTCACTGAGACCGAGACCGACGCCGTCACCACCGACGAACTCGACGACGAGGAACTGCTCGTCGAGGAGATCTCGATCGACGGGATGTGCGGCGTCTACTGAGGCGCCCACGGACGCCGAGGCGTCCGCTGGCATGAACGCACCGTTCGACGCCGATCGCCACTGGCGACTCCACGAGAGGGTCGCGCTCCGGCCTGAGCCATTCGGCGCGTTGGCCTATCACTACGACAACCGTCGCCTGACGTTCCTGCGCTCGCCCGATCTCGTGGCGCTGGTGGAGTCGCTGAGTGACCAACCCTCGGCCCGCGCCGCGTTCGACGCCGCCGGTCTGGCTCCCGGTCGGTGGCCGGCGTTCGAGAAAGCCCTGGGATCGCTGGCCGCCGGCGACTTCCTCGTGATGGAGGATGCAGCATGACCGCTCTCACCGATCAACTCGCTCTCGGTCTCAACTCGCCGATCTGTCTCACATGGGAGTGGACGTACGCCTGTGACCTGCAGTGCGTCCACTGCCTGTCGTCGTCGGGTCGCCGCGATCCGATGGAGTTGACGACCGACGAGATGAAGTCGATCGTCGATCAGTTGGCCGAGATGCAGGTGTTCTACGTGAACATCGGTGGCGGCGAACCGATGCTGCGCCCGGACTTCTTCGAGGTCGTGGAGTACTGCGTGGAGCGCGGCGTCGGGGTGAAGTTCTCCACCAACGGCGGCCGGATCAACTCCGAGAACGCTCGCCGTCTGGCGGCGATGGACTACGTCGACATCCAGATCTCGCTCGACGGTGTCGATCCCGAGACGAACGACGCCATTCGTGGTGACGGTTCGTACTCGCGTGTGCGCACGGCGATGGATCACCTGCGAGCTGCGGGATTCGGACCGTTCAAGTTGTCGGTGGTCATGACCCGCGAGAACATCTCCCAAGTCGACGCCTACCACGCGCTGGCGGCCGAGTACGGCGCCGAGTTGCGCCTCACCCGCTTCCGTCCGAGTGGTCGCGGCATCGACACCTGGCACGATCTGCACCCGACGAGCGCGCAACAGATCGAGCTCTACAACTGGCTGTTGGCCCATCCCGACGTGCTCACCGGTGACTCGTTCTTCCATCTGTCGGCGTTGGGTGAACCGCTGCCCGGTCTGAACCTGTGCGGGGCCGGTCGGGTCGTGTGTCTGATCGATCCGGTGGGTGACGTGTACGCCTGTCCGTTCGTGCTGCACGATCACTTCAAGGCCGGGTCGGTGCGGGACGACGGTGGATTCGCCCGCGTGTGGCGCTCATCGGACCTGTTCACCGAACTGCGCGAGCCCTCGAACCCGGGCGCGTGCGGTTCCTGCGGGTCGTACGACGCCTGTGGCGGCGGGTGCATGGCGGCGAAGTTCTTCACCGGTCTGCCCCTCGATGCGCCCGATCCAGAGTGCGTGTTCGGACACGGTGAGACGGCGCTGGCCGAACTGGAGGCCAGTGGCGGCGCCGTGCGGCCGTCGGTCAGCCACGACCACTCGAAGCCCATCACCCATCCCAACGGAGTGGGCAAGCGACGCATCCCCCTGTCGATCGTCGATCGCTGATCCGTAGACTCGGGTCATGGATGAGCGGTGCAGTGAGGCGATCGAGGACGCCCGCGGCGTCGATGTCTCGCAGATCCGGGCGCAACTTCGTCTCGCCGTTCCCGACCGGGTCCGTCAGATGGTGGAGGTCGCCAATCGGATGATCGCCATTCGTGACACAGCACGACGCGCGGATCACGAGTGATGTTCGATCCCGTTCGGATCTGCCGGATCCTGAACGAGGAAGGTGTTGACTACATCGCAGACTGACCCCGCCGACTGAAGTCGGCAACGACGACGGCGATCAGTCGTCGCCGAGGGTGAGGAGGAACCCGGGCGGGATGACGAGATCGTCGGGACCGAGTTCGGAGATGTCGGACTTGGCCAGGCCCAACAGGCAGGCGTCGATGCCGCCGCGCAGGATGTCGAGCACGTTCTCCACACCGGCCTGACCATTGGCCGCCAGTCCCCAGAGATACGCACGACCGATCATCACGGCGCGGGCGCCGAGGGAGACGGCCTTGACCACGTCACTGCCCCGACGCACACCGCCATCGAGCACGACCTCGACCTCGGAGCCGACGGCGTCCACGATCGAGGGCAGCACCCGGATCGGTGACGGCGTGCCGTCGAGGTTGTTGCCACCGTGGTTCGACACCGACAGCGCTGAGGCGCCGAGGTCGCGCACGCGCTTGGCGTCGTCGACCCGGCACACGCCCTTGACCATGAACGGGCCGTCCCACTGGGATCGCAACCAGGCGATGTCGTCCCAACTGGGCGGCGGCATCGTCATCCACTCGTAGTAGGCGCCGAAGAAGGTCGGCGGCTCAGCACCGGGAGCGGCCATGTTCGGCGTGGAGAGATCGGGGATGTCGAGGTGGCGCAGGTATGACAGGAACCACCGTGGTCGCGACAGCGCCTGCGGTGACAGTTTGATCATCGTGCGCAGGTTCATCTTCTCGGGAATGAACGGGCTGCCCCAGTCGCGACCGTTGGAGAAGGTCCAGTCGAGCGTGAGGATGATCCCCTTCACGCCGGCGGCCTTGGCCCGCTCGAGTCGCTGCACCATGACGTCGCGTCCGCCCGACCAGTACATCTGGAACAACGTGGCCGGGTTGACGGCGACCACGTCCTCCATGGCGCGCGAAGCGAACGACGACAGACCCATGGGAAGTCCGCGGTTGACCGCAGCGCGGGCGACGGCGACCTCGCCCTCCGGGTGGACGGCCTGCACCCCGGTGGGCGAGATGATCACCGGCATCGACAGATCGAGACCCATGACCCGGGTGGCCATCGACCGCTCGGCGGGAAGGCCGGCGACATGGGGGGCGAACCCGAGATCGTCGAACGAACGCTGGTTGGCCGACAGCGACAGACCCTTCTCGGCCCCACCGATGATGGCGTTGTAGACCGACGACGGCACGCGCTTCTCGGCCCGGCGTTGGGCCACTGCCACCGTCTCGAACCACTTGTTGGCCATCGGGAACCTTCCGGGTCAGTCGCTCGGAGCGGTGATCCTACCGATGGGGTGTCCGAGGCTCCCATTCCGACCGGGGCCCGCGACGGCCTAGATGCCGGGTCTCACCACAGGAAGTGATGGGCGTCATGGGGATGCATCGGTCGGGTGACACCGAACTCGGCCCGGATGTCGGCGAGGGGGACGTCGACCATGGCCAGGTGATCGACGCGGGAGAAGTCGGCGGTGCAGCGCCCGCCCCGATCGATCTCGGTGGCCAGCAACTCCGCCGCCCCGGGTCGGGCGAGGATGCCGGTCTCGGCCCGGACCTTGTTGGCGTCACCGAAACCGGCCTCGTGGACGATGAGCGAGGCCAGCAACGCCGATCGATTCACCGGGTCGTCGTTCATCCCCATGAGGAAGGCACTGAGCGCCACTTCGGCCTCGGCGGTGGTGCCCACGCCGGCGATGACGTGGGTCATGTCGTGGGCGACGTAGAAGTGGTTCATGGGCGATGCCTCGGTGCCCGGCAGCGGGACGTCGGCCAGGGCATAGAAGGTGAGGAACGCGTGGCCGAGCGTGCCGGGGGCACAGGACCGCAGTTCTCGCAATCGCTCGACGAGTCCGGGTTCGGGTGCACCGGCGGGCACGACCGTGTCACGCAGTGACGGTTCGGCCCGGGCGTCGGTACTGACGACGAGGAACCGGGCGAAGTCGGCCTTGGCCCGCTCGGTGCCCTCGTCGACCATGGTGCGGAACAACGCCGCATCCGGACCGGTCACCCCGATCGCCGTCTCATAGGCCTCGACGGATTCGAGTTGCGCATCGGTGAGCGGATGTCGACAGGCCTCGAGGGTGACGAGCATCTCGTGGAAGTGGCGGCGATCGACGGGGTCGACCATCGTCGACGCCAACTCATCGGGTGCGAGCGGAACGATGGACCGTAGGTCGAGATCGGGCCGCTTCCACACGTGCACGACGATCGCCCGCAGCACATCGACCTGCTCGTCGGTGGGCCCACCGTCGACATCGCAGGCGCCGACCAGCCCGGCCACGAACGGGGCCACGAGTTCGGCGGGCAGGCGCAGCGACATCGTCGTCATCCTGCCGCGTCGCTCGCCATCGCGCGGTCGGGATGCCAACGACGCTCGGCCCCTAGGCTCGCCGCAGGAGGGAAGACCATGGAATCTGCTGCGGCACTTACCGAACTGTCGAACCTGCTGGCGGAGATCGAGGCCGATGCCCACGATCCGCGCTGGAACTTCATCGACGAACAGGACCTGGCGTCGTACCGGGAGTTCGTGATGCATTCGCTGCACCACGCCATGCAGTTCTGGCTGGAGGCCGACCCGGCGCGGCCCCGATGGAACCGATGGTTCTCCCCCACCAAGAAGTTGTTGGGCGACAACCCCGACACCGTGTACTACGGCACCGTCATCGACCCCGCTCGTACCTATCGGGTGCGGGGCAACACGATGAACGCCTGCTACACGTCGTTCACCGTCGAACTGGGCACCGCCGGTGGCGGGATGTCACAACGCCTGGGCGCCACCCGCAATGACGACGAGTTCACCGTCGACGCCGCCGGGAACTACGAACTCACGCTCGGTCCTGCCGGCGCGGGCTCGGGCCCCGACTTCATCGAACTCGACCCCGAGGCCGGGTCATTGACCACCCGGCACTACTTCGAATGGCAGCGGTGCGCAGCGCTGGATCCGAACCTGCACATCCCGCTCACCATCGAACCGTTGGTCGATCCCGGTCCGCCGCCTGTGCCCGACGACGCCGCGGTGGCGGCCAACATCCGTCGGGCCATGACGTTCCTGCGGTCGGTGACCGTGGGTTGGGGTCACACCACACCGCCCCCGGGGGCGATCCCCTGGGTGTCGGCCGTGCCCAACGAGTTCACCAATCCGCCCGACCACGACGGGAACCTCGGGATCGGCTCCGCCGCCACCGACAACGTGTACCGCAGCGCGCGATGGCTGCTCGGTCCCGACGAGGCGCTGGAGATCCGCGGTCGATTCCCGCGCTGTCGCTTCGCCAACATCGTGCTGTTCAACAACCACATGCAGACGCTGCCCTACGACCGACGACAGGTGTCGCTCAATCGGACGCAGACGGTGACCGAGGACGACGGATCCTTCCGCATGGTGCTGGCCCACCGCGATCCCGGCGTACCCAACTGGCTCGAGACCCGGGGCCTGTCGCACGGCACGATGTTCTGGCGGTTCCTGCTGCCGACCGAGGCGGTGCCGGAGCTGACGACGCGAGTGGTGGCCTTCGACGAGATCGCCGGCTGAACGATGACGAATCCCTCCATTCCCTCCGTTCCCACGGTGGCGGGCCTCGCCCTCGACGCCGGTCACGACTTCGCCAAACCGACCACCGACGAGGTGGTGCTGCTGGCCGGTGTCGGGATCGAGGGTGACGCCCACGCGGGACCGACGGTGCAGCACGTGAGCCGACGCAAGAAGGACGGCGACCGACCCAACCTGCGTCAGGTACACCTCGTCAGTGCCGAACTGCACGAGGAGATTCGCGCCGCCGGGTTCGGCATCGGGTACGGCGAGTTCGGCGAGAACGTGGTCACGCAGGGCCTCGACCTGGGTTCACTGCCCGTGGGCACCACCCTTGCACTGGGCACCGACGCCATCGTGGTGCTCACCGGTCTGCGCGATCCGTGTGCCCAGATAGATCGGCACCGACCCGGACTGCGCGCCGCGGTCTCCTTCGATCCGGGTGAGGGGCCGAAGCTGTTCCGCGACGGCGCGATGGCGATGGTCGTGCGGGGTGGCACCGTGCGCGTGGGCGACACCATCGGGGTGGGGCTACCGCCCGAACCGCACCATCCGCTGCGCAAGGTCTGACCTCAGCGCCGCGACACCTCTCAGGTGCACCCGTCCCGCGTGGCGTTGGTGCTCACGTAGAGGGTCACCGGGTCACCCTGCAGCTTCATGAACGACGCGGCCGGGGAACTGGAGATGACCCGGTAGTACTTGGCGGCATCGACCCGGTAGAAGACCTGCGAGGGGAATCCCGCATCGAGGAGCCGATCGCGGGCGACCGACACGCACTGGCCCACGACATTGGGGACCGGTGCCATCGTCGGACCGCTCGACACGCGGAACGACACGACCCCGTTGGGGCCGAGCACCTGACCCGGGGGCTGATCCTGAGAGGAGACCACGTCTCTCGCCACTCGCCACTCGTTCACCGTGACGTACAGCGAGCGCAGACCCCGTGCCGACAACAGTCCCTCGGCCGCCGCACGCGTCTGACCGACGAGATTGGGGACGACGTACTGGTCGGGCGCCGTCGGCGCGGGCGCACCGCCACTTCCACCGCTACCGGCGCCGCCACCGGTCGATGCTCCGCCCTGGGTGCCCCCGCCAGTCCCGGGCGTGTCGGCGAGAGTGGTCGAGGTGGTGGACGAAGTGGACGTGGTCGACGTGGTCTCGTCGGCGCCGGCGAAGGCCGACTCGTCGTCGGAACCCGAACAGGAACCGAGCACGACGCCGGCGAACAACACCGTCGCCGCGACCACGGTCACCGTCCGAGTGGTCCTGCGGCGCTGGGAAGAATGACCATCAGACATCGCGCATGGCCTCCAGCAGGGGATCGATGGGACGGGTCTCGGCGGCGCGGGTCTGACCACCGGCGTCGAGGAATCGGCGCATGGGTCCGAGATGCGCGCCGGAGGCGATGGCGGCAGCCAACGCCGCGCTCTCGTCGACCAGTGCCCCCGGATCGTGATCGAGCGCGGCGTCGATCACGTACTTGACCGCAGCGATGGAGCGACGTTCGAGTGAGGTGAACCGGTCGATCCACGCGTCGGCCTCGGTGTCGTCGGCCACGATCGCCTGCAGCCAGCCCATGGCCAACGCTTCGTGGGCGTCGACGTCGCGACCGGAGAGCACCAGCTCGAGCGCACCCGCCCGACCCAACAGCCGGGCCATGCGCACCGTGCCACCCGCGCCGGGCAGGATCCCCATCGGCACCTCGGGTTGGCCGATGATGGTTCGCGGCGTGCCGATACGCAGATCGAGGGCGGAGAGGAACTCGCATCCGCCGCCACGGGCGTAGCCGTCGATCACACCGATGGTGAGGTACGGCGCACTGTTGACGCGCTCGAACAACGCGGCAGCGATGTTGGGCTCGGTGACCGGACGATCGTCGGCCGGCATGGTGAGCAATGCCTCGACATCACCGTGCATGAGGAAGAAGTCGGGGTCGGCGCTGCGGAACACGACGACCGCCACCGACTCATCGGCTTCGAGATCCGGCAGGAGTCCGAACAGGCCGACGACGAGATCGGCGCCGACGATGTTGTGAGGCGGGATGTCGATGGTGACGGTCACGACGCCGCCGGTGCGGGTCACGCGCAACGGTTCGTCCACGCTCATGTCAGGCCAGATGATCGGACAGGTCGGCGAACTTCACGACCTCGCACATGGGCGTGGCGATCTCTCCCTCGGGGAGGAAGAAGCGGAAGAACATGGTGCCGAGGTTGCGGCCCTCGGTGTCGATCCAGTTGGGATGGCCGGGATCGGAGTGGGCCAGCACCAGGGTGAACCCGCCATCGGCGTCGAGGGTGGTGTTGGCCCGGTTCCGACTGGCCTGACGATTGACGTAGTCGTACATCTGGCCCCACCGGTTCCACAGGCACAGGTTGGCGAACCGACACTCGGGCCAGCGTCCGCGGATCACCAGCGCCTCGTCGTCACCGATGAGGTACGGCGCCATGGCGTAGGCGGCATCGAAGGCGGCGAAGGCCATGTTGCCGGGCACCACCGGGGGCTTGAACTCGTTGGGAGTGCGCGACACGAACGGGATGTCGACCGAGGGATCCGGTCCGGGGTTGTCGACGGTCTTGGTGCGGACGTGATTGATGACGCGCTGCAGCGCCGCGGCGACGCGGTCGTCGCCCCAGCGCGGCGGGGCCGGGGGCGTGGCCGTGCACTCGATGGACAGCGGGATGTGCAGGGTCTGTGATGCGGCCGAGGAGTGCGGCCACTCGAAGTAGTGGCGAGTGGTGATGCGCCCACCATCGGTGGGGATCTCCAACCAGTTGCGATCGGCGGCCGGCCCCCCGAGACGGATCTCGTAGTTGCCGTCGGCATCGACATCGATGTCGTCGTCACGCAGCACACCAGAGGTCTGCGTGGCATAGGCGCCGTCGGCGGCGCCGGCCTCCATCGTGAACGAGGTGTAGACGGCACCAGTGAGGTTGCCGCGCACGATGTACTCGTGCCCGGGTGCCACCGGGGTCTCGTAGTACACAGCGTCGGAGTTGTCACCGGTGAACGAACGGGTGGGCGAGACGATCCGGTTGAACACCGGTCGCTCCGGGTCGAACTCCTGGTGCGAGAACAGGGCGCTCTGCAGGATGTGGGTCAGGTTGCGGAAGCCCTCGGCGACATCGTCGTCACTCATGGCCGGTCCGGGCACGACCCATTCGTCACCGGCTCGGGCCAACAGGGCCACCAGCTCGTCGTACTTGGCGCGCGACTTCAATTCGCCCACTTCTCCCCCTCGACTCGTGGAGCCGACATCCTCGCGGAGAATGCCCGGGTCTGCACGCTCCGGAAAGGGGAGAGCGGACTACGGTCCGGAGCCGACGAAGGGGGAGAAATGGCCACGAACGAGGACCGCATCGCCGAGGCGCTCGACTACCTCGACATCCGGCGACTCCAGAACCGCTACGCCGACATCGTCACCCGTCGGGAATGGGCGGAGCTGCACGAGATCATGCGCCCCGACTTCACGCTCGAGTTGGACCTCGGTGACGAATCGAAGGCCTTCCACGGACCCACCGAGATCGGTGACTTCATCGGTGGTTCCCTCGAACAGTTCTCCTTCTTCGAGTTCGTGATCCTGAACACGGTGATCGAGGTGGACGTCGCCGCCGGTACGGCCGGAGGCCGCATGTACATGCAGGAACTGCGCCAGAACGTCTCCGATGGTCGACGGACGAACGCCTACGGCGTGTACCACGATCGGTTCGAGCGTCACGATGACCGCTGGTGGCTGGCTCGACGTCGGTATGCGTCGTTCTCGCGCACGATCGCGCCCGGGCCGGAGAACGAGCAGGTGGTGTTCCCCCTGAAACCGCTGGACCTGCGCTCGCTCTGAGTGATCAGCCGTCGTAGATGGTGACGCGGTGGATGATCCGTGTGGCGTCGCCGTAGTCGTTGACCGCGTAGTGCATGGTGACGCGGTTGTCCCACAACGCAGCGTCCCCGGCGTGCCATGACCAGCGGGTGGAGAACTCGGGCTTCTCGCAATGATCGAAGAGCATCGAGAGGATGCCGGTGGACTGACCGATGTCCATGCCCTCGATGCGGGTGGTCCAGCCGCGGTTGACGAACAGGGCTCGACGCCCGGTCTCGGGATGGGTGACCACCATGGGGTGCGTCGTGGAGCCAGTGAGGCCGGGCCGCCCGTGCACCGCCGCGAGTCCGTCGAGCATGTTGCGCACCGCAGGGTGCAACGACTCGTAGGCGGCGTACTGGTTGGACCAGATGGTGTCACCGCCCTTGTCGGGACTCACCACCATCGACAGCAACGAACCCTTCGGTGGCGTGGCAGTGAACGTGACGTCGGTGTGCCAGGCATTGGCACGACCGGCCGGTTCGGCGGCATCGAGCACCAGCACCTCACCGTCGGGACCGAGCGTGGTCTGGTTGCGGTAGTCGTCGTCACCACGCGATGTGGCCGCCAGCCGACCGAACCGTGAGCCCAACTCGATGTGCTGGTCCATGGTGAGGTGCAGTCCGGGGAAGAACAGCACCAGGTTCTCGAGCCATGCCGCATGCAGACGGGCGAAATCCTCGTCGCGCACGCCACCGGACAGATCGAGACCGGTCACCGTGGCGCCCAGGGCCTGGGGCAGGGGCGTGATGTCGAGCGACATGGGCTCACCTCCTCGAGTGACGAGTCTCGCGCAGGCCCGTCTCAGGTCGACAGCGTGACCGGGCCGCCATCGGCGTCGCGGGCCTCGATGCTGCGTTCACCGCGCGGCGCGCCGGCTGCACCCAGGGCGGCGAGGATCTCGAAGGCCACATCGGTCGCCGTCGTCCCGGGCGGCTGACGGAGCGTCGCGCCCTCACGGTCCTCGTCGAGTTGCCAGCCCCGGCCATCGAGAGCATCGGCCACGTTGCGCAGTCGAGATGCGCTGAGGTCGGCGAAACGGACGATGAGCACCGTGCTCCCGCCGCCCTTGACGTTGCACACCACCCGGTGCCAGCCGTCGGGCGCCGACACGGTGGCGGCGGCCTCGACCCGGTTGACCATCACGTGCTGACGAAGATCGACGACGACCTCGGAGAGCACACCCACGGCATCGAAGTCGTCGAGGTCGATGACGGGTCCGGCCATGGCCCGAGCCTCGCACACCTCGTGCGGGCCGGTCCTAGGATCGCCCGGTGGCCACCGAGGGAACCGAGCAACGCCAGCCGGTCGCAATCGTGACCGGTGCGGCCCGCGGCATCGGTGCCGCCGTGGCCGCCCGACTGGCCGACCGCGGACTGCACGTGGCCCTGGTCGATCTGCCCCACGACCTGTCGGCGGAGGCAACCCACACCGGCCCGTGGCGCCACGCGTCGGGCACCGAGCTCGATGCCGCCGCCGCCCGCTGCGGCGCGCGGGGACACGCCCACGTGGCCGACGTGCGCGATCCGGCCGCGCTGCGCCGGGTGGTCGACGAGGTCGTGGCCCATCACGGCACCGTGGATGTGGTCGTGGCCGCGGCCGGGGCCCAGGCCGGTGGTGCGCCGCTGTGGGAGACCGACGACGACACGTGGCGGTGGATGGTGGAGGCGAACCTCACCGGCGTGTTCAATCTGGCTCGGGCCACCATTCCCGAGATGCTGCGGGCCTCGCCCCGTCGCGGCCGATTCGTGGCCATCGCCTCGGCCGCCGCCCACACCGGCCTGCCGTTGCTGTCGGCCTACACCGCGGCCAAGACCGGTGTGGTGGGACTGGTGCGTTCACTGGCCGCCGAACTCGGCGACACCGGCATCACCGCCAACGCCGTGTGCCCGGGCTCGACGCAGGGCCACATGCTCGACGCCAGCGCCGCCATCTACGGCCTGCCCGACGCCGAGGCCTTCGCCGAACAGGCCCGGATCGGCCGCCTGATCGAACCCGACGAGATCGCCGCCACCATCGAATGGCTGTGCCTCGACGCCCCCGGAGCCCTGACCGGTGAGGTCATCGACGTCGACGGCGGGTTCCGAGGATGACGGTGTTCGACGGCACGACCGTGGAGGCGATCGCCGGCGACGTCGTCGGTCGGTCCGACGAGATCGAAGTGGTCGTGGCCGCGCTGGCCGCCGAACGCCATGTGCTGCTCGAAGGTCCTCCGGGCACGGGGAAGTCGTCGTTGCTGCGTTCACTGGCCCGCGCTGCGGGCGTGACCCTGGTGTTCGTCGAGGGCAACGCCGAATTGACACCGGCCCGACTGGTGGGTTCGTTCGATCCCGCTCGGGTCCTGTCCGACGGTTACTCGGCCGACGTGTTCCTCGACGGTCCGCTCACCGAAGCCATGCGCGAGGGTGCGCTGCTCTACATCGAGGAGATCAACCGCGTCCCCGAGGAGACGCTCAATGTGGTGATCACCGCCATGAGCGAACGGGAGCTGCACATCCCGCGCCTGGGTCGGGTGGCGGCCGAACCCGGATTCAGGATCGTGGCGGCCATGAACCCGTTCGACGCCATCGGCACGGCGCGGATCTCCTCGGCGGTCTACGACCGCGTGTGTCGCGTGGCCATGGACTACCAGTCCGCCGAGCAGGAGGCCGAGATCGTGACCCGCGAAGCGGGGGTCACCGGCAGCGGACCGCTCGGCCGTCGCGCCGTGCGCGTGACGCGAGCGACGCGCGAGCACCCCGATGTGCGCGTCGGCTCGTCGGTGCGCGGTGCCATCGACCTCGCTCTGCTGGCCGATCGACTGGCCGAGCTGCGCGGCGAGGACGTGACCGACGAACGAACCGGGCTCGACGCCGCACTGGCCGCGCTGTCGGGGCGACTGCGCGTGCGCGACGGGTGCGGACGCACGCCGGAGTCGATCGTGCGCGAACTGTGGGATGCGCAGCGATCGACCGACGAACTCGGATCCGACGCCGGGGGTGACGGCCCAAAAGCGTGAGTCCCCCGTCGGGGGGACGCGCACCGCAGCAGGCACCCGACGAGGAACGCACCCTCGAAGGGGAACAGGCGCAGGACGCACTGGCCGAGTCGGGTCGACGATCGACGTCACGACGGGAACTCGAACGTCATGAGTCGTTCCGCGAGATCTCGCCCGAGGTGGGTGTGCTCGACGAGCAGGCATTCGACGATGCGCTGCGCGAGGACCCCGACGAAGCGTTGGGACTGCTGGCCGATCTGGTGGGCGCCACCGACGAACGTCTGCGCGACCTGGCCCGGACCCTCGCCGGTCGGGTGGTGATCGATCTGGTGCGCACCGGCGCCCCGCGCCGTCGCGGCATCGGTCGATTGCGACATCGTCCGGCCGATCTGGGCGGGGAACTCGACGTGGAACGCAGCCTCGACACCATCGCCGCCGCCCGGGCCCGGGGCGAGAGTCCGGCGCTCGACGAGTTGTGGTCGCGGGAGTGGTCACGACCCGACGTGGCCCTGTGCGTGTTGTTGGATCGGTCCGGGTCGATGGAGGGACGACGTCTGGCCGCCTCGGCGGTGGCGGCGGCCGCCGCCTACTGGCGCGCGCCCCATGACACCAGCGTGGTGGCCTTCGACGATCGGGCCGTGGTCATCGCCGGTCAGGGCGCCGCTCGCGAACCCGAGGCGGTGGTCGGCGACGTCCTGCGGCTGCGGGGCCACGGCACCACCGACCTGGCCCTCGCCTTCCGTTCCGCCGCCACCCAGTTGTCCCGGTCGCAGGCGGCGCGGCGCGTCACCGTGCTGCTGTCCGATGGACGGGAGACGGCTGGTGACGATCCGGTGGCAGCCGCGGGCGCGCTCGACGAACTGCTGGTGGTGGCCCCGGCCGACGATGCCGAGCAGGCCCAGGTGCTGGCCGCGGCCACCGGTGCCCGTCTGGTGACGGTGACGGGTCCGGCCGATGTGGCCCGGGCCCTGCTCGAGGCGCTCACGGGTTGAGGCGATGTCGCCCGGACCCGGCGGGTGCGACGATGGCGTGATGGAGCGACTCGGCGATCTGGTGTGGACCGACCTCGATGGTCGTCGCCCGGTCCTCGTCGTGCCGGTGGGCAGTCTCGAGCAGCACGGTCCTCATCTCCCCCTCGACACCGACACGCGCATCGCCGAGGCGGTGGCCACAGGAGCAGCGGACCGACTCGACGACTGCGTGCTGGGACCGACGATCTCCGTCGGGGCCTCCGGTGAACATGGCGACTTCGACGGCACGCTGTCGATCGGCACCGAGGCACTGGCGGCGATGCTCATCGAACTGGTGCGGTCGGCCGACGCCTTCGCCGGCACGGTGTTGGTGAACGGTCACGGCGGCAACCTCGAGGCGCTGCGACGGGTAGAGGATCTGTCGACCGCCGAGGGACGTCGGGTGCTGGTGTGGTCGCCATCGATGCCGGGAGCGGACGCTCACGCCGGACGTACCGAGACGTCGTTGCTGTTGGCCATCGATGCATCGTGTGTGCGAACCGAAGCGATGGCGCCTGGTGTGACCGAGCCACTCGGTGAACTGGTGGATCGACTACGCCGCGACGGTGTGCGTGCCGTCTCGCCGACCGGAGTGCTCGGCGATCCGACGGGCGCCTCCGCCGAGGAGGGAACGCGCCTGTTGACGCAGATGATCGACGACCTCGTCGAGCGAGTGACGAGATGGTCGACGCCATGAACGACGAACTCGTGGGGCTCACCATCGGCGCAGACGAGTCGTTGCGTCGACACGACGACGGTCGAGTGCTGATGGGTGGGTCGCCTTTGCGCGTGGTGCGACTCTCGGAGCGGGGCGCAGCCGAATTCGATCGCCTGGTGGACGGCGACCCGGTGCCGTCCTCGCCCGGTGCACTGCGACTGGTGCGACGACTCCTCGATCTCGGAATGGTGCAGCCCCTCCCCCACTCGTCACCGTTCGCGCTCACCGATGTCACCGTGGTGATCCCGGTGCGCGGTGTACTCGATCCGGGACTGCTCGACGGGATCGGTCGCGTGGCACGCATCGTGGTCGTCGACGATGCCAGCGACCCGGCGGTGTCGACACCGGCGACGACGACACATGGCGTGACGGTAGAGGTGCTGCGGCGTGATCGTCGGGGTGGACCGGGCGCGGCCCGCAACACCGGGCTCGGTGTCGTCGACACGTCGGTCGTGGCCTTCGTCGATGCCGACTGCGCGCCACGACCGGGCTGGTTGGAACCATTGCTGCTCCAGTTCGCCGATCCGCAGGTGGCGTTGGTGGCGCCGCGCATCGTGGCCGCCGAACCCGAGGGCGACACGGGCCGCCGTCGACTGGCCCGCTACGAACGCGAGGAGGCGGCCCTCGATCTGGGCCCCGAGCGTGGTCGGGTGCGGGCCCGGTCGCGCATCGCCTACGTGCCGTCGGCGGCCGTGTGCGCCCGCACCGAGGTCATCCGGGACATGCGCGGCTTCGACGAGTCGATGCCCGTGGGCGAGGACGTCGATCTGGTGTGGCGCCTCGACGAAGCGGGGTGGACCGTCCGCTACGAACCGACCGTGCGCGTCGCCCACCGCCACCGCACCACTCCGTGGTCATGGCTGCGACGACGGTTCGACTACGGCACGTCGGCCGGTCCGCTGGCCCGACGACATCCCGGGGCCATGGTGCCGGTGGAGGCCTCGGGCTGGAGCTACGCCACCTGGGGTCTGCTGGCTGCCGGACATCCGGCCGCCGCATCGGTGACGGTGGGTGCCACCGCCGGAGTGCTGGAGCGACATCTGCGGGGCGTCGATCGACCGATGCTGACGGCGGCCAACCTCACGGTGCGCGGCCACCTCGGTGCGGGTCGACTGTTGGCCCGGGCCATCGTGCGCCCGTGGTGGCCCGTGGCGCTGCTGGCCTCAGTGCTGGTGCCGTCGCGTCGACTGCGGCTGGTGGTGGCCGGCGCGGTGATCGCCCCGGCAGCCATCAAGTGGTACCGACACCGTCCGGATCTCGATCCGTTGACCTTCCTCGGTCTCCACCTGGCCGATGACGTGGCCTACAGCGCCGGCGTGTGGGTGGGCTGCGCGCGGGCGCGGACGTTCGAACCGATCACTCCGGAACTCACGGCCTGGCCCAACCCGAGCCGCTACTCACGCTGGCGCGCGGCGCGGCCGTCGGAGAACTGATCAGCCGACGTTCACCAGATCGACGACGAACACGAGGGTCTCGCCGCCGGCGATGACGCCACCGGCACCGCGATCGCCGTAGCCCTTGTGGGGAGGGATGGTGATGCGTCGACGGCCACCGACGCGCATGCCGGCCACACCCTCGTCCCATCCACTGATCACCTGACCGGCGCCGAGACGGAACTCGAACAGATCGTTGCGATCCCAGGAGGCGTCGAACTGACGCTTGGTGCTCCACGCCACACCGACGTAGTGGACGGTGACGTTCATGCCGGCCACCGCTTCGGCACCGGTGCCGACCTCCAGATCCTCGAGGACCAGTTCGGCCGGTGGCGCAGTGTCGGGGATGACGATCTCGGGCTTGGAGTCGGGCATCGCTGCAACCTAGTCCGAACCGTCACCACGACGGAGTTCGATGGTGCACCACTCACCGTCGCGCTCGAGCTGCGCAGGGACGAGTCCGAAGGCGCCATGGGCATCGATCACGGCGACGGTCTGGGTGTCGAGCACACCACTGAGCACCAGCACACCCTCAGTGGTGACCAGCGCGCACAGCGCCGGTGCGAGTTCACACAACGTGGCGGCGCCGATGTTGGCCGGCACCACATCGTGACGTCCCGCGTCGAGCTGCTCGACGGAGCCGACCATGGCCTGCACCCGCGCGCCGACGCCGTTGCGCTGCGCGTTGGCCTCG
>Ga0172376_10000186_pt1 | contig 79731 bp, 49 predicted proteins | sample Lak35m_FD_121114 | JGI IMG/M metagenome (GOLD analysis project Ga0172376, IMG submission 121114) | Freshwater microbial communities from Kabuno Bay, South-Kivu, Congo - kab_092012_35m | ecosystem: Environmental > Aquatic > Freshwater > Lake | place: Democratic Republic of the Congo: South-Kivu... | reverse complement strand
GCAAGCCGCGCGAGTGCAACGTGATTTGCTTACCATCAAGGTAGTACTTTGACTTCTTGCCCGAAGCCAACGTGAAGTCGCCAAACTTGAGAGCGCGCTCATGAAAGAGCCGAATCAAGGCACTGCGGTCGTACATCGTTGATCCTTGTCAGTAGGGAATGCGCCAAGACGCATTGAAAACGGCTGGCCGTTAAACGTGGCAAAGGCTGGTCGGAATGGACTTTCCAGTCGCGGCTACTCGGCTTTGGGAGCTTTCAGTTCGAGCACTTTCAGTCCGCCTTCAGTCACCTCTAGAGGCACATTGAAAGTTGCTTTTCCAACTTTGCAAACACCGGTTGAGCCACCTTTGCAGTACCCATAAGAGACCACGATCGTCAGCTTGCCTTTCCCCGCCGCCCCCGTTGAAGGCAGTTCGAAGACGACCTGTTGGCCGTCAATCTTGCCGCTCACCGACTTGCCGATGCTCTCGGCAGCGATCACGGATTGCGTGCCGTCCGCAGTGAGCTTCGCCTTGAAGGGATACTCGGCATTGAGCTTGAAATCGGCGGGCAGTTGAAAGCTGACATGCGTCTTGAGGGTCTTGCCAATCGCGACCTTGGTCGCCGGAACATCAACGCCTTTAGGAGTATCGGCAGCCACTTCCTCAACGGCACCGGTCTCTTTAGGAGCGGTTAAGCCAGCGATCTCGAAGACTCTGCCGACAGGCTTCACGGCCTTCGTATCCACAACAACGATGCGGTGATTGTTGGTGTCGGCAACAAACAGTTGATTGCCCACCAGCGTCATTCCAGCGGGCTCATGCAGTCGAACCGGATCAAGCCCATCGCCAATCTTGCCATCGCCGAGCCATGTTTTCGCTTCGCGCGATTCAAGGTCGACCACCTTCACTTTGTGGTTGTACGAATCAGCGACATAGAGCTTGCCTTGACTGTGCAGAACACCGAGCGGGTGCTGCAATCGGGCTTTGTTGCCAACTCCGTCGACGTCGCCAAATTCAAAGAGCGTGGCACCACGCGGCAAGTCATGTTCGCCGACAACCGTCGTGACTTTGCCATCAGGGTCGATAGCGACCTTGCGGATCGACGATCCCTCGCTGTCAGCTACATACAGAAATTTACCGTCATGAGTGATGCCCGATGGTTGCGCGAAGGCCGAGACATCGTGTGAACCGTTGGTGATGTCCTCACGCCCAGAACCCGAGAAAACGCTGACTGAGTTCGAACCCAACTTGTGGTGCCATAACTGATGCGGCCCGGCCATGGCGATGAACAATGTGCTGCCGACGATCGTTAGATCCCAGGGGCTATTCAGAGCGGTCTCCAACAGTTTGCCGCCCGAATCGCGACCACGAGCTTGCTGTCCGGTCCCTGCCAACGTGCTGACTTTTTTGGCCTTCAAGTCGACAGTGCGGAGCATGTGATTCTCGGTATCAGCGACGAACAGGATCTCTCCCTTGAGTACCATACCTTGTGGGTGATCGAAAGCGGCGTCGGCATAGTTGCCATCCTGATGTCCGATCTTCCCGCTACCAATGACGTCAATCAGCTTGCCATCAAGGCTGCTGATGACGATGCGATTATGATTGCTATCGGAAATAAAGAGCCGCTTTCCGGCTTCATCAGCCAGAAGCTTTCCGGGAAACTTGAGCGTCTTGCCCTTGAGGCGACCTCGCTCCAAATCGAAATTCGCGGGGCCTGGTTTCAGCGTACCTTTCAGTTTGTGGTACTCGGCCAATTTGCCGACAACCTCATCGAGCAACTCACGATTGCCTTCGCCGGGAGCAACTCCGACCAGCAATCCTTCGGGGTCAATGACCGCGAGCGTCGGCCAACTGCGCGTTTGATACTTACGCCAGATGACCATCTCGGAATCGTTGACCACCGGATGCTCGATCTCGTAACGCACGATCGCGCGACGAATGGCTTCGGTGTCTTTCTCGTTGTCGAACTTCGCCGAGTGGCAGCCGATCACAACCAATTCGTTGGGGTACTTCTTCTCGAGGTACTTAAGGTCCGGCAAGACGTGCATGCAGTTGATGCAGCAGTACGTCCAGAAGTCGATGATGACAATCTTGCCTCGTAAATCCTTCAGGCTGATCTCGCCCGAACAGTTGAGCCAAGCAGAACCACCTTCCAGGCTCGGAGCGGGAATACGACCAGGGAACGGGTTTTCAATGGGCTTGCCGTCTTTCATCACGACCGCACCTTTACCTTCACTCTTCGAGACGTCCTTTTGAGCGTCGTCGGGCTTCTTCTTACTCGTGTCCTGAGCCCAACACTCCAGCGGTGACAGCAGTCCAACCGCGAGCACGGTGACAATTCCTACCGATAAGACGCGCCGCAACAGACACGCGGCGGACGAATGAGCTTGCATCGCACGACTCCACATAGCTGGCTCCGAAATGGCTTCGTGATTCCTCACAACGGCGACCCAAAACGGGCGACATCCTAAGCATTCAAAATCGAATTGCGACCGGCACGCACAACGAGACATCGCGTGAAGTGCTTCGATCGCGGGTTTAGTATTAGGGTTGCGTCGCATCACTTCACGAGAGGGCTACTCATGACGTTGGCTCGTTGCTGGTTGGTTTGCTGCTGGCTGTGTGCTGGTCTTTGGACGCAGGCATCGTGGGCTGACAAGTTCACTTACATCAACGATGACGGACAGCGGATCGACGTCGAAGCAAAACTCTACGCCACCGGCGGTGGAGTACTGGCACTTGAACGGACGGATGGTTCGATTGAACTGGTCCCAGAAGCACGAGTCCGGCAGCGTTTGCCGTCGCAAGATCCCACTCCAATTTCCCCGGCTCAAATGCTGGAGAAGCTCAAAGAGCAATTTGGTGAGGAAAAATTCCGCGGCACGGTGTCGGGGCCGTTTGTCATCGGCGTGGTCTTAATGGCGCCTCTGCCCAAGACCTCAGAGAGCAAGGTCACTGCAGCACTTAAAAAGTCGGCGGGCTACATGCAGTCGATCAGCAAGACGTTCGAAGCCTTCGCCAAGCAAGCCAAGATGACACCGCTGCCGCCCAAGTATCCGCTCGTCGTGCTGATCTTTGAAACCGATGAGATCTTCGAAGACTTCACCGCCAAAGAGACCGGCAACCGAGGACTCTCGGCAGGCAACATTGCCGGCTTTTATTCTCAGCTTTCGAACGGACTCTATATCCGCATGAGCGAGTGTTACACGTTCGCCACGCCACTCCATGAGGCGATTCATCAACAGTGTTTCAACACCGGCGTGTTGCCACGATTGGCTCCGTTACCGAAGTGGTTTGTGGAGGGCATGGCAACCGGCTTCGAAGGCGCTGGGGACAAAGTCAAGGGCGACCCACTCAAGCTCAACCATCAGTACGCGAAGTCCATCGCCGAATCCGGTCGTCTGCCAGGAGACCTCGATTGGGAGCTAGTCGGCAGCGTCGATCGGCTCTTTGGTGCAGACGTCTTCGCGGGTGAGGCCTACTTCCATGCGTGGAGCATGCACTGGCTGCTCGTGAGCAAACATCGCGACAAGTACACAAAGTTCTTTCAGGCGATGTCACAGATGCAGCCACTGACAGAAGCACGGCCCAACGACCACAAGAAGGCCTTCGAGGCGGCATTTGGAAAGTCGCCGAATGCGTTTCAGTCCGAGTTCATTCCGGCCTTTTTGACGGCAGCCAAGAAAGAACGCTTCGCCTCCAATCGCGACGATTTGCCTGGCGTCATCAGTCGGCAAGTGAACCTAGCGGGCGTTGACATGTTGGCTGAGTCCAATGGATTGCAAGTCGCGGTGAAAGGCACTCTCAAGAACATCTCGCCGATCCGCGATATGTCCTACTATCTGGTCGTGATGACCGAATTTGGTTCGTATGCCGATTGGCACATCCACAACTTAAAGATGAATGCCAGCTTTCAACTCAAGCCAACACCCATGCTCAAGGTCGCCCGCGGTGCCCCGGGGGGACCAGGTCGGGCCTTCTTTGTACGTGTGCAAGCCGCACCGTCTGATAGTCCCGAAGCCGCGCGGTGGCTCAAGGGCGACTTGCCGCCTGTGAGGCAGCCGCGCTTCTAAAATGAAACCGTCAGCCAGAATCGCAAGCCGCGAGCGTTGAGAATAAGAGTGCTTCGCCGTTTCGTTGCTGAAGTCGTGTCGATTCTCGTCGTCCAGTCTTTTTGTGAGGTCGCGTCTATGTGGCTTGCAGTGGCAGGTTCCGTGCTGATGGCTGCGGCCTGCGGTGTCGTTCCGTATGGCGGCGAGCCGTTCTATCGACGCGGACTCGACGTCATGGAGGCCGACTTCAAGGACAAGCTCCGCCAACTCCGCATCACAGCTAAGCATCTCCGCAAGTGGCTAATTGCGTGGTCGATACTCGTGTTGGGTGGCTTCCTGACTTTGACGGTCGCCTTGGCGTCGCTGCCAATTGGCCTCACCAGTGCCATCCTATTGTTTGCGCTGCCGTGGTATGTCATCCGCAGGATGGCCGAGGCGCGGAAGCGCAAGCTCGAAGATCAATTAGCTGATGCCATGGTGTCGTTAGCGAGCGCCATCAAGGCCGGACTCTCGCTGGCTCAGTCCATGGATATCATCGCTCAGCAATCGCCGGCGCCGATCAGTCAAGAATTTCGGCAGCTCGTTGGCGAATATCAGCTCGGCAAACCGCTTGAACGCTGCCTGCGCGAAACCAAGGAACGGCTGCGAAGCGAGAATTTCGCGTTGTTCGCGGCGGCGATGGAAGCCAGTCGTGAGAGCGGTGGCCGACTCAATGAGACGGTCGATCGCATCGCGCATTCGGTGCGAGAACTGCAACGCCTCGAACGCAAGATCGAATCCGAAACAGCTCAAGCACGGACGTCCGCGTTCTATATGGCGCTCGCACCGTTATTCATCTTGGCGCTCTATTATTTCTTCCTCGACCCAATCAACACCGAGCGACTTTTCACGACCATCATGGGGCAGATCATGTTGTCGACCGCAGTCGCATTGGATGTCGTCGCCTACCTGTGGGCGAGAAAAATTCTGACTCCAGAAATATGAGCAGAAGCCGTGGATCACATGGCTGGCGAATCTCCAAATGACGATCGGAACTGCATTCGGTCGGGGTGTGCTCACCCTCTTGTCATCCTGGTCGTCATGCGGTTCCGCGAAATCTGGACGAACTGCTCCAAATTCAGTGCTCGCGTGAAAAGCTGAAAGCCGACCTCTCGTATGAAGATCTTTGAGACATCTCACACGAAGGGTCGGCTTCACCTAAAGAGCAACACCCAAGTTCTGAGGACTGTGTCTGCCTGGGTTTCACGAGTTCCGGTGTCTTGGTCGGACGGGAACGACTTGGAAACTCGGCTGTGTCTGCCAGAGAACCGGGAGTTGCGAGTCGTAGCGTCCCACTTGCCCTAAGGCTGTTTCTGCCTGGGGGCGAAACTTGAATCAGTTTCGCGCCTCGGACCGTTTCTGCTCGGGACCGCAGTGAGTGATTTGCTGCGACGCCAAAAGTATCGGCTCGTCATGGGAGGGTCTTCACGCAGTTCGGGGAGAAAACCTCGACTCGTGGTCATTCCCGTTCGGGTGGCCGCAAACTCTGCCCCAGCTTCACATCACTCATTCGCGTGTCGGACTGTTCGCGGGCACTACGGCAACGCGGGCAACCACGAGCAGTAATACATCGCACGCGGCACGCTCGCATCGAGTACCTTCTGCCACATCTGGTCCGATGAGTTCGCCTTCACACTGCTGAGCAACTCTTCCACCAATGTCGGCTGCCGAGTGAACTTCACCGCGCGGACCTTCACGAGTCCCAGTGACTCACGCAGGCTCTCGATGACTTCATCTTCGAAGGCAATGTCGTCGATAAGTCCAAGTTCTTTGGCTTGCTTGGCGGTGAAGACTTGACCCGTCGCCAATTTTTGACGCACTGCCTGTTCATCGAGATTCACGCGGCCCTCGTCGACGATTCCGACAAAGCGATCGAACGAATCGTCAATGATCGCGCGCCAGACTTCGCGCTCAGCATCATTGAGCGGTCGCAGCGGATTCATCGAATCTTTGAAGGGTCCGGTCGTTAGCGAGTCCGAGACGACACCAAATTTCTCCGCCAACTTACTGACATCATAGCGAGGAATGATGACGCCAATCGAACCTGTCCAAGTGGTCGGTTCGGCGAAGATTTTGCCTTTCTCGCCGACACCCATCGCGACATACACACCGCCCGAAGCCGCCATGCGTTTCATCGAGACATAAATCGGCTTCTTCTCGGCAAGCCGTTTGAGCTCGCGATAGATCTGATGACTGTCAGCGACAAAGCCGCCCGGACTGTCGATCGACAGAATGACGCCCTTAACGTCGTCGTCCTCGCCGCACTCCTTAATGAGATCAATTGTTCGCTCGGTAAAGGGCGGCATGATCGTGCCGCTGATTGAGAGAATGGCGATACGCTCCTTCGCCTCGCGGTCGCCTGAAACGAACTCTTCACGATAGGCTCCGACCGGGGCCGGCGCGTTGGCACTGAGCAGTACGAAGTTCAGAAATAGCGACATCGTCAGCACCGAGATCGCGACTTTGCTAAGCCAATGCTTAAAGACACCCGGCTGAGGTGGCATCTGCACAATAATCGTCGGCGTTTGAGAGGCGGTCGATGTCGGTGAATTCGGTTGAGACGTCGACGAAACAGGTCGAAAGTCATCAGATGAATCGGTCATGCGTTCGTATCCTTTGAGGAGTCAGAGCGTGAAGAACGAAGCGAGTTGTAGCGACGTCAACAACACTCCTCATATCGCGGCGATCGTCATCGCTGGCGCGCTCAGTGTCATTACGTGGCAGGTTACTCGCGCCGACGAACCGCTGCCGCCCGAGCCCCCGATCATGGCTACGGATCGAGAGCATTGGGCGTTCAAGCCACTGGCTCGTCCCAGCTTGCCGCACGTTGCCACAACAACCGCGCGACTGGCTGATTGGCCACGTCAACCACTCGATCTCTTCGTGCTCGATCGACTCCTAAAGGCTGAACTCGTACCAGCGCCCGAGGCCGAGCGAAACACCCTGATTCGCCGGGTATCGTTCGACTTGACCGGCTTGCCACCGCGTCCTGCTGAGGTTGACGAGTTTATGAACGACACGCGGCTCGATGCTTATGAGCGACTCGTCGACCGGTTGCTCGATTCACCGAGCTATGGCGAGCGTTGGGCTCAGCATTGGCTCGACCTCGCGCGGTTCGCCGAGACCGACGGCTTTGAACACGACAAGACGCGGCCCGAAGCCTGGCGATTTCGTGATTGGGTCATCGATGCCTTCAACGCGGATCTGCCGTACAACGAGTTCGTCCAGCAGCAACTCGCGGGCGACGAACTGAGCCCCGACTTGCGCGTCGCGACGGGATTTCTCGTCAGTGGTCCCGACATGCCGGATCTCAACGTGCAAGACGAACGCCGCACGGTCTTTCTCAACGATCTAACGGGTACGGTAAGTTCGGCGTTGCTCGGATTGCAGATGGGCTGTGCTCAGTGTCACGACCACAAATACGATCCACTGAGCCAACATGACTTCTACCGTCTGCGTGCGTTCTTCGATCGCGCCTTCGATTTCAAACGCGATGTGCTGATGGCACCGTTGGGCGGCAACAAGTTCGATGTCCCAACAACGTTTCTGGTTCGAGGTGACTTTCGCCGACCGGGACCGAAGTTGGACCCCGCATTCATTCGCGTTGCCAATCTCGACGACGACCGCCCGCGAGTCAGTCCCAATCGCAGCAACCTGCGCAGCGAACTCGCGCGCTGGATTACACGGCCCGATCATCCTCTGACGACGCGCGTCCTCGTGAATCGCTTGTGGCAGTTCCACTTTGGCGAGGGACTCTGTTCGACCGCCAGCGACTTTGGAGTGATGGGCGACTCGCCGTTGCACGAGGAACTATTGAACTGGCTCGCGATCGAACTACCACGCCGCAATTGGAGCTTGAAGGAGATGCAGCGACTCCTGGTCACTTCCGCGACTTATCGACAGACGAGCCGCCTGGCCGACAACGCCGATGCAGCGACGCGCAGCAACTGGCAACGAGCGACAGAGAAAGACTCGGCATTGAGACTACTCTCGCGGCAACGTCGCCAGCGACTCGATGGCGAAGCCATTCGTGACGCGATGCTGTCAGCCGCCGAGGTGCTCAGCGATCGCCGCCACGGACCAGGAGTTCGCCCGCCGTTGCCGCCCGAACTGGTCGCGACGCTACTCAAGAACCAATGGACCATCAGCGAGGACAACGCCGATTGGAACCGCCGCAGCATCTACTTATTTCAACGTCGCAACCTGCGATATCCGCTCTTTGAAGCCTTCGATCGGCCCGACGGCAACGCGAGCTGCCCACGTCGCAATCGCTCGACGATCGCCCCGCAAGCGCTGTTCTTGCTGAACTCCGAGTTATCGTTCGATCTCGCGAAAACGTTCGCGATGAAATTGCGAACCAATGGCGGATCGACGTCCGCCAGTCGCATCGATGCGGCTTATCAGTCGGCACTTGGTCGACTGCCAACTGAGCGCGAACGGCATTGGGGAGTCGACTTCCTGACGGTTGCCGACAATGCCTCCGCAGACGCTCGACTGACAGATTTCTGCCTCGCACTCTTCAACTTGAGTGAGTTCATCTATGTCGATTGAGTCCGCGAGCGTGCCTACTACTTTGTGAAGAGTGGACCTAGCATTCTGCCCCCACTAATTCCTTCTCGAACCTCATTATTTACGACCAATGGCTACTCCTCGCGTTTGTGTGTTGCGTGCTCCCGGAACGAATTGCGACCCCGAGACCGCATTTGCTTTTGAATCTTGCGGCGCGCAAGCCGACCGTGTGCATTTGATGCGTGTGCTCGAAAACCCGCAGTGCTTGGCCGATTACCAAATCCTCTGTGTGCCCGGTGGCTTCAGTTATGGAGATGACATCGGCGCAGGAGTGATCTTCGCGAGTCACCTGCACGGCCAACTCGCAGATGCTCTGAAGCAATTCTTGTCCGCCGATAAGCTCGCTCTCGGTATCTGCAATGGCTTTCAAGTGCTGATGAAAGCCGGCGTGTTGCCAAACGGAGCCAGTGGAGTCGATGCCGCTCACGAAGGTCACCGCGAAGCGACGCTCACTTGGAACGACAACGGTCGCTACACCGCCTTGTGGGTGAAGCTGAAGACGCACGGTTCCAAGAGCGTGTTCCTACGCGGCATCGATGAGATCGAAATGCCCATCGCGCATGCCGAAGGTCGCATCGCCGTTCAAGACGAATCGATCCTCGACCGATGGCGCGAACATGGTCAGATTGCTCTCTGTTATCACGGCGACGGAACAACCTCGGGCACCGAGCGTTTGCCTTATCCACAAAACCCGAATGGTTCGTTTGCGAACATCGCCGGCTTGTGTGACCCAACGGGACGAGTGCTGGGGTTGATGCCGCATCCTGAACGGTTTTTGCACGCGACCCAGCACCCCAACTGGACACGCTTGAAACTGCGCGGCGCTGGTGCCGGTCTGCAACTCTTCCGTAACGCTGTTGACTATTTTCAATAGCCCGAAAGCCGTGCTTACCACTTCCAAGTTCGATCTCTGACATGCTTCGGCACGAAGTTGTCGGCGAAGGATGTCCGCCAAATGAGTTCCTTCGTGTAGGCGACGATGCGGTTCGCGATGAGGAATAACTGATACACCGGCGAGAGCGGGAAGACGGCACAGATCCATAAGTGACGCAGGCGGTCTCGGCTGTAGTAGAGCAAGCTCAGGATGTGAATCAGTTCGAGGCCGAGCGACCACACATAGAACGTCAGCAAGACCATCGGGATGTTGCGCGGCACGTTGATCGAGACCCATGCGGCGTAAATCAGAATGACATAGCCGAAGATGAGGTTGATCAGGATCAACTCCATCGAGACCCACCAATTGTTCCAGCGAAAGTTCGCAGCCGTCGGGTCAGAGAGATCAACGTGCTTGCGGCAGTGACTGCGCACGACGCTCGCTTCTTCCCAGCGCAGGCGTTGCTTCCATAGCCGCTTCCACTCGGTCGGCACGTCGGTGTAGCAGTCGGCATACGGAGCACATCTCACGGTGTAGCCGAGTTTGCGAATGCGCAATGTCAGATCGAGATCCTCACCGGGGCCTACGTCCCAACCGAGCGTGCGTTCGACGGCGTCTCGTCGCAGACACGCAAACGCCCCGGATGTAATTCCGAGTGCACCGATCCGCTCCGCAACCATTCGGCCAATGAAGATCGCGTGCAAGTACTCGTAGGCTTGCAGCCATGTGCAGAGATTGGTGTCGGCGTTGCGAGCAAACACCGTCGCCGAGACCGCACCGACCTTCGGGTCTTTGAAGAACTGCACGCACTCCCAAAGAGCGTTCGGATCAAGACTCGTATCACAGTCGACGGTGATGACGATCTCAGCTCGGGTATAGGGCAGAGCGAAATTCATCGCCGATGACTTGCCGCCGCGCTGAGGCCGACCGAGCACGAGCACGTTGTCATATTTCTTACCGTAGGGCCGAGCGTGTCTCAGCATGCCGTCGGTCGAGCCGTCATCGACGACGATGATTTCTAAGCGCGGGTACTTGCCGACGAGCGATTCGATCGACTTCCCGACGGACTCGGCTTCGTTGTAGCCCGCGAGAATCACGCACACCGACGGGCAATAAGTGAACTCAGCGTGCTCATTGATGCCGCGCAGGTCGTGCCAGCAATCGCGCGCGAAGTCCCAAACAAACATCAGCACGCGCGCGAGCGTGTAGCGCGGCCCGTCGACAAACATCGTCCCGAGCAGCAGCAGCGTGACATCAAACGGCGTCAGTGATGACAGCCAATGGAGCCAATCGACGAACATGATAGCCGTGCAATTCTTGCTCGCGGGCTTGATGAAGTTCGAACCGCCAATTGCACCGCAAGCAATGGCCGTAAAGCTCGGTCTCACTATCGCGCCAACCGCATGACGCGCACTGATTCTCGCCCGTCAGGTATTCAAAGTCGGCTCCGACAACGAGCCGATTCAACCGGCACTTCGGACACGCAACCTCACCCGACGGCAAACAGAACTCGCTCGCATGTCCGACATACGCGCACGCGAAGTGATGCATGAGCCGATCGTTGCGGACCCGCCCTGCCCCGCACTTGCGGCACGCATTACGAAACGTCGGCACGCCGCAACATCGCGGGCAGACGAGGACTCGATCGAGCAACGTCTTCTCGATGACACCGGCCTGCGACCAGTTCTCATACAGAGCCGGAGACTGAGGCAGCACGAACGCCAATTCATCGCGATCAAACACCGGCAGCGGTGCATCGCCCTCAAGCAACTCTTGAGCGAGCCCGCCGAACTCAGCCCCGAGAAACATGCCGCGTTCATGCGTCTTCATTCGTCGCACGACAATCCCGGCATAATGCACTTCTTGCCGCCAATGCAGGCCGAGCAACAGTTGCTGCGAGCAATGCCAATCCCCGCGCGGCACATCGACCGCGAGGCTATGCACACTGAGTTCTCGCGAAGTGCCCATCACCCGCCGCTCGATATCGAGCAGCCCATCGATGCCGATCGGGATGAGTTCAATCGGCCTCGCGATCTCAAACCGCCGGTCCTGCCGCATGTCGAAGAGGTCCGACAAATCAACGATCTCGCTCGGAGTCATTTCAACTCCAGCGTTCGGCTTCGCGGCGAGTGGTGAAAGCAGAGTGGGCACGATGTTGTTTCATTCTTGGAGTACTCCGGCTTGACGGAGCACTCCGACTATTGTCGCTCGACTCTCGAACTCACGACGGCCTCGATCGCAGGCAGTGCCTGACCTATGCCTTCAACGCCAATTTAAAACCTCGAAGGATCGCCCCTGCAAAGTCATCTCTGACGGCTCAACGTTCTGAAGGTTGCGATCGCTGTGCCGCTAAATCGGAGGGCTCCATCAAGCCGGAGCACTCCAAGATACATGTCATCACTGCACCCACTCGCGCCATTTCGGCAGCGAGTAAGGCACCTTCAAGATCGCTCCCGGCGGGAACTGAGCCGCAACGATTGGTTCGAGAGTGACCGGCAAGAGCGGTTCATGTTGACCATAAAACCTGGCGATTGCGGCGGGGGCAGATTCGTACTCATCACCAAGCTTCTTCACACGGCATTCCAAAGGCGGCTCGTGCGGAGGGAGATGAATCATCACTTCCGATCCCACTTGCAATAACTTTGTCTCTTGCTGTCGGAAATAGACGACTGGTTTCGTCGAGCCAATTTCAACGAGTTCGATCAACGGTTCTGAAAGATCAACCCACTTGCCTGTCAGGCACGTCTTCTTGACGACAAGTCCCGGCATCGGGGCTCGAACCCAACTCGTTTTGGCATCCTCATGCAGCAACTCAATTTCATGCCGTAGGTTCTCGATGCGCACCAATGCAGGGCGGAGTTGGTCGAGTGGTACTTCAAACTCCCCCGCCGCACTGTCAGATCGCCGACGGTAATTCGCGATCGCCTCTTCATACATCTCGATGAGATTGGTTTTTCCGGACTGCGCGAACAACGCTTGATCGAAGAGTTCGTCGGTGATTGCTCCGACCTGCTTCAGTTTGGTGGCACGTTCCAGACTGCGATCCAGTCGTTGCAGTTCGGCGCGGTGCTCACGCAGCTTGCCAGTGAGTTCAAAAAGTTGCGCCGCGTTTGACTGCGCGTCCCAGCGCAGCTTCGCGATCGTCGCGTCGAGTTGAGCTTCAGCGAGTCGCAGTTGATCCTGAGTGCGTCTCAAACGTCGTTCAAAGTCGGGACTTTCAATCACGACGAGCGGATCGCCGATCTTCACCTGATCGCCCTCGCAGACATAGACCCGCTGCACGACTCCTGCTGTCGCAGCACGCACTTCGAGTTTATTGGCTTCGACAACACCAAACGCCCGAAACCGGAACACTCCATCCCAGACGATGAAACAGCCAGCCCCCAATAACGCCATCAAGATGGTGCCAATGAGTATCCGCCCCTTGGGTCTCTTCGGTGGAGCAGTGGGCGGCGACGTTTGAAGCTGAGTATGACTCATTGCAGCCTCGCGCTGCGCCGCAACAACAGGCAACTCGGCCTGATAGCCGACAACAGGGCGGACTTTGGAATAGCTCTGCCGCAAGTCATTGATCACCGCCTCGGTAGCGACTGGCGGAGCGGTCGCATCTGACGGAGTTGCAGGAGAGTTCTGAGTCACTGTGAATGCCGAGAAGAAAAGTGTGAGGAAGTATCGGCAGGCGCTTCGCGCCCCGACATTGAGCGGAAACGGTGGCCGTGGGCCTGCCCCGTTTGACCCTAGCTCGTGAGTCACATGCCTCACCGGAAAATGCCTCCGCTTGTGCGGGACATGAGACAACGCATCGGCAAGCTCTGCGGGTCGTAGCGGTTGTGCCAATTCGCCTCAGATGCGAGCCGTTGCTCGGCAGCACCGCTGGCAACATCACAGGCAACACAGCGTTTAAGTACTGTCTCTCTAAGAACTTGGTGGCTCATCACGCGGACAATCTCACCAGCGATCTGTTGCCAAGTCGCCTCACGGGTAACGGCATGGTTAACAGTCGAAGCGTCACTGCGCTGCGCGCTGAAAATTTAAAAACAGGCTAATTCACAGCGTTTCTTGTTGGGGCGCAAATTGATTTAAACGGCGTTTCAAAGTTTGGCATTCAGGCTGCTTTACACCCTGACGTCCCAGACACGAGACCAACAACAACAGCCAGCCAAGCTGAGCCTCGTGTCACACCAAACCTCGTTACGCAAGGAACCAACGCCATGAAGACCACCAACACTCTGAAGAACATCGCCGCCAAGTTGCTCAACGACGAGAACGGCTTCCTCATCTCCGCAGAATTGATTTTGGTCTCGACGATCGCCGTACTCGGATTGGTCGTCGGTCTGTCAGAGATCGCAACGAACATCAATAACGAACTCGAAGACGTTGCCTCGGCCTTCGGTTCGGTCAATCAGTCGTTCTCAGCGACGGGCCATCGTTCATGCCACAAGGCCGCGACCGCCGGCAGCAGTTTCGAAGACGAAACCGATAACTGCGACAGCCAGTGGGATCTGCGTGGCAATGGCACCGAAGGTGAGTACTAAGCCACGCTCGCGACAAGCGGCACGATGAGATGACTTCCGATGTCATCAGGAGTTCGGAAGTCTGGCCACGATGACAAATCCAAGATGTCTTCCTCGGCTGTTTATCAACCGCCGAAACACATTTAAGACACCCCTAAAATCGAAGTGCTGGCGTAGGTTTGGTGAGTGGTCCGAAGTTCGGTCTGTGGCAGGACCGACCTTCGGCCACAACCAGACGACGATTCCGGCAGTGCTGACTGACGCTGACATCGGTGCGAAACGGAACTGCCTACGCTCACTACTTACTCAGCCAAGCGGGTGCGATTGCCTTCGATGACAAGTCGCCCACTCGCGATACGGCGGAGAGCTTCAGGGTAGACCTGACACTCGGCTTCAAAGACACGAGCCGCCAAGGCATCAGCAGTGTCGCCATCGAGTACCGGTACTGCTTGTTGCATCACGATCGGGCCGTGGTCGTATTCGTTGTCGGCAAAGTGGACCGTGCAACCGCTGACTCGGCAACCGCGAGCCAGCACCGCTTCATGAACATGGTGCCCGTAAAATCCTGAGCCACAGAATGCCGGGATGAGCGATGGATGAATGTTGACGACCCGCTGCCGGAAGTCGTCCGGGATGTGAATCAAACTCAGAAACCCAGCCAGCGTCACTAAGTCCACATCCGCTTGCCGGCAGAGGCTGAAGATCTGGTTGCTAAACGCTGCCACCGATTCGAAGTCTTTGCGCAACACAATCTCACAATGCAGCCCGGCGTTCCGCGCTCGCTCGACTCCTCGACACTGCGCTTTGCTAGAGATCACAAGCGGAATCTCGGCACTCAAGTCGTTGTTCTTGATCTGACTGAGAAAGTTGAGCAGCGTCGTACCACCTCCAGAGATGAGTACCGCGAGCCGCATCGGACGACGAAGAGCAGGCAACTGAATGGGCATGTGGAACGCTTTAATCGCGGAACAAATGAAACTTGGAATCCAGCGGTCGTCAAAGTCCGCTGAGTTAAGTGCTCAACAGACACAGTCGAGCCAGAGTTCCCATCTAAGCCTGCCGGCTGTCATCACCACCCCCAAGCGCCTTGTCGGAAGTCAGCAACTTCTTGAAGCAGTACAGCGTGCATCCCAGAGTCACGCCCCAAGTACTCAGCATAAAAATCCATGCGGACACCGTCATGACGACACCCTCCCTTCTCGTTGGCGAGTCTTCCAAGCGTTCCTAATCACGAATCCAAAGGCGACAAAGACCGCCACCATCACCAGTCGGCAGATGTCGCGCGTCAGTTGCAAGTTCTTCGTGAACTCAACCTTCGCAGGAGCAGCATCAGCGCCGGTCGGGATGGGAATATCTTTGTGAAGCACTCGGCCAATCAGACTATCGCCAGCCCACTCCCATGCCGGTGCGGCAACACCACTTAAAGCGGACTTGATGTAAGTGTCCCAACCGGCTGCGGGCTTAAAGGTCGCAGCTAGTAAAATCGCCAGCAGGAATGCCGGAGTCACATACTTGATGACGTAATAGAAAATCGGAGGCACCTTCAGCTCAGCGCCTTTGTTGATCTCTTCCCAGCCGCGTTTCATCCCAAAGACCCACGCAAACAAGACCGCCTCTCCCATCGCGAAGACGACCAGCGCAAACGTTCCCGCCCAGAAATCGAACTCATCGAAGAACGACGCCGAGTGCAACAGCGCCACGGGCAATGCCAGAGGCAACAGCATCAAGCCAAACAGCACCGCGCTCCGCTCGCGACTGACTCCATATTCCGACTGCAAGAAAGCCATGACGGGTTGGCCCATCGCCAGCGAACTGGTGATCGCGGCAAAAAATAACAGGCCAAACCACATGAACCCGGCCACCGGAGCCAGCCAGCCCCAGTTGTTGAACAGTGTCGGGAAGACCATGAATCCCAGCCCAAATCCAGATCCTCCGGCGGTCGCGGCTTGGACCTTGTCGAGTCCCATATAGGCCACGGCAATCGGAATCAGGATCGAGCCCCCCAGCACGATCTCACACAACTCGTTGGTCCAGGCAGCCGTCGCACCATTGAGCGTGATGTCGTCCTTCTCGCGCAGGTACGACGCATAGCAATGCACGGTGCCCATGCCGATCGACAGGGTGAAGAAGATCTGTCCCGCAGCCGCGAGCCATACAGCCGGATCCGAAAGCTTTTCGAACTTAGGCTCCCATACAAAGTTGAAACCCACCATCGGACTAGCAACCGCACTGGGATCGTTTTCTGGTGAGATGAAAAAGCCGCGTACGGCCAGCAGTCCCGCAAACACAATCAGCAGGGGCATACCAATCTTCGAGACCAGTTCGATGCCCTTCGCCAAGCCGCGCGACAAGATGAAGATGTTGATCGCGATACAAATTCCAAAGATCAGCATGCCGAAACCGCTGACCGCGAGAATCTGATTCTCGACTTCACCGGTCATCCACGCGAAAAACTGACTCGGCTCGGTATTCTTGAAACCGCCGATGATGGAATACCCGGCGTAAGTCATCGTCCACGATTCGATGTAAAGGTAGTACGCGGCGATCACGAGATTGGTCCACAGACCAAAGATCCCGAAGTACTTCCAGAACCCCGAACGACCATGAGCTTGAAAGCAACCCGGCGCTGAGTGGTGTCCCTGCTGCCCCCCATAACGCCCCATCGCCCACTCAACCCAAATGAGCGGCAAGCCCATCACGACCAGGGCCACGAGATACGGAATCAAAAATGCCCCACCACCATTCTTCGCGGCTTGAGCTGGGAATCTCAAGAAATTCCCTAGTCCGACGGCATTGCCAGCCATCGCCAACACGAGTCCCACTCGCGAGGCCCATTGTTCCTGCGATTTGCCCATCAGCATGTCCGTTATGAAAGATTGGATGAGGCCAATGTCCGAATTTCAAAGCGGGCGGGACTCTAGCTCTGGAGATTGTTCGAAGCGAACTTCCTAAGAGTGCGATCTGAGCCGCCACAGACGGAATGACTGACTGCAGGAGAAGACTGCTTGAATCACGCTCCAACTGACATGCCCCGAACCACTGCTGTTCTGCAATCCGGCATCGAACGTGGGTTGCAGTTCGGTGTGCAGATCTATGTCTCGCAGCGCGGACGCGTGCGACTCGATGATGGATTCGGTGAGGCCCGCCCAGGAGTGCCTCTGACATCCGACACAATCATGTTGTGGCTTTCGACGGGGAAACCGTTGACGGCAGTGGCCGTGTTGATGTTGATCGAACGCGGACAACTGACACTCGACACCTGCGTGGCTGACGTCATCCCAGAATTCGCAAGCGGTGGTAAGCAGAACGTCACTGTTCGCCATTTGCTGACTCACACCGGTGGCTTTCGGAATGCGGCTGTGAATTGGCCGGTGAAAAGCTGGGAGCAGAACGTCACAGCGGCGTGCTTGGAACCACTCGAAACCGATTGGATCGTCGGCCAAACGGCGGGCTATCACGTTGCCTCGAGTTGGTTCGTCCTCGGTGAGTTGCTGCAACGATTGAGCGGTCAAAGCGCGAGCGAGTTTCTGCGAACAAACATTTTTGAGCCGCTGGGCATGTGGTCTTCTTGGAACGGCCTGCCGCGCGAGATCTGGCATCAGTACGGCGACCGCATCGGCTTCATGTGGCAGCGCGAGCGAGGCGAAGTTCGATTACTCGATTGGCATGATGAGCAGCACTGCGCACGTTGCTCGCCGGGCGCGAACTCACGAGGACCGATGCGCGAGCTGGGACGTTTCTACGAATGCTTACTGGCAGGCGGCTTGCTCGACGGCACACGATTACTTGCTGCCGAAACTGTGGCCGAGATGACTCGACCGCAGCGCGTTGGGCAGTTTGATCTCACATTGCAGCACATCATGGATTTTGGATGGGGCTGCATGTTGGACTCGCAACGGTATGGCCCGACCACCGTACCTTATGGCTTCGGATCGGGGTGCTCATCACGCGCCTTTGGGCACGGCGGATCGCAATCGTCAGTCGCGTTTGCCGATCCTGAACACGGACTTGTCGTCGCCTATGTCGCCAACATCCGACCTGGAGAACCGCATCATCAACGTCGGCATCGGGAGATCGTCGATGCCGTTTGGGCGGATATTGCCTGAGCAACCTGTTGAATTTCGTGGGGCACGTTTTCAACGTGCCCGGATTCATGGGATTGAGAGCACGATCAAATCGTGCTCCACGTGTTTTTCAACAGCCTGTTAGGTTAAGGGCTCTGCCGCTCATGTGCGTTGGAATGCAATGAGGGTGAGAGTATGAGATGAGGCTCGGACGAGCAGGCTGCTGGCCCTCAACTGGAGATGCCATGACCAGAATCTTCACGCTGTGTTTGTGGTTACTGACGACGCTCGCAGTGAGTGCTGCCGAGCGCCCTAATATCGTCTTCATTCTCGCTGATGACCTCGGATATGCCGAACTCGGCTGTTACGGACAGAAGAAAATCCGTACACCGCATCTTGATCGACTTGCCACTCAAGGCATGCGGTTCACTCAGCATTACTCGGGAGCGCCAGTGTGTGCCCCATCGAGATGCGTGCTGATGACCGGTAAACACCTGGGGCATGCTCAGATTCGAGGCAACCGGCAGAATCGCGATGCCGAGGGCAATCCCGTCGAAGGTCAGCATCCGATAACTGCGGATGCACTAACGATTGCGGAAGTTCTGAAGAGCGCCGGCTATGCCACGGGAGCCATGGGCAAGTGGGGACTCGGGTCGGTCGGCACGACAGGCGCTCCACATGTGCAAGGCTTCGATCTGTTCTTTGGCTACAACTGCCAAGGAGTCGCTCACAGTTACTTCCCGCCGCACTTATGGCGCAATAGCGAGAAGATCCCTCTCAATCCCAAGCCAATTCCCGGCAAGGCCGTGCAACCTACGGGCCTGGTGCGGATCGAAGATTGGCAAGGTGAAAAATACTCATCGCCCTTGATGGTCCACGAGGCCATCAAGTTCGTACACGATCACCAGTCGAAGCCCTTCTTCCTCTACTTGCCGTTCATTGAACCGCATGTGGCGATGCACCCGCCGAAGGAGTTGGTCGACAGCTATCCCGAAGCATGGGACGACCGGCCATATCGAGGTCAGTGCGGTTACTTGCCGCATCCAAGTCCGCGAGCCGGTTACGCAGCGATGATTACGCACCTCGATCAGCATGTCGGGGCGGTGCTCAAGACGCTCGACGATCTGCAGTTGACCAATAAGACGATCGTGCTTTTCAGTAGCGACAACGGGACGACTCACGGATCACCTGGCGATCCTGTCTTCGGCATTGGCGGTTGTGACTCGGCATTCTTCAACAGTGTAGGCGATCTACGCGGCTTTAAAGGCAGCGTGCATGAAGGCGGCATTCGAGTGCCCTTCATCGCGCGTTGGCCAGGCCGCATCACGGCCGGGTCTCTGTCGAACTTTCCGTGCTACTTCGCCGATCACTTTCCGACATTGTGCGAAGTCGCTGGCATCAAGCAGCCAGATGGACTCGACGGTATCAGCCTCTTGCCCACGCTCACCGGCCAGGGCTCCCAGACGCCGCGCAATCCGCTCGTCTGGGTCTTTCCTGAATACGGCGGACAAGTCGCCGTGCGGATCGGTGACTTCAAAGTTGTCCGTACCAACTTAAAGAGCAAACCGATCGGTGAATGGCAGGTTTATGACCTCGCGAGCGATTGGTCGGAAAGTCGTGATCTCGCGAAAGAACGTGGCGATCTGATTGCTCAGGCGGAAGACATCCTGCGAAAGCAGACCGTTGCCAACCCTGTGTTTCCCGTCAAAGTTCCTGGCGTTTTGGAGTCACAATGATGCAACGTGAAGTTCTCTTGAGTCACGCCTACGCCCCACTTTGAGCCCCGCACCATGAAGTTTCTTGAAGGCAACACTGTCGGCATTGATCTCGGCACGTCGTACTCGTCGCTGTCGATGCTGGACCCGGACGGCAACGCGATGGTTGTCGAGAACTCGCAGGGCCGTCCGATTACTCCATCGGTCATTCTGCTAGGTGACGACGGCAAAGTAATGATTGGCCCGAATCCAGAGATCGCTGCCGATTACCCACCCGAGCGCATCGTCACGGCGATCAAACGCGAGATGGGTTCGAACTATGCGATCATGCATGAAGGCCGCAAACTGACGCCCGAACTGCTGTCGTCGATGATTCTCACGAAGCTCAAGCAAGACACCGAGAAACGCATTGGGCCGATCGCCAATGCCGTTATCACCGTGCCGTATTACTTCAATGATCCGATGCGGCAGGCGACTCGCCACGCTGGCCGCATCGCTGGACTGAACGTTATCGACATCATCAACGAACCGACGGCAGCAACGCTGTGCTATGCCTGGCAGCAAAACGAACTGGGGCATCCCGACAAGTTGAAACGCGAAAAGAAGGTGCTGGTCTATGATCTGGGAGGCGGCACGTTCGACGTCACACTCGTGAAATACACCGCGAGCGATTTCAACGTGGTCTGCACTGACGGCGACACAATGTTGGGCGGGCTGGATTGGACCAGTCGCATCGCTGACTTCGTCGCCGAACAGTTTGAGTCCGAGCATGGACTCGACCCGCGTTCGGAGTCTAGCAGCAAGCAAAAGTTGCTGATCGAAGCCGAAGCCGCGAAGCGCGAGCTGACTCTCTGGCCGCAAACCACCGTGCAGTTTGAGCACCGTGGCAAGAGTGTGGAAGTGCCTCTTGATCGCAAGCAGTTCGAAGACCTGACACTCGATTTGTTGCAACGCACTCAGGACACGACGGAATTCGTACTCGATCAGGCGAAGCTCAAAGCGAAGGAGCTTGATGAGATCCTGCTGGTCGGCGGATCGACGTCGATGCCGATGGTGGCGGCAATGTTGGAACGCACGCTGAATCGCAAGCCGTGCAAAGATCTGAATCCGCATGTAGCCGTCGCGCAAGGAGCCGCGATTCATGCCGCCATTCTCGAAGCCAAAGAAAACGCCGGCCGCGGCAATGTCGGGCAGGCGATTCGCAAGCGGTTGCAGTCAATCACGACGACCGACGTGAACTCGCACTCGCTGGGGGTCGAGCTCACCGATCGCGACGATCGGAACAAGAAACTGAATCACATCATGATCCCGCGCAACTCGCGCTTGCCGGTACAAGCTAAGCAGCGCTTCGTGACCACGTCCGATCACCCGCGGTCGATTCATGTGAGGTTGCTGGAAGGCGAGACCTTGGACATCTCGGGCTGCACATTCATTGGCGACTTCCGCTTGAACGCGCTGCCCGAGAATCTGCCCAAAGGCTCGCCAGTGGAGCTGACTTATGCCTTCGACGAACGCGGGGTCATCAACGTGAAGATGAAAGAGTTGACCGGCAACAACAAAGTCGAACTCGCGATTGAATGGAGTCACGGCCTCGACGAAAAGTCGATCGACGGACTGAAAGTGCTCGCGAAGCAATACAAGGTCCAATGAGAACCGCAGCGCAGCTGCATCCCTGCCCAAAACCAGCAGAAGCCTGCCACCGGGCACACGCTCGAAGACGGTCGGAATGTCTCGCGTCGGTGCCCGGCAGATTTTCCTGGAAATGGTGATTCTAGATGGACCTCATGGTGTGGTTAGATCGCATCAATCCAACTTGGTAACAGACTCAGGACATCCGCCAAGACCTGATCGAAGGCGTCAGTCACTCGCGTGTCTGCTCCATGAGAGTCGAGCGTATCAGCCCCGCCACCTCCGGTGAGGGAGTCCACACCGCCAGCCACGTCGGCACGCGAACCACCAATCAAAACGTCGGCTTGCGCACCACCTGTCAACGTATCGTCGCCAGCACCTCCCAGCAGCGTGACCGCAACCTTCGAGAGGCTGGCGTTGAGAATGTTGTTGCCATTCCCGCCGACGAGCACGAAGCCCTCAATGCGCACGGTGTTCTCATCGCCAGTCGCAGCCGAAGTTAAACGCAGGCTATTCACCGTGAAATTGGTGTCCGCGTTTTCGTAGACGATGTCGCGTCCCGACGAGCCATCCAGAGTGTCAATCCCCCCGCCGCCAGACAACACATCGTCTCCGCTGCTGCCGTTAAGGTCATCGGCGAAACTGCTGCCGAGTAATGTGTCGTTGCCCGAACTGCCATTAAGGAGAACCGGCACACTCGATTGTCGAGCATCGAGTAAGTTCGGACTCGAACCACCAGTAAGTTCGATTCGTTCTATCTCCGTAGCGGTATCCGACCCAAGCAACGGTGAGCTGAGTTGCAGTCCCACAACGATCACGTTCGTGTTGCCTTGTTCGACCACTCGATCGATGTCGGCACCACCTTCCAACAAATCATCCCCCGTTCCACCTCTCAGGAAGTCATTGCCCACCCCACCCAACAACACGTCGTTGTCATCGTCACCAAACAACGAATCGTTGCCACTGTTTCCGACCAGTGAATCGGCTCCGGCGCCGCCAATCAAGAAGTCGAGTTGGCTGCTACCGATCAGGGTGTCGTTGCCAGCACCGCCGTTAAGTGTCGTCAGCCCGGAGAAATTGATGGCGGTGAGGACGTTGGCAGATAGCCCACCCGTCAGTTGCGCAGCCACGATCAGACCCAGCAGCACATCAGTCCCAGCCCCCGTCAGTGTATGAGTCCCGGATGTGGTGCTGAGTGAGAGATCCGCGTCGGCTTCTTCGCGCAACACATTGGCTTCTCCCACAGCACTACCAGCAACGACGCGATCATTGCCGAGACCACCACTCACCGTATCGCTTCCACCGCCGCCATTGACGGTGTCGTTCCCGGCATCTCCGAAGACTTGATCCTGCCCTCCACCGCCCAGCAGCGTATCGTTTCCGTCGCCGCCGAAGATGACATCAGCCCCCAAGCCGCCCAGGACGCTATCGTTACCACCGCCCGCCATGACCGTCACTCGCCCGACAGTGAAGGTACTGAAGTCAATTACGTCCCCGAGATCACTCCCTTGCAAGGTGACGTTACCCAGCGTGTTTCCGACGCCCGCGTCGACGAGTGCTCGATCACCGCGCGTCGTCTGATAGCCGGTGTTTGTGAGCGACAGCGTGCCTTCAATCTGATCACTAATGACGGCCACGCTCGCGCCACCACTGAGAAAGTCGATACCAAAGCCACCATCAAGCGTGTCGACCGCACCACCGCCCAAAAGTCGATCGTCACCAGCATCGCCAACGAGGCTATCAGTGCCTCCCGCCCCCGATGCGGTGTCGTTGCCGGCTCCACCCATCAAGGTGTCGTTGCCTCCGAAGCCTTCGAGCGAATCGTCGCCATCCTCGCCGCTGAAGGAGTCGTTGTTCGAACCGCCGCGCAGGGTGTCTCGTCCCGTGAACCCGAACGCGCGAACGGGGATGGTGAGCGTCGTCGCATCGAGTCGATCATTGCCGTCCTCAAGATAGGCCAGCACTCCCGCAGTGACTCCCGCAGCCGCTCGACGGAATGTGTTCGTCGTCCCTGACGGCATCACCGAAGTGACGACGAACTCATTAGTCCCGGTATCAAGCGTTACCGTGATGTTGTCGGCGATACCGGCCACGTCGGTAATCACGAGTTGTCCGGTGACGACATTGACAGAAATCGGATCTGGAATGCCGACGATGAAGCCAAGCGATTGCGGCTGCAACGCCTGCTTAAAGACCGAGTTCGTTGAGATCGCGCGGCCAGTGATGTGCGCAAAGCCCCCCGTTCGCGACGCGAAGGTCATGTTGTTGAACGAAACACCCGCTGCCGGATCGGGCAGAGCGAGATTAGTACGAATCAAATTGAGCGTTCCATCCAGCGTTGCAGAGCCCGCGACGTTGACAACGTCCACTTGCCCTGCAGCCGGATCAGCAAGTTCAACGTTGAGCACACCGGCTGCCGTTTGAACATAGTTGCCCGTCACGTCAAAGACGCCAGGAGTTCCGCCCGGATTGAGCGTACCAGCATTCTGCAAATTGCCGCCGATATCGCCGCTGCCTTGCAGCACGCCACCTTGCAGATCGATGCCGATGGAATTGGTCGTGGTGAGCGTACCATCGAGCGTGGTTACGCCACTGTGTTGTGTGAACTTCTTCGCGTCACTGACGGTGAAGCTGGTCCCGGCAGGGATGGTGAGGGTGCCAGCGTTGATGAACTCTGTCGCACCACCGGTCGTGACGAAGTTGCGTCCACCTTGCAAACCAAAACTCGCGCCAACCGTATTGCGAAACAAGTTCGCCAGCCCATTGCCATTAAAGTGACTGAGAATTTGCGAGGACGGGCCGTTGAGCGAGACGTTTGCAGAATTGGTCGTGATAGCCGCATCCGGAAAGCGGAATGTACCGCCAATGTTATAGGTGCCTCCGGCCAACACACCCGCACTGAAGTTCGTGAGTGCGCCGCCGCTGAGGGTCAGCACCTGAGCGTCGCTAATGTTGATCGTGCCGTTGTTCGTGAAGGTTGGCGTCGTTCCGGTCTGACTCACGAACAACTCGCCGCCCGTGACGTTGAGCGTGCCCGTGTTGAGATGATCGGCACCATCGCGTCCGAGCGTTGCACTCGTCGCCGAATTCACGACGCCTTGATTCACCAGTTCGGCACTCAGGACTCGATAGCCACCGGTGCCGGGAGTGAGATTGATGACACCGCTTGGCGCATTGGTCAGCACTCCGCTTGTCACCACCAGATTGGAAGAACCGCTGCTCGACACGTTCTCGAGGATCAACGTGCCGGCATTCGTAAAGCCAGTAGCTGCGGTCAGCGTCGCGGTGTTGCCGCCATCGCTTTGAACGAGCACGGTTTGAGCCGCTGCGATGTTGCCGCTGATTGAGCTATTACGACGCATCGAGAATGTACCTGCTCCGGTCGAACTCGGACCGATGTTCAAGGCCGAGTCAAAGAAGATCGGTGTGCCGCTGATCGAGCCGCCATTGAAGTTGAACGTATCGCCGTCCAAGACGAACGAACCGCCTTCGGAGATCGACAGCTCTCCGGCAGCTTGCGTAAAGACTCCGTTGGCTGCGATTCCCAATCCGACGCCCGCAGCGATATTGGTCTGCGCGTTGTTGGTGAAGACTCCACTGGTCTTTGTGAGAGCAGTGCCCATGTTGAAGTTGACCGTGCCGTTATTCACGACATCCGCACTGATCGTGCGACCGCCGCCAGTACCCACGTTGGAGTTAATCACACCGCCAACGGCGTTCGTGAGCACTCCGCTCGTCACAACGAGATTCGAAGCGCCGCTACTCGACACGTTTTCGAGAGTCAACGTGCCGGAGTTCGTGAAGCCGTTTGCCGCAGTCAGAGTCGCTGTGTTTCCGCCATCGCTCTGAACGATCACGGTTTGAGCCGAAGCGATGTTGCCACTGATTAAGCTACCGCGGCGCATCAAGAACGTGCCTGCTCCAGTCGAGGTCGGACCGATGTTCAACACCGAGTCGAAGAAGAGCGGAGTGCCACTGATCGCGCCGCCGGTAAAGTTGAAGATGTCGCCGCCATCCAAGACGAGCGCACCGGTCTCGTTGATCGACAGCTTGCCTTCGGCTTGTGTGAAGACTCCGTTAGCGGCGATCCCCACTCCGACGCCCGCGGCGATATTGGTCTGCGCGTTGTTGGTGAAGACGCCATTTGTCTTAGTGAGCGTCGTGCCGAAGTTGAAGTTGACCGTGCCGTTGTTGATGACATTCGCATCAATCGTGCGACCGCCACCGGTGCCCGCGTTGATGTTGAGCACTCCGCCGACAGCATTCGTCAGCACGCCGCTTGTTACTACCAGATTCGAACCGCCGGTGCTTGAGAGGTTCTCCAGAGTCAGCGTCCCTGAGTTCGTGAAGCTGCTGGCGGCGGTCAATGTCGCGGGGTTACCGCCTTCGCTTTGAACGAGCACCGTCTGAGCCGCAGCGATGTTCCCGCTGATCGCACTGCCGCGACGCATTGAGAACGTGCCCGCTCCGGTCGAACTCGAGCCGATGTTGAGCGTCGAGTTAAACAGGATCGGAGTGCTACTGATCGAGCCGCCGTTGAAGTTGAGAGTGTCGCCGTCCATGACGAACGCGCCTGCCGGGTCAATCGTCAGTTTGCCGTTCCCTTGAGTGAAGACTGAGGAGTCGGCGAACTCAAGCGCGACATTCGCAGCGATGTTGGTTTGCGAGTTGTTGGTGAAGGTGCCCTTCGACTTCGTGAGCGTCGTGCCGAAGTTGAAGTTGACCGTGCCGTTGTTGATGACGTCCGCATTGATCGTGCGACCGCCGCCGGTGCCGAAGTTGGAGTTGATCACGCCGCCGACGGCATTCGTCAGCGTGCCGCTCGTCACAACGAGATTGGACGCGCCGGTGCTGCTGAGGTTTTCGAGAGTCAACGTGCCAGAGTTCGTAAAGCCATTCGCAGCGGTCAGCGTCGCGGTGTTCCCGCCTTCGCTCTGAATGAGCACCGTCTGGGCCGGCGCAATGTTGCCGTTAATGGAACTGCCTCGACGCATTGAGAACGTGCCTGCTCCAGTCGAAGTCGAGCCGATGTTGAGCGTCGAGTTGAACAGGATCGGAGTGCTGCTAATCGAGCCGCCGTTGAAGTTGAGAGTGTCGCCATCCATGACGAACGCGCCAGTTGGGTCGATCGTCAGCTTGCCGCTTGATTGAGTGAAGAAGGCGTTGCCGCCGAACTCGAGCGCCATATTCGCGGCGATGTTGACCTGCGAGTTGTTGGTGAAGGTGCCGTTCGTTTTGGTGAGCGTCGTCCCGAAGTTGAAGTTGACCGTGCCGTTGTTAATGACGTCCGCGCTCAGCGTCCGAGCGCCGCCGGTTCCGATGTTAGAGTTGATGACTCCACCGGCGGCATTCGTCAGCGTGCCGCTCGTCACAACGAGATTGGACGCGCCGGTGCTGCTGAGGTTTTCGAGAGTCAACGTGCCAGAGTTCGTGAAGCCATTCGCAGCGGTCAGCGTCGCGGTGTTGCCGCCATCGCTTTGAATGAGCACCGTCTGAGCCGGCGCGATGTTGCCGCTGATGGCGCTGCCTCGACGCATCGAGAACGTGCCCGCACCGGTCGAAAGCTCGCCAATGCTTAACTTCGAATCGAGGAGAAACGGAGTGCCGCTGATCGAGCCTCCGTTGAAGTTGAAGGTGTCGCTATCCATCACGAACACACCCGAGCCGTTGATCGTCAACGTGCCGGCGGCTTGCGTGAAGACTCCGCTGTTCGCGAATGACAGCACGGCGTCAGGAGCGATGTTGACCTGCTGATTGTTGGTCAAGAAGCCGTTTGACTTTGTGAGACCGGTGCTGACGTTGAAGTTAAGCGTGCCGTTGTTGATGACGTCCGCATTGATCGTGCGACCACCTCCCGTACCCGCATTGATATTGAACACACCGCCGAGCGCATTCGTCAGCTCACCATTGGCGACAACCAGATTCGAACTGCCGGTGCTCGAGAGGTTCTCCAATGTCAGGACGCCGAAGTTCGAGAAGCTCTTCGCGGCGGTCAGCGTCGCGGTGTTTCCGCCGTCACTCTGGATGAGCACCGTTTGCGCGACTGCGATGTCGCCGCTGAGCGTGCTGTTGCGACGCGTCGAAAACGTCGCCGCACCCGTTGAGGAGGGGCCGATGACTAAGGCTGAGTCAAAGAGTTCAGGCACGCCGCTCACGGTGCCGCCGTTGAAGTTGAACGTGTCGCTGTCGAGAACGAACACTCCGCCCGCAACGATCGTCAATGTTCCGTCGTCCTGCGTGAAAGTGTTCGAGCCTCCGAAGTTGAGCACCGCTCCGCTCGCAATGTTGACGGCAGAGTTATTGGTGAGCAGACCGCTGATCTTTGTAAGCGAGGTACTGACGTTGAAGTTGATCGTGCCGTTGTTGGTAATGTCGGCATTGATCGTGCGAAAGCCGCCGGTGCCCGCGTTGGAGTTGATCGCTCCGGTACTCTCATTCGTCAGCTTGCCGGAGGAGACGACGAGATTCGAAAACCCTGTACTTGAGACATTCTCAAGACTGATCACTCCGTGATTCTTGAAGCCGACTGCGGCGGTCAAAGTCGCGGTGTTACCGCCGTCGCTTTGAATGAGGATCGTTTGGGCCTCGGCGATGTCGCCGCTCAAGGTACTCGCGCGGCGCATCGAGAATGTGCCCGCACCTTTCGAGTCCACTCCGATCGTGAGCGCCGAATCGAAGAGCAACGGAATGCCCGAGATCGTGCCGCCATTGAAGTTGAAGGTGTCACCGCCCAACACGAACGCACCGCCGTCAGTAATCGAGACGTTGCCTTTGCTCTGTGTGAAGACCGACGACGCGCCGAACGAAAGCTCGGCACCGGCAGCGACGTTGACTTGCCCTTTGTTTTCAAAGACGCCGTTTGTCTTGGCGAGGATGCCACTCACGTTGACGTTGAAGGTGCCGTCGTTCGTGATGTCGGCAGAGATCAACCGCGCGCCGCCGCTACCAGCATTGATGTTGATTACTCCGCTGGGGGCATTGGTCAGCGTGCCACTCGTCACGACGAAATTTGTGGTACCAGTGCTGCTCACGTTGGCGAGAGTCAATGTCCCGGCGTTGGTGAAACTCGTCGCAGCGGTCAGCGTCGCGGTGTTACCGCCATCGCTTTGAACAAGCACCGTCTGAGCCGCAGCGATGTCCCCGCTGATCGTGCTCGCGCGCTGCATCGAGAAACCGGCCGCGCCCGTTGAACTGGGACCAATCACCAATGCCGAGTCACGCAGCGGCAGAGTGCCATCGATCGAACCGCCATTGAAGTTGAACTTCGAACCCGCAATGAGTGAGTTGCCACTCACATCCCATTGGCCGCCGACTTGTGTGAAAGTCGAAACATTCGTGCCGCCGCCCGAGATCGAACCGCCGGTAAAGCTGGCATTGCCTGTGAAGTTGATCGTGCCCTGCGGAAATGATTTGCCGTTGTCGTTATAGACGTAGAAGCCTCCATTCGCATCGAGCGTCCCCGTGCCCGGCAGATTGATCGTGCCGGAACCCCAATAAGTTCCGCCGTTGACGGTGATGGTGCCATTCGAAGTCAACGAGTTGCCTTCAAGGATCAGCGTTTGGAAGGCCGAATCACCCGATATCGAGAGGCTGCCTCCCGTGCCGATGTTGAGTCCGGCGCTTCCAGCAAAGATTGTCGTAGCTGCACCGCTGAGGTTTCTTAATTGGACCGGAGTGGTCCCCAAGAAGACGTCGTCATCGGCTGTCGGAAGTCGGTCCACATTCCAGTTCATGGTCTGCGACCAACTCATACCATCACCGCGCAAGATGGTGTTGGTATCGACGTAAACAAAATGCGGACTCCACACGACGGTGTGTCCGGCACGTCCCACATTGATCGTTCCGGTACCGGTGACATGGGGTCGCGAGACTTGATTCACAGTAATGGTCTGAGTGCCGACGCTATTCAATGTCGTTGTGAACGCGGCTTGGCCGTTGACCAGATCGAGAATGATGGGCGTCAGCAAACCGGTTTGATCGAACGACGCATCGCCGGGCAAGTCCGCGTTGCCATCCGAACTGACGAAGTGGACTGTTCCCGTGAAGTCATTGTCGATCGAACCATCGGCCTTACGCGCTGTGACAACCAACTGGAAGCTCTCTCCCGCGCCGGTCGCATTGCCTGAACCTTCGGCATTGGCGCGCACATCGAAGTAGCTCGTGCGAGCCTGCAAGTCGGGTCCTGCATCGGGCACGGTCCAAACGCCGCGACCATTGGTGCCCGCAATGAGTAAATCGTCATCGGCGTTGTATTGGATGTCGGTGACGAGCACGTTCGGCAGGTTGCTGCCGAACTCGTTCCAAACGACCGACGACGCATACGGGTTGTCGGTAAAGAAGACTCCGGCACCAAAATTCCCACTCACGATCCCGCCGGCCAACAGCGTCTCATCGCCCGGTGCAGTCGTGGTGTTGTAGACCTCGATGGTTCGCAGATCGCTGCCTGACGAAGGCAAGTTCCCAGAGACCTGCGTCCAAGACTCCGTTCCGAGTCCAACATCCGTGCCACGCCAAATACGACTGCTCCCATCCAGCACATAAGCCGTGCGGGCATTCTCGGGATCAAGCTCAATATCCCGAATGGCGATCAGTCCGCTCGCCGTGCCTGTCGCAGTACCGAACTGAGTCGCGACAAGAGCCCCACTGTCGAACCGAGCAAAGAGGTTGCCGCCGAGGTCGCCGACATACGCCAAATCTCGAACTGGCGTGCCTGCCAATGCTCCCCCGTAGAGGACCGCCGAGACTTGCCCGTTGATCCCTGCCGCCGGCGTGATGTCGGTAACGATGTCACCGCGATTCGCGCTGACATAAACGCCAGTCCGAGCGACCAAGAGGTACTCGGGATCAATCGGATTGATCTGATACGGAATCCGCGTGAAACCGGCGAAAGCGCGATCAGACGCATTCAGTCCGCTTTCGACGACCGCCGGTGTCGCGGCACTCGCCAGCGTCAATGTCGTTCGGCTGTTGGCGACCAATTGATTGGAGCTGTTGTAAGTCGCACGTTCGAACGTGTCGAAATTGTTACCCATCAAGTAGCGAACCGTCTCACCGACATAGTGTGCAACGCCGACCGTGTTGCCGTCACCTTGTCCGAATTGCGTCCACGTCAAACTGCCGGTTGCAGACTGCTGTGCGGTGCCGGTGTCTTGATTGCCGATGAAAAAGACGTTGTTGAGCGAGTCATAAGCCACGCTATTCACTTCAGTCGGGCGAATGTTGCCATTCGTCGAAACCCATGTTCGACCTAAGCCTCCATTAGTCGGATCAAGCAAGCGATAGATGCCGCCATCGTCCGCTTGGAACATATGGCCTTCTGCATCGAACTCGATGTCTCGTGAGTCAGCATGCGGCGCAGTGCCCAATGCCGAGTCACCGATCACCGACGTCCAACCGCCGCTGCCATCGGACATCATCACATGGCCGACGAAATTCGTGACACCGTTGGTCCCATCGGCCAGCGACCGATCCCCCGCGACGAACGCCACTCCCACTTGAGTTGGATGCAACGCCAGTGAGAAGTTGCGATTGCCCTGCGTCCCCAAATTGGCATTGCCCATGATGTCCGCAGGCACACCCATGCTGCTCCATCCGACGCCAGCAGGATCGGAACTGATGAAGACGCCGCTCGCTTCACCGGCGCCTTGTGCAATCGGAGCCGTCGTCCCTCCCGAACCTCCCGAAGGGGCTGCGGGCGGATTCACAAAACCGACTGCAATGCGCCATCCGCCGGCCGCGTTCGAGATCGAGAGACGCGCATTGATCGAACCCGCAATCAACGTGGAATTAATGCCGCTGTTGACGAAGTTCCAAGTGTCTCCGCCGTCAGTCGTCACAACGACGCCCGAACCGGGCATCACCGCATAGACTGTGCGCCCCGTTGAGTCTCGCGGATCCGCCTTCATATCGCTGACCGCGCCGCTGAGGAGTGCCTGCCAAGTCGTCCCTCCATCGCGACTGCGATAGAGACCACCGATGCTGGTGTTGACCGCCGTACGATTATTGGGTTGCACTGCTCCGGCGTAGAGCACTTGATTGCCATTCACGACTTCCAACGTCGGGACGATGGCACGTATGCGATAAGGCACCGCATCCACTTGCCCGAGCGGTTGCCATGTATCGCCGAAGTCGATCGACCTCAAAACACCTGCTGCCGGCGCATCGCCGAAGCCATTCGAAAAGCTCCCCGTGCCTGCATACATGACTTGCGGATCAATGGGGCTATAGACGATGTCCATGATCGCCAGCGTTCGGTTGAAATCGCTGCGCGGCGTCCATGTGGGGTCACTAGAGGTCGCATTGGTCGTCTTCCAAATACCGCCCTGCACGGTGCCCACAACCAAGATGTCAGGGTTCGTGGGATGAGCCGCAATCGCCTGCACGGCTCCGGCCACCGGACTGCCTTGAGACTCCATACCGAGCACTTGCCCGCCCGTGATTGGTCCCGGTCCTTGTTCGACCCAAGTCACTGCCAGCAATGTTCGATCTTCGAGCCAATCCACATGCTTCGCCAGATCTCGAACTTGCGGCCGCATTCGTAGACGTTGGCGGCCAGACGTCTTTGTTCGCCCAGGCAGACACGCAGCCACGCCACAAAGCCAACTATTGAGCTTCATCGATCGGTCCTCAGCAACACATCAAGGATGATGCCGATCAAGAAGAATGCCCCGGGACTCGGCAAATCGCTGCGAGACAGTTGGCCGCGCACGGATGTTAGAGTCCCGCAAAGACTGGCGCCATCTGATCGAAGATGTCTTATCGGTTTACCGCAATCACTCAGATTTAGGCTCCAATAAGGCCCTGCCATCCTTGACCGCCGATCGGACCACTGTGGAGTTCAAGCGCTTCAAAATACAGCAGCTCGCGGTCCGTCGACGAACTTCGATAGCAATGATCAAATAGCCGAGATTCATTTTTCGTTCTTCGTGGAGCCCTGCCATGTTGCAAGTCATGCGAGCGAGTTTGGCGTGTGTGTTGACCGCGACCTTGTCTGTCGTGACTCAAGCCCAAGACGCGGTGAAGCCGCAGTTTGAGTTCGAGAAGATCCGCATTGAGGCTCCGCGAGCTGACGAAGCGAAGTTGCCGGCAGTCGATCTCGCGAAGGCAATCGACTACCTCGAACAAGGCACACACGCTTGGTATGGAGCCCGCAAGTGCATCGCTTGTCATACGCCGGGCATCTATCTGACGATTCGACCTGCGATGACTCCACAATTGGGCAAGCCGACAGAAGCCGTCCGGCAAGCATTCGTCGAAACTCACAACCGGCTCGTCGAGCAGCAGAAGTCTGATCGCTCGGTGCTCAAGAAGGGGACTCGTCCGGCCGAGTTGATTTACATCGCAGCTGGCTTGGCAGAGTGGGACGCGCATGTCGCCAAGCGCTTGTCCGACGACACGAAAGCCGCACTCGCCACAATGTTCTCGGTACAGGTTGAAGGTGGCAGTTGGGGTTCACTCAATTGCTGGCCGCCATACGAATCCGATGCCTACCACTTAGCGACTGTTGCTGCGATGGCGGTGGCCACAGCGCCGGGCTATGCGGACTATGCAGCCAAGGATGTGAAACTGGCCGACAGCGTGAAGAAGCTGCAGGCATACCTAAAGACCACGCCACCGCCACACGACTACGGGGGGGTGTTGTTGTTATGGGCGAGTGCTCGCATGCCAGAGCTGTTGACTGCCGATAAGAAGCACGAGCTGATTGACATGCTCGCGAAGCATCAGCGCACTGATGGTGGCTGGTCGATCCGCACCTTCGCTGCTCCCGAAACTTGGGGCGGTGGTAATCGAGCCGCCAAGCTCAAGAGTGAACCCGAGTTTGCTGACCCGCCAAGCGATGGTCATCAAACCGGCCTCGCGATCATGGTGCTACGCGAGCACGGAGTCCCGATTTCCGACGCTCGCATTCAGCGCGGTCTGCAATGGCTGCAGACCAATCAGCGAGCGTCCGGTCGATGGTGGACTCGGTCGCTCAACACCGACAGCTATCACTTCATCACCTACAGTGGCACCGCTTTCCCGCTACGCGCACTGTCTCTGTGCGACGCCCTGCCTAAGTTACCCAAGCAGGTCGCTCGTCAGTGAGCCGCAGAATTTCTGGTCGTTGAAACACTGACGAACCCGCCCGCGACTGCGGCGCTTGTTGCCCGGTCCATTCGTCCGCTTCTTGGAAAGGTACTCTTGATGATTCTCGACACGCTGGCCAATGCAGCTCGGTACTACTCGCTTGGCGGCCGCATTGAGACCGCTCTGCGTTACTTACAAAGTACCGATTGCACACAGTTGCCCGTCGGCAAGATTCCGCTGCAAGGCGAAGAGATCTATGCCCTCGTGCAAGACAACACGACGAAGCTGCGCGAACACGGAGTTTGGGAGGCTCATCGACGCTACATTGACGTGCAATTCGTGGCGGCGGGCGTTGAAGAAATGGGCTACGCGAATGTCGAGACGCTGACGGTCAAACAACCCTATGACGAATTGAAGGACTATGCACTGTTCGAGGGCAGCGGCAGTTATGTCCGTGTCGCGGCAGGCAACTTCACAATCTTTATGCCGCAAGACGGCCACATCCCAGGGTCAGCCGTGAATGAACAACCCGCAGCAGTCCGCAAGGTTGTCATCAAGGTCGCAATCTAGTTCATCGACCGATCACAGAGCTTTGCGCACGACAACAATCGTGCAGCGATCCGAAGAGACGCCGCTCACACTGCCAATTCCTCGTCACCACGAGCACTGAGCTGCTCGGTCGCCTTCCCTGCGAAGAACCAGAACAGGCCAGGGCGAATCAGGAACTCACACGCCGTTGAGGCAATCAGGCCTCCAAGAATGACCGTGGCGACCGGATACAAAATCTCTTTGCCCGGCTGATGGCCACCAATGACGAGCGGGATCAAACCAATGCCGGTTGTCAGTGCCGTCATCAAGACCGGTGCGAGTCGTTCCAGACTGCCCATCAAAATCATCTCTTTGGTGAAGCCGCGTTCCTGATACAGATGCAGATAGTGACTCACCAGCAAAATGCCGTTGCGGGCCGCGATGCCGCCCAGCGAAATGAAGCCGACCATGCTCGCGACGCTCAATTCTTGATTCGTAAGCACGAGCGCGATCACGCCGCCAATGAACGCGGTCGGTAATGCAAATAACACCTGCCAAACGATGCTTAACTTAGGATAGGCGGAGTACAGCACGAGCACGACTCCGGCCAACGTGACAAGGCTCCACAATAAGATGCGGCGCGTGGCCGATTGCTGCGCTTCGAACTGGCCGCCGTAGACAAAGAAGTAACCTTCCTCAAGTTGCACCTGCTCGTCGATCGCCGATCGAATCGCGGCGACTGCCGAGCCAAGGTCACGGCCCAAGGTGTTGACGCGGACAACAATACGACGGCGAGAGTCTTCACGGTTGATCGTGTTCGGCCCGGCGGCCTCGTAAATCCGCGCAACCTCCGACAGAGGGATCAACTTGCCATCCGACAAGTGCAGGTGCATCCGTCCCAGTTCGGTGTAGTCCTGCCGATACTCGTCAGCGAATCGCAATACGACATCGAACGAACGCTGGTTTTCAAGCAACTTCGTCACGACATGCCCGCTGAGCGCGGTCTCTACTTGCTCGTTCACAAACTGCGCTGAGAGGCCGTAGCGCGCGAGTTGTTCGCGATTAAGTTCAATTCGTAATTGCGCAATCGGCTGCTGCTGTTCAACGATTGGCTCGGCGAGTCCTTCGATGTCTTTAATGGCTGCTTTCACTTCGTTTGCTTTGCGACGCAGCGTGTCGAGGTCGTCGCCAAAGATCTTGATCGCGATCTGAGCTTGCACTCCCGACAACATGTGACTGATGAGATGCGCGATCGGCTGTTCGACTTCAATCTCAACTCCGGGCACGATGGACAGTGTCTCGTGAAGCAGCTTGATGATCTGCTCGCGTGGCAATCCGCAGTCCGAGTTCACCGTCAGCACATACTCACTGACGTTGACGCCCATCACATGTTCGTCTTCCTCGGCTCGGCCTGTCTTACACGTGAAGTAGCGAATCGGATAATTCGGCCGCTCGTCTGTTTGCAGCAGCAACGCGAGTCGCTGATCGACGAGCTTGCTGATCGCAGTCGTCGCTTGCAGCGAAGTTCCTGGCGGTAAGAACACATTTACTTGTGCAGCACCTTCATCGAAGGCTGGCAGAAAACTGCTACCCAATCGACTCAGCGTGATGCCACTCAACACAACGCCAATCGCCACGAATCCAAGAATCGCCGACAGCCCGAAACCATTCATACTGAGACGGATGATCGGTGTGACAACTCGCTTGAGTGCTCTTAGAGCGATGCCGTCGCGGCCTTCTTGAGTGATCTTGGCTTTGCCTAAGAAGTATTTCGACAAGACCGGCGTGACCGTCAGCGAGACCACCATCGACATCAATATCGAGACGAGATACGCCACGCCCAGCGGAGTGAAGAGTCGCCCCTCCATGCCCGTGAGCGCAAACAACGGCAAGAAAACGAGCACGATCAACATCGTGCTCACGATGATTGCGCCGCGCACTTCGCGACTGGCGTCATAGATGACTTGCAATACCGGCTTAGGCTCGGCGAGTTGCGCGTTCTGTCGCAACCTCTGAAAGATGTTCTCGACATCGACGATGGCATCGTCGACCAGTTCTCCCATGGCGACCGCCAATCCACCAAGCGTCATGACGTTGATCGACTGACCAAACCAGCGGAACACGAGGGCCGTTGCGAGGGCTGACAGAGGAATCGCCGTCAGCGTGATAACCGTGGTGCGAAAGTTGACCAAGAAAACAAAAAGCACAATCACGACTAAAATGCCGCCGTCGCGCAAAGCTTCAATGACGTTATGCACGCTGTAATCGATGAACTCGCGCTGTTTGTATGTGGGCTCGATGACAACGTCAGTCGGCAGACCTTTCCGCAATTCGACGAGCGCATCTTCGATCTGCTCGGTCAAGCGCCGCGTGTCGTAGCCTGGTTGCTTTTGGATGGTGAAGACGACCGCAGCTCGACCATTGACCGATGATTCACCTCGCTTGGCTTGCTCCCGTTCGACGATCTCCGCGATGTCCTCCAACAACACATTGCGCCGCTCGTCAGCTTTGACGACGATGCGTTTCAGTTCGTCAATGGACTTCAAACGCCCCATACCACGAGCCAGCAGTTCGAGTGATTCCTTCTGCAAATAGCCGCCGGTGACGTTGAGGTTGCTTTCTTCAAGCGCCTTTTCAACGTCAGGTAAATGCACGTCAAAGCGATGCAATTGGTGCGGATCGATCAGCACTTGGTATTGCTTCTTACCGCCTCCCATCACGATGACTTGCGCGATGCCGGGAATCGTCAGCAGTCGTCGCCTAATCACCCAATCCGCGTGCGTGCGAAGCTCAAGCGGCCCCGTCTTGTCGTTCTGACTCCACATGCCGATCAGCATGATCTGCCCGAGTAATGACGACTGTGGCGCCATCATTGGTCGTGCATCCGACGGCAACTGACCGAGCACGCCGGCGATCCGCTCTTGCACAATCTGCCGCGCTTTATAGATGTCGGTCCCCCAATCAAACTCGACTGTGATGATCGACAATCCGATGTCCGACGAGCTGCGCACTGCGGTGACTCCGGTCGCTCCGTTGAGCGTCGTCTCCAGAGGGAACGACACCAGCGTCTCGACTTCTTCCGGCGCGAGACCGTGTGCTTCCGTCACGAGCACAACACGCGGGCGAGTCAGATCCGGCAGTACATCAATTGGAAGCTGCGTGGCTTCGATGCCGCCATAGACAAGCACAGCCACCGCCGCGATCAACACGAGCAGCCGATGATTCAATGCGAAGCGAATAATCTCATTAAGCATGCGAGGTCTTCATTCATGAGTCATGCGAGTGCGGCGATCAGCGTCAGGGCATCACGGTCCCAGTGTAAGTCGCGGATCACCTTTTTCGCCGCGCGAGTTTGCCGCCGGATGTCCCCTAATGTCGGCGGCATCGCGTTTCATCAGGTGAGCTCGACTAACTCACTCAACGACTGAATGAAGTCTCGCTTGAGTAACTCGCGATCGGATTGAGCGAGCGGGGACTCGCGTCTTAGATGCAGTGCCCGCAGTCCCGCGTAACGGGCACCATCGACATCGTTCTGCTTGTCATCACCGACCACGAGTACTTCATCGGCTCGCGCACCGGTCATGTTTAAGACCGCTTGATAGAACTGGCTCGACGGCTTGCGATAACCAACCTCAGACGAAATCACGCGCCGTTCAAAGAGCTTGAGCGGCAAACCGTCTCCGAGTTCCTCGCACAGTGGATGCAGTCGCCGATCAAAGTTCGATGCGACGGCCAATCGAAAGCCTCGCGTGTGTAGTTCGGTCAACGTCGGTGCGACATCATCGAAGCAGGCCCACGCCGACGGTCGGCCAAAGTGGTCAAAGAGTTGTCGGAAGCAGGCTTCGAGATCGCGCACATCTGGTAGCGTCTCGCGCACGATACCGCGCCAAAACAATTCCTCGTCAGCTTCACTCGTCCCCGCATGTTCGTGGGCCGACGCCGCATGGAACGCTTCGCGAAACAACCGCCGAACTTCCTCCAAACTTTGTCGGCTTCCGTGCTGCGAACCAATCGCGTGATAAACAACCGCGACGCTGGGCGTGGGGTAGATGACCGTTCCGACTGCATCGAAGACGATCCATTGCAATGACATGAAACGGTCCTGAAGTAGCGAGCCTGGACGACCGACCGACGATTCCACGAACGAGCCACTATTTCACGCGGCCGCTGACTCAAGCAGCACTGCTGATGCGAAGTAGCTGATCTCAACGGAGACAACCTCGTGGAGGTGTTGTCGACGAGCCACTTCAAACCTCACCCCGTAGCAATGCAACGATGTCTGTCGAACTTCGACATCGGCTTCACCGAGCGGCTCGGCTTCGAATTGAGGCGCTGCAGCAAAAGCCGGAGCAAAGGGCACATGCACAGCCACTTGCTTCACTCCACGAGGCAGCGTCACACGCACGCTGCCTTCAATGACGTCGCAACCATCACACAAACTGCGTTGCATCCATTGTGTCCGGTTAAGGCCGTGTTCATCGAGTCTGATGTCATTGGCTTCGGACAGCTCTGAGGCATCGACTTGAATCAAGTCAGACGGCTTAACGTGGGCACCCTTCGCGGCAACGACGCTTTCGACGTGTGTAGTCACCACAGGTCGCGTGCATTCGGTGCTCAATGGCTCTGGAACCCGTTCGTTTGATCGAGCGATACCATCGGGCTCAGAGCCAACCAAACCATTCGCACCGACGAGCAGCGGCTTGCGAGTTGGAGTTGACTCACTTCCCAGTGGCTGCGTTTGAGTCACAGCGACCGGCGCAAGATTCAAACCAGAGACAACCAAGATTCCCAATTCGCCGAGCAGCGCCACAAGGCCGCCCGCATCCTGTGTCGGCAAGAGTGCGAGACCCATCGCGAGTCCCGGCAAAGCCGAGAGTGTTGCAAGCAAAAGCAAATACGGGGTCGTGCTCTTGTCCTGATCAGACTTCAGCGACAGCCCGCTCGCAAGACCAACCAGCATCACAAATCCAGCGACCAAGCAGGCCACAGACGCGGAACTAAAACCAGTGATTGCTCCGACCATGCGGCGCGACAGGACAACGACTGCCAACAACAAAATGCCGGTTAAGAGCCCAGCGGCACTCGACCGGCGAACTTCATTAGATGACGGTAGAGATGTAGTTGCCATCGGCCTCAATCCTTTGAGTTGGCAAACGAAACACACATTCCAGCGGTTGGCGCGCACTCCGTCGCTTCAACCCGGAAACCGAATCAGCCCACGATGAACGCCGGCGTTGGAATTGAGCCACTGACACCAGCCGCTTGACGTAACGCGGCGGCGCGATCGGTCTTTTCCCATGTGAAGTCGGCATCACTCCGACCAAAGTGCCCACCGCTCGCGGTCTTGCGGAAGATTGGACGACGCAATTGCAGAGTCTCGATGATGCCGCGCGGCGTCAACGGGAAGATTTCGCGGACAGCCGCTTCCAGCTTCTCTTCCGCGACAACCGCCGTGCCATTCGTGGAAACTCGAACGCTGACTGGGTCGGCCACACCGATGGCGTAAGCCAGTTGCACTTCGCACTCCGCCGCCAATCCAGCGGCGACGACGTTCTTCGCGACATAGCGCGCCATATAAGCCGCCGAGCGATCGACCTTGGTCGGATCTTTGCCGCTAAAAGCACCGCCGCCGTGACGCCCCCAGCCGCCATAGGTGTCGACGATGATCTTGCGACCGGTCAAACCGCAATCACCATGCGGGCCGCCGATCACAAATCGACCAGTTGGATTGATGTGGTACTTCGTATCACCATTCAAAAACTGAGCAGGCACCGTCGGACGGATGACTTCAGCTTTCACAAAGTCCGTGATGTCCTCTTGCGACACTGAGTCGGCATGCTGAGTCGAGACGACCACCGCAGTCACACCGACGGGCTTGCCGTTCTCGAAGGCAACGCTCACTTGGCTCTTGCTGTCAGGGCGCAGCCAATTCACGACACCCTTCTGACGCACTTCGGTCAGCTTGTTGATGATGCGGTGCGACAACGCGATTGGCACCGGCATGTACTCGGGAGTTTGATTGCAAGCATAACCGAACATCAAACCTTGATCGCCCGCCCCATCACGATCGACGCCCATCGCAATATCGCCGCTCTGGCTATGTAAGCCGAGAAACACGCGGCAGCTATCGGCATTAAAACCAATGTCATCGCTGACATACCCAATGTCGCGCACGACATCCCGCACGACTTTGACATAGTCGACGGTGCTCGCGCCACGCGAAGTGATCTCGCCAGCCAGCACCACCAGGTCCGTCGTACAAAGCGTCTCACAAGCCACGCGCGACATCGGATCGAGAGCCAACAGAGCATCCAAGACGCCGTCGGAGATTTGATCGGACACCTTGTCGGGATGCCCCATGCTGACTGATTCACTCGTGAAGACGTACTTGGACATTGAGAAAAATCCTCCAATGAAATGCTGCGAAACGCCGGACGGCCACCAATGCGGATCAGGCCGAAAACACCAGGATTCTAGGGAGTAAGGACTAAAAGCAAACAACCACGGAGAATGCTCTCCGTGGTTGTCGAGAAGTTGATTCTGACCGTCGAAATTACTCGGCGTCGTCGTCGCTTTCGGGAGCTGGAGCGTCGGCTGGCTTGGCAGCTTCTTGCAACAAAGCCTTGCGTGACAACTTGACTCGATTCTGATCGTCGATGGCAATGACCTTCACTTCCATCCGATCGCCGACCTTGCAGACTTCCGTGACCGACTTCACGAAACCATCTGACAGCTCACTGATATGACACAAGCCGTCTTTGCCCGGAGCAATTTCAATAAAGGCTCCAAAATCCTTAATCGCGCTGACCTTGCCGTTGTAGACGCGGCCAACCTTGATCTCCTCGGTCAGTGCCTCCACGCGAGCGAGCGCGTCTTCGGCCTTCGAGGCGATCTCTGCAGCGATCGTCACCGTGCCGTCTGGGCCAACGTCGATTTGAGCACCAGTCTCTTCTTGGATCGCGCGGATCGTCTTGCCGCCAGGACCAATCAACAGACCGATCTTTTCAGGATCAATTTGCGTTCGGAGCAATCGTGGAGCATGTTCCGAGATCGCCTTACGAGGACGAGAAATCGATTGCAGCATGATCCGCAACAACTCACGGCGAGCCTTCTTCGCTTGTTCGAGGGTCGCTCGGATGATCGGCTCGCTGATGCCATCGATCTTCAGGTCGAGCTGAATGCCAGTGATCCCTTTGCCGGTTCCTGCGACCTTAAAGTCCATATCGCCGTGGTGATCTTCATCACCCATGATGTCGGTGAGGAGTTGCCACTTCTCACCGTCCTTCACGAGACCGATTGAGATACCCGCTACTGGTTGCGAGATGGGCACGCCAGCATCCATCAGCGACAACGTCGCTGAGCACACCGAAGCCATCGAACTGGAACCGTTGGACTCCATGATGTCCGAGATTGCACGGATCGTGTACGGGAACTTTTCGTCGTTCGGCAGAACCCAAAACACCGAGCGTTCCGCCAACATACCGTGCCCAATCTCGCGACGACCAGGAGCACGAATCGGACGACACTCGCCAACGCTGTACGACGGGAAGTTATAGTCCAGCATGAAACGCTTGTCGTATTCCTCAATCGGACCATCGACCTTCTGAACATCGCGAACGGTGCCCAAGGTGATCGTCGCCAACGATTGAGTTTCGCCGCGAGTAAATAGCGCCGAGCCGTGAACTCGGGGCAGCAAACCTACTTCACAAGTCACCTCGCGCAGATCAACCAAAGCGCGACCATCGAGCCGAATGCCATCCTGGAGCAAGTCGCGAACAATGCGATGAGCAAGGTTCTCAAACGACTGCGAGAACTGAGCAACGGTCTTGCCATCGGCGGTCGTATCGGCTCCATCAGGGAAGAACTCCGCCTTCAGCGCGTCCTTGATCGCACCAACTGCCGCATGACGTTCTTGTTTCTTCTTACCGACCTTCGCCTCGCGAATTTGCTGATAGGCCTTCGCCTTGAGGATCTCATCGAATGGATTCGTTGGAGCAACTGGGATTGTCTTCGGGGGCAACCCCAGCTTAGCCACGAGCTCCAATTGCAAATCGCACAATTCCACGATGGCCTCGTGAGCAAACATGATCGCGTCAGCCATCTCTTCTTCGGGCAACTGAGCCGCGAAGCCTTCAATCATCAACACCGAGTCTTTGCTGCCAGCAACCACGAGATCGAGCGTGCTGGTCTTCATCTCTTCCAGAGTTGGAAACAACACCAACTCATCATCAATCAAGCCCACTCGCACAGCCCCAATCGGACCATTGAAGGGCGCATTCTGAGCGACCATCAGCGCCGCGCTGGCGCCGGTTACCGAAAAGACATCGGGATCATTTTCACGATCAAAGGCCAACACATTGGCCATGACCTGCACTTCGTCAACATACCCATCAGGAAACAACGGACGAATTGGTCGGTCCGTCAAGCGAGCCGTGAGGATCTCGCGTGTCGACGGACGGCTTTCACGCTTCAAGAAGCCGCCTGGAAACTTACCGGCTGCCGCGAAGCGCTCGCGGTAGTCGACGGTTAATGGGAAGAAGTCTTGTCCAGGGCGAGCTGGCCCCGTCTGAGCGGCGACGAATACCAGCGTCTCGCCGTACTGAATAGTGATGGCGCCACTGGCTTGTTTGGCGAGGAGTCCCGTACTGATGGAGAGCTTCCGACCTGCAATTTCTCGTTCTACTGTCGTCTTCAATTCTTTTCCTACCTTCCAACAACATCACCGATCGAGCCCATAAAGAAATGATCGGTGACTGAGTTCTCTGACGTCCCCAATGGACCCGGGAGCAAGCGACTCCTGTCGCTACTTCAAACCGGCGATGCTCTGACAAAACGGCTCAACAACAACTTGCGAGGAGCCAAGCGACAAAGCAACGTCATGGTTTGCGGTGGCGAAGCGCGTCGACTGCCGACCCGCACCAAGAACTCAAAACCAACAGACTGATGCCAGCCATCAATTCAGTTTGTCGCGACCGAACTCCGAGGATTCTCAACAGCACCCCGTTCCTGGCATCAAACAAAAAAAGGCGGCGCCCCTGCGCCGCCTTCACTTACTTACGAATTCCGAGACGCTCCAGCATGCTGCGATAGATCGGCTCGTTTGTTTTCTTCAGATACGCCAACAGTCTGCGACGTCGGCTAACCATTGTTAGCAATCCGCGACGACCGGCATGGTCCTTCTTATTGGCTCGCAAGTGGTCGGTGAGCGTCTCGATGCGACTGGAGAGAACAGCGATCTGCACTTCGGCGGAGCCCACATCGTTAGGCGACTTACGGAAATCTTGGACAACTTGAGCTTTGGTTTCTCGAGAGATCGACATGCTTTTCGAATGACCTTACTGGATAAGACGTTGACCTTTTAACGAATTGGCTGGGGAATTTAACGGCCACCTTTGAAGATGCAATTCAAGCGGCGACCATCAATCTTCCTCACTGAGGATGCTCTTTAAGAAAGCTCACCGCACTTGCTGTCAGCAGCGGGCCGGGAGGCATCACGCGAGGCGAATCATGACAATTCTTGAAACACTCACTGAGTTCGCGATCACTTCGGTCTGACTTGAGATCAAATCGCGAGAGCGAACGCAAAAGACCAGCGCCGCCCTAATCACGAGACGACGCTGGTCTTCAACTGAATCCACTGTGGTGTCGATGCTTGACGGCCCGCCTCTCGCGCCCGACTGACACCACTTCTTCTCTACTTCTTTTTGGCAGGAGCAGCGGCGGCGGCGGGAGCTTTAGCAGCAGCGCCGGCAGCGGGCTTAGCTGCTTTGCCACCCTTCTTGGCATCCTTGTCGTCGCCTTCTTCGGCCTTCTTTTCCTTCTTCTTCTTACCAATCGTGACGCGAATAATTTTGGTCTTAGGGATACCAAATGGGCTCATCGAGTCGTCCCACTTGTCATTCGCCTTCATGACCTCAAGGCGTTCAATTCGATTCAGAACGCTCCGGATCTTCTTCAACTTCGATTTGACCTTCAGCGACTTATCAAGAGACACAGTTCCAACTCCCAATCATTGCCTACCGCGCCCAAAAACGGGAAATTCAAGGCTCATCTGGCCGGGATCCCGACAAAGTACAGGAGATCATGGCGGTTGCTCTGCAACGATGCAACCGGGCCTGAATGAGCGCCGTTCGCGGCGACAAGCTGTAACGATCAGGGAACTTTCAACGGCGATACTGCCGACAACCCGTGGTCGTTTCCAGCAGATCGCGACTCTTCACTGAATTCTCGAACGCTTACCAGGTGGGGACGCTTGAATCTGCCAGTCGAACCGGTCGTAGCGAGCAACGGTCCGATGCTGAATGGTACTGACCGGTCGGTCGATATCGAGAGCATGATCGACGCCGACTATTCACTCGCTCTGAATAATCCCGCCTGGATCCGCGTTCTGCGAGCTTACTACGCGGCTTTGCAAGAACCGGAAACTCCGGGAACGCATGCGGTCCGTGAAGAGGCGGCTGGGACCGCGACTGCTGAGGCCGAGGAATCAGACGGCAACTCGGAACCCGACGAAAGCGGAAAGTCACGCCGTACCGCTCGTTGGCTCGCACGCATTCACCAGATCGAGGGACTCGCCAAAGACGAATTGTCTCGTATTCATGGCCGCTTGATTGCTTACGGCTTTCTCAAGTGCGATCTCGCCGAACGCACCGCCGAAGTAGTGTATCAACTCACGCAAGCTGGCAAGCATTTATTGCATTTAGCACACGAGACTCAGGCCACCACGTCTGTGCCCGTTGTTGAACATGCCATCGCCGCCTAACAGCCTGTTGATGACCGTGGACACCTTTTGAACGTGCCCGGATTCATGGGCCGAATTAAGGGAATTGAGAGCACGATCACGTCGTGCTCCACACGTTTTCAGAGGCAGAGAAAGCCCCCACAAACAATCTTCCACGACGCGAATCTGCACGGTGACCGTCAAGCGAGTTGGCTAACTTAAAATAATTCAGTATCTAAAGGCGCAGCCAGCAACCCTTGCAGAATTTGGCAGCATGCAGGCCTCACAGGTTATCCCTGCAACTGAAAACGTCCGCCCGAACTGTTGACGGACCAGCAAAACAAGTTCAACTTGCAAAGCTGTCACCGAGCACGCAACGCCAGATCCCTGAGTTTATCGGTGCGCTGCTCAATTCACTGTTATGCGGCAGAAACAATAGCTCTCACAAGCAAAACAAGCATGTCGCCTTTCCCAGCCAAATTCTGCCACCTGAATTCGAATGGCGATCACGTTCCGCACGACTACGGAAACACATTCTTTGCCCAGCCGTGCGGCAACTATCAACGCCTCGTTATTGGCCCGTCATCGGGTCACGTTGAACTCCTCACCGCTCTTGCCGCTGAATTCGCGACGCAACAGTTTTACGTCCTGTATGTATTGCTACTCTCCCATTCCGGCAATCTCCCTGGTCGTTATCAATCACCACCAGTTCAATCCCTTCCCGAACTTCAAACGTTTCTCAACGAGTTTGGCAGCTTCATTGAAAACGATGGGCGTCATCATCTTTGGGTTGGCAGCATCGACGGTTCAAGCATGCTGGTATATGACCAGCACAACGTCATATTCGTGTATGGTTCCCTCCCGAAATACCAAGCGATTCTTGAGGCTCGTGGCTACACTAAGCACGAATTCTGGTTTCCAACACCCCATTCTCACTCGCATTCACCGGGAAATGCAGATACGGAAGATCGATTGCTTGCATACTTCCCGTCCTGTCTCGTGGATCTGGAATCGGTTGGTGGATGGAAAATTCACAGAGATCGAAACGCCCTCCCACGAGTTCATCGTAAGCACAGCCTTGCCCGGTCTGTGGATTCCAGCAACGCGATTGGTGGTCCATCATGGCCGCGATCGCGCGCGGCGTGACCCGTATCGGTCACCATGACTTCATGGAAACGATTTGGAAGCGTGCTTCCAGTAGGGGTTAACAACGCTCGTCTGTTCGCACAGCGGAGCGGGGGATTTCTCGATTTCAAACTGACAGGGCCGTCGCCGAGTTACCTCGCCTGTTCGGCGAGGTACGCCGCCAGTGTTTGGCCTAACTGTTGGCCGATGAGTTGGTAACTGTCTTGCGTGATGATCGGCGAATTCCAGGCGGTCTCTAAAGTGACCGACAAGCCGTGTTCGCTGATGTGCTCGCGGACCCAACCACTACTCATTCGCGAGCGTTCTTCGGGGTTCGTAACGTAGGTAGCAAACCGGTACTTCGGACTGATAGCGAGCGGCTTTTTCATGCGTTCGATCGCCAGTTCCAGCCAGCGGGCATAGTTCTTTTGGGGTGCTCCGGTCAGCTTGTCGTAATCAAAGGGGCCGAAGAAGAAGATCGGGTCATCGTGACCGGGGTTGTGCAGATCGATGTAGACATCGAGCCCGTGCCGCTGCTCGATATCGGCGATCATCCGTTGAGCCGCCCTGATCTCGGGATAGACGGGTACCTCCGCCCAATCGCGATTGTGATCGCGCGGGAGTGCGTCTTTGCCACCGGCTCCTATCGCGACATTGTCGACATCCATGATTGGGATGAAGTGCAAGCAGGTGGTGTCACGGAATCTCTGCGCTGCCTCGGCGTCGCTGACGAGCCACTCCATGAGGCCGCGTCCGACCCAGCTACCGCCAGCCTCCCAAGCATGCTGCCGCGCATTGACCCAGACTTGCCGAGGAGCGTCGACCGCTCCCAAACGCAGGCCCCAGACGGGCCGATCTTCGCGGGTCCGCGCGAGTTCGAACTTGTGCGCGCCGGGGACTCGCGCAGCCAAGTCAGTCACTAACGCCTCGGCGTGTCGGGGAGTGAACGGCGGCCCCCAAGCGACCCACACCGAACTGGCGGTCATCGGGATCTTGTAGACCGCGACCTTGTCCTCGGTGACGGTGCCTTTGGCCGACGGCTTCCAATGCACGTTGTCGGTACTGATGGCAGCGTGCTTCGGTTGACTCCAGGAATTTGCGAGGCGCTTGCCGGGGGCATACGGCGCCGTCTGAGCCTGCACTTCCAGCGTCACGGTTTGCCCGATCTCGACTCCATCCAACTGCAAAGACCACCAGCACGGCCAGCCACGACCTTCGCGAATCGCGGGCATAATCCGCACGGTCAGCGACTGCTGCTCAATCCTCACTACCTCGGCATTGCCGCCTTCGAAGTCAGAAGTCACTCGTAAATCAGCGCATGCTGTTGATGAAGTGACGAGGCCGAGCAGCAAGATCATTGCGATTAGGTCGTGGCGTCGTTGCATGGATCGAAGCAGGAACATCATCGCGACCGTACTCCAGCAAGTTGTCGAAGAGTGCTCTTTCTGAGATCGATACAGAGAGTGTCAAGAACTCGCCGTTCATCCAACCGTGTAACCGTGTTGCTGCCGTCGCTGCGAGCAACTCACTCGACATACAAAAAGGCGTTGCTTGCGAGCATCATTTGAGCAAGGTCGGCGAGTGCCTTCACTGAGCCCGCAGTTCCGCTTCCATATTCAGCAACCTGCTCGTTGAGGAAACGCGTGGCGGCAGTGAGTTCCCCAGTCGTTGGTTCGCGATTGATCGCGATGTCATACAGCCGACGAATGACGGCCACTTCCCGACTTGATGCCGTGGCCTTGACGTCGCGATTGGCCCGCACGGCGAAGGCTCGCGCGCGGTGGATTGTGAAGTCGGAATTGAGCATCGTCAGTGATTGCAGTGGCATCGTTGTCGTCGGTCGCTGAGTGCAGTTCACAACGAGCGACGGTGCATCGAAGAGGTTGAGCAGACTCAGCGTTTGAGTACGTCGCTGCTGCAAGTAGATCGTGCGACGAAACGCTCCCGGATGCTGCTCGTCAATCATGACTTCGGCGGCGCCCGAGCGTTGAGTCGGGACATACGCGCCGCCGAGTCGCGATTGCAGTTCGCCGCTTGCCGAGAGCAGAGCATCTCGCAGCGCTTCGGCATCGAGTCGTCGCAGTGGGAACCGCGCGAGCCAGCGGTTATCGGGATCACCAGAAATAACGGAGTCAATGACGCGCGACGATTGCCGATAAGTCTGCGAAGTGATGATCAAGCGATGCACGGCTTTGAGACTCCAATCAGATCGCACGAACTCGCCCGCGAGCCATTCGAGCAATTCAGGATGCGTCGGCGGAGTGCCGCTCGTGCCGAGATTGTCGGGAGTCGGCGCGAGTGCTCGGCCAAAGTGATGCTGCCATAAGCGATTGACCTGCACGCGAGCCATCAACGCCGCCGTGCGCGAATTCGGTTCGACGACCCAATTCGCGAACGCCAATCGTCGACCAGTCGTGCGTTCTGGCTTACTGGCGAGAGACGGCAGTGATCCGTTGCCGTCATCGAGCACGCGCAACATTCCGGGTTCAACGGACTCTGCGGGCGTCATCGGATTGCCGCGATCGAGCCGCTTCACGATCGGCGCATCGGCACTGAGGTCCGTCGTCCATGCGAGCTTGCCGGGCTTCGGCAGCCGCTGCGTTTCAAGATTCTTCACCGCCTGATCGAGCGCCGCGCGGCGTTCGGTGAGTTCCTTCATGAACGCCGCGAGCGATTGCTTCTCGGCATCCGTTGCATCGCTGCGGCGTTGCGAGCTTTCGATCAAGACGTTGTCGACGATGAAGCTGCGCCCGCAGCAGTACTCGAAGCCAAACGCTCCGTCGGGCAAGTCTTCGGCTTTGAGATCAATCGTCTGCGGCTCTGCCGTCCAATCAACGAGCTGCTCAAGCCGGTATTTTTCATGACCAACATTGGTCACTCGCAAACCGAAGTTGCGGCCCGCTTGATAACCGCTCTTGCCGACGCCCCCGACGTGCTTCTCATCTTTGCCGGGATAATCGACGAAGACCGCTGCTCCGCCCGCCGGGTTGCCGTCGACAAGAATGTTCCCGCCGGGCGTCTTGCTGTTGTCGTTGAAATCATGCGCGGCGATGAAGAAGGCGACTCGCTCGGCCGGCATGCCTTGCTGGTAGAGCTTGCGATCGAGCAAGTCGAACGTCACCTGAATCCAGTCGCCGGTCTTCTCGGGAGTCCAATCAAACGCAGTCTTCGTGACGAGCCACTTATCGCCGCCATTGCCGCCTTCGATGATGCGCAGCACGCCATTGACTCGCTCGGCTGCTGGTGCGGGAGCGACTCCCGCTTGCGCCGACAACGTGACGACCGACGTCCCGCCGGGAGCGTCATCGCCCGGAGCGGTATTGCTCCACTGAGCCGTGAACGAATCGCTCGGGCCGTCGAACGTATCTTCGAAGAGCACTGCTGACTTCGGACGAGACTGCCGCTGCCAGTCGGCATGCTCGGCCCTCAACACCGCGATCGAGCGATTGATGCGCTCGTCTTCCGACTGCCATTTCTCAAGCTCGCCCGGTCGCCGCGCGAAGACGACGCGATCATTTGGCTTTTGCCACTTCTCGATGTTGAACGCCGGATAGAGCACCGCTTGCAAGCCGTAGTACTCGCGCTGTGTGATCGGCTCGAATTTGTGGTCATGACACTTCGCGCATTGGATCGTCAGTCCGAATAACGACGAGACCAAAATCTGTTGAGCGGCCTCGAGCGCGTAGTAGCGATCAGCACGCACCTCATCGGGATTGCCGTCGCTCTCGCCGGAACCATCGGGACCGTTGCGCAAGAAGTGCGTCGCTTCGAGCAACTCAATCTCGTCTGCAGTCGTTGTTACACCGTCTTTGTCGAACGCAATTTTGCTCAATTCGTCGCCCGCCAGCTGCTCGCGCACGAAGACATCGAACGGCTTATCCGCATTCAGCGACCGCACGACATAGTCCCGATAGCGATAAGCCAATGGCCGATCGGTGTCGGCATTGAAGTAGCCATTCGAGTCCGCATAGCCCGCGACATCGAGCCAATACTTGCCCCAGCGTTCGCCGTAATGCGGTGAGGCTAATAACCGCTCGACGAGTCGCTCATACGCATCGGCGTTCTGATCGTTGACGAACTCGGCGACCTCTTCGGGCGATGGCGGCAGACCGAGCAAATCGAACGCGAGCCGTCTGATAAGCGTTCGTCGGTCCGCTTCCGAGTTGAGCGTGAGTCCCGCATTGCGCTGCTTGGCGACGATGAAGCGATCAACGGGCAACACATCTGCCGGCTCGTTCGGTACAGTGACGCGCTGCAACGAGCGAAAGGCCCAATGAGTCGGCTCGGCAGCCAATGCGCCGGCCGACAACAACGTGACGCTGAGTACCGCAACGATTCGGTGCCAAGAGCCGTTCAACATCCCATCACTCCTTAATGCGATCTCAGAAGGGCAGACGAGGAACGCCACAAGGCGCTGATCGAAACTCATCAAGCACGGTCTTTTATGACGTCGCCGACAAAACTCGTGGGGCACATTTTCAAGGTGACTGTCTCTCTTAAACAATTGGCACGTTGAAAACGTGCCCCACGAAAGACGGCACTTCTGTCGGCGACAGCAAAGCGGCTTTCTTCGGAAAGACTTTTTGACGGCAATACTCTTCAAACGTCGCAGACTTTCGCCGCATGCCGCAGTGCTTCGATCTTGTCGGGCCATGTCGGAATAAATTCCTGTGCAACGAAGCCGGTGTAGCCAATCTCCAAAATCGCGCGCATCACAGCCGGGTAGTTGATCTCTTGATTGTCATCGAGCTCGCACCGACCAGGATTGCCGGCCGTGTGAATGTGACCGATGACATCCTTGAGTTGCTTCATTCGGCGGATCACATCGCCGTGCATAATCTGCACGTGATAGATGTCGAACAGCAGCTTCATGCGCGGCGAGCCCACTTGCTTGATGAGATCGACACAAAGATCAACGTCGTCTCCGAAGTAGCCCGGATGCCCCTTCATCGGATGACTGCTGTCGCGCGTATTGAGGTGCTCTAAGCACAGGTTGATCCGCTTCTCTTCGGCGTAGTCGATGACCTGCTTCCAACATTCGACGCAGTTCTTCGCCCCTTGCTCGTCCGAGATCCCTTTCTCACGCATCCCGGTAAAGGTGATGACGCTCGGGCACTCATACTGCACCGCGAGATCAATGCCGGCCTTCAGCTTCGAGACGCAGAACTCGATGTTGTCTCGATTGAACGGCCCTTTCGCGAAACCGTGACTGCCAACGAGTGAGATCTTCAGTCCCGCTGCTCGGGCCGCCGGATAGTGCTCGGCCCCAATGCCTTCGATCGCGACGAGGCCCATCGCCGCGCAGTGCTTTGCGAGTTCAGGCGCTGGCATCGGATTGAAACACCAACCCATCACCGACTGGCGGATGCGACCGTGACGGACTTTGAAGTCCGGCTCGACGCGCGGTTCTGCGGCGTGAGTGGTTGTTGGACCTAGAGCCGCTCCGGCCATCGCAATGGCGAAGAGCTCCCTACGATTGAGGGAGTGAGTCATGAGTCATCCTTCCGAGTGATGTCCGACAAATTGGTCCGAGGAAGTGCCAAGTGAAGTCAACGAAGTCTAGAACTCGGAGAGCGATACGGGCACTCTGTGCTTGTCTTCGTGACTCCGCCCCTTGACGTGAGTGAAGTCGATCGCGCTTCGGAGAGAGGCGCATCGCCTCATGGTGTCGACTTTGCTTGTCGATTCACGGAACCATGAAGTCGTCGCCGGGAACTTGGGATCGAGCGACTGGCCGCCTATTGTCTCGCCTTACTTGGATTGCGGACGCCGCTTCATGCACAACGTTTAAGGTGCGCGGCGGCCTGTGGTTGTCACTCTGATCGAGGAAAGGATGACTCATGCTGCGCGTGCTGTGCCTCTTGTTCGCGGCGTTGCCCGGAATCGTCTTGGCTGCCGAAGCCGATCGGCGTTTTGAGGAGCTGACGACCGAGTACCTCAAAGGTCATTTTGCGTTTCGTCCCAGTGCTGCCGTGAAGCTGGGCATGCACGAGTACGACGGGTTGATGCCGGTTTATGGCCAAGCGTCGCTCGATGCCGAGTATGCGCGGCTGCAAGCCTTCGACAAACAACTGGCTGTGCTGCCCATGGCAGAACTCAGCGAGAGTGCGCGTATCGACTATCAGGTGCTCCGCGCGGCGATCAAAGAAGAACTGTTTTGGTTCGATGGCAGCGAAGCCTTCGTCCGCAACCCGATGACGTACCCTCGAGCCTTTAAGCCGAGCATGTATCTGACGCGGTCATGGGCACCGTTCGAGGACCGCTTGAAGCTCATCATCAAGATGGAGCGGCGCACTCCCGAGTTGTTCGCGAACGCTCGCGCCAATTTGAAGAAGCCTCTGGCGCGAGCCTTCGTCGAGACCGCGATCAAAGTCACTGACGGAGCCGCCAGCTTCCTCGAAAAGGACGTCAAGCTCGCCATCAAGGATGTCACGGACCAGAAGCTGCTCGCCGAATTCGACGTCGCGAATCAGATCGCCATCAAGGAACTGCGCGGTTACTCGCAGTAGCTGAAGACCGAGCAACTGCCGCATGCTCAAGAGCGGTTTGCGCTCGGTCGCGAGAAGTATCACCGCATGGTTCGCGAGCAGGAGTTGGTCGAAGCCACTCCCGAAGAAATCTTGAAGATCGGCATGCGTGAATTGCGGCGCGAGCAAGAAGTCTTTCGCGCGGCAGGTCGTGTCATCGACCCCAACAAGCCGCCGCTCGAAGTCTTCGCGACGATTCAAAACGATCATCCCACCGCCGCGAACTTGATCCCGGACATCGCCAAGAACTGCGAATCGATTCGCCAATTCATCCTCGACCGAAAGATCTGCTCGATCCCGTCCGAAGTGCGTGCCGTCGTGACAGAGACTCCGGCTTACAACCGCGCGACGAGCTTCGCGTCGATGGACTCGCCGGGCCCGTTCGAAAAGAAGGGACTCGAAGCCTTCTACTATGTGACGCCGGTCGACTCGCTTTGGACGGCGGTGCAACAGAAAGAATGGCTGACCGCGTTTAATTACTACACCAGTGACGTGCTCTCGATTCACGAAGCCTATCCCGGCCACTACGTCCAACATCTGCATGTGAATGCGTCGTCCGCCAGTCGTCTGCGGAAGATCTTTTCGAGCTATGCCTTCGTCGAAGGTTGGGCTCACTACACCGAGCAAATGGTGCTCGACGAGGGCTTCGCAGCCGCCGACAAGATTCAAGCGGCGAAGTACCGCATGGCGCAGGCAGATGAGTCGCTCTTGCGTTACTGCCGCTTGTGCTGCGCGATCCAAATGCACTGCGGCGACATGACCGTCGATGAAGCCACAAAGTTCTTTCAAGACAACTGCTACTACGCCGAACAACCCGCGCGGCAAGAAGCGGTGCGCGGCAGCTTCGATCCGGGCTATCTCAACTACTCACTCGGCAAACTGATGATCTTCAAGCTGCGCGAGGACTGGCGCAAACAAGAGGGCGACAAGTTCTCGATGCAGCGCTTTCACGACACCTTCTTGGGGCAAGGCATGCCGCAGATTCCGCTGCTCCGACAGATGATGCTCACGGACAAATCCCAGTGGGCGGCCGCTCTGGATTAACGCCTTGCCGACAGCAACCAGCATTCACCTTTTGAGTCGCAACGGCTCTGCATGGAGAATTTCAACATGCTCTTCGGCTCCTCCGATCCCAAGTACCAATCCGGCGAACCACCTCTTCCGAGGGGACTTTCTCCGGAGACCATTATCAGCAGCGACACATTCCGCGAGGACCGTATCCCGCCCGGACAAACGCGGACTCGTAAGTGGCCGGTGTTGCATGCGTCGACGGTGCCTCGCATCTCCATGAACCATTGGACGCTTGAGATTCGAGGTCTTGTGCGTAAGCCCTTCAAGGTCACTTGGGCGGAGTATCAACAGCTTCCTCGAGTCAAAGTCTTTGCCGACTTTCATTGCGTGACGACATGGTCACGGCTGGGCAATGTGTGGGAAGGTGTCTCGATCCACGAACTGTTGCGGCGGGCCGAAGTCTTGCCTGAGGCAAAGTATGTTGTGGCTCATGGTTACGATTTTGGTTGGACCACGAACCTGCCGCTCGCAGACCTCTTGCAACCGGATGTGTTGGTCGCGGACACGCACGATGGCGAGCCGATTGACGCCGATCACGGCGGACCCGCGCGATTGATGGTTCCGTTGCTCTACGCCTGGAAGAGCGCGAAATGGCTGAAGGCGATTGAACTCACCGCGAACGATCAGCCCGGCTACTGGGAACGTGGCGGTTATCACAATCACGGCGATCCCTGGACCGAAGAACGCTATGGCTGAGAAGTGGCTGGCTGGTCGTTGTTCTTACCATAGCCGCTTGAGTGTCTCTCCCACAGCAACGCGAACTTCCCGCATGAGTTACACGATGTCGACGAAGACCAATGCCATTCGCCTGCTGGAACAAGCCGACATTCATTTCGAGCTTCGCGAGTACGAAGTCGACGAGAACGATCTCTCGGCCGAAAGCGTGGCGGCCAAAGTTGGTCTGCCCGAGGAGCAAGTCTTCAAGACATTGGTGGCAAAAGGCGATCGCCATGGCTGCTGCTTTGCGGTCATTCCAGCGAACTGCAAGCTTGACTTAAAAGCGTTGGCCAAGCTGAGCGGTGACCGCAAGGTTGACACCGTACCACTCAAAGAAGTGCAACCACTAACCGGTTACATCCGCGGCGGCGTGACGGTCTTCGGAGCCAAGAAGGCGTTTCCTGTCTTTGCCGATGAAACGATCGAACTGTGCGACGTCATCTCGGTCTCGGCGGGGCAACGCGGGCTGCAAGTGCTGCTCGCTCCTGCAGACTATGTAATCGCCGCGAAAGCCACGCTCGGTCCGATCGGAGCTTACGAGACATAGTTCTCGCGGCGAGCGATCACTCGGCTGCAGCCAGACGTGCCACGGCGAACGCGCAGGCCGCCTCAGCAACCTCCGGCGAAAACATGCTCGACAGTCGCAGTCGTTCGGCGGTCTTCAAGTGCGGGTGCTGATTCACAATGCGCTCGGCCAAGAAACTGCCCGAGCCAGAAATCACGATGCAGTCGCATCTCGATGATTGCCGCTGAAGCACTGCGTCGATTGCTTCCGTGATGCGTTGCTGTTGTAACTCGGCGAATTGCTGCGCGAGGTGCGTCGCTTCGTCGAGTGACACTTCATTTCGGTCGCAACACAACATCCGCACGATGCGGTCATACGCCGCCGCACGAGTCGCCGGTCTTCCGTTGGCAGTGTCGGTGCAACTCGGTTCTTCGGGGAGATCGCCGAGTAACAGATAAACGTCGCGCGTCGTCGCGAACAGTTCAGCAGCGACACGACTACGGCCTCCTCGCCAGGAAACTTCCGCAGCCAGCGCACACAACGGAGTGCGCTGCACTCCGCAGTAAACCAATTCGCCCGAAGCTAACCGCTCGCCGTCATTAAGTCCTGCGGAGATTGGTAGTCCGTGCTCGAATGGGATGATGTCCGTCGTTGTCGAGCCAATATCGAGCAACAACCCAGGGCCATTGGGCACCGCTCGCGCCACGAACGATGTCAGCGCGTGCCAGTTCGCCGCCGCCGTCAGTTGCCAAAACTCACGAGCAACGTCAGTCGGTACGAACTCTCCGGCCGTCTGCCAAACGACCGCGCCGCAAAGTCCCGCGACTTCTTCGACCGCATCGAGGATGCGAGCGACGCCTTCTTCTTTGGTCGTGAAGCAGTCCGCCAACTCGCCCGTCATCGTCACCGCGAGTGCTCGACACGGCAGCCAACCGTCGATGATTTCACGAATCTCGTCCGCCAATTTCTCCGGCTGCCTCCACATCGGAAACGCGCGACTGCGACAAGCCCCATCACTATGAGCCGCCTTCAAATTCGCGCCACCAATGTCGAGTCCAATGACATGATTCATTCCGCGTTTATCCTGAGGTGAGTCACTTCTTCTGCCGCGACTCTAGCCACTTCGCGTACTCTATATGCGCGTAGAAGATCACGTTGGTGCCGAGTTGATAGCAGGCTTCCCACACTTCGCGCGGCACACCGGCATGATCGTCGGACCAAGCATCGCCGATGTCGCCGGGGTGATAGTACGCGACGAGCCGCCCATCGACGCGCCAGCCATACGCTTCTTTGCCTCCGTGCGGAGCGACATAGGGCAAGAACGGAATCTGATACGGTGTGCGATGGATGACATCGTCGAGCGGGATCTGCACCGGCTGCACGTTCGGCAGGATCTGCTTCATCATGGCAAAGAATTGGTTGTGCCAATGAGCGCTCCCCCCGTTGTCCGCGAAGATCATCCCATGCTTGTCGAGCATGTACTCCTTCAAGATCTTCAGCTCAGACGATGACATCTGAATGTTCTTCTGCCCAGTCATGTAGACGAACGGCGGAGATTTTTCGGCTGGGAAGTTTTTCAACTGCGCGACTGGGCGAGACTCGACGGTCTCGTTGATCTTCTGCTTCGTCCGCAAGCCGTACTCGAGCAGCATCAAGTAATCGCAACCGGCGTTCGTGCTGAATTCTTGGTCCCAGTCGCCGCCTTGATATTCGAGCCGAATGAAGCGCACCTTGCCGGCCTTCGTCCCGCCCGCAAAGCCTGCTCCCGCACCGGCTCCGTAACCGACCGCGTATTGATGAGCGGTCGCCTCTTGCAGTTGCAGCTTGATCTCGTCAATCGGCGGCACCTTGAAACTGATCGCGCTGAAAGGATTCACGACGAACTTCTTCTTGATGACCTTCTCAACCTTCACCGTCTGAGGCACCGCCATCTGAGCTTGCCCGCCGCCCGCCGGCATCTCGTAGATCTCTTCGCAGCCGCCCAACTGAGTGGCCAGCATGAACAACGCCAAGAACAGCATCGAATAAGTCGTGAACGCCGTCAGCGACTGATTCAGCTTGTTGGCCCGCTTGCCGTAGAACCACGCATCGGGATCAAGCGGATTGCTGGTCGAACGCCGCTTCACTTGAGCAGCCTCGCCTGTCGCCATCATGTGAATGAGTTGCTCCGCAGTGACCGGACCCAACTCTTCGCGCCGCTTGCGTTCAATCTGCTGAGCCGCCTGATCGAGCCCCCAAACGACCCAACCGAGCCCAATCGCATACAGCGCGAACGTGCCCCACCAAGCGAGTTCCACGCGCAGCCCATCAAGGTTCATCACATCGCAGAGCAACAAGACCGCATGCCAAACCGGCGCATAAGCCGCACTCGCCACCGCCGCGATGCGCACGATGTCCTTGCGATCGCGTCGATAAACCGCAACGGCCCATGTCGCCGAAACTACCGCCGCCGGGATCGCCGTCAACAGCGCGAGCCGCCCGGTCTCAAGCCCTGAAAATCTATCGAGCTTCTGCGACCACATCCAATCGGCCAAAGCCACAAGCCACACCGCGAGCACGATCACCGTCGCGATGAGTGGTTTACGTTGTTGTGAACTCGAAGCGGTCATAGTGCGGGCAATTCAACGAACAGTGGAGCGGCTTACTTCAGGTCATCCAAGAGGTTGTCGAGGTCCTTCTCGCGCGGGTTCTTCTTGGCGTCAGCGGGCTTCACGTCGTCGAGGCCCATTGCTTTGGCGGCCTTCTGCACATTGTCGGCAGATGGCTCGTCCGCGTTCGAAGTCGCGGCTGTAGTTTTTGTGTCAGGCTTCTCAGCCTTGTCCGGCGCGGCTTTTTCTTCGTTCTTCTTCGCGGCGGCAGCAGTGGCTTTGGACTCGGCCTTCGCGTCCTTTCGCATCATGTAGGGACCGACGGTGAAGATCCCGAGCACGACCACCGTCCAAGCAGTCGCTTGAATTGTGGCTTTCACGAGGCTGCTTTGAGCGATTGCTCCCAGCATCTCTTGAGGACTCTTGCCGCGTAGTCCGTTGATGAATTGACGGATCTCGGTCGCTGACGCAGCCGCCTCGCGACGCACGCGCGGAGCGTCGCCAATAGGCTTTGCGAGGTAATCGTTCTGATGAGGATCGGACATGAATTCGTTCTCCGTATTCGGCTACTTCTCTTCTTCGAGGATATGCACCAAATCGCCGCCTGCTTGACTGATCGCTTCAATCACGGGCTCGAACCGCTGAGCAGCGATGTCTTGATGGACTTTCAAAATCACCGTGCGTTGGCCCGCCGGTAGTTTTCCTAACTGTGATTCAACGGCCTGCGCGAGCTGCCCGACGGGCGTCTCTTGGCCGTTGAGGAACAGTTTGTTTTCTTTGTCGATGACGATGCTGATCTTCGAATTCCCCGCGCTCTCGATGTTCTTGGCTTTGGCCGGCGTCCATTGCAGATGCCCATCATCCTGAGCCCGCGCGAGGATCACGAAGAACACCAGCAGGTTAAACGCGATGTCCCCCATCGCCATGCTGGGCACTTCGACCTTCAGACGTTTGCGTTTCACTTTCATGAGTGCTGGGTAACTCCGATTACTTGTCTGCTTTGAAAACTCACTGACGACTTGCACTCACTCGACCGTCACCGTCTTCTCCTCTTCGAGTTGCAGCGTGACGATGCCTCCGGCTTCTTCGATCCTTGTCGTCACCGAGATCCAATGGTGATACGGAGTGTCCGGCTTGCTCTTCACGACGACGATTTTGTCTTCGGGACGAGTCTTGCCTTGCAGCTTCGTCTTCATCCGTTTGATGAAGTCCTTCATCAAAGTCGGCTCGCCGTTGATGAGCACGTTTTGCCGAGTTAGCTCGACCTGCACGTTCTCTTGCTTCTGTTCTTGCTGCTGCGACTGATCGCTCTTTGGTAACTGCTGCTTGCGACCGCTGTCCGGCTGAGTCGACGCGCAGACCAAGAAGAACACGATCAAGTTGAAGGCGATGTCGCCCGTCGCTGCTGAAGGCGGCTCGACCAGCAAGCCGCTGTTGCGTCGTATCGCCATGAGTTAGCTCCCTGCTGCCTCGCGACTTTCAAGAGCCATCTGCAACGTCACGGTCTCGATCAGTTCCGTCGAAGTCTCTTCAACGTCGAGCACGAACTCGTTGATGACGCTCGTGAAATAGTTGTAGGCACTAAAGGCCGGGATACCGACAACGAGCCCCAGCAGCGTCGTCAGCAACGCCTCACCGATACCGCCAGCAGCCGCTTCGACGATGTTGACTTCACCGAGCTTCAACACGATGTCGTCGAACGACGTGATCATTCCCGACACCGTGCCGAGGAACCCCAGCATCGGCGCGACGCTCGATATCGTCGCCAAGATTGGCAAGTGCTTTTCAAGAGCCGCGACGATGTGAACTCCGTAGTCCTCCATCGCCTTCACGACTTGATCCTCGATCTTGCCGGCGTCGTAGTTGAGACGCCTCAAAACGAGAAACTTTCGCAGCCCTGCTCCGAGGATCGCGGGAACCGGCCCAGTCTCACGATCGCAGAGCTGTAACGCTTCTTCCACTCGATCTTCATTGAGCAATTGCCGCACTTGATTGCGCAGCGTCGGAGCATCCGTCGTCAGCAGTTTGAGACTTCGCAGTCGCTCGATGATCACGCCCGCCGCGACAACGCCGCAGAGCAGAATCGGCCACATGAAGATGCCGCCGCGAATCATCCAACCGAGCGCACCGGTCTTGCAGAGATCCTCAAAGACCTCCGACATCGTCTTACCCGTCGCAACCGGTTCAGCGTCTTCAGGCTTCTCTGACGACTCTTCAGACGGCTTCGCTTCGGCGGGCTTCTCACCCTCTTGGCCGTCAGCCTTCATGTCGGCGGGCTTAGCCAGCGCCGGCTTCGCATCTGCCGGAGCAACCGCTGCCGGAACATCAGGCTTCTCACCGGGAAGTGGTGCTTGCTGAGGAAACAACATCGCGAGGTAAAGCAGGAAGGACATCAGTCAATTCACTCTCAAGGTGGGTAAGTCAATTGGTGGGATATGTCGCGGACACTCGCGTCTCACTCGTTCCCAAGCTCCACTTGGGAACGAGTGCGCCATCGCTCGATTACCTCGAATGAGGCTAGTTGTTGTTCTCAACCGCGTTGGCTTCGGCTTCGAACTGTTGCAGCATTTCGGGTAGGGCGAGACGGCCTCGGGCGTACTTTGCAGACTCGCTCGCCGGGTAGTCCCAGCGGCAGCGGTTGTAGCGCCGGAAGGCTTCGTTGTTGTCCTTGCCCTGACGGAAGCTTTCGCCCGCCCAGAACAACGAGTCCGAAGCGAGGCCGTCATCCGGGAACTTCTTCACGAAGTTGTCGAACGACAGACCGGCTCTGTTGTACTCCTTCGCTTTGAAGTAGCACTGGCCGATGCGGAAGGCCATCTTCGGTGCGTGCTGATGGCCGTCGAACTTCTCGACGAACTTCTTGCCGACCTCAGCCGCAACGATGAAGTCCTCTTGCTTATAGAAGTGGTCGCTGATGCGGATCATCACGCTCGCGATCAACGGGCTCTTCGGGTACGTCGCGGCCAATGTCACATAGGCTTCGAGTGCTTGATCGAAGTCGCCGGCCATCTCATACGCTTGAGCCAACTTGTATTGAGCGTCCGCAGCCAGCGGGTGCTCGGGGTATTGGCGGACGATCGTTTCATAGGACTCGACCGCTTCTTGAGTCTCGCCTAACTCCTGCGAGAACTGCCCCAACAAGTAGAGGATGCGCGGCTGATACTTCGGATCCGGGTAATCCTCCATCACTTCGCGCAGCAAGCGTCGACCGGCCGCGAGATCTTCTTTCTCTTCAGCCGTTCGTCCGAGCGACTTATGGCTCTTGAAGAGTTCGAAGTAGCTCTCGGCAATATGGAACTTCGTTTCGACAGCGAGATTCTCGTCGTTGAACGTCTTGCTGAAAGCCTGCACGAGCCCGTCTGTACCAATTACTACAGGCAACTGACGCGTCAGTTCGAGCTTGCCGCTTTCGGTGCTCGCTGCCGGATCAACGTAAGTGATCGTGATGTTGTCGCCGAAGAACGTCTCGATGACCGGATCTTGCGGGTCGATGTTGCCGGGCTTCGGCTTCTCGGCGGACTTCAAGGCGACCGATCCCGTAAAGACGCCGCTATGCGCGAGCGTTTCAACGAGCGGCACCTTTTCGTCTTCGCCGAGTTCACTGCGAACCGAAACGGTAATCGTGTCACGTTCGTCCGACGCGTCTTGATCCGGGTCGTTGACGATGAGGAACAACTTCTCGCCGACATGCAGTCGTTCGATCGGCTTCTCGTAGTCGCGATCGGTCGACGCGAGTGTGCCGTTCGAAATGAGTCGCGCCTTCGCACCGATGAGCGTTGCTTTGCTCTTCGGACGCAGCTTGTCTTCATAGCCCGCAACGAGCCGATCCTTACCGGTCAAGTTGAGGACGCGAGCAACGAGCCCTTGATCGCCGCCTTCCTTTTGATCGTCCGGCAGCTTGCCGCCGCCGATTAAGTTGCGCGGCATCTCAGCGGTCACAGGAACGACACTCGCACTCGCCTTGCTACCGAGTTGCATCACGATCTGACCGACAAAGCGGCCTTCTTCGAGTGCCCACTCTTCAGCGTCTTGCTGAGGCACCGCCGTAAACGCTGCCGACACAACGCAACGCACTTCTGCGGTCGCACCGTCGGTCGTCTTGAGCAGCACCGTCACTTCGCTTCTTGAATCCTTCGCGGCATCGGGGTCGATGACTTCGATCGCGAGCGGTGCTTCGAACGCGATGTTCGTCATCTCGGCATCAGCCGGAGCGTTTTGATAAGAGACCGTCGACTTCTGATTCGAGTTCTTCGGCGGCGGAGTCACGCGCGATTCGAGAATGCGAATCTTCGCCTCTGTAGGTTTATTGACATAGACGATGGATTCGCGCGGCACCGAGTGGCCGGGGAAAGTGTTCTGCTCGTCGAGATACCGCAGGAAGATGCGATCGCCCGACTTCACAACGAGCTTGTCGCCATCCGCAGCGGCCGCCGTATCCACTTCCTTCGTGAAGATGCCCGAGTTCTCTTGAGTCTCGGTCGCGGTCAGTTTGACGGGCTTGCCGTCGTTGATGCTGACTTCGAATTCGAGCGTATCGGGATTGAGCGTCGTATCGCGGTCGTAGTCAGAGATCTCGACAACGATGCGATCGCCGGGCTCAATGCGTTTCTGTCGCTTGCGGACGTTCGCGACTTGCCCGTTCTGATAGCGGACGAAGTCATAAGAGATCGGGCCGACGCTGCCGTTGAAGTACGTCGCCGACAGATTGCCCGTCAGCAAGCGACTGCCGCCGGCATTCACCTGAGTGGTGTCGTCGGTGTAGCTCGCCTTCACTTGATCGCCGCCCGCGATTTCGAGCTTCGTATTCTGAGACAGCGCGAGCACGTCGGCTTCGGTCGGGATGTACGGCTTCGAAAGATCGTCGCCGGTGATCTCGACATGATTGATCGCGACCGCTTCGCCCTTGAACTCTTGAATGACGAACTTCGCATAGCGGACATCGACCGCCGGGAAGCGGAACTCCCATGCTTTGTCCGAGATGACCGTTCGCGAGCCGTTTGCCGGAACGAGCGAGATCCCGCGCAGGTCCATCAAGCCGCCGCCATTGATCTCGGTCGGCTTAATGCTGAGCGTTGCCTTACCGGCTTTCTCAACAACAACCGATCCGACCAATTGAGTGCGAAACGTCGTCCATGCACCCGTATTCGGAGACGTGCCGTCGATCGTCTGATCGCCGACTTGCAGCTTGTACTTTGAATTACCGCCGCCGCCATGCGCGACTTCGAGCACAACGTCATAGAGACCCGGCTGAGCATCGAACTCCCAACTGGCGTTGTCTTCGAGGTTCTGCCAGAAGCCGATCGTCGGCGGGATATTCGCTTCGGTTCGCAGGCCGAATTGCTCGGTCTTCTTGCCGAACTTCGCGCCGCTCGGAGCGAGTGCAATCGAAGTTCCAGTAGCGGGCTTCGCGGCCTCATTGAGTTCCGCTGCGTTCGTGAGATCAAAGTCAGAAGTGAGGTACGACGACATCGTCACATTCTGACGATTGAGGTCCGCTCGAGCGCGCGTCGCGGTCACTTCCTTCGTTGCCGTGACGCCGCTTGCATAGACGGTCAGATCGTGCGTGCCTTTTTCGAGCCATACGTCGCAAGTGCGATTCGCCGGACCGAAGTCCAATTGCAGAGCACCATCAACCGCGATCGCGCTGCGATGCCCATTCGCACCGAAGCGAACCGCACCCGCGCGAGTCTGCACGAACTTGCCGAACCAAACGACGCCGAAGTTCTTCGGGAACGATTCTTCGCTATCGGCTGTCGGACGTTGCACGCTGAGCACGCCGTTTTCGACGTCGCTCTTATTCATCGCCGTCGTGCCTTTGATGACCGCCGCGACTTGAGCCCATGTTGTGTATTCATGAGCGTTCGTGACGACGCGATATTGCATCGCTCCGTACTCGACGGGACTCGTCGCTTCAGGCAGCGCCGGATGTCCCGCCGCGCGGAACCAAAACTCGCCGTCGTAGCTCGCTCGCAGTTCGCCGCGTACCGGCACCTTGCCCGCGAGTTCACCCGTAAAGAACTTCGCTCTGCTGATGCGGAAGAGGTCCTTCATATCGACGGTCAAGAACTTCGGAGCCGCACCGTCCGGCTCACTGAGCCAGTACGACTTCGGATCCTTATCAATGGCCATCAGCGGGTTGTGATCAATCGACGTATCGCTCGCGAGCGCGCCTGCCGGGAGTTCTCCCGTCTCTGCCGAACCCTCGAAGACGCCGGTATGCGGTCCCGTTTCTTTGAGCGGCACTTGCACTTGATCGCCGCTATCAGCGACGAGCTTTGCCAGCACCGTATCGGGCTCGTCAGTGAGGTCGCGGTCGGCGTCCTTCACGCGCATGTAGATTGGATTACCGGGCTTGATTTGATTCTTCGGACGCAAGAGCGAGCGTTGCGAATCGCGTTGTTGATCGCGCTCGCGGTTCTCGCGTTCGAGCCGCTGACTGAAGGTCTCCTCTTCTTCATCAACGACCTTGCTGCTCGCGACTTCGAACATCGCATCCGCCGCAATGCGGATCTCGACGTCAGAGAGAGGCACGCTCTTGAACTCTTTCTTGAAGCTCTCGGGATAGTCCGACTTGATGACGTCTTTGCCGGTGAGTTGCAGGACGCGATCGCCCTTCTTCGCGGGGCCGAGCGTCGTATCGAGATCCACTCGGAACAAACCTTTGCCCGCACCGCCGCTCGTCAGATAGACGAGTTCTTCGTCTCCCCCCGGCTCCGTCTTCACGATGACCGGGATCTTCGTATTACCGCGACTGATGCCGAGATCGCTGTCTTGCACAACGATCGACAGCGGCGTGCCGGGAGCATGAAACCGCTTGCTGGTGCGACCGAGCCGACCGACCGTCATCAGCAACGAGAGCTGATCCATATACCGCTCTTCGGCGCCATAAACTTCGGCGAGATTGAAGAGCGCTTGATTGGCAAGCTCGATGTTCGGCACGCGATCAAGCACGTTCTTGAAGATCGCGCGGGCCTCATCGTTATCGCCGCGCCGGTGAGCGAGCACACCGCGCAGGAACTCGGCCCGCACGATGACTTCTGTCTCGCGGCTATTCGCGAGCTTCTCGAAGACTTGCTCGGCTTGATCGTAGACCTTCTGTGCCATGAAGGTTTCGCCGATGCCGAATTCAGCTTCGACGGCGAACGGCGTTTCCTTGTAGCGATTGATGACGGTCGTGAATTCGGACCGAGCAACATCGAAGCGTTGCGCCGCAAAGAAGTTCTTCGCGAGCAGATATTGCACGCGAGCCTTCGTCGTCTCGTCGAACTGCTTTGCTTCGGAGTACTTCAAGAGCCATCCGCGCAACATCTCTTCGACGCGGTCGTAATTATCGTTACCGCCCGCCGCGATGGTGTTCTCAGCAACGAACAGCAAGAGGTCGACCGGCACTTCAGTCCGGTTCTCATCAAACAACTTCTTGTTCGCGAGATACGACTCAAGCGCCAGTCGCTCATCGCCCAACTTGAGATAGAGAGCCGCCTGCAACAGCGGCGCCATCGGGCTCTTCTCGTCATAGGTCAGCCCGACCGTTCCGAGTCGCGAATAGCACTGACCGATCATGCTGCGAGCGGTCTGCTTCCGAGCGGGATCAACGCCGGGGATATAGCCCAGCAAGCCGGTAATTAAAGTTGCCGCCGCGTTGTAGTCCTCGCGAGCGACCATGGCTTGAGCGAGCGGCATCAACTGGTCCCAGCGATGCGCATCGGGCCACAACTTGCGCGTCACACGCTGATAAGCGAGCAACCGGTCGATCGGCTTCCGAGCATTCGGAGCCTCTGCATCGAGCGCGACAACTTCCGCTTGTCCCGCGACCCAGTCCGCCGGCAAGTCCTTCAGGACCGTCGTCACCTTCAGCTTATTCTCGGGAGTGTTCTTCTCGTTCGCGCGGTACGCGTTCCAAAGTCCTTGCAGTTGATTGGGGTCGTACCCATACGGCGCCCATGGACGCAAAGAACGACGTTGATTCGACGCCTTTAAGATCTGCTCGAACCGCGCGACGTCACCGAGCTTCAGAACTTCATCCGCCATCCATAACGCATAGATCGGTTGAAAATCGGTATTCGGAGTCGCGCGTTGCTCGGCGAACTGAATGCGTTGCTGAGGATCGGTCAGCTTCGAAAACAACCGCCAGTTCGACTGATACGAGTCATGATGATTGATGCCCGGAGCCGAATGCTCGGTCCAATACTGCAGGGCTTCAGCATCCATCTTGAGCGTCGTGAGCGCGTCACCGATTTGATACGAGTAACCGTGCTCGACGCCGTGCTTCGCTTGCGACGCGCGGATGTAGACGAGAGCCCGTCGCGCGAGATCTTGATCGTTATTCCGCACCGCTGCCGTCAGCAGTCGGCCCCATGCATCGGGATAATTCTGCGGCGGCTCAAGACCGAGGAAATGATTCGCCGCCGCCTTCATGACATCGGGTTGCCCGTAGTCCGTCGCAGTCTGCAGCCAGAGGTAACGATAATTCCAGTCTTTAGGGAACCGTTGCGAGAGCCGTCCATAAACCGTCGCTGCTTCCGATCGTTCCGCTCCCGGCGAGTAATGTTGGTTGTAGTAGCCCAGTGTGTAGAGCACCTCTTTCGCGAGGTTGTCATTGAGCTTCGGGTAGTTCGCCGGATCGATCAGCTTGCGACGAATCTGCGCGTCCTTGCGATCATGAATCCCGACATCAATGCCGAGAAACGCGGCGACGATCGGGTCTTCATTCGCCTTCTTGAGTTCCTCGATCGCAATGGCCGCGCGATCCTTCAAGTCTTTGTTCGTACGAGCGGACTTGATCCACTCACCGACATAAACGCGGTAGTTCGTCCAATGAATGTACTCGCGACGTGACGCAAGGATCGCCGCGAGATCCGCGCGGAACTCGCCGTCATTCGCTGCCGTCGACAGCAACGTATTGATGACGTTCTGAGCGTGACCGTCGTTGCTCGGCGACTTCTGAATGAACTCGCGCAGCACGGCCTTCATCTCGGGCTCGCTCTTCTTGCGATCGCGATAGACATCGAACGCGAGCGAGTAACGAACGTGCCAATCTTGCTCCGGCTTCTTACCGAGCACCGACTTCAGCAGCGCTTCAGACTGCTGCCACTGAGCGGGTTCGACTCCATTGTTCTGCACAAAGTTGGAAGCCGCGCCATGCGTTGCCGGCGAGTTCTCAACAACTTGCCGGAACATCCCGAGAGCGCGGGCCTTATCGCCATCTCGATTGAACGAGTGCGCGAGATACATGAAGCGGTCCCAGCGATCGTCGCGCGTCGGGTACTTCGCCATGTAATCATTCACAACCGGCTCAAGCTCAACGGCCTTTGTGCTCGCGTTATAGAGCCGCTCGATTTGGTAGTAATGCACGCTCGCGTCTTCGCGAATCGCGCGGGCCTTCTTGAGACTCTCGGCAGCGTTTGCGTACTGACCGATGTTCCCAAAATTCTCACCCATCAAGCGATGCAGTTCGCGCAACTCTTCGGGCACCGGAAACGCGATGCCCGAAGCGACGATCTTGCCGCCGGTCTGATTGGCCTTCGCCCATTGGCTAATGCGTCGCCATTCATAGAAGCCGCGCATGCCGACATAGCGCGCGTAGTCATCCTTCGGCAGCTTCTCGAACATCTCTTCGCACAGCGTCGCTCCGTCAGCGATCGACTGATTGTTGACTTCCGAAAAGAGCTGCACCGCGCGTTCGCCGTACTGTCGACCATTCGCATTTGGCTGCCGCTTCCAGCAATCGCGAAACGCCTCTGCCGCGCGTTGCTTCTCGCCGAGCTTGTCGAGCTGCTGAGCCAATCGAACTTCAACATCCGCCGCCTGAGCCGCCTGCGGATAGCGCGTCAAAAACTGCCGCGCGACAACGGTGAAATCTTTCGGTCGCGTCAGAGCTTCAAGACCATCGAGCAGCTTGAGCATGACATCCGCATGTCGCGGGTCACTGGCCTGCGCCGAGACAAACCGCTGCCCCGCTCGCACGAGCCCGAAGAGTTGCCCATTCGCGTGATAGAGATTGGTCAGTTTGACAAGAGCCTCAGCCGCTTCCGGCGAAGAGTCCTTGTACTTGCCCACTTCGGCTTCAAGGCTCGCCGCCTCTTTAGCAACGGCCTCATCTTGAGGACTACGAGTCGCCGCCTTCGGAGCCGGCTGAGCCTCTTGCCCCAACGCACTCGCCCCGAGTGCCAACGTCAGTAACGCAACGCCTGAGAGTAGTTTCATACGGTTGCCTCTTAAGTAGCATGGACTTCCAGTCCGTGCGTTTTGATCGATTCGACCGACTTCGTTTGGTCTCTTGGAATATGCACGGGCTAGAAGCCCATGCTACGTCTTCATGTGATCGGGGTCGGGTCTACGAAATTTCGAAATTGGCGGGCAAAAGACTCTGCCTGCAATCGCCGCCTTCTCCCCGCCAATTTCGAAATTTCGTAGACCCGACCCCTCGCTGCTAATCCTCTGCGCGATGACTGGGACTTATGGGACGCATGCGACGAATGTGTTTTCATCTCAATCCCATCAATCCCATTTTCATTCGTCCCATCGGTCCCCGACGTCCCCTCGCCATCAACCAATGACCAATGACTAAGGACCAATGCCCCCTCACATCCCCGACTTCGCGAGCGCTTCCGAGATCTTCTTCGCATCCGTCGCGAGCGGGCTCTCCGGGTAATCGGAGATCAACTGATCGAACCGTTGCCGAGCTTCCGGGCGGCGGTTCATGCGGTAGAGGCAGCGTCCGTAGTTGAAGAGGATCACATCCAAGAACTTCGCGTCCGGATGATTCGCGAGCACTGTTTCGAAGGTGTCGATCGCTCGCGAGTAGTCCTTCTGGCGGTAGTAATAATTCGCCATCCGAGCGACGGCTTCACCGACGCGACCGCTCTCGGGGAACTGGTCGAAGACCTTTTTGAATTCTTGGAACGAGCGGTCGTAAAGCTGATTCGCCGCCGCGTTGACCGCGTTCGGATTCTGAGCCGACGCCGCAGCAACTTGAGCATCGGCCATCAGTTCGTAGCACTCGGCGATACCGAACTGAGCTTCGCCGCGTAGCTGACTCGATTGGATGTTGACGAGCCGCGTATAGACACCGATCGCACGGGTCAGATTGCCTTGCTTACGAGCGACCTCAGCCAATCGCAGCAGCGCGTCGTCGACGAAGGCGCTGTTGGGGAATTCTCGTTGCAGGCGCTCGGCCATGGCGGCGGCGAGTTCGAGCTTATCCATCTCGAAGTAGATCGTGCCGAGTTGCACATAGGTCTCTTCGAGCAGCTTGCCGCCGAGCTTCTGCACTTCCTGCATGATCTCTTCGCAGAGCGTCAGAGCGGACGCGTACTTCGCATCGGCATTCTTCTTGAGCCCGAATTCTTTGTAGCGATTGGCAATGTTCGTCAGAGCCGCCGCCGTCTTGAGCTTCGTCTTCACGCGCAGTTCAGCATCCGAGATCTGCGTCCGAGTGACGCGCACGCCGCCGAGATTGCCTTCGATGACCTTCGCCTTCGAGACGACATCGCGGGGATCGTTCGTCGTATTGAGCGTGTCTTTGTAGATGATCTTCACAACGTCGCCGGGCAGCGCTTGCAGGATGTTGTCACCGACAACGACCTCTTCGCTCTTCACAACCGCAATCGTCGAGCGGAAGACGCCCGAGTGAACTCCGGCATCAACCGGTGCTGCGGGAGTTGTTGTTACAGCCGCCGGAGTCGCCGCTGCATCCGGCTTCGCATCGACCTTTGCCGTCGCCGCATTCACCGCCGCCTCAGCACCGGTCTTCGGAGCGTCTGCTTTCGGAGCATCAGTCTTCGCGGCTTCAGGCTTCGCGTCGGTCTTCGTCTCGGTCGACTTGCCTTCTTCCGCTAAGTCATTGAGCGCGCCTTTGAGTTCGATGACGGCTTCGGTCAGCTTGACCTCCACTTCGTCGATCTTCTTGAAGCGATCGATCTGAGCCTTCTCTTCGTCATCGACTTTCGGCTTCGCATTGGGATCGCCGCCTTGCAGCACCTTGATGGTCTCGGCTTCGATCTCGGCGTCCGACTTCTGACGGAGTAATTCAACCTTCACCGTGATCTCGTCGGCGGCGTCCGTCAGATCGCGATCGCCATCAATCGTCTGAATGTTGACCGACTTCCCGAGCACAACGCCTTGCAACGTCTCTGCGAAAGCACCGTCGGTCACACTGACGATGCCGTTACCGACAACCGCCACTTCGCGAAGCAGCTTGCGATCGAACTGTTTGTCAGCCGTTTGCGAGTCGATGTAGGTGATCGCGACTTTGTCATCGCCCTTGAGTTCGAGCGTCCCATTCCCCGACACCGGCTTCCCGAGTCGCGTCACAATGCTGCCGAGCACGATGCGAACATTGCGTCCGACGGGGTAGCACTTGAGGACCTCAACATCGCCGCTCGTTGCTTTGCACTCGATGTTGACGGCATCGCCCGCATTGAGCGCCGCGAGATCCGCATCCTCAATCTTCACAAACAGCCGCTTACCGGCTTCGACCTTTTCGATCTGCGAATCATTCTCACCGAGCGACGTGCCGACCTTTTCGAGAGCGTCGATGGCTCGCGAGTAGTGCCCCAACTGGAAGTGGCCGAGCCCAATATAATAGTAGGCTTGATTGACGTGCTTGCTGACGGGGAAGCGTTCGATGACATCGCGCATCACCTGAAAGCACTTGCCGAAGTTGCGAGCCTCGTAAAAGCAAACGCCCATCTTGAGCGTCGCTTCGGCGCGTTGATCCTCATCGCGATTGTCCTCATGCGCGACGGCCTCGAACTGCACACGAGCTTTGTCATAAGCCCGCTCGCGATCGAGGAAGTGATTCCCGAGTCGAATATGAGCTTCATACCGCACCTTGCTGCGCGGATATCGCTCGATAACCGACTGCCAAATCTCGACCGCCTTAGCCGTCTCATCCGCCGCCAGTCGCGAGTCCCCCGCTTCGAGCAACTTGCGAGCAGAGCGATCCTCAATGATCGACCCTTGAGAAGCCGCAGGCCCTTTGCCTTTGCCAGCATCGTCTTGAGACCGAACGGAACCTGTAGCGAGACATGCTGCGATCATGCAGCTCGCGAGAGCAATTCGTTTCATGGCAGGACTTGCTGAGGAAGGAAGGCGGGAAAGCAGCGAAGAATAAATCGCCACTTGCGCGAGGACGCTAAAAAGCCCACCAGCGCGAGTCAATCAGCCGGATGCAGTCTCTGCGAGGGATCACCGCCATTGTTTCGACCAAGTTGGCGCGACCTGACAAAGATGGCATCTCAAGTTCTTGCCATGCAGCATACGACTAAAAACGGGAGTCACTCGCTCTGCATGAACCACGGCATGAGTTCATGGCCTTTCTCGAAGCTCAATCTTGATGCGGCACCGGAGACTTCGTCATAGGTCATAGCGACATCGGCTCCGATGCCCGAACCACACGCCGCGACCGGCACGTAACCGTGACTGTGAGTCTTTGTTCGCAAGAACGTTGGATGATCAGGCGAAATGAGAATGCGGTACTCACCAGTCTCCTTGAGCGCGGCATGCAACGGGCCGACGATGTCTGCGTCGATGCGCTGCAAAGCCTCGACTTTTGCGGCGGCATTACCTTCATGCGAGGCTTCGTCAGTCGCCTCGACATGCACCACGACAAAATCGTGCGTCGCCAAAGTTTCAATCGCTGCTCGTCCCTTGGCTGCATAGTCCGTATCGAGATAACCCGTCGCTGTTGGCACGTTGATGACATCCCAGCCAAGCAATCGACCAATTCCGCGCAAGAGATCAACGGCCGTGATCACTGCGCTCTTCACACCGAATCGTTCGTGAAAGTTTTGAAAACTCGGCCTGCTGCCCATCCCCCATAACCAGGTTTGAGTCGCCGAGATGCCATGGGCTGCGATTCGTGCTTTGTTCTGCTCATCAGTGGCAAAGAGTGGCTTACTGCGCTCCATCATGTTGAGCAGCGCATCGGCTCCTGGCCCCGTCGGCAGATGCCCTGCAATCGGCTGATCAGTGATATCGTGAGGCGGAGTCGATTGCGTTGCCGTTGTGAAGGGAGCTGGAACCCCGCGCGATCGATAGATCAGCAAGTTGCGGTAGCTCACGCCGCTATAGAACTTCCAATGCTCGTCGCCGCAACGATCATGTTGCAGCAGTGCGACCAGATGCTTCGCGAGGTCATTGGGAATTTGCTCGGCCGTGAAGCTCTTCATGATCCCGTCCAGCACGGTGACGAGATTGCAACGCACGGCCCAGTCGCCATCACCGAGTTCAATACCTTGTGCAGCCGCTTCGAGCGGGGCGCGACCGGTATGATAGACCAGCGGATCATAGCCAAAGAGACTCATTGTCCCGACATCGCTGCCTGAGGGCATGGTGATCGGGACATGATTGGCTCGTCCCACAACGCCGGCCTGCGCGATGGCATCCATATGAGGAATCTGAGCGGCTTGCAGCGGCGTCTTCCCTCCGAGGCTCGGTTGCGGTTCGTCAGCGGTACCGTCAGGAATGACCAAAGCAAACTTCATCGTCGGAGCTTTCTGGGGGGCGACAATTGTCGCCACTACGGGAATTGAAGCCGTGTCGAGACCGAGCTATCTCAGCGACCAGCAGGATTATCCACGTCTAGTGGGGAAAGGCGGGAATATGTCCGACCACTCCCTGGGTGAGCAAGATCTCCGCCGCCGGCGGCCGGGGTGGATCTATTCAAATGAAGGAATGAGTGACTCGAAGGATGAATTGACATGAATGGGCCCCCCATTAAGATCTCACCCGACCGCTGAGTTGCGATGCCTCCCTGAATCAGTTGTTCGCACCGGAAATAGCTGAGTTCGGGAGATGAATTCCAACGGTTGGCCAGCCTCAAACACCACGTTTCTGCCAACCTCTTTTGTTTGCCGCACGACGTCGCGGACGCTTCTGGCAGACTTCTTCAGTGTGTTTGAGGTCGGTAGATCAGTGCTCGGTGAGTGCTGAGTGTTTCTTGCCGTGAACGCCGATCAGACAGGCGAGTCTTTTCCGCCGTCATTTCGGAGTGTGGTGAGAATGGTTCGTATGAGGCTCATGTTTTGAGCTCGGACTCTTACTTAAGGGCAGTTTCCTAGCTCATAGCAGCAGGAATGTGTGACGGTGTCCCGGTCTTGATCATGTCTTCGGGTCGGTGGTCAAAGCCTGAGATGCTCGTGAGTGCTAGTAGCGGTTCCCGGTAGCCGCCTCTTGTAGGAATGGAAGACCTCTTTGATGGCCATTGCTTTTGGCCATTTCCCGTCTCACAGCAAGGATCGTGTTTGTGAGCAGGATTGTAGCAGCTTGCAATTGTTGAGCTGTCAGCGTGCCGCTTGATGGCAAATGTCTTTCGTAGTTAACGCCACCTCAGCTTTGACCTTTGGTGAACGCCGTGTTGTGGCGAGATTGACTACGGGGGGTGCCTTTGCTGGCTCGGTACAACAGCCGCTGCGGCGGCTTCCCTGATTGCGGTGCGTCAACTCTGTTTTGCGTGACGCCCACTTATTTTCTTTGATTGTTTGGAACTACTTTATGGTCGCGCCTCGGTCTGAGTCTTCGACAAGAAGCAGCCGTACCCGCCGTCGTGTTCGTGCTGACGAATCCACGCCCCCTGAAACTGAAACTCCCGTCGTCGAGTCCACTCGCGATGATGCGTCAGACGTCATCTTTGATGAAGGTGATGATGCTAGCCCCGCAGAAAAGCCGGTTCGCGCTGTGCGTCGTCGGAAAGTGGCAACTCGTCGCCGACGTCCCGATGACGATGAAGGTGAGGCCGCTGTGGCGGAAGTCGTTCCGGCTGCTCCCGAGGAACCCGTTGAGCGGCGCCCGACTCGAGCTCGTGCGTCTCGTACTCGAGTGACTGAAGAGGTTCGTGAGCCGGAAGCGGAAGTTCCTCGTATCGAGCGTGCCGTTGAGGAACGTCGCCCGGAACGGGGTTTCGACAACCGCGACGAATCTCCAAATTTCGACGCCGAGCGTCGCAATGAGGAAAGCGGTTATGGCCGTGGTCGTGCCCGTGGCCGAGATTCTGAAGGGCGACGAGGTGATCGCGACTCCCAAGACGAACGCAGCAACGAACGAGATGTCGAGGCCCGCCGTCCTGAACGGACAGGCGATGATCGTCGTGGAGACGTCGAATACGACGATCGAAGGCCTGCTCGCGGTTATGACGACCGTCGAGTTGAGCGCAGCAACGATCGAAGTTTTGACGGGCGGCGTCCGCGCTACGGCAACCGGCGTGGTCGGTATGACGAACGTCCCCGAGAAGATCGACCGCGAGAGGATGGAAGATCATTTGCCGGCAATCGATCTTACGGCGAGGACCGTCCACGCGATTCCCGCGATGGCGATCGGCTCGAAGGTGAAGAACGTAGTTTCAATAATGAGCGAGGATTCGAAGGCGAGCGCGGTTTCGGTGATGACCGAGGACGCGATGAACGTCCTCGTGAAGAGCGTGCCGGGACCGAGGATCGTTCCGAGAATGATGCTCGTCCCTTTGATGCGGAACGCCAACGGGATGACGACAACGGCTACGGCCGTGGTCGGGGCCGTGGTCGTGGTCGTGGACGTCGTCCGCGTAATCCGCTTGAGGCACGGAATTATCGTCCTGACGAGCGTGAAGAACGCTTCGAACAGAATGACGTCCAATCCGACCGGTTTGATTCAGAGATCGAGGACGCACGCGACCTGCAACTCGGTGGCGATGGCGACTCGGATACGGACGGAGAGTTCTTCGATGACGATGGAGGAGATGGAGAGCCGAGGCGTCGTCGTCGCCGTCGTCGTCGTCGTCGTCGTGTTGGGGAGGGGGGACCAGGCGGCAATTATCCGCAACCTGATAATGGTTATCCCCGAGATAACGGTGGACCGCGCGGACAACGTAACACACGTGGCCCGCGTGGTGACTCTGGTCATAACGCTCCTGGACCGCGCCGAGGCCGAGGGGGACCACCTCGTGGTGGTCAGCAACGACACGACCGCGGCAGTGACTTTGATCGCAGTGGAGATTACGAGCGTGATCCGCGCGGCGCACGTCGTCGCGGGCGTGGCCCAGCGACTCCAGTTGAGGTCTTTGAAGGCATCATGGATGGCGTGCTGGAGATGCACCCCAAGGGCTACGGCTTCTTGCGTGATCCCAAAAAGAACTACCTGGCGCAGGACTCGGACCCCTTCGTTCCCAGTTCGTTCATCGAGAAGAATCAACTCCGAGAGGGGGTACTGCTGAGAGCGGAGATTGGTGCTGGTGTTCGTAATCAGGGACCGCGACTCAAAGAGATCATCCTTGTTGATGGTCGATCCGTTGAGGAATGGCAGAAGTTCAAGCCCTTCGATGAGCAAACTCCGGTTACTCCCTATCGGCAGATTCGGCTTGAACGCGGTACTAAGCCGATGACCATGCGTGTGATGGATCTCTTCACGCCGGTTGGAATGGGGCAACGCGCGTTGATCGTCGCGCCTCCAAGAACAGGCAAGACGATGCTGTTGCAGGATATTGCGGATTCGGTCAGTTCGAATCATCCAGACGTGCATTTGATGGTTTTGTTGATCGACGAACGTCCGGAAGAAGTGACCGAGATGCGCCGTCGCGTACAAGGAGAGGTCATCGCGTCGTCCATGGACCGCGAAGTCGAAAGCCATGTGCGCATCAGCCAACTCATCATCGAACGCGGCAAGCGGATGGCCGAGATGGGCAAGGACGTCTTCATCTTGATGGATTCGATTACGCGCATGGCCCGCGCTTTTAACAAGTGGACCGGCGGCGGATACGAGTCGCGAACAATGACCGGCGGCTTGAGCGTCAAGGCTCTTGATATTCCGAAGAAGTTGTTCGGCACTGCGCGGCAGTTTGATGATGGTGGCTCGTTGACAATTGTCGCGACCGCGCTGATCGATACTGGTAGCAAGATGGACGAAGTCATCTTCCAGGAATTCAAAGGCACCGGAAACATGGAGTTGGTGCTCAGCCGCGACCTTGCGGATCGACGTATTTGGCCGGCGATCGACATTACTCGCTCCGGAACCCGTCACGAAGAGAAGCTCTTTGATGAGGATTCCTACGAGAGCGTGACCATGTTGCGTCGCAGCTTGATTTCGTTGAGTCCTGTTGAAGCCATGGAGCACCTGACCAAGACGCTCGACAAGTTCCCGACGAACCGTGAATTCTTAGGCCGCGTGAAGTCGCTGCTCTAACGCGGCGATGCAATACGGATCGCTGGAAATACCTGCGCTCCGACGTGAGTGAGCTGAACGCGCTAGCGTCGGGCAAGAAAACCAAGGCCCGCAGCTAGCGCCGGCGGTTCACATTCAGCGCAACTGTTTTCTGCAAGCCGTTATTACAGGTATTTTCTTGCAAACAGGCGAGCCGCTCATTGGTGGCTCGCCTATTTCGTCTCAACGCACTCTTTGTGGTGAAATGGCGTGCTTAACAGCCTGTTGAATTTCATGGGGTACGTTTTCCATGTGCTCGGATTGACCGAGTTTTGAGCACGATAAAATAATACTCCGCGTATTTTTCAACCGACTATTAAATCAGTTGGGAGTCATGCACTCCTTGTAGTCGTGCGCGGTGCTTAACGATCTGCATGCTTTCGGCCAGAGGGTTCGGTGGTCCATGCCCCTAATTCGCCACTCGTTTGTCGATCGGCTTGTGATTGTCGCAGCAACGGGACTCGGAGTTGGCTTGATTCCGTTTGCTCCAGGGACTTTCGGCAGCTTGTGGGGCCCGATTGCGTTCTGGTTTTTGTCACGCGCTGAGTGCTCGCCAATGTCGTTGGCGATCTGCGGAGCCGCGTTTATCGCACTAGGAATTCCTATTTGTACTCGCGCGGCCCAAGTGCTGGACCGGAAAGATCCTGGTTCCGTGGTCTATGACGAAATGGCCGCGTTCTGGATTGTCTATGCGCCTCAACTTTTTGCAGCCCGAGCGCTGACCCCACTCACCGCAGTTGCTGGTTTTGCGCTCTTTCGAGTGTTTGACATTCTCAAGCCATTTCCGTGTCGCCGCCTGGAGCGACTCCCAGAGGGTGTCGGAATCATGGCTGACGATCTTGCTGCGGGAGCCTATGCCGCCGTTCTTCTCTACTTTTTGGAACGTTGCTGCTAACTCCACAGTTCTTGAGTGGGGTCCGCGTGGCAAATGTCGTAGGAAACTCCCTGTCCATATCATCCGTTTTACTATTGTGCTGGCTCGGTTTGATGAGTCAGTCACTTTCGATGGATTCGACACGACTTCGAATTCGTCCATGCTCAAGGTATGTGAGTAGCCCATCTCCTGGGGCCAACTCAGTTGCGTCGCGAACTAATTCGCCACGTTGCGAGTGGGAGTCAGACGATTCTGCGCTACGGAACGTCACCGAGTAGCCCCTCGCTAAAACGCCGAGCGGGCTCAGGGCATCGAGGGATTGCGCAAGCACAGCAACGCGTTGTCTCAACGCTTCAGTGCGATAACGCGCTCCCTTTCTTAGACGTTCGTCGAGATCGTCCAATTCCTCGATGAGTTGTCGGATTCGTTGAGCAGGCTTGGAAAATACTGGTCGCGAGGCCAGCGCATCTAATCGCAATCGCGCGTTGACTGACTTGTCTCTCAGCCCGGTTGCGAGTCGCTCTTGAATCGTTTCAAGGAGTGCTCGCATATCATCCTGCTGAGGGACAACAAGTTCACCCGCTTCGCTGGGAGTCAACGCTCGGCGATCGGCAACTAGGTCTGCGAGAGTGACATCAATTTCATGACCTACGGCGCTGATCACGGGTACGCCACAATCGGCAATCGCCCGAACAACAACCTCGGAGTTGAACGCCATCAAGTCTTCGATGCTGCCTCCGCCGCGTCCGACGATAGCCACGTCAACGCCAGGAATCTGCTGCACAAATCGCATTGCTGCTGCGATCTCACCAGGAGCTGGGTCTCCTTGCACCGCCACGGGAACGATGACGATGTTCGCCACTGGCCAACGCCGCGTGATGACCTGCACCATGTCTTTGACCGCAGCTCCTTGGGGGCTGGTAACCAGTGCGATGCGTCGAGGCAAACGCGGAATCTGTCGTTTACGTTCAGGATCAAAGAGGCCCTCCGCAGCAAGCTTCTCTTTGAGTTGCCGCAACGCAAGTTCTAGCGCACCGACTCCCTGTGGAAAAAGTCGGTTGATAATGAGCTGATACGAGCCCCGCGATGCATAGACCTCAACACTCCCGATCGCGACAGCCTGTAAGCCGTCCTGCAATCGGAATGAAAGCCGTGCGGCCGTCGAACGCCAGATCACTGCGGCGAGTTGAGCTGATTCATCTTTAAGTGTCAGATAAACGTGTCCAGAACTAGCTGCTCTGCAATTCGAGATCTCGCCACAGACACAAACAGAATCCAAATTAGCTTCAACGAGTTCCTTGATTTCGCTTGTTAATTCTGAAACGGACTGTGGATGAACGCGCGGTAGTAGTGTCATGGGTGAACGCTTCGTTTAATGCGGCACAGCGAGTTACTCCCAATGAAGAGACGACTAGGATTCTTCATCACCACCTGGATCTGTTGTGGTCTCATTCAATAAACGATCGATTTGCTCAACGGCGTCTAGGTTCTCGTCATCTGACGGATTCTCTCTCAAACTCGTGGCGAGCTCGTCGGGATTAGCGAATAAATTGTGGAAATGAAACGCCGGAATATCAGTGTCATCAAGTTCATCGTCCGTCCGGTCGTAAGATTCAAGTACGAGGCTGTCTGTCATGGCTTTCAAGATGTCAAATGATTCATCTTTATCAACGTCAGCTAACTGATAGACGAGAAGGATCGACTCTGCCTCTCCCTCGCAGGCGCGAATACAAACCCTTGTGATCAAGTCTTGATGGAAAAAATCGATGTCTTTTCCAACAGTGGGTAATAGACAAATCGACTCATCGCTTGGATAGATATCGCAAGTCCCATATTCATCGACAAAGCTGCTGACAGCCTCGTCAACCATCTCCTCAAGGTTGGCCCGGTGTTGAATGAGGCTGACAACCCAAATGGCTGTCCCGGGGCCAAGTACGGAGAGGTCGATTCGATCCACTCCGATTTCACGCGTGAACTCCCAGGTCGGCATGTATTGGAAGCTAATTCCGTGTCCTTGAAACGTCTTCATGGTCGCTTTTGAGCCTGTCTTCCCGGTTTCTGAACGGCTTGTGAGCCTCACTCTCTCGGACTAGATTAGGCAATCGATGTTGAAAGCTCGAATGTGCTGCGAGCCAATCTTCTGAGCGAGCCAAGGCGATGTATGCCCGTCGCGGTGCCTGCGAATGCCGCTTGGATGTTAGCCCTGATCATCAAATGAGGAGTTTCGAATGGCGTCTGCACGTGCCCAAGAAGTGGCGGAGTTGCTGTGGGAAATGAAGCGAGCCAATAAGCTTGGCAAGTACACAATCGTAGCCCGCAAGGCCGGATTTGCCCCCGGTGCCGGCGGAAGGACAATTCGATCGGTCATTGTTAATGTCCGAAAAGACTTCCCACATCTGCAGTGGTGGCGAGTGATTCCTGACGATGGCTCAATGGAAAAAGACGAGTCGGGGGAGCAAACCAAAATGCTTGAGGAGAACGGCTTTGAACTTTCAACCAAAGACAAGAAAGTAGTCGTGAAAGACTTTGAAGAGCATTGCATGACATGGCCTGAGCCAGAACCGGAAGCTGATGCTGGACCGGTTGCACCGGCAGCATTTACGCCTCCGAGTAAACGGGCAATCAAATAAGGTCACAAATGGGGCCTGGATACATAATAAAAAAATAAAGAGGCCCTCGCACAAACTTTGAGCGAGGGCCTCTTTATTTCACATCACTGAACTGTGGTTGATTCTGCTGTTTCTACAAGTATTGCCATGCAATAAGCATTATTTCTTGATTCGAAATCCCGCTTCTGTCAGCAACACTCGAACTCGCTCAAGTTGCTCGCCCTGGATTTCCAAGACGTCGCCATCACAAGTACCACCTGCTCCGCAACCAGATTTCAGCATCTTATGTATCGCGGGTAAATTGTTATCAACGGCGTTCAGCCCGCGAATAACGGTCACGATCTTGCCTTTTTTCCGCTTCTCGACATCCACCCTCGCAGTCTGCTGATTAGGAACCTTGGTGTGAATGAGTTTTGAACATTTGCAATCGCACTCTGGTTTCTCGCAACGCTCACATTGCGGAATTCGATCATATTCTGTCCCCTCAAACAGTCTCATGCTTGCTCCTTGCGCGTATTTCAGCACACATCGTAAAGACGCCTGGCCGTTCACTTTGAGGCGATGAATCCTGGTTAGTTCGCGGCACGCGCCATTGGTTGATACGATTTCCTAGTCCAATGTAATACATATCTAAGAATATTTAGACATCGACAGATAACAACGCATACTCAACATTGATTATGATTTCGCCCCCTGAAGTGCTTGCATTTGTATTTGGTAGCCACCTACTTCTTTCGGGGTTAGGGTTGGCGACGATCCCTCTGCTGATTCATTTGCTTTATCGCCAGGACTTC
>Ga0172376_10000185_pt1 | contig 79891 bp, 62 predicted proteins | sample Lak35m_FD_121114 | JGI IMG/M metagenome (GOLD analysis project Ga0172376, IMG submission 121114) | Freshwater microbial communities from Kabuno Bay, South-Kivu, Congo - kab_092012_35m | ecosystem: Environmental > Aquatic > Freshwater > Lake | place: Democratic Republic of the Congo: South-Kivu... | reverse complement strand
GGACTACAAGAACACGCTGAATCTGCCGCGCACGGACTTCGCCATGAAGGCCGACCTCGTCGCGCGCGAACCGCAACGCCTCGCCCGCTGGGAGGCCGACGCCATTTACGCGCAGATTCGCGCTGCCCGCGCGGGCAAGCCCAAGTTCGTCCTCCATGACGGCCCGCCCTTCGCCAACGGCGATGTCCACGTCGGCACCGCGCTCAACAAGGTGCTCAAGGACATCATCATCAAATACAAGTCCCTGCGCGGCTTCGACGCCCCCTACATCCCCGGCTGGGACTGCCACGGCCTGCCCATCGAGTTCAAGGTCACGCAGGACATGCGCAAGGCCGGCGACACCGCGAGCGACGCCGCCACCATCCGCACCGCCTGCGACGCCTACGCCCGCAAATACATTGACCTCCAGCGCACCCAGTTCAAACGCCTCGGCGTCTTCGGCGACTGGCAGAATCCCTACCTCACGCTGAACAAGGAATACGAGGCCGACGAGCTGCGCCTCTTCGCCGACCTCGTCGCGCAGGGCTTCGTCTATCGCGGCAAGAAACCGGTGTATTGGAGCATCCCCTGCCGCACCGCGCTCGCCGAGGCCGAGGTGGAATACGCCGACCACGTCAGCCAGTCGGTTTATGTGAAGTTCAAGCTCGCCGGCGAGCCGAACACCTTCCTCCTCATCTGGACCACCACGACCTGGACGCTCCCCGCGAACCTCGCCGTGGCCTTCAACCCATCGCTCTTCTACTCGCGCATCCACGCCGACGGGAATGTCTATCTCGTCTGCAACTCGATCCTCGAAACCGTCGTGCAGAAATGCGCGTGGGCGGGCGGCTACCAAATCGAGCGCACCGTCTCCGCCGACGAACTCGCCACGCTCACCTACGAGCATCCGTTCTGCGCGCGCACGGGCCGACTCTTCCCCGCCGACTTCGTCACCGCCGACACCGGCACCGGCTTCGTCCACATCGCGCCCGGCCACGGCGCGGACGACTACAACCTCGGCCGCAGCCAGGGCCTGCCCATCTACTCGCCCGTCAACGACGAGGGCTGCCTCGCCCACACCGCCGACCTCCCCGCCGACCAGCAGATGCCGGCGGAAATGCTCGGCAAGTCCATCCTCGAAAAGCACGGCCGCAGCGACGCCAACGACGCCGTCCTCCACGAGCTGCGCGTGCGCAACGCCCTCGCGCATCAGGAGAACTACCACCACAGCTACCCGCACTGTTGGCGCAGCAAGACCCCCATCATCTTCCGCGCGATGGACCAGTGGTTTATCAAGGTGGACCATTCAAATGAGACCACGAGAGCTGGGGCGATAGAGTTTCTGAAACGCAACAAGGTTGATTTGGATTTGTTGGCAAAAGAATCGCCAGGCCAGTTGGAAAAATGGTCGGTTTTCCGAGCGCTTGCACAGCTTGTAATTTCGGAGGTCAAATGGATTCCAGATTGGGGCGCGAATCGTATCCAAGGAGCGGTTTCGTCCCGGCCCGACTGGTGCATCTCGCGCCAGCGCAGTTGGGGCGTGCCCATCCCGGCCTTCTACGACGCCCAGGGCGAACCCATCCTCGACGCCGCCATCGTCCGCAAGGCCGCCGACCTCTTCGAGCAGCACGGCAGCAACGTGTGGTTCGAGAAAACCGCCGCCGAACTTTGGCAGCTCTGCCGCCCGGTGAACTGGACTGGCCTCGAGGCTGTTGCGAAGTCTGCCGACACGCTCGACGTGTGGATTGACTCGGGGTCTTCCTCAAAGGCTGTCCTCCAGCGGAGGCCGGAGCTTCAGCACAGCGAGTTTCACGCAAGCAACCCGAGAAGGTGGCAAGCCGACGTCTATCTCGAAGGCTCCGACCAGCATCGCGGCTGGTTTCAATCCTCGCTGCTCCTCTCGCTCGCCGGCAACGGTGCCGCGCCCTTCAAGACCGTGCTCACCCACGGCTTCATGGTGGACGAGGACCGCGAGAAGATTTCCAAGAGCAAGCAGGGCCAGGGCGGCTACCAGAAGCCCCAGACCGCCGACCGTTACGTGAACGAATACGGCGCGGACGTGCTGCGCCTGTGGGTCGCCAGCCAAGACTACCGCAACGACATCGTCGTGAGCGAGGAGCGCCTCAAGAAGGTCAGCGAGACCTATCGCGGCATCCGCAACACCCTCCGCTACCAGCTCTCGAACCTCTACGACTTCGACCCCGCCAAGCACACCGTGCCCGACGCGCAGCTCACCGGCCTCGACCGCTGGGTGCTCGGCGAGTTCGCGAAGCTGGAGGCGGCGGTCGCGGCGGCCTACGACGCCTACGAGTTCCACGTCGTCTATCAGAAGCTCAGCCAGTTCGCCGCCGTGGAGCTGAGTTCCATATACCACGACGTGGTGAAGGACCGCCTCTACACCGACCCCGCGAACTCCGCGCGCCGCCGCAGCACGCAGACCGCGCTGCACCGCATGGTCACGCGCCTCAGCCAGATGCTCGCCCCCATCCTCGTCTTCACCGCCGACGAAGCCTGGGAATTCATCCCCGGCAAGCCCGCGCCCAGCGTGCATCTGAGCGAATGGGAGCCGGTGCATTTCGCGCTCTCAGAAGAGGAGCAGGCTCTTTGGTCCAATCTCTTTCTTCTGCGAGAACTTTTGCTTGTTGAACTCGAAACATCACGGCAATCGAAAGTAATTGGCAAGGGACTCGACGCATCGGTTCACCTCACGCTTCCGAGGATCCAAAGGAACGAACATGGCGACGTTGTAATGGAAGGGTTTGAGGTCAAGACGAAGACCGGAGTGTATTCCATCGCCAGCTACTCGATTGCTCTCATTCAGGCGAACGCTACGACGCTTCAAGAACTGGCCAATGCCTCGGCACTAGCATTGAGAGAGTCTGATAGGTCGGTTCAAGTTGCAGTGCATAAGGCCTCCGGCCAAAAATGCGAACGCTGCTGGCACTGGGAAACTGAAGTCGGCATGAACGCCGAGCACCCCACCCTCTGCCCCCGCTGCGTCGAGGCCGTGAAGCAGTGCGCCGCCACGTAGTCCCGCCGCCCCTGCCCCACCGGGGCTACGGAATACAGCCCAGGGTTGCGCGCAGCGCTACCCTGGGAAACCCGCCATCAAATTGAACCTGCCCTGAAGGGGCAGCGGAATCGGGATTCGCGCGCCCATCGGCCTGTGCCCCTTCAGGGCACGGATTCTTTGTCATCCAAACCCAGGGTAGGCTCCGCTGCGCTGCGCCAACCCTGGGCTGTATTCCGGCACCCCGTTGGGGTGCAGCGCCGCCAAACTGAAGGACGCCAACACGAAGGAGCGCAAATTCGAGGACGTGGTGAAGTCCGTGGAGCAGGCCACCGTGCTGGTGCTGGTGTATTGAGGCCGTGGCGACGGGAAGCGGCGCTTGCCGCAAACCTGCGGCCGGTGATAGGATTTGGAAAGCATGAGCACACTGGCGGAAATCGAGACGGCGGCAGAGAGCCTGTCCGTCCCGGAGAAGCAGGAGTTGCTGCTGTTCCTCGCCGCCCGGCTACAGGCCAGCGGCGCTTCGTTGCCTCCGCCCCGGCGGTTCACGCGGGAGCAGGTCGCCGGCTGGGTCGCGGCTGATGATGCGGAGTGGCAGCGCGTGCAGGGAGCGCGGTGAACCTGTTTCTCGACACCAGCCTGCTGCTGGCCGCCTGCGGCTCGTCAGCCGGCGCTTCCCGGGCAGTCTTCCACCTTGCTCCTGCCAATGGCTGGCGGCTTCAAACGACGCCTTACGTGTTGAGCGAGGTGGTCACGAATCTGGACCACTTTCCGGCCATCACCACCGCCGTCTGGGTCCGCCTGCGCCCGAGTTTAGAGGTGTGTGATGATGTGGTGAGTCTCGACCGGGCGGCCGTGTTTCCAACGGCCAAGGATCGTCCGGTGCTGTTTTCGGCACTGGCGTGGTCCCGGGTGCTGCTGACTTTGGATCAGGCGGATTTCAGTCCGCTGGGCGGTGAGTTCTACGGCCTGCGGATCATGTCCCCCGCGGCCTTCATCCAAGGGGAGCGGGCCGCGGGCCGCCTGCTAGAGTAGGAAAAGCCCACCTCCGCCGACCAGGTCATGGGAATGGTTTGGCGAGCCGCAGGCGCACGGCCCATTTCTCCGCTCGACAGCGCGGCGGGGGGCGTTGGACATTTTGCCCATGTCGCAACGCACGCTGACGCTCGGCCACTCGCCGGACCCGGATGACGCCTTCATGTTCTACGCGCTGGCGAAGGACATGATCCCCACGCAGGGCTGGCGGTTCGAGCATATCCTGCAGGACATCCAGACGCTCAACGAGCGCGCCACGCGCGGCGAGCTGGACATCTCCGCCATCAGCATCCACGCCTATGCGCACGTGAGCGACCAATACGCGCTGCTCCCCAGCGGCGCGAGCATGGGCGACGGTTACGGGCCGATGCTCGTGGCCAAGCGCCCGCTCACGCGCGAGGCCATTGCCAAGAAACGCATCGCCGTGCCGGGGCGGATGACGAGCGCGTTCCTCGCGCTGCAACTGTATCTGGGCCGGCCGGCGCGGGAGATTGACCACGTGATCGTGCCGTTCGACCTGATCTTCGAGGCGGTGCAGAACGGCGTGGCGGACGTGGGCCTCATCATCCACGAGGGCCAGCTCACGTTCGAGAAGCAGGGCTTCCAGCTCTGCGAGGATCTCGGCGCGTGGTGGGGTCGCGAGAACGACGGGCTGCCGCTGCCGCTGGGCGGCAATGTCATCCACAAGCGCATCCCGCCGCCGGAGCGCAAGGTCGTCTCCGATCTGCTCACCGAAAGCATCCGCTACAGTCTGGAACACCGGCCCGAGGCGGTGGCGCATTCGCTGAAGTGGGGGCGCGGCCTGGGGCAGGAGCTGGCGGACAAGTTCGTGGGCATGTATGTGAACCACTGGACGCTGGACTACGGCGAGCGCGGCCGGGAGGCGATCCGGCGGTTCCTCGCCAAGGGCGCGGCCGCAGGACTGATTCCCAAACAGCCGGAGCTGGAGTTTGTGGTCTGATAGCAACTCGTGATGCGTTTCGGTTGAATCGTCGAACGCAGTCGCAGCCGTTCTCCCTCACCCCGGCCCTCTCCCGCTGGGAGAGGGGAAAGTCAGCCCGCGGTCGAAGTGGAGGAGCCTGTCCGCCAAAAGCAAACGGGCGGCGAGATTTCTCCCGCCGCCCGTGCTGATTGGATTTCGCCCAAGGCTTACTTCACCTGCTTCACCTTGACCCACTTGTGGGACTTGGCGGAGGCGAGCACGGCGTCCACGACGTAGTCCGTCGCGAGGCCGTCCTTGAAGTCGGGCTTGCAGCCCTTGCCGCTCTCGAGGCCCTGCACGAATTCGACCATCGCGTGGACGAAGCTGTGCTCGTAGCCGAGCTGGAGGCCGGGCACCCACCACTTGCCGCAGTAGGGATGATCGCCGTCGCTGACGTGGACGCTCTTCCAGCCGCGCTCGGGACCTTCGTCGGTATAGTCGAAGATCTGGAGGCGGTGCAGGTCGTGGAGATCCCACTTAAGAGACATGTTCGCGCCGTTGATCTCGAAGGTGTAGAGCGCCTTGTGGCCGCGGGCGTAGCGGGTGGACTCGAAGAGGCCGAGGGAGCCGTTGTTGAAGTGGCAGTGGAAGAGGCAGGCGTCGTCGATGCTGACCTTCTCGACCTTGCCGGTGAGGTTGTGCTTGCGCTCCTTGACGAAGGTTTCGGTCATCGCGCTGACGTCCTTAATGCCGCCGTTGAGCCACATGGCGGTGTCGATGCAGTGGGCGAGGAGGTCGCCTGTGACGCCGGAGCCGGCGACCTTGGCGTCGAGGCGCCAGAGGCCGGTGCCGCCCTGCGGGAGGTCGGCGTTGATGGTCCAGTCCTGGAGGAAGTTCGCGCGGTAGTGGAACACGCGGCCGAGCTTGCCGGAATCGATGAGCTGCTTGGCGAGCACGACGGCGGGGCAGCGGCGGTAGTTATACCAGACCATGTTGGGCACCTTCGCCTTGTTGATGGCCGCGAGCATTTTCTCGGCTTCCTTGGAGTTCAGGCCGAGGGGTTTCTCGCAGAGGATCATCTTGCCGGCCTTGGCGGCGGCGATGGCCTGCTCGGCGTGCATGTTGTTGGGCGTGGCGATGTCGATGACGTCGATGTCGTCGCGCTCAAGGAGCTTGCGCCAGTCGGTCTCGATGGACTTGTAACCCCACTTGTCGGCGAAGGCCTGCACCGCTGCGGCGTCGCGACCGCAGACGGCCTGCGGGACAAGCTCGTAGCTGGAGGGGAAGAAGTGGTTGACCTGGTGAAAGGCGTTGCTGTGGGCGCGGCCCATGAAGCTGTAGCCGATGAGTCCGATGCGGAGTTGTTTCTTGGCCATGGTGTCTGTGCGTTGTGTGTTGCGAAAGCCGTTCCCGCAAGCCTGGCAGCGGGCCGGGCCGGCCATGGAACGCACGAATTCGACAATGCGAGCCGCGTGAAGTCAATGCTTCTCCCGGCCGGATTGAACCTTGCACTTTGCCCTTCGCCGCCGACACTGGACCGCATGGCCAGGCCGCAGATTTTGACCACCGTCGTCGGCAGCTATCCCGTGCCCGCGTGGCTCGCCGCGTTTCCCACCGCCACGGCGCTGCGGGATGCCCTGCTCGTGGTGCTCAAGACGCAGGAGCTGGCGGGTCTCGATGTGATCGCGGACGGCGAGTTATCGCGCTTCGACGTGAACCATCCCGAGACCAACGGGATGATCGACTGGTTCATCCGGCCCTTGAGCGGCATCCACACCGCGTTGTCCCGTGCGGAGCTGGTGAAGTTCCGGGCCGCGCCGGGGATGAAGTTCCGCACGCAGCCGGCGGGGGTGGTGCGTGGCGAGATCGGCGAGGGCAACCTGAACCTGCCCGCCGCGTGGCAGCTGGTGAAGGGCCTGACCCCGCGCCCGTTGAAGTTCACCCTCACCTCGCCCTACATGCTGGCCAAGACGCTGGTGAATGAGTTTTACCCGGACACCCGCGCGCTCACGCTCGCGCTGGCCGAGGTGCTGCGCCGGCAGGTCGCGGACCTTGATGCCGCCGTGGTGCAGGTGGATGAGGCGAATCTCCCGGGCCATCCTGAAGATGCGGCCTGGGCGCACGAGCCCATCAACCATGTGCTGTCCGCCGTGCGCGGCGAAAAAGGGCTGCACCTGTGCTTCGGCAACTACGGCGGGCAGAGCATCCAGCGGGGCCACTGGCGCGACCTGATGCCGTTCTTCAACCGGCTGGAGGTGGACCATCTGGTCCTCGAGTTCGCCCGGCGCGGCTACGATGAGCTGGAGGCCTTTCGCGATCTGCGGCCGGGAATTTCCCTCGGCCTCGGCGTCGTGGACATCAAGGACAACGAGGTTGAATCGCCCGACCTCATCGCCACGCGCATCGCGCACGCGGTGAAGGTGCTCGGAGCCGAGCGCATCCGGTGGATCCACCCGGACTGCGGCTTCTGGATGCTCTCGCGCAGCGTGGCGGACCGGAAGATGGCGGCGCTGGTGGCGGGGCGGGACCAGTTTCTAGGAAGATGAATCGCGGAGTGCCCCGGCTGGGCGCGGGCCGTTTGCGGCATTGACCTCCGATGGCGGTGCGCTAGTTTTGCGCAGTCCTCAAGAATCCCATGAAAACAACCCCTTCATCGAACGGCCCGCAGGCCAAGCGTGACGCCTTTACCCTGATTGAGTTGCTCGTGGTCATCGCCATCATTGCCATCCTGGCCGGGATGCTGTTGCCGGCCTTGAGCAAGGCGAAGAGCAAGGCCAAGACCGTCCAGTGCCTCAACAACAACAAGCAGCTGGGGCTGTCCACCATGCTTTACAAGGACGACTTCGATGATCGGTTTCCCTTCGGCATCCAGATCAACGGTTCGCCGGCGTCCTCACTCAAGGATCCGCGTGGCTGGGTGGCGCAGTTGATCGTCTTCATGGGGGGAACGACCAATAATCCGCCGAAATCCCTCATGTGCACGGCGGACCCCACGCCCAGTCCCGGCTCGTTTGCCTTTGCCGTGCATTACCGGGCCAACCGCCACATCTTCCGGGATGACCAGTTCACCAGCCCAAATCCGCTGCGGGGCATCATGATCCAATTCCCCTCCCGGATGGTGATGCACACGGAGAAGGATTCCAACAATGCCGAGTTCAGCGTCAATAACGGCGGCTACAACACCATCCGCAACGGCTGGAACAACACGACCGGCGGCGGCGCCAACGGCTTCACGCGTTCCGGCATGGTGCGCCACAATCAGGGCATGGTGGGCAGCGCCGCCGACGGACATTCAGAATGGCTCCGACTTCCCCCCTTTAGGCCCGGCGCTGCCGCTCCCACGAACATGGAGGACCTGGGTGACATTGCGGGTTCAGATCAAAGCGGCGCCAGTTGGGCCGCTACCGGCCGCGAAAAGCTCTACATCCGCAACCACAATGGCGGCGGCGGCTTCTGAACCTCACTTGCCGGAGACGTCGAGGCAGATGAGTTCCGCCAGGCTGCGGCAGTAGATGCGCCCGTTCGAGAGCACGGGCGGTGCCCACGTGCTGTTCCCGCCGATCACCTGCGCCCCGGCCGTCTCCTTGAAACCCGCTGGGGTCGCATCCGCCAGGCCCAGCCGGCCGCGCTCGCCGTAGAGGAGCAGCCGTCCGTCTGCGAGCATCAGCGAGCCTTTGCCGTAAGCGGGCGTGGACCACTTCACCGCGCCCGTGATCACATCCATGCACCGGAGCTGGTTTTCATCAAAGCCGTAGAGGTGCCCCTGCCAGAGCACGCAGGAGTTCATGTGGTTCCGCATGTTCTTGCTGGTCCACACCGGCCGCACGGAACTGGCCGTCACCTGGAGCAGCGCGCAGCCGGTGCCGTAACCCGAGGAGATGAAGATCTTGTCGTCGAAGACGATCGGCGTGGCGGCGTTGACACTGTAGCTGGTGGTCCACGGCTGGTGCCAGAGGATGCGTCCGTTGCTCACGGCCCGGCCTGTCAGGCCCACCGCGCTGAACACCGCCACCGCGCGGTCGCGCGCGAGGTCGAACGCCACCGGCGAGGAATACGCCGCGAGATGGTTCCCGTTGGCCCACACCACGCGGCCGGTGCGTTTCTCCAGCGCCACCACCGCCCGGCCGGCGGAGCCCGACTCCACAATCAGCAGTTCCCCCTCGACCAAGGGCGAGCCGCTGTAACCCCAAGTGGGCAGGAAGCCGCCGAAGTCATTCACCAGATGCCGGCTCCAGACCAGCGCGCCCGTGGCCGCGCTCAGGCACAGCAGATGTCCCACCCGGCTCACGGTGAAGACCAGCCCGCCGTCCACCGTGGGGGTGCAACGCGGGCCGGGATAACCGTTGGGATCCACGGCGGGGCACGGGTATTTGTAATCCCACACCAGCTTGCCGTTGGCCACCTCCAGGCACATCACGTGGTCCACGTCGCCCACGTTCCCCATGGTGTAAACCCGCCCGCCCGCCACCGCCACGGAGGAGTAGCCCACGCCCACCCGCGCGCTCCACAGCCGCCGGGGGCCTTCCTTGGGCCATTCGGAGGTGAAACCCTTCTCCTGGGAAATGCCGTTACGCCGCGGCCCGCGCCATTGGGGCCAGTCAAAGTTTTCCACGGCTTGCGCGCCGGCCAGCGCGGGGGCGCCCAGCAGCAGACCGGCGGTAAACTGGCGACGGGTGAGCTTCACGCCGGGAAGCTAAGCTCCCCCGCGCCGCCCGGTCAAACGGCTTGTGCCCTGGCCGGGAGCTCAGCTCATCCGCATCGGCATCAGCACGTAGTGGAACGGCGTGTTGACCTTCACGGAGCCCGGGCTGAGCTCGTCCGAGAGCTCGAGGAAGATCTCGTCCGTCTCCAGCACCTTGAGCGGATCCATCAGGTAGCCGGGGTTGAAGGCGATGCTGATGTCCTTGCCCTTGTAGTTGATGGCGATGGACTCGCGGGCCTCGCCCACGTCCGCCGTGTTGGCGGTGATGGTGAGGTTGTTCTTGGTGAAGGCTAGCTTCACCGAGTTGGACTTGTCGTTGGTCATCAGCTCCGCGCGGCGCAGCGCCCCGAGGAACTCCTCCCGCATCAGGGTGATCCGTTCCTTCGCTTCCTTCGGGATGACCTGCTGGTAGTTCGGGTAGTTGCCCTCGACCAGCTTGGAGATCAGCAGCACGGAGAACGCCGTGTCGTCCTTCAGCCGGAAGGACACCTGGTTGTCGGTGAACCGGATTTCCACGTCGCCCTTGGGCTGGAGGAGGCGGTTCAACTCGTTCACGGCCTTCGTCGGCACGATGATGTCGCCCGTGGCGGTGGAACCGGCGGGCAGATCCTCTTCCGTCAACGCCAGCCGCCGTCCGTCCGTGGCCACCATCACGAGCTTTTCCGGCGTGAACTTCATGAACACGCCGTTCAGCACGTAACGCGACTCATCCGTCGAGATCGCGATCGACGTCTTCTTGAGCATCGCGCGCAGCTTGTCCTGCGGCAGCGTCACGGAACCGGTCTCCTTGAATTTGGGCACCGGCGGGAATTCTTCCGCGCTGAGCCCGTGCATTTTGTAATACGAGGCACCAGCCGTCAGCTTGGTGAGGTTTTTGTCATCCGTGTCCAGTTCCAGCTCGCCGGCCGGCAGTTCGCGCACGATGCTGAAGAGGCGTTTCACCGGGATCGTGGTGGCTCCCCCATCCGAAATCTGGGCTTCGACCCCACAGGCCACGGTCACATCGAGGTCCGTTGCGGTGAGATAGAGCCGGTTGTCCTCAGCGCGCACATGCACATTGGACAGGATGGGAAGCGTCGTGCGGGTGCTGACAACGTTCTGGACGGCTTGGAGACCGGCGATGAGCTGGTCTTTGGCGATGCTCAGTTTCATGGCTTACTAATCACTGATTGATGGAACAGTCACCCGTAGTATTAAGGGGTGTGGATAAGGAAAACAACCCGGGGTGTCAAGGTAACATCAAGCACTTGCGTGCCCTTTCACCTGTCCCACAACCCCTCGTATCCCCGCCAGCAAACCCGCCCAGTCCGATTTGTTCACACCATTCCCAACTTGTTCACGGGTTGCTGGCCGGCAATTGGCGCGATTCTCGTGCTGCCCGAACGGCCGAACACCGTTCCGACGAGTCACAAACAGCCAGCCCCCCCGAAAAAGCCGTTTCCAACCCCACGCCCCGCTGTCGCCCGGCGCGCCCCGTGGTGCCCCCAACAATCACATCACTATCTCAACGGCCATACCTCGCCCAAATTCCGCCAAACAGGATGCTGGTCATCAGCAAAAGCCGGAACGCCTGCCAGAAAGTAATCTGGGGCAACCGAAAGACCTGCGGCATGGTCGTGTTCCAGAGCAACTGAAACACCAACACCAAAACCACAAACACGCCGACGACGATGGGAATCGTGAGCCACCAGTCGCCGCCAACCATCGCCATCATAGGTTTCATAAATTAAAGCAAATGGGACGGCCTAACGGACCAAGCTCAGCGACCCGGCCCGCGGGACGCTGCGATTGCAACCGCGACGCTCATGCCGGGTTAGATGCCATGAAGGGTTGCGTGGCGTGGGCAGAACGGGCACACGCCGAGTTGATATGAAGACACCTGCAATCCCTCATGACCGCCCCACTACAACCGCAACCCGCGCCGCTGACAAGCCTGCGCCGGGCGTGCGCCACGTCTTCAAACTCGGCCTGGACGTGGACCTGCACTACTGCGTCACGGCGATCCAGTGCGATCACGGCACGCTCAAGCCCGCGCAGAAGCTGACGCGGCCTCAGCTGGTGAAGTGGGTGCGGGAACAGACCGCGGCGGGGCACGCCGTCCACACGGTGTATGAGGCATGCGGCTTCGGCTACCCGCTGCACGAGGCGCTGGTGGCGGCCGGGGCCAAGTCCGTGGCCACGACGCAGCTTTACACGCATGTGATGCAGCGGCCGGGGATCGGGGTGCGGAGACCGTTGGACTTGGTGGGGTGAGGGCGGCCCGGGTAATTCACCGTAGGGCGGGACCGTTCAGAGGGTTTGCAATCGCCCGCGCGGTTCGGCATCGTCGGCGCGCTTATTGTCATGGAAGCCACGGCAAAGAAGATTTTCCGCGTTCACGACCTCGGCCCGGCGCTGGAGCCGCACCGCGCCGCGGGCCGGACGATCATTCATTGCCACGGGGTGTTTGACCTGCTGCACATCGGGCACATCAAGCACCTCGAAGCCGCGAAGCAGCTCGGTGACGTGCTGGTGGTGACGACCACGCCCGACCGCTTCGTGAACAAAGGCCCGCACCGGCCGGCCTTCCCCGAGAAGCTCCGCGCGGAGGCGCTGGCCTCGCTGGCGTGCGTGGACTTCGTGGCGGTCAACGAATGGCCCACGGCCGTGGAGACCATCAAGATCGTCCGCCCCACGCTTTACGTGAAGGGCATGGTGCGCGAGGAGGGCAAGCGCGACCACACCAACGCGATTTCCGACGAGGAGCAGGCCGTCCTCAACTGCGGCGGCAAGCTGCACCTGACGGACGAGGAGACCTTCAGCGCGTCCACGCTGATCAACCGGTTCATGGATGTCTTCTCCCCGAAGACGAAGGACTTCCTCGAAACCTTCCGCGCGAAGCATCCGCCGGAGGAGGTCATCGGGCACTTGCAGGCGATCCGGAAGCAGAAGGTGCTGGTGATCGGCGAGACGATCATTGACGAGTATCAGTTCTGCGGCGTGCTCGGGAAGTCGAGCAAGGAGCCGGTGCTGGCCGCGCTGCACCACCGCACCGAGCAATACGCCGGCGGCGTGCTGGCCATCGCCAACCACGTCGCGAACTTCTGCGACGAGGTGGGCCTGCTCAGCGCGCTGGGCACGGAGAATTCGCGCGAGGACTTCGTGCAGGCGAAATTGAGCCGGAATGTCCGGTCGCACTTTCTCCGGCTGCCGGAGGCGCCCACCATCGTGAAGCGGCGTTTCCTCGAAGAGCACCTCTCCGCGAAGCTGTTCGAGGTTTACGAGATCCGGAACGAGCGGCTCACGCCGGCGCTGGAGGAGCAGTTCCTCAAAAAGCTCGACGAGCTGCTGCCGCAATACGACGTGGTGGTGGTGGCCGATTACGGGCACGGCCTGCTCACGGAGCGGGCGGTGCACCTGATCTGCGCGCGGGCGAAGTTCCTGGCCGTGAACGTGCAGGTGAACGCGGGCAACCGGGGCTTCAACCTGATCTCCAAGTATCCCCGCGCCGACTTCGTCTCGCTCGGCGAGCCCGAGGTGCGCCTGGATGCGCGCAAGCTGAGCGATGATCTGGCCGCCATCACGCGCACCACGGCGGCCCGGCTCGGCAGCCGGTATTTCCTCGTCACGCGCGGCAGCTCGGGCTGCTACTGCTGCGACAAACAGCAGAACATCGCCGAGGTCCCCGCCTTTGCCATCCGCGTGGTGGACCGCGTGGGCGCGGGCGATGCGGTGTTCGCCGTGACTTCACCCTGCGCGGCGCTGGGCATCCCGGCGGAGTCGCTGGGCTTCATCGCCAACGTCGTGGGCGCCGAGGCCTGCATGATCATGGGCCACCGGAGCTTCATCGATCCCACCAGCCTGTTCCGGCACATCACGTCGCTGATGAAGTAGTTCCCGCGGGCGCAGCTTCCCCCCTTACCCATGAGTCATCCCAATCCCAACGGCTACCGGCAGCTCCTCGTCACCGGCGGCGGCGGCTATGTCGGCAGCGCGCTCGTGCCCGCGCTGCTGGATGCCGGATTCCGCGTCCGCGTCCTCGACACCTTCTGGTATGGCAAGGACGTCTTCGGCGACCACGCCAAACGCTCCGAGCTCGAACTCGTGGAGCTGGACCTGCGCGACTCGCAACGCGTCGGCGAGGCGATGAAGGGCGTGGACGCCGTCATCCACCTCGCCTGCATCTCGAACGACCCGAGCTTCGAGCTGAACCCGAACCTCGGCAAATCCATCAACTACGACTGCTTCGCCGGCCTCGTGGACGGCGCGGTGAACGCGGGCGTGAAGCGCTTCATCTACGCGAGTTCCTCGAGCATCTATGGCGTGAAGGAAGAGCCCGATGTGCGCGAAGACGCCGCGCCGCTGCCGCTTACGGATTACTCCCGCTTCAAGCTCGACTGCGAGCGCGACCTGCTCGCCCGCACGGATGTGCGCGGCATGGACCGCGTCATCGTGCGGCCCGCGACCGTCTGCGGCTACGCGCCGCGCCTGCGCCTCGATCTCTCGGTGAACATCCTCACCATCCACGCGCTGGTGAACCACAAGATCCGCATCTTCGGCGGCAAGCAGCTCCGGCCCAACCTGAACATCAAGGACATGGTCCGCGCCTACTTCGCCTTCCTCGCCGCGCCCGCCGCGAAGGTGGACCGCGAGGCGTTCAACGTCGGCTTCCAGAACCTAGCCATCGAGAAGATTGCCTTCCTCGTGCGCGACACGATCGGTGACCCGACCATCGAGTTGGAATACACGCCCAGCGACGACAACCGCAGCTACCACGTCAACTCCGACAAGGTGAAGCGCGTGCTCGGCTTCGAGGTGCAATACGGCATCGAGGACGCCATCCAGAGCATCGTCACCGCGTATCGCGCCGGGAAGATTCCCGACCCGTTCAAGAACACGCTCTACTCGAACATCAAGCGGATGCAGGAGCTGAAGATCAGCTAGCCGCCGCTGAATGCCCATGAACGCCGCCCCGGTCACTCCCAAGCTGCCGCCGGTCAACACCACGCCTCTGGACGAGCGGTCGCGCGCGCTGCGCCGCGTCATCGTCCGCACGCTGGAGCGTGGCGGGCGCGGGCACGTAGGCTCCGCCTTCTCGCTCGTGGAGATGCTGCGCGTGCTTTATGACGACGTGCTGCGGTTCGATCCGAAACAGCCGCGCTGGGCGGAACGCGACCGCTGCGTGTTGAGCAAGGGCCACGGCTGCCTCGCGCTTTACGCGCTGCTGGCGGACAAGGGCTTTTTCCCCGAGGCGGAACTGTGGAAGTTCTGCAAGGCCGACGGAATGCTCGGTGGCCACCCGGAATACGGCAAGGTGCCGGGCGTCGAGGCTTCCACCGGCAGCCTCGGCCACGGGCTTTCCTTCGGTGTCGGCTTCGCCTTGAACGCGAAAATCTCCGGCGCAAAGCACCGCGTATTCGTCATCGGCAGCGACGGCGAATCCAACGAGGGCAGCGTGTGGGAGGCCGCGCTCTCCGCCGCGAAACACCGGCTCGCGAACCTCACCGTGCTCATTGACTACAACAAGCAGCAGTCCTACAGCACGACCTACGAGGTGCTCGACCTGGAGCCGTTCGCGGACAAGTGGCGGGCCTTCGGCTTCGCCGTCGAGGAAGTGGACGGCCACGATGTCGCGCAGCTCGGCGCGGCGCTGCGGCGGGTTCCCTTCCAGGCGGACAAGCCCTCGGCGCTGATCTGCCACACGATCAAGGGCAAGGGCATTCCGTTCGTGGAGAACAACCTGAACTGGCACCACAAGAACAAGGTCAGCGAGGACGAGGTGAAAGCGTTGCTCGCCGCGCTGGACGGAGGGGAGGCGAGCCGCTGATGCGCAAGACCTGTCTGGATTTGGTTTACGAACTGGCCAAGCGCGACGAGCGCGTGGTCTTCATCGGCTCGGACCTGGGCATCGGCACGCTCAAGCAGTTCAAGGCCGAGATGCCCGACCGCTTCCTCATGGAGGGCGTGAGCGAGGCGCACCTGGTCACCATGGCCGCCGGCCTCGCGATGGAGGGGCGCGTGGTCTACATCAACACCATCGCCACCTTCCTCACCCGGCGCTGCTACGAGCAGGTCTGCCTCGACCTCTGCCTGCACCACACGAACGTCCGGCTCATCGGCAGCGGCGGCGGCCTCGTCTATGCGCCGCTTGGTCCCACGCACGAGGCCACGGAGGACATCGCCATTTTCCGCTGCCTGCCGCGCATGGCCATCGTCGCCCCGTGCGACGCCGAGGAAATGCGCCGGTTCATGCCACAGACCCTCGACTGGCGCGGCCCCATTTACATCCGGCTGGGCAAGGGCGGCGACCCCGTGGTGTCGCGGCCGGAGCTGGGCTTTGAAATGGGCAAGGGCATCGTGCATCGCGAGGGCGTGGATGCGCTGCTGGTGACCACGGGCGTGGGACTCCAGCCCACACTGGCCGCCGCGCAGCAGCTCGAAGCGGCTGGCGTGCGGGCCGGCGTGCTGCACCTGCACACCATCAAGCCGCTGGACCGGGAGACCTTGCTGGCGCAGATCGCCCGCGTGCCGGCGGTGCTGACCGTGGAGGAGCACAATGTCATCGGCGGCCTGGGCAGCGCGGTGGCCGAGGCTCTGGCCGAGGCGAACTTCACCGTGCCCAAGCGCTTCAAGCGGCTCGGTCTGCCCGACGCTTTCCCCGACAAATACGGTTCCCAGGCCAGCCTCTTCGCCCGCTACGGCCTCACGCCGGAGCAGATCGCGGCGGAAGCAAAGGGATTGCTCCAGCTCTAGTAGCTGGCTGGCTTTAATTGCCGGCGCAAGCGCGAGGTGCGAAGTGCCCTCGTGTGACCGCTCCACGACGCTATGACTACGGAAGCATATCGGAAGTTGAGCATAGGTTTGGGCATTTCCAACGCGTTGGTGCTAGCCCTGCTGGTTTGGACTTTCGGTGACAGCGCGGTCCTGCGGCTTCGTCTGGCCATGGCCGAGGGAGACACCGGAATCCACGCTGAAATGGTCAAAGAGGCTCGTCTCACCGAGGATCCCAAACGGGCAGCCGAGTGTCTGCGTTACCTCATTCGGTATTATCCCTCCGGCAGCAAGCAGGTGACTGGCTCAAAATTAGATCGCATAGTCGAGCGGTGTCGGACCAGTTCAGCACTGGCCATCATCGCTCACATGCGCGCAATTACTGGTAAGGATTTGGGTGACAAGCCAGAGCCGTGGATTGAGCAATTTGCCTCTCAATGAGAACCGGCTCTCCTCCATCGCGCCTCGGCCTCGACCTCGATGGCACGATCGTGCTCTACGACGAGGTCTTCCACCGGCACGCCGTCGCGCGCCACGGCATGCCGGCGAGTGTGCCGGTGAACAAGACCGCCGTGCGCGACTGGCTCCGGCGCCAGCCCGACGGCGAGGCGCGCTGGACGGAATTGCAGGGGCTGGTCTATGGCTCGCTCATGCCCGAGGCGAAGATGGCCCCTGGCCTCGCGGAATTGCTCCGGGCCGTCCGCGCCGCGCGAATTCCCCTCTGCATCATCAGCCATAAGACCGAGTTCTCCGTGGCCGGACCGCGGGTGAACTTGCGCGCCGCCGCGCTGGCGTGGCTGGAGGCGAACGGCTTCTTCGCGGCCGACGGCTTCGGCCTGCGCCGCGAAGAGGTGTTTTTCGAGGGCATGCGCGCGGAGAAGCTCCGTCGCATCGCCGCCCAGGGCTGCACGGTGTTCGTGGATGATTTGGAGGAGGTGCTGACGGAACCGGAGTTTCCGCCGGGCGTCGAGCGCTGGCACTTCCTGCCGGGCCAGGCCGAACGGCGGGAGGGTGAAATCCAGAGCTTCTCCGACTGGACGAAGCTGCTGGCACGGCTCTGCCCGGATGAACCCATTTACAGCGCCGTCGCGGCCGTGCTGGGCGAACGGCCCGCCGCAGTCAAGCGCCTGGCTGGCGGTGCCAACAACGTCGTGGCCCGCGTGGAGGCGGGCGGACGGCCGCTGTTGGCGAAGCTCTACTTCACCCACGCCCGCGATCCGCGCGACCGGCTGGGCACGGAGTTCGGCATGCTGGAGTTCCTCTGGCGCAACGGCGTGCGCTGCGTGCCGGAGCCGCGGCAAATGAGCCGGGGGCAAAACCTGGGGCTTTACGAGTTCATCGTTGGCGAGCGGGTCGCGCCCGGACAGGTGACGGCGGCCGATGTGGAGCAGCTCGTTGACCTGCTGGCCACGATGTGGCGGCTGCGGACCGAGCCGGGCGCGGCGCCATTGCCGCCCGCTTCCGAAGCCGCGTTCACGCTCAGCGGCTACTGGGCGAATGTGGAGCGCCGCCTGAACCGCGTGCGTCCGGCACTGGCGGGCCGGCCGGAAGTCGCAGCCGTGGCGGAATTCGTCGAGCGCGAGCTGGTGCCCGTGGCGACGGCGGTAAGGGAGTTTTTGACCGTGAAATCGGCTGAACTCGGCGTGGGCTGGGATGCCGAACTTCCGCTCATGCAGCGCACGTTAAGCCCGGCGGACCACGGCTTTCACAACGTGCTGCGCCGCGCGGATGGCCGGCTGACATTCCTCGACTTCGAGTATGCCGGCTGGGACGACCCGGCGCAGGTGATCGCCAACGCGCTGTTGCTGCCGGAGGTGCCGCTGCCCGCCGAACACCGCGGCGCTTTTGTGAGCGGACTCCTGGCGCGCTTGGCGGGGGCGACGGGTGTCCGCGCGCGGCTACGGCTGACCTATCCGATGCTCGCGCTCAAGTGGAGCCTCATCATGCTGAATGAGTTCCTGCCCGTGGGCGGCGAGCGGCGGACATTTGCCGGCGCGAACGCCGAGACGCGCCGCGCGGTGCAGTTGGAGAAGTCCCGGCGGCAGCTTGAAGTCGTGCGTGAGTCTCTCAGCACGAAGAGCTGGCTCGACGGGCTTTGATCGGGCGCTCCCAGCTCAGATCAACTTGGTGCGGCCGGGCAGCGCCAGCGGCGGGACGACCACGGTGCCGTTCCAGTCGCGGAGGTTTTGCGGGGCCAGCTCCTCCTTCGAGTTCAGCGCCTGCTCCCAGGTGACCTGCTGTCCGGTATAGCCGGCCATGCGGCCCATGATGCCGGCCATCGTGCTGGTCACCATGCGGTCGCCGTCGTTGAGCGGCTTGCCCGCGCGGATGGAGGCGAACAGCTCGTCGTGCTCCACCTGATACATGTCGGGCGTCGGGCCTTCGTATTTCCAGGTGCGCTCGCCGGCGAGGTCCGTGGTGAAGGCACCCCGATGGATGTAGGCGTTGCCCTTGGTGCCCATCGCGTAGAAGGAGTTCTCGCCGTAGCAGCCGGTGATCTGGCGCTGGGCGATGAAGCCGCGCACGCCGCCGGGCCATTCGTAGGCCACGCTGATGTGGTCGAAGATGTTGCCGCCCTCGGCCTTGATCTGACGGCCCCCGGTGGCGGTGCAGCTTACGGGCGGCTTGTCCTTCATGGCCCACATCATCCAGTCCACGGTGTGGATGGCCTGTTCGACGAGGCCGTCACCGGAGAGCCAGGTGAAGTTATACCAGTTGCGGGTCATCCATTCGAGGTCGCTCATTCCGGCGGGGCGCGCGCTGGCCGGGGGCATGGGCTTCACCGGGCCGGTGAGGTAGGTGCCATAGACGGCGCGGACGTCACCGATGGTGCCGTCGAGCATTTTGCCGAAGACCGCGCGCTTAGCGTAGTCGTAGCGCCAGCAGAAGCCAGCGACGACGGCGAGCTTCTTCTGCTTGGCGAGCTTCACCGACTCGATGACGGAGCGGACGCCGGGGGCGTCGGTGGCCATCGGCTTCTCGGTGAAGACGTGCTTGCCGGCCTCGACGGCGGCGCGCAGGTGGCCGGGCCGGAAGCCGGGCGGGGAGGTGAGGATGACCAGGTCCACGCCGCTCTTGATGACCTTCTCGTAGGCGTCGATGCCCACGAACTTGCGTTCCGAAGTGACGTTGAACTTTTTGTCGTCCTTTACCGCGCCTTTCACCGCCGCAAGGCTACGCTCGATGGGTTCGGGAAAGGCGTCGCCCATGGCCCAAAGCTCGACGTTGCTGTCCGCCTTGAGCGCTTGGGCGGCCGCGCCGGTGCCGCGTCCGCCGCAGCCGATGAAGCCGATGCGGAGCTTGTCGCTGTTGGGCGCGGCGCGGAGCAGGGCCGGGAAGGCGACGGTGGCGGCGGCAGTGGCGGCGGTGGAAGTCTGGAGGAACTCGCGGCGGGAGGCGGGGGCTTCGTTCATGTAAGTTTTGAATTCTACGCCATCGCTGACGTGGGGTGATGGCAGACAGATTGACCCGACTGCCAGCGGCCAGCCGCTATTCACCGACTTGGGGCACGCATCGAACTTGAAGTTCTAAATGGTGCCCTTAAAACTCGGCCCATGCTCACTCGCCGAGTCCTGTTCACCTTCACGGTCGTGGTTCTAGCCATTTCTGGCCCTCTCGCATGCAAGAGAAAGAAGCCTGATGTCCCGACCAGCAGCGGGGAGTTAAACCCAACGGCTGACAAGGCCAGTGCCGCTGCCGTGGTGGTTGATCCGCCGAAGAATTTGCCCCCCAATTCCCTGCCTCTCCCCAAGCCGGCGGTAAAGCCGTGGGGTCAGCGATCACAGCCCGAGAAGCTCGTCATGATTGATTACTGGCTCAACCAATACCAGTTCGGGGATCCAGCTCAGAAGGCAAAAGTCGTCGCGGAGATTCGTGGTGCCGGTCTGTCACCCGCTGAACTCAAAGTTTTGGAGGAAACCCGAGTTCGATTCGGCTACCAATCCATCGGCCTTTGATGCCGATCGCCGGTCAGTGGCCATTCGCAGTGAACGGGTTGCACCAAGTTCGGGTTCTCCCCGCCGGTGCGGCTACGCCGGTAATGTTGTCACCGGATATGACCGACCACTCGGGAAGTTTGAAGAACTCCGCCTGACCTCCCAGTGCACCGGATAGTGCGCCCACGTTATGGCGCCGACTGATCCCCTCGTTGGGATAATTCGCGCCATCATTCCAGTAGCCCGCGGGGCCCAGTTCGTTTGGCTCCCAAAGGACGATGTCCTCTTCACTGGCAAATTGCACGCGCCGGCCCGTGTTACTCGCGATCCCGCTAGCGTTTTGGGAATAACCGGATACGGCACCGTTCATGCAGTAGCTGGAGATTTTCTGACCGCGACTGGCAATCTGGGCTGCATTCTTGAAGTCCATCGGACAACGAAAGCCATTGGTGTTCATGATCGTGCGCCACAACGCGCCGCGCGTAGCATCCTGAACCCCGCCAGCATCCATGTATAGCCAGCCGGGGTAATTGGCCAGAGTTCCCCAGTTGTTCCAAGGCATCTTGTCATCAAAGTCGTCGCAATAGAGGCGCAGAGCCATCAGCAGCTGGCGCATGTTATTGATGTCAATCGTTTGCGACGCCTTGGCCTTGGCCTTGCTCAGCACCGGCAGGAGCATCCCCGCCAAGATGGCGATGATGGCAATGACGACCAGCAGTTCAATCAACGTAAAGGCACGGCGCGACAGCGCACGGTAGCCGCGAAGAGACGGGCGGTTCATTTGGTCAGTGTCAGGTGGGGCGCAATCTCTGCTGTCGGGCGGAGCCAGTCAAGTTAGACATCTTGCCGCTCCTCTGCCTCTCCGGGGCCTCGCCGCAATTGCGCTCCGGTCGCGGGCCTGCCAACCTCCCCGCACTATGTCGAGCATTGGCAAACTCATGAAGCAGGCCGCGCGGATGCAGCAGCAGATCGAGCGCGTCCAGACGGAACTCGCGGCCAAAACTGTCGAGGCCACCAGCGGTGGCGGCGTGGTGAAAGTCACCGCCAAGTGCGATGGCACGCTGGCCGCCATCAAGATTGACCCCGCGGCGGTGAACCCGGCCGACGCCTCTCTCCTTGAGGACATGATCCTCTCCGCCGCCAACAACGCCCTCGCGCAGGCCAAGGAAATCTCCAACACCGAGATGGGCAAGGTGACCCAGGGCTTCAACCTGCCGGGGATGATGTGAGAATGAAGAAGGCAAAGCGCAAAATGCCAAACGGCGATCCGACCAATGCGGATGCCTCGGGCATTTTTCACTTTTAACTTTTCATTCCCATGCCCGCCCTCCCCGAACCCATCATCGCCCTAACCGCCGCGCTGGCGCGCCTGCCCGGCATCGGGCCGCGCTCCGCGGAACGGCTCGCGTTGCACCTCGTGCAGAGCGAGGCGGGGGCGGTGCGGTCGCTCGCGGAGGCCATCCTCGCCGCGCGCGAGCGCATCTCGCTCTGCCGGGTGTGCGGCGCCCTTACGGAACGGCAGCCGTGCGCCTTGTGCGACGACCCGCGCCGTGACGCGTCGCTCGTCTGCGTGGTGGAGCGGCCCACGGACATTTTCAGCATCGAGAAATCCGGTGCGTTTCACGGACATTTCCATGTCCTGGGCGGAAAGATTTCGCCGCTCAACGGCGTCGGCCCGGAAGACCTGCGCATTGCGGAGCTGGAAACGCGCCTCGGCTCCGAGCCGGTGAAGGAAATCATCCTCGCGCTGGGCACGGACGTGGAAGGCGACGCCACGGGGCACTACCTGGCCAAGCGCCTCGCGCCGTGCGGGGTGCGAGTGAGCCGGCTCGCCCACGGCCTGCCAGCGGGCAGCGGGCTGGAGTTCGCGGACGAACTGACCCTGAGCCGCGCGCTGGAAGGCCGCCGCGAGGTGGGCTGACGCGTGCTCCGGCTGCGCGCTTGAGTTGGCGGTTTGTTCTGTGAGTTAATCAGTCGAAACGAAAGACACACTATGCACCTGATGGGAATTGGCGACGAAGCGGGCGGCGGACTGGACTTCCAGATCAAGGCCGCGAAGGAACTCGGTTGGAAGTGGATCGAGATGCGCGGCGTCGAGGTGCCGGGCTACCCCAAGGCGAACTTCCACGAGATTCCCGACGCGGCCTTTGACATCGCGGCGGCGAAGATTCAGGAGGCGGGCCTGGGCGTGTATTGCTTCGGCTCCACCATCATGAACTGGGCCAAGACCGTCGAGACACCGTTCGACGTCACGCTCGGCGAGGTGCGTCGCGCCATCCCCCGGATGCAGCGGCTCGGCACGAAATACGTGCGCATCATGAGCTTCAAGCCCAAGGACACCGACGCCGTCACGCCGCCCGTGGTCTTCGAGCGCGTGCGGGAGGTCACAAAGATGTTCACTGACGCCGGCCTCACACCCGTGCATGAGAACTGCATGAACTACGGCGGCATGAGCAGCGCGCACGCACTCGAGATGCTCGACAAGTGCCCAGGCCTGAAGTGGGTCTTCGACACCGCCAATCCCATCTTCAATCCGGATCGCCAGCTCCCGCAGCCCTGGCCGCGCCAGAACGCGTGGGAGTTTTGGACCTCCGTCCGCGACCACGTCGCGCACATCCACGTGAAGGATGCGACGTGGAACCCGGCCAAGAACGACGCCGATTACAACTGGCCCGGCGAAGGCCAGGGCCAGGTGCGCCGCATTCTGAAGGACGCCTTCGCGCGTGGCTACGACGCCGGCATCAGCATCGAGCCGCACATGGTCGTGGTCTTCCACGACGCGGGCTCGAAGGCCACGAACGACGCCGACGTGTGCGCGAACTTCATCGAGTATGGCCGCCGGCTGGAGAAGCTCATCGCCGAGGTCAAGCGGTAGCTCCCGGCGAATGGCTCACGGTTTCGCGCCGGCCGTCGGAAGCAGTTTCCTCAACTCTGCCACCGTTCCCGCGTGCTTGGGGTCGGTCGCGAGGTTCTTCATTTCCAGCGGGTCGGTCGTGTGGTCGTAGAGTTGCGCGCCCTGCTTGCCGCCGTCCCATTCGGTGTAGCGCCAGCGCTCGGTGCGGATGCTGTAGCCCATCGCCGGACGCGCGGCTTTCTTCTTCGGGTCGTCGACCTTCGAGAGAGTGCCGACGTTCAGGTTCCGCGCGACTTGCGTGATGGCTGGCTTGTCCCACTTGGCGGTGGGGTTTTCGAGCAGCGGCTTGAGGCTCTTGCCTTCCACCCGCGGCGGTGCGGGAAGTTCACAAAGTTCAGCGAGCGTCGGGTGCAGGTCAATCAGCTCGACTGTGCGCGGTGAGGCCTTGCCGTTGCCCTTTGCGCCGGGCTGGTAAATCAGAAGCGGCACGCGCGCGGACTGCTCGAAGAGGCTTAGCTTTTGCCACAGCCCGTGCTCGCCGAGATGGTAGCCGTGGTCGCTCAGGAAGACGACGATGGTGCGCTCCGCGAGCGCGAGGCGGTCGAGCGCGTCGAGGAGTTTGCCGAGCTGCGCGTCCATGAAACTCGTCGAGGCATGGTAGGCTTAGATGGCCTGGCGACGCAGGTCATCGGTGAGTTGCTCCTGATCTTTCTTGTGGCTGCCAAAAGCCATCGCGGGCACGCCTTGCTGGTGATTTGCGGGCACGTCCGCGAGTTGGATTTGGTCAAGCGGGTAAAGGTCGAAATACTTCTTCGGCGCGACATAGGGCGTGTGCGGACGGAAGAAACCGACGGCGAGGAAGAAGGGCTTTTCGCGGTTCGCTTCCATTAGCTTGATGGCTTCGGCGGCGCTCAGCGCATCGGTCTGCTCTTCGTCCGAACCCTCCGCCGCGAGCCAGCTCAACGAGCCGCCGAACACGCCGGGCGTGAGCGAAAAGATTTTCGGTTCATCAGCCTTGTCGCGCCCGGAGGGGTTGACGACGCGTTGCCACGAAGGCGGGTCGTCGAGGCCGTCGGTGCCAATTTGGAGCGGGACTGCGTAGTGGTAGAGCTTGCCCACGCGCGCGACGAAGTAACCGGCCTTCTGGAAGGTCTGGCCGAGCGACTGCGCCTCCGGCACGGCCTGCCGGAAGTGCGTGCGGTTTTCGTGGACCTTCGTGGTGTCCGGCCGCAGCCCGGTGAGGAACGAAGCACGCGAGGGGTTGCAGAGCGGATACTGGCAATATGCGCGGTCGAACCGCACGCCCTTGGCCGCGAGCCGGTCGATGTTCGGCGACTTCACCAACGGATGACCGTAGGCGCCCAGCGCGGTGCACAGGTCATCGGAGACGACGAAGAGAACGTTGAACTTGGGCGCGGCGTTAAGGGTGAACGCGACGAGGCAGAGTGCGAGCACAGTGAAGCGGGAGTGCATGGGGCGAGATTGCGCCGAGCCCGGACACGGCTCAAGCGGGAGTTCTGCGAGAGACTCCTCACGTCGTCACCACCGAGGTGAGGTCAGGCGAGAATCGGCCGGATGACTTCGCCGTAGTCCAAGTCGAGGCGCTTGCGGTCGGGGAGTTCGAGGCGGCGGCCGTTCAGTCCCATTTGGTGCAGCAGGGTCGCGTGGATGTCTGTGACGTAGTGCGCGTCCTCGACAGCGTGGAAGCCGAGTTCATCCGTCGCGCCGTGGACCACGCCGCCCTTGATGCCGCCGCCCGCGAGCCACACGGAGAAGCCGTAAGGATGATGGTCGCGCCCGTCTGCGCCCTGGGAGCCGGGCGTGCGGCCAAACTCCGTGGCGAAGACGACGATGGTTTCGTCGAGCAAACCGCGGCGTTTCAGGTCTTGCAGAAGGCCGGCGGTCGGCTTGTCCACTTGCGCGGAGAGCTTGGAATGATTCGCCTTCAGTCCGCTGTGCGCGTCCCACGCACCGGCCGCACCGTCGCCGTGCTGGATTTGGATGAAGCGCACGCCCCGCTCGACGAAACGACGCGCGGCCAGCAGTTGCATGCCGAAGGTTTTCGTCTCGGATTGGTCGAGGCCGTAGAGCTGCTTCGTCTCGGCGGTTTCGCGCTCGAAGTTCACGACTTCGGGCACGGCCATCTGCATGCGGAAGGCGAGTTCGTAGCTCTTGATGCGCGCGTCGAGTGCCTGGTCGCCGGGGTATTGCGCGGCCTTCAGGCGGTTCAGCTGGCCGACGAGGTTGAACTGAATCTGCTGCTCCGCCGCGCTGAGGTCGCCCTCGGGCCGCGCATAGGCCAGCGGTTCGCGCGGATCAATCACCAGCGGCACGGCGTCGTAAGCGGGGCCGAGGTAACGGCCGTCGCGCTTGTCGAAGAAGCGCGGGCCCATGTTGATGAACTGCGGGAGGTTGTCGTTGAGCGAGCCGAGGCCGTAGTTCACCCATGCGCCGATGGTCGGCTCCTGCACGTCGAGCATGTGCCGGCCGGAGTGGAACTGCACCTGGGCGCCGTGGTTGTCATCGGTGGTCCACATCGAGCGCACGATGGCGAGGTCGTCCACGCAGTTGCGGAGATGCGGGAACCAGTCGCTGACCTCGATGCCGCTTTTGCCGCCGGGCGCGTGGCCGACTTGCAGCGGGTAAATCTTGTTGCGTTGCTGGCCGTTGGCGTCGTTGACCACGACCACGCGCACGCGCTTGCGTTTCTCGGGGTCATTGATGCCCTTGAACGGCGTTTCATCGAACGTCTTGCCGGCGTATTGGGTGAGCGCGGGCTTGGGGTCGAAGCTCTCCATGTGGCTCAACCCACCGCGCAGGAAAATCCAAATGACCGACTTGGCCCGCGCGGGGAAATGCGGCAGGCCCGTGGGCGGACGCCAACTGCTCTCCAGCCCAAAGCCGTCGCGCGCGAGCATCGTGCCCAGGGCCAGCCCGCCGAAGCCGAGGCCGGAGCGGGTGAGGAAGGAGCGTCGGGCGAGGAAAGAGTTCACCATCGCGCTCCCGTCATTTTGCCTGCGGCACGACCACCAGCTCGCCACGGCCGGCCTTGGCCTGCAGGCGGATGTAGTCGCCGAGGATTCTGAGGGTTTCCTTCAAATACACGTCGAGGATGGCTTTCGCAGCGTCCGTGGTGTCCTCGGGCTCCTCGCCGTCCTCGTGAGGTTTTGGGGCCGGGGCCTTGGCGTTGGGTTTGTCTTTGTCCTCAGCCTTGGGCTTGGGTGGCTGGAGAGCAACGAGTGGCTGGTTTTTGTCCACGGTCTCCGTCTTGACCAGGAAAACCTTGTCGGTCACGGCGGGGCGGGCATCACGTTCCTTTTTGCGGGCTTCCGCGCGGGCCTCCGCCTCCGCCTTTTCCTTGAGGCGCTGCGGCTCGCTGAGGGAGACGCTCTTGTCAGCCCGCTGTTTCTTCACCTGCTCAATGTCTTCGAGGATGTAGCGGAAGTCCTGGTTCTTGGCGATGCGCTCGGTGGACAGCTTGCGGAGCTGTTCGAGGCTGCCGTTGATCCGGTCGGTGCGCTGATATTTCGCGGGCTGGATATTGTCGGCTTCGAGCACGTTCGGCAGATAGGCTTCCCCGGTTTCCAGCAGGTCAAGGACGTTGGGCAGCGTGATGTCGGGGGTGACGCCGTGCTTCTGGGTGGTGCCGCCGGCGATGCGGTAGAACTTCGAGATGGTGAACTTGAGCTGGCCGGGGTCGGCGACCTGCCGGTTGCCCATCCAGTTCACGAGCGGAAACAGCGTTTGCACCGTGCCCTTGCCGTGCGTGTGCTGGTAGCCCACGACAAGCGCGCGGCCGTAGTCCTGCAAGGCGGCGGCGACGATCTCCGAGGCGGACGCGCTGTGATGGCCGACGGCGACGATGAGCGGGCCGTCATAGGCAACGCGGGCGTCCTCGTCCTCCAGCACCTCGACTTGCTTGGGCTGGCGGACCTGCACCACCGGGCCGCGCTTGATGAACAGGCCGGTGAGTTCGACTGCTTCGTTGAGCAGGCCGCCTCCGTTGCGCCGCAGGTCCAGGATGAGGCCGGCAATGTCCTCCTTTTTAAGCCGGCCAATGAGTTTCTCCACGTCGGCGGCGCATTTTTGGTAAAACTGGGGGAGCTCAATCACGCCGAGGCGCTGCGGCTTTCCGTCCGGGCCAGCGTGTTCGATGATGCGGGCGTAGGCGTAGGATTCCTTGAGCTTGATCTCGTCCCGGACGATGCGAATCGTCTTCCGCTCTGAATTGCTCGCGGCGCCCACCGGGATGACGATGAGCCGCACTTCGGTGCCCTTCTTGCCGCGGATCATGTCCACCACTTCGTCCAGCTTCATGTCCACGCAGTCCACCGGTTCGGCGTCACCCTGACCCACGGCGACAATCCGGTCCTTGGGCTTGAGCTGTTTGCTGAGCTCGGCGGGGCCACCGGGGGTCAGGTTGACGATCTCGGTGTAACCCTCGTCGTCCTGCCGCAGCTGGGCACCAATGCCGGTGAGCTTCAACTGCACATTGTGAATGTTGAAGTTCTTCGCCACAGACGGCGCCATGTAATCGGAGTGCGGGTCAAAGGCGTGACCGAGAGCGGAGAGATAGACCTGGAGGATGTCACTCGAATCGAGCTGCCGCATGTTTTTTTGCAGGCGTGCGTAGCGTTTGGTGATGCGCTCGGCGGTGGTTTCGAGCGTGTCGCCGGCCAGCTTGCCGCCGAGCAGTTCAAACTTCATCCGCTGCCGCCACAACTCCTGCGCTTCGGCTGCATCCTTCGGCCACGGGAGCTTGTTGCGCTGCGGGATGAACTTCTCGTCCACCGTGAAATCATGCTTCTGCTTCACCAGCGTGCCGACGCGGTTGACCGTGGCGTCCAAGCGTTGAAGGTAGCGCTCGTAAATCTCATAGGCCGCGCCGGCGTCGCCCTTCTTGGTCAGGTTGTCCAGATCTTTGCCGAACTTGGCGGTGAACTCGTCCACATCCGTCTGGAGGAAGATCATGTGGTTGAAGTCCAGCGCATCCAGGTAGTTCTTGAGATGCATCTCCGCGACGGCGTCGTTCATCGGCGAACCCTTGTAATGCGCCCGGTCCAGGAGGTCGCCGACGGATTTCGCGATGCGCCCCGCCTGTTCCCGCGTGAACTCAACGGCCCGCGCGGGGGTGCCCGACAGGATGACCACCAGCAGGGCGGATAGGATGCGTTTCATAGGCGATGTCTGAGAATGTGCCCGGCGGCGGGTCAGAATCAACCGGGAATCCGGTCGTTCCGGCGGGCAGACGGTCGAGTAATGGACTGGTGGGCTGGACGATTGTTCAAAAGGGCCGGCCGGCCACCTCCCGGTAGAGGCGGGCATAATTGGCCGCCATCGCGTCCAGGCTGAAGTCTTGCGTCACCCGCGCGCGTGCGCGTGCCCCCACCCGCGCCAGCTCAGCCGCCCCCGCCAGCACGCGGTGCAATTCCGCGGCCAGCGTGTCCCTTGAATCCAGCGCGGCCAGATAACCATCCACGCCGCTGGTGATGACTTCGGCGTTCCCGCAGGCCGTGTGTGCGAGACACGGCACGCCGCAGGCCATGGCTTCCAGCACCGCATTTGAAAGTCCCTCGAAGATGGACGGCGCGGCCAGCAGATCCAGCGCCTGATACCATGGCGCCGGGTTGGGCTGAAAGCCCGCCAGATGGATGCGGTCGCGCACGGGGCTGGCTTGCGCCGCGGCGTGAATCTTTTCCTTCTCCGCGCCTTTGTCGCCGACGATGACGAGCCGCGCATCCGGCAGCCGCGCAGCCACTTGGTTGAACGCCTCGATGAGCAGCAAGTGCTTTTTGTTCGGGTCAAAGCGGCCGACGATGCCAATGAACCGGCCCTCGGCGGGCAGCCCGAGCTGCGCGCGGACCGCGGCTTTGTCCACCGGCTGAAAACGCTCGGTGTCCACGCCGTTGATGATGGCCGTGATTTTCTCTGCCGGAAAACCCTGCTCAATGAGGTATCGGCGCAGTGACTCGGAGACAGTGTGGATTTTCCGGCAGCAGCGGTAGAGCCGCTGGCGCTGGCGGAGCCGCGCCGGGCTGGCCTGGTCGCCCTGGAAGACGCCGTGCTCGCCCTGCAACACCGGCTTCCACCGGCCGAAGCCGGAGCCGATGGCCGCATAGGTGAGCGGGCCGAGATTATGCGGGTGCAACAGGTCCGCCCCGACGCGCTGCGCGTGGCGGGCCACGCCAAGCGCGGCGTTGACCGAGAAGCCCGGCGGCTTGTGCAGCACCACCACGTTCTCAGGGTTGGGCAGCCGTTCGACAAACGCGCCACCCCGCTCGAGGCAGCAGACATGGACCTCGAATTCGTCGGCCGGCAGCCGCCGCGCGACGTTTACCACGCCGTTTTCCATCCCGCCCGGTTCGAGCGAGAACACCACATGGAGAATTTTGAGACGGCGTGGCACGGCGGCCCTCACGGCTTCACCTCACCGCGGACCACATTTAACGTGTAGCGGACGAACGCCCGCAGCCGGAAGAACGGTGGATTGCCGTTGGCCGCCGGGTCGAGAAACCAAGGCCAGAGCAGGACCGAGCGGATCAATTCGCGATACGCGCGCGCGGGTTGACGGATGCCGTTGTAGATCAGCGAGCTTTGGAAGCGCCAGTAGCTCCACACCTGGAGCCAGAAGGTGATGTTCGACCGGGGCACGATGCCCGCATCATAGGCCTTCTTGAGCACGGCCGACATGTTGCTTTTCATGCGGTCGGCGTTGTTGCTCATGTTATTGCCGTGCTTGCGGATCTCGACGAGCACCTTGCCCTGGTGCTAGATGCGGCGCTGGGCGGCGATGCGGATCCACATGTCGCGGTCTTCGGTGCTGCGCAACGTGGTGTCGAAGCCGCCGCAGAGTGCGAAGACCTCCTTGCGGGCGACCGCGCCGGTGGGCGAGAAGCGCGTGCGCATCAGGATGTCCTTCAGCGTCACCTCGCGTGGCAGCACGGGGACGTGGACGGTGAAAGGCTGGGGTTTGCCGTCCACGTCCACCAAAACGTCGTCGCAAGCCACCAATGCGAAGTCTGGCGGCAGCTTCGCGAAGGCCGCCATGCTGTCGCTCAGGTGCGTGGGCAGGAGCAGATCGTCGGCGTCGAGGAAGCAGACGTAATCAAACTTCGCCTCGCGGATGCCGGTGTTGCGCGCGGCGGAGAGCCCGGCGTTCTGCTGGTGGATGTAGCGGACGGGCGGGCCGTAGCGCGCCATGACCTCGCGGGTGTTGTCCTTCGAGCCGTCATCGATCACGACGACTTCGAAGTTGGGGTAATCTTGCCGGAGGCACGATTCGACGGCGAAGGGCAGGAAGCGGGCGTAGTTGTAGGCCGGGATGACGACGGAAACGCCCGGGGGCTTGGCGGAGGCAGCCGGGTGCGGCGACGCGCTCATGGGACTTCAGCGGGCCTGCTCGTATTCCTGCCCTTTGGCCTTGGTGACGGACTGATACCGGTTGTAGTAGTGGTTCGTGTAGTAGTAGTAGTGGAACCGGTTCATCGTCGCCATCAGGTCGAGGCGGTTGAGCACGAAGCCGTAGAAGTTCGCATGGTTGTCATGGAGGATGTCCATGGCCGTGCGCACCGCGCGCGTGGGCGTCTGGCCGCTCCAGATGACGAGGACCACGCCGTCCATCGCGGGCTGCATGACGCTGGTCTCGGCCAGGCCCAGCACCGGCGTGCTGTCCACGATTATGCGCTGGTAGCGTTTGCGCAGCTTCTCGATTACCTCCATGAACTGCGGCGAGCCGAGGGCCTCAATGTCGCCCTCCAGATTGTCACCGCACGGGAGGATGTGCAGGTTCTCCATCGTGGTCGGGCGGCAGGCGTCGTAAACGTCGTGCTTCTCGACAAGGATGTTGCTCAAACCCGGTGACTGCCGGCTGCCGAAGAGGTGATGCTCAATGCCGCGCCGCAGGTTGGCGTCGAGAATCAGCGTCTTTTCGCCCATGTGCGCGAAGGACATGGCGAGGTTCGAGGCCACGACCGTCTTGCCCTCTTTGGGCGAGGTGCTGGTGACCATGATGACTTGCGGGAACTTCGAGGTGGCGGCACTGGCCAGCAGATTGGTGCGGATGACCCGGAAGTTTTCGATGAAATCCGGGTTGGCAACGCAGTCGCTGAAGATAAGCGGATAGGCTTCGGCGATGTCGTCCTCGAAGTCTGGCACCAGCCCGAGTCCGCGGAGATTCACGGCTTCCTCCATCTTCTCCATGTTCGTGACGGTCTGGTCCATGAACTCAATCAGGAACGGAATGCCAATCGACAGGGCCAAACCCAAGCCCAAGGACATGAGAACGATCTTCAGGCGGTTCGGCGAAATGGGGATTTCGTCGCGGATGTTGTCGAAATCAATGAACTGGAGGGTGACGCGTTCATTGCTGATGGCCATCTCGGCTTCGGTCATGCGTTTCTGCAACTCCCCGATGTAAGTGTCGTAAGGGGTTTTGCCCTGGGTGACTCGCGTCATCTCCTTAAGATACTCGTCATACTCTTTCTGCCGTTGCTGCCAACGTGGCTCTTCCTCCCGCAGTTTTTGCAATTGATTGACCAGAAACTGGCCGTATCGCTGGAATGCAAGCTCGGCGTCCACATAGGCGGTCTCCAGCGCCTTTTCGAGGGCCTGCCGCTGTTTGTAGAGCGTCACCATCTTCGGGTGAGACGGTTTGAAGGTGGCGCTTTGTTGTTGAATGGTGCGATCGAGGCGTTGCTTTTCCAACTCGATCTCCTGCCAGGAGCCACCGCCGACGGGAGCCGTGGAGGGCAGGAGCACTACGGCGGCATTTGTTGAGCGGCTACCCGGGCTTTGACGCTCTCTGGACGCCGGATCCATGTCCACGATGGTCGGTCCCTGCACGTCCTGCTGAACGGCGGAGAACAAATGCAATCGCTCGCTGATGCTGAGCGTGGGATTGGCCAGCCGGCGTCGCACCTCTTCCCATTTTTCCCACGACCGGTTGTAGCGGGCGATTTCGTTGGGAAGGTTGTTCAACTGCGCCAGCTCGAACTTTAAAACGTCGGGATTGAACTTGGCCTTTACGCCCTGTTCGAGGGCGATTTGTTCCTGATATTTTTTGCTCAGCTCCTCGATCGTCGCCATGTATTTGTTGGTCGTGGCCTGATACAGGCGGATGGCGCGTTCGCGGCGGTCCTTGTTGAACTCCTCGATCATCAACTCGGGATACTTCGATACCCAGGAAGGGATGTAGCACCAGACGTTCAGTTCGATGTCATGGTCGGTCGTCCACGTGGCACGCACCTGCTTGCGTCCACTCTTGCCTGCGCGGGCGGCTCCTACTTCATCTCCCAGCCGCTTGTCCACCCGTTCGCAGATGTGGTCGGCGTAAAAGTCCCGGAGGAACATGTCATCCGAGAAACGGTCCCCGCGTTCGCCCTTTTGCAGGTTTTCCACCTGCGTTACCGGGCCGGTGCCGATGGAGGTGTAACGGATCTTGCTCTTGGAGAAATAGACCGGCCGGCTGAAGATGTAGAAGAGCAGACCGCCCGCCAGCGACATGGTGAACAGCAGGACGATGGTGCGCGCATACTTCGCGGCAATGGCGACATACATCACCACGTCCGTGAAATCAGCTCTGCGCTTCTTTTCGCCCGGAATCATCGGTCAATCACTGCGCCACATGCCCTCGTTCGTCAACCCTTCCGTCACCCGCTAAAAGCTGAAGAAGCTTTCCGGCACCACGACGATGTCCTTGCCCTGGAGGACGATGTCGGGTGCGAGGCCCTTTTGGATTTCCTTCACGTTCAGCGGCATCTGGATCTTTTCGCCGTTGCCCAGGTCGCGGACCACGGTGCATTTCTTAAGATTGGCAAAGCGCGAAAAACCACCGGCGCGCAGGATGGCAGAGTAGGCGGTGAGCGTCTCGTCCTGAAAGAGGCGCAGGGTGCCGGGCTTGTTTACGTTGCCGGTCACATACACCACCGGCGCGAAGGCCGGGATCATGATGATGTCGCCGGGGTTGAGCGCGATGTCCGTGGGCGGGATGTTGCCCGAGAGGATGGCCGCCACATTCACCTCCTCGACCGCGCCCTGACCGTTCTCGATGCGCAGGAGCTTGGTGCGGGTGAGGTCACCCGAGGGTGTAATGCCGCCGGAACGGATGATGGTGGTGATGAGTGTGGGGGCCACGCCCTCGGGAATCTTCAGCGGGCCCGGAGTGATGAACTCGCCCGCCAGGTAAATGATTACCGTCTGGTCGCCGGTGGGCGGCAGCGGGCCATCGCGGGTTTCCACTTTCTTGGCGAACTCCAAGGTGACGGTGGCCTTGTTCAACAGCGACTCCTCCAGCAGCGCCTTCACCGCGGCCTCGGCTTCCGTAATGCTTTTGCCGCCCACCGCTACCCGGCCGACACCCTTCACGGAAATGTTGCCGTCGCGGCGGACCGGATAATCGGCGTTGTAGGAATCATCTTCGGCCACGATCAGGCGGATCACATCGCCGGGGTTGACCATGTCCGGGTCGCTCACCCCCATCGCGCTGCGCATGGCGGCCACCTTGCCCTGCATCTCGGAGTTGACGTTGCCCAGCTCGGTGTTGATGAGTTTGAAGCGCTCGTCCAGTGCCGCGGACTCCTTCGTCCAGCGGTCGATGTCCGCTTGAATGCCGGTGCGGGTGGCTGTGGCCAGTTCGCGTTGCGCCACGCTGAACTTGGCCTGCACGTCGTCCACCTCGCGGGTGAGCAGCTCACGTTTCTCGTTCAGGCGGCTCAGGTCACGTTCAATGGCCGCAGGATCCTCGCTGGACCGGCCGATGCGGATGATGTTGCCCTCGGCGGCCATTTTTTGCGGTCGGGAGGAACCCACGGGCTGGAACGAAGGCGGACCCTTCTTCTCGGGCGGCGCGGCCGCCGCCGGAGCGTTGGTCAGCGCCGGAAATGTCATGCTGGCCGTGGCCATCGGGCGATCTCGCAGGGTCAATACGGAGTTGGTCGCCGGCTCCATGCGGGTCAGAACTTCGCGGGCGCGACGACCTTGTTCCGCCCGTCCAGCCTCCAAATCCTGCATCAGGCGGGTCGAGTTCGCATCCAGTCGGGCGATTTCATCGCGGATCGACTGCAGGCGATTGCTGCCCGGACCCTGAGCCTCCAGCCGGGCCAGTTCAGCTTTGGCCGCGGCGTAACGTGATTCCCAGTCCGCGCTGTCATTGGCGAGTCGCTGGGCTTCGGTCTGGAGTTCGGTGCGCCGGCGCGTCAAATCTTCCAACTGACGCCGCGAATCCTGCGTCGCGGGGTTGAAGTCAACCGCGGGCGGCGGCGCGGAGTTGCTGGGGCTGGCGGTCATCGGCCACCCGGCGGCCGGCGTCAACACCAACGAGGGCGGTGGCACGACGGGTGCCCGGATTGGATCGGCGGGCGGCGCCCCCCTCCGCGTGGTGAGGCTCTCCGCCATGCGGAATTCCTCGAGACGGGTCAATGCCTCCTGCGCGGTGGGAAGTTCGACCACCGCTGGTGGGGCATCGGCTGGCCGTGGCTCCTCCAAGTTCGATGGCGTGGTGGCCGGCACGGACAGCAGGGTGGTGCTCCGGCGCAGCCCGCTCGGAGGCGGCACGATCACGGTCGATGCGGGCGCAGTCGAGTTAGTGGGGGCGGGGGGCGGCAGGATGCTCGGCGGGGAAACGCTCTTGGTGGGAGGAGGACTTTGTTTGGGCGGTGCGGCGACGTTTGGCTTGGCTGCCGGTGAAGCCGGACTGGAGGGTGGGGCGGCGGGCAACGTGGAACCGGGTGCCAGCGTGGGGGGCGTGAAGACGCTTGAACTGCTCGGCGGGCGCACGGCAGGTGCTCCTGGCGGTGCCGAGAAAAATTCGGATGGTGCCGGTAGGGGGGCGGCGGGAGCGACGGTCGGAGCGAGGACGCTTCCCGCCCGGGCTTCTAGCGCCTTGATCTCCCGGTCATGACGTTCCGCCGCAGTGAAATCGCCTTTCTGCAGCGCTTGCAGATACTGCTGTTTGGCCAATTCCAGCTGCGTTTGGGGTGATCTTACATCCGCCGCCGCGAGCCTAGAGTTGACTGCGACAAGCAACAACAAACCGCATGCCACGCGCAGAAGTTGGCAGGATACGCGCGAGGCCTCAAACGGTGACTCTGTGATAGGTTGTCGAGTCGAGCTTATTTCGGCGGCGTTCATGCCATGGAATAGGGCCAAATGGCAAAAACAATCTGAATACGCGGCGAGGAAAGAAAGATAGCAGCAGGCTGCCTCTGAGGTGCCTTGCCGGAGAATCAGACAAAAATGGTTTGCTCCCGGCCTGGACCCACGGAGGCAATGGCCAGCTTCGCCCCGGTCTGGTCGGCGATGAACTTTAAGTAATCGCGCGCCTTGGGCGGGAGCTCCTTCCACTTGCGGGCCTTGCTGGTGTCTACCTGCCAACCCGGTCGCTCCTCATAGACTAGTTCGCAGAGCGCCAGCACTTCAATGTCGTTGGGGAGGTGGTCGAAGGTAACCGATCCCACGCGGTAACCGGTGCAGACTTTAATGGTCGCAAGCGTGTCGAGACCGTCGAGATTCGTCACGGCCAGCTCGTCGATACCGTTAACCATCGTCGCGTGGCGGGTGGCTACGGCATCAAACCATCCGCAGCGCCGTGCTCGTCCCGTGGTCGCGCCGAACTCGCGGCCCATGCCATGCAACAGGTCAGAGATTTCCTGGTTTTCGGTCGGCAGCGGGCCTTCGCCCACCCGGGTAGTGTAGGCCTTCATTACGCCCACCACCTTGTCCATCTTGTGCGGCGGCACGCCAGAACCCGTGCATGCGCCACCGGCTGTTGTGTTCGACGAGGTGACATACGGATACGTGCCGTGGTCAATGTCAAGGAACGTGCCCTGTGCCCCTTCGAAGAGAATGCCCTTTTTCTCCCGGGTGGCGTTGTGCAGGTAAACCACCGTGTTGGCCACATGCGCCCGCAGGACTTCGGCGGCGGCGGTATAATCGGCGAGGATCTTTTTGTAGCTGACCGGCTTGACGCCGAGGCCCTTGAGATGGGCGTTGGCGTCCTGCACGCGGGCCTTGAGCTTCGTCGCAAAACGCTCGGGGCTGATGAGGTCGGACACCCGCAGGCCCACGCGGGCCGCCTTGTCCCCGTAGCACGGGCCGATGCCACGCTTGGTGGTGCCGATCTTGCCCTTGCCCTTGGCCAGTTCCCGGGCGCCATCCAGCTCACGATGGTAGGGAAAAACGACGTGGGCCGTCTCGGAGATGAGGAAGTTGTCCGGCGTGACCTTCACGCCCAGCTTTTCCAAGCCTTCGATTTCCGAGACCAGACCGATGGGATCGAGCACGACGCCATTGCCGATGACGCAGGTCTTGCCCGACCGCAGGATTCCGGACGGGATCAGGTGCAGCACGAACTTCTGTCCGGCGACGATTACGGTGTGCCCGGCGTTGTTTCCGCCGGCATAGCGGACGACGATGTCCGCGTCTTCCGTCAGCACGTCGATGATCTTGCCTTTGCCTTCGTCGCCCCATTGGGCGCCGACGAGAATCGTGTTGGCCATAACTCTGTTTGCACCGCGGCAATAAAAAACCCCGAATGTAAATTCGGGGCGCACCGCTCGGTATTTACGGGCGGACGCTAGGGATGCGGGGCGGTGAAGTCAATGGCGGTTTCATCCCGCCTGCCCCGCCTTTCTACCGGCCCCAGCGACGGCGGAACGTCCGGCCACCCGGTCGGCCGCCACCGCTGCTGCGCGTGCCCGGTTCAGGCGCGAAGCCGCTGTGCCAGCTGTCCGCCCGCTGCTGCGGCGGCAGCGGATGATTCGGCTCGCGGCTGGGCTGGTTGCCGCGCGACTGGCGGGGCTGGCTTTGCCCGCGTCCGCCCTGCTGCTGCGGCCGGGGCTGCTGCCTCGGTTGCTGCTGCTGGGGCCTTTGTGGCTGCCGCTGCTGCTGCGGTTGCGGCGGCGCGGGCTGCGGCTGCCGGTCCGTATAATCGAAGTCTTCCGCGTGCTTGCGCACCAGTCCACGCCCGATGAACCGCTCCAGCGCGCGCAGCTCCTTCTGGTCCTCCGGCGTCACGAAGCTGATCGCGTCCCCAATCGCCTGCGCGCGGCCCGTGCGGCCGATGCGGTGCACGTAGTCCTCCGCGTGCATCGGGAAATCGAAGTTCACCACGTGCGAGATGCCGTCCACGTCAATGCCGCGCGCCGCGATGTCCGTGGCCACCAGCACGCGCACCGCCCCGCTCTTGAAGTCGCGCAAAGCCCGGAGCCGCTGCGCCTGCGAGCGGTTCGAGTGCAGCGTCGCGCAGTTGATGCCGTGCTGCTCCAGTTGCCGCGCCAGCCGGTCGGCCGCGTGCTTCATCCGCACGAACACGAGCACCATGTTCATGTCCGGCTCGCGGAGCAGGTGCGCCAGCAGCGGGACCTTCCGCGAGCGCGGCACTTCATAAACGAACTGCGTGACCGTCTCCGCCGGGTTCGAGCGGCGCCCGATCTGCACCAGCTTTGGCGAATGCTGGAACTCATGCGTCAGTCGCTCGATCTCGGGCGACAGCGTGGCTGAGAAGAGCAGGGTCTGGCGCTGTTTCGGCAGGTCGCGCACGATGCGCCGCATGTCGGGCAGGAAACCCATGTCGAGCATTCGGTCCGCCTCGTCGAGCACGAGAAACTGCACCCCGCTGAAATCCGCGAAGCGCCGCCCCATCAGGTCCAGCAACCGGCCCGGCGTGGCAATGATGATGTCCAGCCCGCTGCGCAGCGCGTTGATCTGCGCGGTCTCGCCCACGCCGCCAAACACCGTCGCCATGCGCAGCGGCAGATGCTTCGCATAGGTGCGCACGTTCTCCTCGATCTGCGCGGCCAGCTCGCGCGTGGGCGCGAGCACCAGCACGCGCGTGCCCCGCCCCTGGCCGGCGGTGGCCGCGAGCTTGGTGAGGATGGGCAGCGTGAAGGCCGCCGTCTTGCCCGTGCCCGTCTGCGCGATGCCGATCAGGTCGTGGTTCGCCAGAATCTGCGGGATGGCCTGCGTCTGGATCGGCGTCGGCTCGGTGTAGCCCGCCTCCGCGATGGCGCGGAGGATTTCCGGGGCAAGGTTCAGTGCGCTAAACGACATACAGCCGGGCATAATGCGGACGCGGTGATCGTTGCGCGAATCATTTTTCCGCCGGACCTGCCCGCGCGGCGCGGCGTTACTGCGTTCCGCCGTTGGAAGCGGTCCCGCTGATGACCGCCACGGCGCTGGCCGCCGGAACGAGATACCGCTCGGCCGCAGCCTTCACCTGTGCGAGTGTCACGGCTTCATAGCGGGATTCTTCCCGTTCACTGCGGCCATAGCCCAGGCCGTATAGTTTATCAAGGGCGTGGAGCATCGCTTGGCCGCCGAGGTCCTGTCGGGCGATTTTTTTCTGGCCGATGATCTTCGCCTTTGCGCGCTTCAGCTCGTCCTCGGTCAAACCCTCGGTGCGGAGCACTTCAGCCTCGGCCAGCAACTCCTTTTCCACCAGCGCGGCCTGCTCCGGCGCGGTGCCGCAGTAGAACGCGAAGTAGCCGGGCACCAAGCCCGCCATGTGCTGCGCGCCGACGTAGTAGGCCAGGCCGAGCTTCTCGCGGATGCGCGTGAAGAGCCGCGAGCCCATGTCGCTGCACGCTTCCTGAATGAGGTCCAGGGCGTAGTGGTCGGCGTGCGCCATCGTCGTGCCGGGGAAGCCAATGACGAGGACGGCCTGCTTCTTGTCGCGGGAATCAAAGGCGCGGCTGGCGGCAAACTCTGAGGTGCGAATGGCCAATGGGGAAGCGGACTTCGAAGCCGGCTTCCATTTGGCAAATGTCTTCTTCACCTCGGCAACCACGCGCTTCGTGTCCACCGCGCCGTAGATGGCGAGGACGCAGTTGTCCGGCGTGACGAGTTGTTTGTGCAACGCGGCGAGGTCCGCGACTTGCATCGCCTTCACGGTCGCTTCGGTGCCGAGCGAATCGAGGCCGTAGCCGGCGTCGCCGAAGAGCGTGCGCTTCATCAGCTTGAAACAGCTTTGCAGCAGCTCGTCGCGCTGGTGGCGGAGGTTGCCGAGCTGAATCTCACGTTCGCGCTCCAGCTCGGACTTCGGGAAGGCGGGCCGCAGCAACACGTCGGCAGTGAGTTCGAGGCCGAGGGCGAAGTCTTCGCGCAGCACGTCGGTGGTGATGCCCAGCGAGTTGTTGCCGCTGTAAGTGTCGAGGCTGCCGCCGACACTCTCAATCTCCGTCGCGAGCCGCTCGGCGGTGCGGGTCTTCGTGCCTTTCATCAGCAGCTTGGCGAGCAGGGAACTCGCGCCGTTGTTCGCCGCCGTCTCAACCAGCACACCGCCGCGCAGCCCGGCGCGGAAGTGAACGAATGGCAGGCGATGGTCTTCCTTCACGAGTAGGCGCAGGCCGTTGGGCAGGTCGAATTTCGCGATGTCGCTGCGGCTGCTGACCTCAATGCTCGCGGTTGTCTTCGGCGCGGTGCCTTCGGGCAGGAGCGCGTAGAGGGTGCGGTTTTCGGGCGTGAGATACTGGCGGGCGACACGCTGCAAATCGGCGGGCGTGAGGCGGCGCACGGCATCGAGGAAGCGCTGGGAGAAGTTAAGGTCGCTCGCGGCGAGCCAGTTGCCGCCCAGGTCCTGCGCTTGACCGGCCATCGTCTTGCGCGTGGCGAGTGTGCCGGCGGTGAACTGCTTCACGGCCTTCGCCAGCTCGACCTTCGACACGGGCTTCGCTTTCATGCGCTCGACCTCGGCGAGCATCGCGTCGCGCGCGGCGGTGAACTTGTCCGCGTCCACCACGCCGCTCATGCCGAAGAGGCCGGGCAGGCCGGGATTGTAAGTCCACGCGTCGGCGGAGTGGGCGAGGGCTTTTTTCTCCCGCACGTTTTGGAAGAGGCGCGAGCTGCGACCGTTGCCGAGCAGGGTGGCCAGCACGTCGAGCGCGGGAATGTCCGCGTGGCGCACGTCCGGGATGTGCCACGAGAAGTGGAAGTGGCCGAGCTCGATGGGCGCTTCCTCAATGACCTCGCGCGCGGCGGCTTGCGTGGGTTCTTCGGGGAGAACCATCGGCGGAATGGCGCGCGAAGGCGTCTTGGCCCAGGCCTCCTTGATTTGCGCAAGCACGTCGGCGGCCACGATGTCGCCCACGACGAGGAAGAAGACGTTGTTCGGCGCGTAACGCTCGCGGTAGTAGCCGACGATGTCCTCGCGCTTGAGCGTGTCGAAAATGTCGCGGTAGCCGATGACCGTGAAGCGATACGGGCTGCGCGTGTAGGCCGTCTCGAAGAGCCGGCGGCCCGCGCGGCGACCGGGGTCGTCGTGGCCCATGTCCATCTCGCGGCGGATGACATCGAGTTCCTTCACCAACTCGTCCTCGGGCAAGGTCGCGTGCTGCATGATGTCGCAGAGCACGTCCACGGCGACGCGCGTGCCGGTGTTCGGGGCGTCAATGTGATACACCGTGCGGTCGAAGCTCGTGTAAGCGTTCATGTAACCGCCGGCGTCCTGCACTTCGCGGTCAATCTGCCCTGGTGGCCGCGTGGCCGTGCCCTTGAAAAGCATGTGCTCCAGCACGTGACTCAAGCCCGCGCCCAGCCAGCGGCCTTCGTGGACGCTGCCGGTCTGCGCCCACGCCTGCGCGGACACGACCGGCGCGGAACGGTCCTCGCGCAGAATGACGGTCAGGCCGTTGGCGAGCGTGGTGACGCTGGTGCCGGGCGGGATGGCGGGGAGGGAGGCAGAGGAATTCGGAGAGCGATGAGATGCGCGGGCGGCGGCCATAGTCAGGGCGCGGAAGGTAGCGGTTGCTCCAAGACTGTGCAACGAAAGGGGCAAGAAAACTAAAGCGAAGTCGCGAGATTTCCCCAGCAGTGGCTAGCCGCCGATGAAGGCATAGACCTCGTTCGTCGCGCCGTTGACCCACCAGCCTTCAGCCCAGCCTTGGATGGCCTGACTCTTGTGGTGAAGGTAGTAGAACTTTGCTCCCGGCATGGACGTCGGACGCCACCATCCCCGCTGCTTGCCGGACTGCCGTCGAGCTGAATGGTCTGAAATATCAAGGTTGTTATCATCTCCAGGCTCGGCAGGAACCTCTACTAACCGCTTCGACTTAATCAGCGCGGAAATGGCTTCGGGAGCAGCCGTGAAGTGGACTTCCATGCCATGTAAATAGCGCTGCCCCCTGAGGACGCGTAGTTCGGCCGGCACCGGCATTGGGTTGATGAGGGTTTCCAAGTTCTTTCGAGTGGAGAACAAGGACACCACACTGGTCGTGCCGAAAGACAAAACCAACGCTCCCACCAAGCCCGCTTGCCAAGGCAGAGAGCCGCCGCGTCCCTTGAGAATTGCAGCCGCGATAGTCACTCCAAAGGCACAGCCGCACCCGGAGAGCATGGCAGCCACGAACGCATCTACCCCACCGAACAGCATTCCGTTCGCTTCGGCAATCCAAGCCGCTAACCAACCAAGCCCAAGTCCAAGCCCTCCAAATCCAGTGAATCTAACCCACCATGCGGGATGCGGCGGCGACGCTGGCGATGCGGTCTGCATGCGGCCGCGACGCTCAACTCACCGGCTCTGCGGGCTTCGCTTGTGCCACCTTCGCTTTCGGCAAAAACGGCTTCCGAAACGCTTCGAAGAAATCATACCCGCCCTTGAAGTCGTCGCGGCTGTCGTTCTCGGTTTTACCGAGCAGTGAGCTTTCCACCATGTTGAAGACGATCTCGCCGAAGTCCTCGCAGCGGCGCACGCCCCATTCCTCCAGCACCATGAGCGTCAGCGGGCCGAACTGTTCCAGCGCGTGCGCGCGGATGCCTTCGAGGAGCTGCTGGCCGTTGACGTGTGCGGGCTTGTCCTTCGCAGCTTTGCCGCCGGACTTGGCGAACTTCCGCTGCGCCACGTCGAGCGCGTCGCGCACGAAGTAGTAGGCGTCCCGATGGTAGCGCGTGTCCTTCGTCAGGATGGCGTCGAGCGTTTGTTCGACATCAATGGTTTTTTGCATGTCAGCGAGGAGCGACCGGCGGGTTGGACTGCGGCAGATGGGTGGACGTTCGATATGCCTTCACCGCCAGCCCGAGGAACACCAGAAACAGCAGCGTGAACAGCACGGTCTGCTCCTGCCGCGTGAGCCACTTCATGGCGGTGGACAGTAACGGCGCAGGTGGGGAACGCAACCGGGAGTTACCCACCTCTGTAGCGGCGGTCTGTGACCGCCGGGCGTTTGCACACCTTGCTGTCGGTGTCAGTCGCAGACACGACGGTCACAGACCGCCGCTACAGGGCGGCCTGCTTCCGGTTAAACGCCACCGCGTCTGCGTAGCGCACGCCAGTGCCCCCGAAGATGTCCAGCGCCGAGCCGATGGTCAGGTGCACCCGCCCGCCGCCCGCGCGCGTGACTTCCTCCAAATCCGCCAGCGACCGCGCGCCGCCCGCGTAGGTCATGGGAATCGGTGACCAGCGCGCGAGCTGCTCCACCAGCGCCAAATCCACGCCCTGGCACAAGCCTTCGACGTCCACGGCGTGAACGAGGAACTCCGCGCAATACGCCGCCAGCCGCGTCAGCGCGTCTTCGTTCACCTTGAACTCGGTGAACTTCTGCCAGCGGTCCGTCACCACCCAATACTCGCCGTCGCGCACGCGACAGCTCAGGTCGAGCACGAGCCGTTCCTTCCCGATGGCTTTCACCAGCGCCCGCACGCGATCGAAGTCGAGCCGGCCATCACGGAAGACCCACGACGTGACGATGACGTGCGATGCACCCGCATCAAGCCAACCGCGCGCGTTGTCGAGGTTCACGCCGCCCCCGAGGTGCAAGCCACCTGGATACGCCGCGAGTGCCGCGCGCGCCGCCGCTTCATTGCCGGCCCCGAGCTGGATGACGTGCCCGCCGGTGAGCCCATCGCGCTGGTAGAGTTCCGCGAACCACGACGCGGGCCGTTCGCTCACGAAGTTGGTGCGCAAGCCGGCCCCGCTGTCTTGCAGCGAGCCGCCGACGATTTGCTTCACCTTGCCGTCGTGCAGGTCAATGCAGGGTCGAAACACATCACGAAGCTAAAGCGCGAAGCTCCAAGCTCCAAGCTCCAAGGCGCATGGCCCGCTCCAACTGCCGCCCCCGCATTGACACTGCGCCCTGCCGTCTGCTGTCATCCGCGCATGGCCAAAAAGAAACTCACCAAACCCCTCAATAAAGTCCTCATCCCCATCGGCGACGCCACGGAAGTCATGGACACGCTCTACCCCATCTTCCGCCTGCCGGAGGACGGCTTCGAGGCCGTCGTGTGCGGGCCGGAGGCGCGGCTGTATCATGGCGTGCTGCACGAGATTCCGCCCACCGCCGAGGGCGAGCCGAAGTGGGACATCACCCGCGAAAGCCCCGCCTACCACGTCCGCGCCACGGTCGCCTTCCGCGACGTGAAGCCGGAGGAGTATTGCGGCCTGTTCATCTCCGGCGGACGTGCGCCCGAGTATCTGCGCTATGACCAGGACCTGCTCCGCATCACGCGCCACTTCTTCGCCGCGAACAAGCCCGTCGCCAGCGTCTGCCACGGCATCGAAATCCTCACCGCCGCCGATGTCATCAAGGGCCGCACCGTCACCACCGTCGCGAAGTGCGAGCTGGACGCCCTGCAAGGCGGCGCGAAATACGTCAACCAGCGCGTGGTCGTGGACGGCAACCTCGTCTGCTCGCGCGTGTGGATGGACAACACCTGGCTGCTCAAGGAGTTCATGGCGATGCTCAAGCGGTATGTCGGCGAGTAACGCGCGACCTCGCGAGCAAGTTTCCACCTTGAGAGCGCCTCCGGCCCGGCCTACCGTTCCAGCATGAGTTCAGCCGCCATCATTGAGGAAATCCTTCACCTGCCACCGGCCGGGCAGGCGGAAGTCATCCAATTCGCGCTGCGGCTCGCGCGTGAGCGGGCGCTGGCCCCAGACGAACTCGCCAGCCTCGCGCAGCGGATGGTGGATTCTGACGATTTGGCAGAAGTCGAAAAGCTCAAGTCAGCCATCACGCGCGGGTTTTACGGTGGAAGGGGCCTGGTCCCGAAGGGACTTTCGACAATAGCCCGGCGCTTCAGCGCCGGGTCCACGCGCACGCGGCATGAGTCCCGCAGGGACGGCTGACACTCAGTCCCACAGATACCGTTCGTCATATTCCACGCGATGCTTCTTCAACAAGGCGAGGAACTCCTCCTGAAAGTTCTGTTTCTGATGATGCGCCTCCTGTCCCTTGATGTATTCAGCCACCGAGTCCACCCGCGAGGCGCTGACGGTGAACGCACCGTATTTCTCCTGCCACGCGAACAGGCGCTGGTCGGGAAAAGTGTCATGCACCCATTTCGAGGAGCCGCCCTTGATGAGTTGCATTGCCTTGGCGATGGGCATGGTGGCCGGCAGCGAAAGCAGCAGATGAACGTGGTCCGCCACGCCGCCGATTTCGATGGCCTTCATGCGGTTCTGCCGCGCGATGCCGCCGAGGAAGGGCCAGAGTCGTTCGCGCAAGGCCGGTGTCATCAGGGGACGCCGCCCCTGGGTGCTGAACACGCAATGGTGGTAGGAACTGATGTAGGACATGGGAGGCATTCAGCCGTCCCTGCGGGACTTAGGCAACGCGGAACGGGCGACCCGGCGTTGAAACGCCGGGCTATTCTCAAATGTCCCTACGGGACGGAAGAGAGCACGCGAACCAGCGGCGATCGTGGACGGCAACCTCGTCTGCTCCCGCGTGTGGATGGACAACACCTGGCTGCTCAAGGAATTCATGGCGATGCTCAAGCGGTCTGTGGGGGAGTGAAAGGCGCAGGTGCCCCCGATATGCTGATGAACTCGGGCGAAACTAAATTCCGACGCACAACACAATACATGGACAGGCAGTTTCAAACTTTCAGGTAGGCCACGTCACACATGATGCAATTTCCGGCAGCTGAAAAGAACAAGGCCAAGAAGCGAGTCATGGGCATTGTCACTCCGGCTCTTGTGCAACTGGGGTTCAAGAAAGTCAGCACAACAGAGTTTGCTTTGGCCCTTGGTCCTGACTGCATCGGACTGCTGCTCGTCCATCTCCCGCGCTATAGCGAGTATTATTGCGTTCAGACCGCGCTGGCACGCGGCGTGGAAGCATTGGTCGTTGGCCCGGATTCGGACCCTTATGGGTGCCCCGGTTCGCCAAACGGCAAGCGGTATAATTTCCGGTTGTTCCATCCTTCGCCCGAGACTTTTGACCGGTGCGCCGCCAACATCATGGTCTGGGTCGAAGATGTGGCGATTCGTTGGTTTAGGTCGAATCCGCGAGTTTCGGTTGCAGGAGCAATGAGTTGGCCTAACCAGGGCCCTACAGCGAGCCGCTGAACTTGACCGTTATGCCATGAACCACCCTTTCGCCCGCCGCCGCTTTCTCACCACCGCTACCTTGGCCGCGTGCTTGCTAGCCACCGCCGCGTCCGCCCTTGGTCAGGAGCCCACTTCACCTCCGCAGGGCGGGGAAAAGAAGGCGACGGGACCGCGTGCGTCTTGGAGCCGGATTGTGCTCAACGCGGATGACAAGCCCACCTTCCCCGCGCCGCCGGCGGGCTGGGACACTCGGCGCGAGGGCATCGGCCACGGCACGTTGAGCATGGTGGAATACGATTCCAAGACCGTCGGCACGCGGCGGCGGATGAATGTTTACACCCCGCCCGGCTACACCCCGGAGCGGAAATACCCCGTGCTCTACCTGCTGCACGGGATCGGCGGCGATGAACGGGAGTGGCAGCGGTTCGCGCAGCCGGACGTGCTGCTGGACAACCTGATCGCCGACGGGAAGGCGGTGCCGATGATCGTCGTGATGCCGAACGGCCGCGCGCAGAAGGATGACCGGGCCGTCGGCGACGTGTTCAAGCACGCGCCCGCATTCGCCGCGTTCGAGCGCGACTTGCTCGACGACGTCATTCCCGCCATCGAGTCGCGCTACAGTGTCCAAGCCGGCCGGGAACATCGCGCGCTGGCGGGGCTTTCGATGGGCGGCGGGCAGTCGCTGATTTTTGGGCTGGGCAATCTCAGCAAGTTCGCGTGGGTGGGCGGCTTTTCCTCCGCACCCAACACGCGCCGGTCGGAGCAGTTGTTGCCCAAGCCAGAGGAGGCCAAGCAACTCAAGTTACTCTGGCTCTCCTGCGGCAGTCGGGACGGCCTCATTCACATCAGCCAGGACGTGCATGCCTACCTGAAGACGCATCAGGTGCCGCACGTGTGGCACATCACGGACCACGCGCACGACGCAGCGGAGTGGAAGCAGGCGCTCTATCACTTCGTGCAGCAACTTTTCAAATAGCCGGACGCAGAGCTCGGCAATCCGTCTCGTTGTCACCACCCTTTCCACAAGCGAAACATCCATGAACCACTCCTCCACCCGCCGCCACTTTCTTGCGACCGCCGCATTGGCCGCGTGTTCGCTGCCCGCCGCCGCGCCTGCCCGCCGCGTCGGCCTCGGCTTCAGCCTTTACGGGATGAAGACGCTGCCCGTGGCGGACGCGCTGCGCGTCTGTGCGGAGACGGGCTTTCACGAGGTCAAGTTCGCGCTCAATCCCGGCTATCCCACCGAACCGAAGCTGCTTTCCGCCGAGCAGCGCAAGGAGCTGCGCGCCCAGCTCGCCGCGCGCGGCCTGCGCCTCGCCGCGTTGATGGACAACATCCACCTCACCGCCGACGACAAGACGCACGCGGCGAATCTGGAGCGCATCCAAGCCGCCGCGCAGCTCGCGCACGACCTCGCGCCGGACGCGCCGCCCGTGCTCGAAACCGTCATGGGCGGCAAGCCCGCCGAGTGGGACAAGGTGAAGGCACAGATGGCCGCGCGCCTCGTCGATTGGGGCAAGGCCGCCGCTGCCGGGAAAATCACGCTCTGCATCAAGCCGCACGTCGGCAGCGCCGCGCATTTGCCGGAGCACGCGCTGTGGCTGCTCGATCAGGTGAAGAACCCGGCGGTAAAACTGGCCTACGATTTCAGCCATTACCAACTGCGCGGCGTGGACTTGGGCAAGTCGCTCGACGCACTGCTGCCGCACACACGGTTCATCCATGTGAAGGATTCCGTCGGCGAGCTGGCCAAGTTCCAGTTCGTGCTGCCGGGCGAGGGGAAGATTGACTACGCCGACTATTTCCGTCGCCTCAAAGCCGCGAACTGGTCCGGCTCCGTGTGCGTGGAAGTCAGCGGGCAGGTCTTCAGCAAGCCCGGCTACGACCCGGTGGCAGCGGCGAAGAAGTCCTACGCCGCGCTCGCGCCGGCGTTCAAGGCGGCGGGATTGTAGGCGCGCCAGCGTCCTGGACTGCCGCAGTCCAAAACCTTGCGGAAATTCGCGGCTGATTCTACTTGAGTGCGCCGTCCAGCAGCTCCACCACGCGCGGCGCACGCGCGGCGACGCGGGAATCGTGTGTGGCGATGACCAAGGTGGCGTTGTGCTCGGTGCGGAGTTCGCACAGGAGGTTCAGGATTTCCTCGCCGGTGTGAGAGTCGAGGTTCCCGGTTGGCTCGTCGGCGAGAATCAATTGCGGTTGGTTCACCAGTGCGCGGGCGATGGCCACGCGCTGCTGCTCGCCGCCGGAAAGTTCCGCCGGGCGGTGTTCCAGCCGCTGCTCTAGTCCGACGCGTTTGAGCAGCACACGCGCGCGTCGCTCGGCTTCGGCGCTGTCGAGCCGGGCCACGCGCGCGGGCAGGCAGACGTTTTCGAGCGCGTCGAGTTCCGGCAGCAGGTGATAGGCCTGAAACACGTGTCCGATACTGCTGATGCGGAGCTTCGCCAATTCGCCGCTCGTCAGGGCGGCAAGGCTCTGGGTGCGGAATTGGATGTCGCCATGGTTGGGTCGGTCCAGCCCGCCGAGCAGATGTAAGAGGGTGCTCTTGCCCGCACCGGACGCGCCGCGCAACGCGACGAATTCGCCCGCCCCGACATTGAGGTCCACGCCCCGCAGGACTTCCACCGAGCGCGCCCCGAGGCGATAGGTTTTGCGCAGGCCGGTGGCGCGGAGGAGCGGTTCACTCATGGCGCAACGCCTCCACGGGTTGGAGCCGGCCCGCGTTCCAAGCCGGGAGCAGACCGGCGAGCAGGCAGATGAAGAGCGAACCGCCACAGATGATGGCGAGGTCGCCCGGCACGATGAGCGCGGGCAGGCGGTCGAAGGCGTAGATGTTGGCCGGGAACAGCTCGAAGCCTGTCACGCGCCGCATGAAGAAGAGGAAGTCGTTGCGGTAATGCAGCATCACCAATCCCAGGCCGAAGCCCGCGATGACACCCAGCACGCCGACGATGAGGCTCTGGCTCAGGAACAGCCAGCGCACCTGGCCGTTGGTCGCGCCGAGCGCCTTGAGCACGCCGATCTCGCGCGTCTTCTGCACGACGAAGGTGATCTGCGCGCTGGTGATGCCGAACGCGGCGACAATCATGATGAAGAACAGCAGGTAGAACATGACGTTCTTCTCGACCAGCAGCGCGTTGAGGATGCCGGAATTGTCGTCCATCCACGTGCGCACCACAAAGTCCAACCCCAGCGCCCGCTGCAACTCCACGCGGGCGGCCTCGGCCTGATAGGGGTCGTGCAGCATGACTTGCAGGCCGTGGACGTTGTCCGCCAGCTCGTAGAGATCCTGCGCGTTGGCGAGCGAGGTGACGGCCACGTGCGCGTTGAACTCGTAGTAGCCCACGTCAAAGATGCCCTTCACGGTGTATTCGTCGGGCATCACCGCCTCCTCCTTTCCGCTGCGGCGGCTGTCCTTCATCTTCTTCAAGTTCGCCGGGGAGTAAATCGAGACGCGGTCGCCCACGCGCAGGCCGAGATTGCCCGCAAGCTCGCGTCCGACGACGAGGCCGTTGCCCCGCAGGTCGAACGCACCCTCCTTCACGCTGCGTGGCAGTTCACTCACGCCGCCCTCACGCTGTGAATCCACACCGCGCACGACCGGTGCGTCCACGAGCGATCCGCCTGCGGAGGGCTGCGTCTCCAAAAGCACTTTCCCCTGCACGAAGGGCGCGACGCCCTTGACGCGGGGGTTGGCCATGATGCGGGCCATGGCTTCCTCGCGGTTGGCGAGGAGTTCGCCGGGCTGGATGACGCGGAGGTGGGCGTTGAAGCCCAGAAGTTTCTCGCGGAGCTGGCGGTCGAAGCCGCTCATCACGCTGATGACGATGATGAGCACCGCCACGCCGAGCATCACGCCGATGACGGAGATGAGCGTGATGACGGAGACGAACGTGCGCTTGGGCCGCAGGTAACGCAGCGCCAGCAGCAGCTCGAAGGGCAGTCGCGACACGCGCGGACGCTAGCCGAGGCGCAGGCGGACGAGCAAGTGATTCACCACCGGAAGGGCGGCCAGTCCGCGACTGGGGAAATGCCAGAGCAACCGGAATTGCTCGAAATGTGCTTGCCGGTCGTAAAAGCGGGCGGCTACCTTCCCGCTCCCCGGCTGGCTGGGTAGCTCAGTTGGTAGAGCAGCGGACTGAAAATCCGCGTGTCGCCGGTTCGATTCCGGCCCCAGCCACCACTTCGGTTCTCATGCGCTGGTATTTATCCAATTGGCTGACCACAACGGTCACACCCAAATCGTCCACCGCCATTGGCTGGCGTCGCTAAATGCCGTTCCGATATCCCAAGCCTTATGATGTGATCGTAGTTGGGGCAGGCCACGCGGGTGTTGAGGCCGCTCTGGCAGCTGCGCGAATGGGCGCTCAGACCCTCCTGCTGACCATTAACTTGGACACCATCGGGCAAATGTCATGCAATCCGGCTATAGGTGGATTGGCGAAGGGACACCTGGCACGGGAGATTGATGCACTCGGAGGTGAGATGGGCCGGAACACCGACATGACCGGTCTGCAATTCCGCATGCTCAATCGGAAGAAAGGCCCGAGCGTTTGGGCACCCAGAGCGCAATGCGACAAAAAGGCTTACCAGTTCAGGCTCAAGTGGTTATGCGAACGGCAAGCCAACCTGGATTGCAAGCAGGGTCAGACAATGAAGCTCCTCCACAAGGATGGGGTAATCTGCGGGGTGGAAACTGCACTGGATGTGCAATATATTGGTAATACGGTAGTTATAACTACTGGAACCTTTCTGCGGGGCTTAATGCACGTGGGAGCGAACCAACAGTCAGGCGGGCGAGCGGGCGAGGCGGCTGCGATGGGATTGTCGGCTTCGCTGATGGAAATCGGAATAGAATTGGGTAGGTTAAAGACCGGCACGCCGCCGAGATTGGTCAAGAACTCAATCGACTTCACGAAGCTGGAGGTTCAGCCCGGTGACGAGCCGGTGCCGTGGTTTAGTTACTGCCACGATGAACTGTGGAACGACCCCGAACTGTTCCATGTGGAACAAGCAGCCAGCCAGTCTAACGCGAGTGGGGTTGAGCGTCGCCCTTCAGCCTATCCGCCCGGATCCATATTGGACCAAGCACGAGGACAGCTTCCGTGCCATGTCACTTGGACAACGGATCGCACGGCTGAAATCATCAGGGCGAATCTGCACAAGTCGCCGATGTATTCCGGGGTCATTGAAGGCGTGGGGCCGCGCTATTGTCCCAGCATTGAGGACAAGATCGTCAAGTTTCCGGAAAAGGAACGGCAGCAAATCTTCCTTGAGCCTGAAGGCATCGCCACGGATGAAATCTATGTGAACGGCTTCTCCACCTGCCTGCCGTTTGAAGTGCAGTATGAGATGGTCCGCACCATTTTGGGTTGCGAGCGGGCCGAGATCATGCGGCCGGCCTACGCCGTGGAGTATGATTTTGCCTACCCGACTCAACTGCTGCCCAGCTTGGAAACCAAGGTTTGCCGAAACCTTTTCCTAGCCGGGCAAATCAATGGCACGTCGGGTTACGAAGAAGCCGGAGCCCAAGGTTTGATCGCGGGCATCAACGCCGCGCTCCGGGTGCAAAACCGCCAACCCATAGTCCTCGGGCGCGATCAGGGTTATATCGGCGTGCTGATCGATGACCTTGTGACAAAGGGAACCGTCGAGCCGTATCGGATGTTTACCAGCCGGGCGGAATACCGGCTGCTGTTGCGCCAAGACAATGCCGACTTGCGGCTTTCGGAGATGGGCCACCGCGTCGGTCTCCTGCCCGATCGGCATTGGCAGAAGGTTGTTGCCAAGCGCGATGCCGTTGCTGCGGAAATCGAGCGGCTTGGCCGCACCCACCACGGTCCCGACTCCTTGGCCAAACTCCTGCGTCGTCCGGAAATGTCGTATGCGGATTTGCCGGGTCGGGATGATGCTTTGCCGCCTGAGGTCATCGAGCAGGTCGAGATCGCCCTCAAGTATGACGGCTACATTCAGCGCCAGGAGGCGGAAGTCGAGCGCTTCCGTTCGATGGAAGACAAGCAGATCCCGGCGTGGCTCGACTTCGGAACACTAAAGAACATCAAGCCAGAAGCCCGGCAGAAGCTGGCCAAGATACGCCCGAAAACCCTTGGCCAAGCTAGCCGCATCTCTGGTGTCAGCCCCGCTGACATTAGCGTGCTCATGGTCGCAATGAAACGGGGTCCGGCGGAGGAGCCGATCGCCTGCGGCGCGGCGGAACATCAAGACGAAGTCGCCGGTCACTCGGGTTGCTGCGGGGATTTGTAGGAGTAGGAGTCCAGCCACACCGAGGCACTGTTCCACGTGAAACAGTGGACATCTTTGGCTGGGCATCGACGGAGGGGTGAACCGCAACGGCTAATCCGGGAGTTCAGATTTGAGATTTGAGCCGAGTTCGCCAAGCCGTCAGCCCGCTCGCTTGGGAAAACCTGTTTCCGAAGTGACTGGCTTCCTATCGGCTCCTAGCGAAGCCAATGTTTCACAAAGAAAACCATAACTAATCAAAAATATTAGTGCGAAGAATCTAAGCCAATTCAGCCCAGTTTGGGCACGCTCCAATGACCTTCCTTACGATACTGCCGACGCACCATGGCGTTAGCCTCGGCGTCGCCAATGAACTGTTCTTTTGATGAGTCGAACGTTAACGTTCGGCCGAGGCGGGTCGCAATGTTACCTAAATGGACCAAACACGCTGAATAATGGTGGATTTCCACATCGGCGTTGGGCCGGGCACCGGATTTAATGCACTCGAAGAAGTTCCGGTGATGCGCCGCCAGATCGGGCGAACCTTTCCCGGACTCGACGGGCTTATTCTTTGCTGCAAACATCTGCCAGCCCGATTCCTTGCCGCCGATCACATAGCCCTTGGTGCCGAACCAAGCGTCACCATTCTCGTAGCCCTCCTGAACGTAAGGTGCCCAGATCCGTTGCTCGTAGATGAGTTGCTTCCGTTTCCCCGCCCCTAGGTCCCACTCGAAAATGCAGGTCTGCGTGTCCGGAAACTGCTGATCGTCGTCGAAGAAATACTTTCCCCCGAGCGCGGCAATGCGGTTCGGATGCCGCAGGCCCACGTCCAACCCCCAGAGGCCGACATCGATGTCGTGCACGCCGTCGTTACCCATGTCGCCGGCGCCAAACGCATAGTGCCAGCGCCACATGGCGTGGAGCAGGTTGGTCTTGTAGGGAACCATCGGCGCAGGCCCGATCCAAGTGTCGAAGTCGAGGTGCGCCGGCGGCGCGGACGGCTGGGCCTTCCCGATGTTACGGCGGAGCTGGCTGTTCCATACGCGGCAAGCCAGCACCTCTCCAATCGCGCCACTGCGGACCTTCGCGGTGGCCTCCATCATATGGGCTGAACTGCGTGTCTGTGTGCCGACCTGCACGACTCGTTTGGTGCGCCGTGCTGCCTCGATCATCAGCCGGCCTTCCCGGATGTTGTGCGAACCGGGCTTCTCCACATACACGTGCTTCCCGGCGTCGCAGGCCAACAGGGTGGCGGGCGCGTGCCAATGATCCGGGGTGGCGACGAAGACGGCATCCACCGACTTGTCATCCAGGATGCGGCGCAGGTCACCGACGGCCTTGGGCGCGGGCCGGCCGGCGGCCTCGACATTCTTCACGGCGGCAGCAAGGCGGGTTTGGTCCACATCGCAGACGTAGGCGAAGTTCACATCCTCGGTCTTCGCTAGTTGGCGCAGGTGTCCGGTGCCCATGCCGCCCGGGCCGATGAGGCCGACGGTGAACTTGCTGTTCGGGCTTTGGGCACGCACGCCGCTGGTCAGGTGCAGCGAAGCGGCGGTGGCGGCAAAAGCAGTGGAGTGCCGGAGAAATGAACGACGGGGCAGCGTGGGCATGGTGTGGAGCGCGTTGAGTTGCGGTGACAGGCGGAAACTAGCAGCTCGACGCGGAGGCGAAAGATGAATTTCTCCCGGCGCGAGTTGGCGCGTTCCGTCTCGGCCTCAAGCTTCCAACTTGTAGCGCCGCAGACCGCTCAGTTGGGCCGCGATGCGCAGGGCGAACAGCGGATTGTTCACGAGGTAACGCGGGCCCAGCCGGCGCGGCTCACGGCACAGGCGGTAAAACCACTCCAGCCCGCTGCGCTGCATCCAGCGCGGTGCCTGCGCGATGTTGCCAGCCAGAATGTCAAACGCCGCGCCCACTCCGAGCATCACCGTTGCATCCAGCCGCGGCAGATATTCCGCCATGAACCGCTCCTGCTTCGGCGTGCTGAGGCCGACCCAGAAAAAGTCCGGGCGCGCGGCCGCAACTTGCGCGCCCAGCGCGGCCTGCTCCGCTCCGTTCAACGGACGAAAGGGCGGCTCGTAACTGCCTGCGATGTCCAGACCGGGGAATTTTGCCGTGAGCACGGCGCGAAGTTTCTCCGCCGTGCCGTTGGCCCCGCCGTAGAGAAAGTGCCGCCAACCCCGCGCGGGCGACTCTCGCATCACGAGCGTCATGAGGTCCGGGCCATAGACGCGGTCCATCGCGCGGTGGCCCGCGAGCCGGCCGAGCCAGACCATCGGCATGCCGTCGGGCGTGACGAGGAAGGCGCGGTTGTGGATGCGCCGCAGGGCCGGGTCGGCCTGTGCCTCGCTCACGCCGTGCACGCCGGTGACGCACACGTAGCCCTTGCTCCGCGTGGCCACCGCCCCTGCCAGCGCGGCGAGCGCTGCCGGCAGGTTCAGCACGGACACGCCGACGCCGAGGACGTTCACGCGCGGCAGCGGCTCGGGAGTGGAAGCGTTCACACAGGGCGGTTATTGCCGCAAAGGCCCGCACCCGGAAAGCCGCAAATCGCAGCGCGTGGTTGAATCGCCATCTCGTTCCCCCTAGGCTCCGGGCCGAGTCCGCCGCTCATCGCCATCATGAAACTGCCTGTCCTTGCCACCGCCATGCTCGCCACCGCCGTCACGCTGCTCGCGCAACCGAAGGATGCCTTCCCGCTGTGGGCCGGCAGCCCACCCGGTGCGCTGGGCTCGGATCCTGTGAAGGACATCCCGACGCTCACACCGTTTTTCCCCGCCGCGGACAAGGCCACGGGCGCGGCCGTCGTAGTGTGCCCGGGCGGTGGTTACGGTGGGCTGGCGTCACACGAGGGCCGGGACTACGCGCTGTGGCTGAACCAGCACGGCATCGCGGCGTTCGTGCTCAAGTATCGCCTCGGCTCCGCCGGCTACCGGCATCCCGTGATGATGGGCGATGTGAAGCGCGCCGTCCGCTACGTGCGTGCCAAGGCCGCCGATTGGAAACTCGATCCCAAGCGCATCGGCGTGATGGGCAGCAGCGCGGGCGGCCATCTTGCCTCGACCGCCGTGACGCACTTCGACACGGGCAAAGCCGACGCCCCCGATCCCATCGAGCGCGCCAGCTCCCGGCCCGACTTGGGAATTCTCTGTTACCCCGTCATCACCATGGGGCCAAACACCCACAACGGCTCGAAGAACAATCTGCTGGGCAAGGAGCCCTCGCCCGAGCTGGTGAAACTGCTCTCCAACGAACAGCAGGTCACCAAGGACACGCCGCCGTGTTTTGTGTGGCACACCTGGGAGGACAAGGGCGTGAAGGTGGAGAACGCGCTCGAATTTGCCGCCGCCCTGCAACGCAGCGGTGTGCCGTTTGATTTGCATGTCTATCAGAAGGGCCCGCACGGGATTGGCCTCGGCGTGAAGGGCTGGGAGCCGGAGAAGACGCCGCTGGCAGCGCTGCACCCGTGGACGCAGGATCTCGCCGTGTGGCTGAAGGTGCAGAGCTTTGCCAAGTAAAATGCCCGTGGCCAACTGTCAGGAATTCCCCCGCCCATTTTCCGTTTGAAAGCCCGCTCATGCCGGCTGACTATGGGTGAGCGATGACGGCGGTTGGCGCTTGCCTGCGTTGACCGTCGCCTCAAACAACCATGCCGAAAATCCTCATTGTTGACGACGACACGCAGCTTCGCTCGACCATCCAAATGGTGCTGAAGCTGAAAGGGTATGAGGTGATTGACGCCGACAACGGCGCCACGGCACTCAAGCTGGCACGCGCCGCACTGCCGGACCTGATCATCAGCGACATCAACATGCCGCAGGCTGACGGCTTCACTGCCCTGGCCGATTTGCGCAGGGATCCCCTCACGGCGGCCATCCCGCTCATCCTGATGACCGGCGAGTCCGATGCCGCCGGCATGCGCAAGGGCATGGAGCTGGGCGCGGACGATTTTCTGGCCAAGCCGTTTGCGATGAACGCGCTGCTCAAGGCCGTTGAGGCGCGCCTCAAGAAGCAGGAAGTGGTCAAGCAAACCGCGGAAAAAAAACTGGCCGAGCTCCGCGCCAACCTCAGCCTCATGCTGCCGCACGAGCTGAACACGCCGCTGGTCGGCATCCTTGGCTACGGCGAGATCATCAGCTCCTGCGCCGATTCCCTCCAGCCCGCCGAGCTGGCCGAGATGGGCAAGAACATCCTCGAGTCCGGCCAGCGGTTGCAGCGGCTCATCCAAAACTTCCTCATCTATTCGCAGTTGGAACTGTTGCATGCCGATGAGCGCGAAGTGGCCGCCATGCGCACGAAACGCGTGGACGACGTCCATGAGCCGTTGATCCTGGTCGCACGCACCAAGGCCCAGGCGGCCAACCGCCTCAACGACCTGCGGGCGGACATTTGCCATGGCCCGGTCGCTTGTGCGGAAGACTTGCTCAGCAAGATCGTGGAGGAAATCCTCGGCAACGCCTTCAAGTTCTCCAAGCCCGGGACCGCGGTGCGCTTCCAGGCCCTCCCCGAGGGCAAAATGCTCAAGCTGATCATCGCCGACCAGGGCCGGGGAATGAGGCCGGAGCACATCCAGGGCATTGCCGCGTATGTCCAGTTCGACCGCCGTCAGCATGAGCAGCAGGGCAGTGGGCTCGGGCTGGTCATCGCCAAACGCCTGGTCGAGCTCCATGGCGGCACGCTCACGTTTGAAAGCACCGAGAACGTCGGCACCACCGCCACCATCCGGCTGCCCCTGCCCGGCTGATCGCTTTCCACATCGTGGCCGCTCCCAGCACCAGTAGATTCCCGAGGACGCGCCGCTCGCGCCCAAACGCCGGCAGCCGTATTGCCGCGCGGCTTAAAATCCGACTTGGAGCTCACCGGCCGTGAATCATGCTGCCGACAGCTTGGAGCTCGTGACGGGCCTGACTTTGGTGAAATGCACCATTGGCCCGCGAGCAGCCTTGCCAACCCTGCGGCCCGGGCGGACACTCAGCGCATAAACCGATAGACCGATGAAAAAAGTCCTGATCGTCGAAGACGACGCCATCATCGCCAACATCTACCAGCGAAAGCTTCAGATGGACGGCTTTCAGGTGCAGCATGCCGCCGATGGCGAGCTGGCCATGGAAATGATCAAGTGTGGCCTGCCGAGCATTGTGCTGCTCGACCTCCAGCTGCCCAAGGCCAACGGCATCGAAGTGCTGAAGTTCATTCGTTCCCGGGAGGAGTCCAAGACCCTGCCCGTGGTCGTGTTTACCAACTCCTATCTGGGCACCTTGGTCCAGTCCGCATGGAAGGCCGGAGCCAACAAATGCCTTACCAAGGCCATCTGCACGCCCAAGCAGGTCTCGGACGTTCTCAAGGCCACGCTCGCGGGCGAACAGTCGGCGGGCGATCCCCCCCCCAGCGAGGCCGCCGGAGCCATCAAGCTGGTGCCTCTGGGCGACGCCGCCCCGAGCGCGCCACTCAAGGCCCATGGGCTGCCTGTCCCTGCCCCCAAGCCCGAGGAAGCACCCGCGTTATCCGACCTGCTCAAAATGACTTCGTCGCCGAAACCATCGGCCCGCAGCCCGCAGGTTCCCAGCACCAGCGCCCCGGCGGCATCCAAGGCCCCGGTTGCTGACGCCCCGCTTCGCCTCGCTGGCGATGCCTCCACCCCGGGTGTCATCAAGCTGGGCAGCCCCGGAGGGCTCCCCTTGCCCGGAATCTCGGCCAAGTCCAGCGCGGAGGAATACGTTCCGCCGAGCGAGCAGACCGTCCTTGAGGTCGAGGAAAACTTTCAGCATGAGCTGCGCCGGGGCTTCGCCGAAAACTTGCCGCACTTCATCGCCTACCTCCGGCAGCGGCTGCTCGCCTTCGTCAAAAATGAAAGTGACACCGCCAACCTCCGCTGGATGGAGGAGCGCAGTGCGATCTTGTTCGACATGTATCGCAAGACCCACTCGCTCACCAGCGGCGCAGGCGTGGCGGGCTGCCCCATCATCGCCCGCATCTCCGCCGCTTTCGAGGCCCTGCTCACCGAGCTCTACGAGAACCCCAAAAGCATCAACCAGTCCACCACCCGCACCCTCGCCCACACCGTGGACTTCCTCGGTCAGCTCGCCAACGATGTCGAAGGTTCCGAAGCCATCAAGTTGTCAGCTGCCAGTGTGCTGGTCGTGGACGACGAGGCGCTCTCCCGCAAGGCCGTCATGCGCGGCCTCGAAAAAGCCGAACTCAAGGCCGTGGACGTGGCTGAACCCGGCGTCGCGTTCGATCTGTGCAAGAAGCAGACCTTCGACCTCATCTTCCTCGACATCGACATGCCGGGCTTGAATGGCTACGACCTCTGCAAGCAGATCCGGCAGCAGCCCCAGCATGCCAAGACGCCCGTGGTCTTCGTCACTGGCCTTACCGACTTCGCCAGCCGCGCCAAGTCCACCATCAGCGGCGGCAACGACCTCATCGGGAAACCGTTCCTCATCATCGAGCTGGCCGTGAAGGCGCTCACCTTCCTGATGAAGGCTCAGCTCAAGCCCGGCGCGAAGCCGGCCTGATGCTGCCCGCCCCCCGCCGGAAACTTACACCGTCAACTGTCGTTCCCTGGCCGTGACCAGCCACCGCCCGCCCGCGTGGCCCGCGCCGTCCACCGTCGTCACAAACGAGTGCAACGCCACCGTTGGGCAGATGTGCCGCGGCACCCCGTAAAGCGCATCGCCCACCGCAAACTCGGCCGCCCGCATCGTCTCCACCACCAGATGCTCCTCGCTCTGCATCACCGCCGGCGCATCCGGCAGGTTCAGGAACTTCACCCGCGGGTGCGGGTTCTCCGCCGCCACTGCCTTGTGCCCTAGGTCGAGGCAAAGGCGGTTCCCGCCCGGCTTGCTGATGACGCGTGTGAGCAGGATGGCGGCGGGCAGGAAATCCATGTCCGGCAGCTTCTCGCCATAGCCAAAATCCCACAGCACGCAGGTGCCCGGGCTGCATTCCACGTCGGCGCGCTTCGCATGAATCGGGAAGGTCGGCGTGCCGCCGGCGACGATGTTCGGCACCGGCAGTTGCGCCGCCTGCAAGTCCGCGCGCAGCCGTCCCACCGCCGCCCATTCGCGCTCGCATTGCTCCGTGCGCTTCGCGAGGTCCGTCTCATGGTTGTGACCGTCGTAACAGTGCAGGCCCGCCGCACGCAGGCCCGGCGTGGTGGCGATGAGCCGATACAATTCCACCGCCTTCGGTCCCGGTTCGACACCGGTGCGATGCATCCCCATGTCCACGTCGAGGTAAAGTTCCAGCGTCCGCCCTGCCGCCGCGAAGGCCGCGCCCAGCGCCCGGATGGCATCCGCGTCATCCGCCACGGCGGCGAACTTCGTGGCCGGGAATTTCCGCGTGAGCGCCAGTAGCCGCGCGACGTTCGGTCCGACAGGCTGATACGCCAGCAGCACGTCCGGCGCGCCCGCGCCCGCCGTCATCTCCGTCTCCGCGATGGTGGCGCACTTGAACTTCGTGATGCCCAGCCCGAGCTGGAGCCGGATGAGCTCGGGCATCTTGTGCGTCTTCATGTGCGGGCGCAGCCGCGCGGGCCCGCCCGTGATGGCGATCATCCGCCGCACGTTCTCCGCCACGCGGTCGGGATACACGAGCAGCGAGGGCGAGGGCACTTCGGCGACATTGGCGACGCGATACCAGTCAGGATTCATGCGCGAAGATTCAGGGAAAGGCCCCGCGCGCGGAAGGGAAAACTCGCAGTCACCGCCCGCTCACGGCACAATCTCAAACACCGCCTCGACTTCCACCGCCACGTTGCTGGGCAGGGAGCCGACGCCCACGGCGCTGCGGGCGCCGAGGCCGCGCTCGCGCCCGAACACGTCGAGCATCAGCTCGCTGAAGCCGTTGATGACCTGCGGCTGGTCCTTGAAGCCGGGCGGGCAGTTCACCATGCCCAGCACCTTCACCACGCGGCGCACACGGTCGAGTGTGCCCAACTCCTGCCGCAACTGCGCTAGGATGGCGAGGCCGCACTGGCGCGCGGCGTCCTTGCCCTGCGCGATGGTGAGTTCCTCGCCCACGCGGCCCGTGATGAGCTTGCCGTCCGCCGCGCGCGAGATGTGGCCGGAGACAAACGCGAGGTTCCCGCTGACGACCACGGACGTGAGCGTGGCGGTGGGACCGGGCTTGGTGGCGGTTGGCAACGTGAGCTTCAACTCCGCGACGCGACGTTCAATGGTGTCGGGTAGCGGCGTGACGGTAGTGGTGACTTGGACCTCCGCTGGTGGCGGTGGGGTTTGGCAGGCAGTAAGCGAGAGGAGAGCAAGAGCTGAGAGTAAGGCGATGAGTTTCATGGCTGCGTCAGTTGGTGGCACGGAGAAAACCGACGGGCAAGCCAAGTATCTGTCCCAGCTTTTGGTTTGGTTCCACATCTTTACCCCACACCGGGTTGATCGGCCTGCCATCACGGCGTGTTACAAGGAGTGGATGCGATGCATTCGTCTTCGCGCTAGCGCGTAACGCCTCAATGTCCACAGTCCAGTCTACTGAGATGCGGTTAGTGAGGTCGTTCACTGGCCAGTAAACGTTTCGCCCTCGCTGCTGGTGCACGTGAACAACCGCTTGGAGTTCAGCGATGCTCCGTGGCCATTGGTTCGAGCGTTCCATGAGGTGAGTATCAATCAATTCCCACACCGCCCAGCCGGCGTAGGCCGTTGGGATTTCGTCGTTCACGAGGACAAACATCCTCCAGATGAACACTCCGAGAGAAACCGCTCCCAACACCAGACCGACCATCAGCGCTTTCTTGAGGCGCTGCCTCCACGGGCGGTCGGTTGTGGGCGGATTCATGCCTTCACCCAAGGCTTCGGTTGCAGAGGAGGAGCAGGATCAAGATTAGGATTACGAGCAGGAGGGGGAACGGCGGGAACGGACGGCTTTGGTTTGGGGCTCATAATTTTGATCCTACTCATGCTCGCGGCCTTCACCTCAGTTCAAAAATGCACTCCACTTCCACCGCAATGTTCCCCGGCAGCGGACCCATGCCCACGGCGCTGCGCGCGCCCACGCCCGCGTCGGGGCCGAACACGTCGCGCATCAGCTCGCTGAAGCCGTTGATGACCTTCGGGTGGTCGTAGAAGTCGGCGGCGGTGTTGACCATGCCGAGCGTTTTCACAAGGCGCTTCACGCGGTCAAGGCTGCCCAGCTCGTTGCGCACCGTGGCGAGAATCGCGAGGCCGACCTGCCGCGCGGCGGCCTGGCCCTGTTCGAGATTCAAGTCCTTGCCCACGACGCCGGTGATGACTGTCTTGTCCACGCGCAGCGGACCGTGGCCGGAGACGTAGCACATGTTGCCGCTGATGACGACGGGCTTGTAAACGTGCGCGGGTTTGGGCGCGGCGGGGAGTTCGAGTTTGAGTTCGGCAATGCGGGCTTCGGCGCTCATGGCAATGAATTTGGAACAGTGAATGCGTTGAAACGCCGCGACTTTCCGGCGCACACGCGGGAGCGGCAAGGAGTTTTCCCTGCGGCCGGCGTGGCGCGTTTCCGCAGGAAAGGGATTCCCTCGCGTTCAGATCTGCGGCAGGCTGCCATCACCATCGCCCATGGACATCGCCTTCAAGTGCCCGCTTTGCGAGGAGGAGTTCCGCGTCGGCCCAGCCCTCGCCGGCACGGAATTCCAGTGCCCCACGTGCCTGAAGATTTCGCTGTTGCCGCCGCTGCCGGAACCGGAGGACGCGCCGCCCGCCGAAGCGAAGGCTCCTGCCGCACCGCCCGTCCCGGCCATCGTGTCGGCCAGCACTCTGCCCGCGCCGCCACCGCCGGTGCCCAAAGCCGTCGCCCACGCCACCGCGTCGGACGCCGACGATGCCCGTCTCGCGCAGCGGCTGACTGACGCTTACGCGAGCGTCACCGAGGAAGTCGCCAAGCTCATCGTCGGCCAGGAGGAAGTCATCGAGCAGCTGCTCATTGCCATCTTCGCGCGCAGCCACTGTTTGCTGGAGGGCGTGCCCGGCCTGGCGAAGACCTACATGGTCAAAACCCTTGCCGATGCGCTGCAACTTTCCTTCCGTCGCGTGCAGTTCACGCCGGACCTCATGCCGGCGGACATCACGGGCACGGATGTGATTCAGGAGGATCCGACCACCGGCCGGCGCAATCTTACTTTCCTCAAGGGCCCGCTCTTCGCGCAGATGATCCTTGCGGACGAGATCAACCGCTCGCCGCCCAAGACCCAGGCCGCGCTCCTCGAAGCCATGCAGGAACACAGCATCACGGTCGGCGGCCGCACCTACAAGCTGGAGCAGCCCTTCTTCGTCCTCGCCACGCAGAACCCCGTGGAACAGGAAGGCACCTACCCGCTGCCCGAGGCGCAGAAGGACCGCTTCATGTTCCACGTCCGCGTGGATTACCCGACCCGCGAGCAGGAGCGCGAAATCATCAAGCGCACCACCAGCGCCTACACGGCGGACATTGATCCGGTTGTCACGGGCGAGGAAGTCATCGCCATCCAAAAGACCGTCCGCAAAGTCCCCGTGCCCGACCACGTCACCGACTTCGTGCTCGACCTCGTGCGCCGCGCGCGTCCTACCGACGCCGACGCGCCCGCTTTCACGAAGGAACTCATCGCCTGGGTCCCCGGGCCGCGCGCGTGCCAGCAGCTCATCCTCGGTGGCAAAGTCCGCGCCGTGCTGCGCGGGCGCTTTCACGTCACCGTTGAGGACATTGAGGCACTCGCGCCCCCCGTGCTGCGCCACCGGCTAGTGCCCACGTTCAACGCCGAGGCCGAAGGCGTGAAAGTGGACGACATCATCCGCCGCGTGCTGAAGGAAACGCCCCGCCACGAACCCAAGAAGGTGATGTAAGCCGCTCAGCAAACCGGCTGGACCGGGCGAGTTTTCGTTAGCCTCCCACGCCATCCAGGTTGAGTGCCGCCGAGCACTACGTCATCCACCGTGAGATACCCCGGGCCGGCATGGGCGCACAGCTGCCATCTCGCTGCTTTGGAGGATTTGGCGGTGAGGGTGGGACTACACGACACTCTGCTCGACCGCAAAGCGGGAATGCAGGCCGGCGGGTGCGCTACTACGCGACGCAAATTGGATCATTCGTTGCCGGGATCAATTTGCTGGTGGGCTATTCGATCCTGGCGGGTAGTTCGTGCTTCTCCGCGTGCGGCAATGACCTCCCCGCGGGTGATCACCCCATCGGACATAATGTTCGGTTGGATCGCCCTCTGCCCAAGCCAGACGGAATAGCGTTCGTCCAGCCCATGCATGTCAGCCAGCTTACTTCGGCGCACCGCCGCCGAGGAGCTTCATCATCGCCTCGCGCATCATCTCGCGGGTGTCGGCATATTTGCGCAGGTCGCGGGGGAGCTCGAACGTGCTGCTGGGCGGCGGGCCAAACCGGACGTTGGAGAAGAAGAGCGTGACCTGTGCGCCCTTGTCGGTGGTCTCGGTGGCGACGGGGAAGTTGCGCAGGTCGGTGGCGTTCCAAGTGGTGGCTTCCTGCGTCTTGCCTTGGGGATCGGTAACCACGACCCGGTTCTTCACACAGGGATGGCCGGAAAGGTTTTCCTCGCCCACGCGGGTGGTTTCCAGCTTGAGCGCCTTCGCGGCCTCGGTGCTTTGCTCCTCCCGCAGGGGGGTTTCCGCGTAGGCCTGCATGCCGGGATAAACGAGGTAGGTCAGCTTTTTCTCCGGGCGGGTGAGGATGACAAGTTCACCCATGCCGGCGGCTTTGAGGGACTCCATCACGGCGGGAGGCATGCGGCCGGCTTCCATCTTGGTGAGGTCGAGTTCAAGGCGGGACTGGCCATCGTGGAAGGCGAGTTTTCCTGACAGCAGCACGGTGCCGCCGCGTTCGCTCTTGGTCCCGATGTTCACGTCCGCCATGAAGGCCTTGTGCTCGCCGAGGAAGCGGAGCATTGCGCCGCTGGAGCCAATGCCGGGGGCGCCCTCAATGCCGCGCCCGGGAAGCTGCGCCGAAACCTCGGCGGTCAGGGCGGCGAGGAAGAGAATCAAAAAAATTCGTGTCGGGAGCTTCATGTGCGGGGGCAATGGAAGGCTTGTGCTGTGCCTTGTCAAGGCAGCCTGTGCAGAAGATCAGCTCAGCCCGCTGGCGCGTTTGGCGCGATCCAAAACTTTCGTCGCCACGGCGCGGGCCTTGTCGGCTCCGGTGCGGAGGATTTGGCGGACGTAGTCCGGGTTGGCGGCCAGCTCGGCGCGTTTGGCACGGGCGGCGGCGAAGTGCTGCCAGTAGTGCTCGAACAGGGCCTTCTTCAGGTCGCCATAGCCGAGCCCGCCGGCGCGCAGGCGGTTCTCGAAGTCGGTGGCCACATCCGCCGGCGCGACCAGCTTGAGCAGTTGCACGGCGAGGTTTTGATCCGCGTCGGGCTTCGGCTCGGCGGGGGTGCGGGAGTCCATGACGATGCCCATGATCTTCTTCCGGGTGGCCTTCTCCTCGCCGAAAAGCTCGATCGTGTTGCCGTAGCTCTTGCTCATTTTTTCACCATCCAAACCAGGCACCTTGGCGACCTGCCCGCGGATTTGCGGCTCCGGGATCACGAAGGTCTGGCCATACTGCTCATTGAACTTGATGGCAATGTCGCGGGTGACCTCGACGTGTTGCTTCTGATCCTGGCCGACGGGGACGACGTTGGAATCAAACAGCAATATGTCCGCCGCCATGAGCACGGGATAGGCGAACAAGCCATGGTTGATCAGGATGCCCTTGGCTGACTTGTCCTTAAACGAGTGGCACTTTTCCAGCAGGCTCATCGGCGTGAGCGTGGAGAGGAGCCAGGCCAGCTCGCAAACCTCCGGCACATCCGACTGCACCCAGAAGACGCACTTGGCCGGGTCGAGGCCGCAGGCGATGAAATCCAGCGCCACGTCGAAGGTGTATTGGCGGCGGAGCTTTGCGTCCGCGAGCGAGGTCATCGAGTGGTAGTTGGCGATGAAGTAAAAGGCTTCGCCTTGCTGTTGCAGCTCGATGGCGGGGCGCATGGCACCGAAATAATTGCCCAGGTGCAGCGCGCCGGAAGGCTGGATGCCGGTCAGGATTCGCATGGCGCGGACGGTAGCAAGCGCACGGCGAAGCTCAACGCCCAAGGTGCGGCCAGCGGCCCGTTGACAGGTTTCCCGCAGCATTGATACGTTGCGCCCGTTTTGCGGCGCGTATGGCCACTCTCCTCAGCCAACCCGTGCTCGTCTTGAACCGCCTGTGGCAGGCAGTGAACATCTGCACGGCGCGGCGCGCCCTCTCCCTCGTCTTTCAAGGCCATGCCGAGGTCGTGTTTGGGGATGAGGAGGGGGCCTTCCAAACTTACGACTTTTCCGAATGGGCGGACTTCTCCCGGCGCAAGCCACACCCAGATTCCGTGCGTGGCGTCTCCTTCCGGTTGCGCGTGCCGCGCGTGATCATGCTGGCGGTGTTTGACCGGCTCCCGCGGAAGGAAGTGAAGTTCACCCGGCACAACGTCTTCGAGCGGGACAAGAACACCTGCCAGTATTGCGGGCAGATCTTTGACCGGAAGGACCTGAACCTCGACCACGTCATCCCACGCGATCGCGGCGGGCCGACGACCTGGGAGAACATCGTCTGCTCGTGCGTGCCCTGCAACACGCGCAAAAGCAACCGCACGCCCACGGAGTGCGGCATGCACCTCATCCGCAAGCCGAAGAAGCCCAAGTGGCGGCCGTTTGTGCAGGTCAACTTCGGCGTGGAATACCACGACAGTTGGAAGCACTTCCTCGACCTCGCCTACTGGAACGTGGAGCTGGGCGAGTGAGCGCAAGCCGGTCTTGAACCCGGATTGACGCTGCGACTTTCCCCGCTGCGGGCGCGCCCTACCTTATCTTCTGGTCGGGCAGTTCCTTCTTGATCCCTTCGTCGAGCGGCATTTTGTCGGTGGCGGCGGTGAGGCCGGTTTGCTTCATCAGCTTGGCCAGCTCGGTTTGCAGCTCCTTCACCACGGGCGCGTATTTCGGGTTGGCGATGAGGTTGTGCCGCTCGTCGGGGTCGAACTCCATGTTGTAGAGTTCGGCGAGGTGTTTGTCCGGCGAACCGTCGCCGTGCGGGTAGTGGATGTATTTCCAGGTGTCGGTGCGGACGCCGCGGACGTTGGGCGTGTAAGGGAACTGCTTCTCGTAGTTGTAATGGTAGAACCACGACTTGCGCCACGCGGGGTCGCCCTTCTGCACGAGTTTCACCCAGGACTTGCCGTGGATGTCCTTGAGCGGGGCGACGCCGCAGAGTTCGAGGAGGCTGGGGGCCATGTCCACGGTGAGCACTTGCTGGGAGACGACCTTCGGCTGCGACGGGAGCGTGAGGCCGGGGTAACGCACCAGCAGCGGGATGCGGATGCTGGCCTCGTGCATGGTGCGCTTGTCCACCATGCCGTGCTCGCCGTTGAGCAGGCCGTTGTCGCCCATGTGGACGATGATGGTGTTGTCGAGTTCGCCGCGTGCCTTGAGCAATTCGTAGAAGTGGCCGAGCGAATCATCCACGCTACGGATGGTGCCCCAGTAGGCGCGCGTCATGGCGGCGAAGTCCTTCACCGCCTCGGGCCGGCTGTCGGGGAAATTCTTCCGCCACTCGAAGAGCGGGCCGTAAATGCCGTGCCAAGTGTGGATGCGGTCCTGCAGCCAGAGCGGCTTGTCGGCGAGGCGGAACGCGGACTCGGGATAGGGAATCCACACGTTGTCGAAGCTGTTCGAGTATTTGGGCTCGGGGAAATAGAAGCTGTGCGGAGCCTTGTGGCCAACCATGAGCAGCCAAGGTTTGCCGCCGTGGTCGCGCTTGAGCCAGTCCTCGGCGAGCTGCGTGACGACGTGCGTGTAGTAGCCAGGGATGACCCTGCTGCCCGCGCCGTTTTGATTCCACTCCGTGTCGTAGTATTTACCCTGGCCCTTGTGGGTGGTGAACCAGTTGAAGCCCGGCCGCGGCTGGTCGTTGTTCTCGCCCATGTGCCACTTGCCGAAATAGGCGGTGTCGTAGCCCGCGCTCTGGAGCTGCATGGGGAAGCTGCGGAAGTTCGCGGGATACTCGGTGAAATTGTTCTGCACTCCGTGCGCGTGCGCGTAAACGCCGCTGAGGATACTCGCGCGGCTCGGCGAGCAGAGCGACGTGGTGCAGAAGGTGTTCTTGAAATACACGCCCTCCTTGCCGATGCGATCCATGTGCGGCGTCTTGAGGTGCGGGTTGCCGGCAAGGCCGAGCGCATCCCAACGCTGGTCGTCGGTGAGGAAGAAAAGGATGTTCGGGCGCTTGGCCGGAGCGGCGGAGGCGGAACACGCGGCGAGGAGCAGCAACGCAAAGCAGGTTCGACGAATGAGCTTGAGCATGGGGCGAGTGTGCGGAGAAGGGCTGCCGCGTTCAATCGCGCAGTGCGCCCCTGCCCCCAGCCCGCTCATCAACGACGACCCTTGGCTCCAGAGCAAAGCTAAACCAAAACCGCCGCCCCAGGTTTGGTTGGGGCGGCGGTTAGCGGAATTCTAGCGCCGGGCGGGCGCTCGAACGGGGAGCTTACTTGCCCTGGCTCTTGGGCACGGAGACCGTCACGGTCTTGGTGCTCTTGTTGCCGGAGTTGTCGCTGGCCTCGAACACGATGGTGTAGATGCGGCCGTTGCCCTGGCTGGCCCGCTCGGCTCGCAGGCTCACGGTGCCGGCCCCGGTGATGACGATGTCACCGGCGGTGTCCCCGTCTCCCAGGCCGTTGTCGGGCTCGTTGCTGGTCACGGAGAGGATGCGGCCGGTGACGGAGCTGACCGCATCGGTCGCGCTGGCCGCGACGCTGACGGTAACCATCTTATGGTTGGGGGGCCAAAGCACCGCCGGGGAGGCACCCAGGCTGGTAATCACTGGTGCGGTGGTGTCGCGCACCGTGACGGTGAAGCTCTCGCTGGCGATGTTACCTGCGGCATCCGTGGCCGTGGCAGTCACGGTGGTCGTGCCGAGCGGGAAGGTGCTGCCGGAGGCCGGGCTGAAGTTCACGGTCACCGCGCCGGACACGAGGTCGCTGGCGGAACCAGTGTAGGTCACGCTCGCGCCACCGGGGCCGGTGGCTTCAACCGTGCCGGACGCGGGGAGGGAAAGCACCGGTGCGGTGGTGTCACGCACCGTGACGGTGAAGCTGCCGATGGCAATGTTGCCCGCGGCGTCCCGAGCGGTGGCGTTCACCGTGGTGGTGCCGAGCGGGAAGGTGCTGCCGGAGGCCGGGCTGAGGGTCACCGCCACCGTGCCGTCCACCGCATCGGAGGCGGACGCGGAGAAAGTGACCGTGGCACCACTTGATCCGGTCGCCTCAGCCACGATGCTTCCGGGCAGGGTCAGCACCGGTGGAACGGTATCGACCGGGGTGGAAGCCAAACCTAGGCGGAACACCGTGCCAGCCCAACTGCTGCCGCCGTAGTAGGTCATGCCGTAAAGTGCACCATCGGTGCCCCGCACCAGCCCGCTATAAGAAGCGCCACCCGTGGTAGAGTAGTCCAAGTTTTGGAGCACGGTGAAGCCGCTGCCGTCCGGATTCACCTTGAACACGGTGCCATAGTAGCTGCTGCCGCCACTTGATGTCGTGCCATAGAGCGCACCGTCCGTGCCCTGCGCCAGTCCGCCCTGGGAATAAGCGCCCGTGGTGTAGAAGTCCAAGTTTTGGAGCACGATGAAGCCGCTGCCGTCCGGGTTCAGCTTGAACACCGTGCCATAGTAGCTGCTGCCGCCTTCAGTGGTCGTGCCGTAAAGCGCGCCATCCGCGCCCTGCAACAGACCGCCATAGGAATAAGCGCCCGTGGTGTAGTAGTCAAAGTTCTGGAGCACGGTGAAGCCGCTGCCATCCGGATTCAGCTTGAACACGGTGCCGACGCCGCTGCTGCCGCCAGAAGTGGTCGTGCCGTAAAGCGCGCCATCGGTGCCCTGCACCAGCCCACCAATGGAATAAGCGCCCGTGGTGTCGTAGTCAAAGTTCTGGAGCACGGTGAGGCCGCTGCCATCCGGATTCAGCTTGAACACCGTGCCGGCACCGCTGCTGCCGCCTTCAGTGGTCGTGCCGTAAAGCGCGCCATCCGTGCCCCGCAACAGACCGCCATAGGGATAAGCGCCCGTGGTGTCGTAGTCTAAGTTCTGGATCACGGTGAAGCCGCTGCCGTCCGGATTCACCTTGAACACGGTGCCATAGTAACTGCTGCCGCCATAACTGGTCGTGCCGTATAGCGCACCATCCGTGCCCTGCACCAGCCCACCATAGGGATGACCGCCCGTGGTGTAGAAGTCCAAGTTTTGGAGCACGGTGAAGCCGCTGCCGTCCGGGTTCAGCTTGAACACCGTGCCATAGTAGCTGCTGCCGCCATAACTGGTCGTGCCGTAGAGCGCGCCATCCGTGCCCTGTATCAGCTTCCCAAAAATGGGATAACCGCCCGTGGTGTAGTAGTCAAAGTTCTGGATCACGGTGAAGGTCGGATCTGCCGCCGGAGCCGTCGGGGTCAGCGCGAGCGCAAGTGCTGCCGTGACCGCGAAGGCATACCTCGCGAAAAGACGTTTCAAGGACCCCTGCGCCCTGCCGGCGGTGGGAGACTGCTGCGGTGTGATTTGCTTCATGTTTACTTGCTGGTGCATTTCCTCCCCCCCCATCGCCAACCATTGGCGAAGATCTGGAGTGAGCTAAGCGGGGCGCAAACTGACGGCTATCTCTCTCTGGGTCAACCAGAAGCACCTCATTTAGTCTAGGGGATTACCTGAGGACCAGAAGACAGGCGCGTCTTTAAAGTGGTCAGTTCTTGGAGTTAACAACTGTGAGCTTGTCGGCATCGAACCAAGCGAAGGCTCGCCTCCATCACGCGAACATCGGCTAATGCCGAGCTCGGAATGCGGATTGCGAAATCCAGTTATAGCCCCTCCACCTCGCCACCTGCTCGTCGCGGGATGCCCGACCTTGGCAGCTTGCTATCTCCCTCAGAGCGCGCAGTTCGGAACTGGGAGGCGCGGTTCGGAGCGGGGTTCGCGGAGCGGGGAAGCGGCCGCTCCGTGCCCTTCGTCACCGCCGGTGGCCGAGCCAGAGCAGCAGCACCGGGAGCAGGATGCCGAGCACAAGGCAGAGCACCACGGGCCACACGGGCTTGAGCAGCTTGAAGGAAAGCACCAAGCCGAGCACCACGGTGAGCGTGGCGGCGATGGACATCACGACCACGAGGGCTTGAAACAGCTTTGGTGAGGACGGCTTCTCGAACTCCTGCTCGCTGGGGTAGATCTGATCCGAGTGGACCACGCGCAGTTTCTGCCAGAGCGTCTCGGCCTCGCTCGCGGACTTCACGCGGTTGGGCACCACGGTCTGATACCAGCCGGTGAGGATGAAGAAGACCAGCAGGGGCGCAAAGAAACAGCCGAGGTAAAGGTGCGCGCGGCGGATGAACTTCATGCGCGGCTCACTTTTCCGGAATCGGAATGAACAGCTTCTGGCCGGTGCGGAGCCGATCCAAGTTCGCGCCGGAGTTGGCGGCCTGCAACTGCGCGAGGGTGATCTTGCCCGCGCGGCCCTTGGCCTTGAGGTCGTCGTTGTAGGCCTTGAGGATTTCGAGCGCGGTCTGGTTTTTCTCGACGGTGTGATAGACGCCCTTGTCGCTCACGGCTCCGGCGGAGGGTCTGGGGGAGGGACCGGCGATGGATGGCTCAGGACGTTCCTTGGCCTTCGGGACGGGGTTGAAAACGGGGGCGGGTGGCGCGGAAGCCACGAGCCGGCGGAGCTCGTCAAACTTCTCCAGAAAGAGCTTCTTGTCGGCCTCGCGACGGTGCTCGCTTTCCTTCAGGGCGTCGCGGAGCTGGTGGAGTTCCTCTTTGCTGGCCGTGGTCTGGAGGATGTTCTTCGTCGTGGAGGTGCTTTTGGTGGCAGCCTCTGAAATGGTGTCGGTGCTGCGTTGCAACTCGGTCAGCTTTCGACGCAGCGATTCGTTGGCCTCCTTGACCGCCTCGAGGTCGCGCTCCAGGCGGCGGAGACGATCCTCCCACTCCTGCCGGAGGGCGTCGCTGGTCGTATTCTGAGCCCTTCCTCCGGGGGCCGCGACGAGGGCTGCTCCCAGCAACAGGTAACCAAGCAATCGTTTCATGCCGCAACAATAGGTAGGCACCGGCCGCAGGGGCAAGTGTGTAACCCATCCCGCGGGACCGGCTCGCCGCGGAGTCGCGGGCGGCAGCTCAGGACACCACCGTGACCTTGAACGTGTTTGGTCCCAGCCGGACGGTCTGGTCAGTCATCAGCGGCACCAGCTCGCCGGGATGCAGCACGGACCGATTGACTTGCACCGCGTCGTTCGCGGCGATGGACTCCAACCAGAAGCAGCCCCGGAAGTGGTGGATCCGGCCCTGCACCGGCGCCAGCCCCTCGTAATTCAGGTGGATCGGATTCTTGTCGTCCGCGCCAAACGTGGCATCCGTCAACACCCAGTAGCTTTCGCGGAAGGGCGGCGGGCAAGTCGTGGGCCGCAGGATGATCGCCCCGCGGACCGGCACCTCGACGGGCTGCGGCAGACCGGGCAGCGATTTCAGATTCTTCACGCTCGGCTCGCCGGTCAAGGCCGAGGGGAAAATCTTCAGGTCCAGAAAGTATTCCGTCCCGATGCGCAACTGCCCGTCCTTCTTGATCGGCATCCACTCGTTGCTGGCCAACGGCACCCCGTCAAAGAAAGAACCCGCCTTGCTGCGGTTGTCCCGGGCCCCCGTCAACCCCGCGTCCAGCCAGCCCATCACCACATGCACGCGGCTGATCTGCCGGGTCTTTTCGTCGTTCTCCGGGCTGCGCGGCCAAAACCACGCAATCCAGTCCGATTCATTCTCCTTGTTCCCATCCGGCGACGTGTGGTTCTTGCCCACCTTGAACTCCGGCCCGGACACGAACCACAGTTCACGGTTGATGTCCGGCCGTTCCGGCACCAACCGCAGCCGCTGCCCAAACTGCGGCAGCTTCAGGAACAGGTTCGGAATCCGCAGCTCCGCCTTCTCGGAAGGCCCGCTGCTCGCGGCGGCCGGCGCCCCCTCCCCCTGCACCCGCTGGCACTTCTCCGTGTCCGGCGGCGGCGCGAACCGCACATGCTCGATCTCCCCCACCTCGCAGATGCTCACCGGCCGGGGCACCCCCTTGAGCTGATACGCCCCGTGGTTGATCCACGCGATTTCGCCCAGGCCGGGCAGCGGCTCGTCCCCCAGCATCATCTTCGCGTTCTCGAAGGCCACGCCGCTCATCAACGTGTGCCCCCCGTCCGCCAGCGACTGGATGCGCGCCGCGAGGTCCACATGGCTGCCAAACACCTTCGTGTGCTCCTGGCCCGGCTTGCGGTTGTCGTGCAGCGCGATCTCCCCGATGTGAATGCCGATGCGGTCCAGCACCTTGGCCTTCAGCTCCTCCGTCAACTGCCGGTTCTGCGCGTGGAGGCGGAGGGCAAACTGCGTCGCATCCGTAGTATTGCTGAAGAGCAGCAGAAACTGGTCCCCGGCCGTCTCAATCTCCTGCCCCCCGGGGAACTTCTTGAGCAGCGTCCGCACGCCCTCGTGATGGCGCAGGATCACCTCGCCCGCGCGGCGCTCCCCCACCAGGGCCTTGAGCTTGGTGCTGTCCACCAGGTCGCTGAAGAAGATCACCGCCAACGACAGGCGGCGGAGCATCACGGAATCGCCCGAGGGCGAGGAGTTGGGCGGCTCAGCGGCAGACATGGCAAAAGCTCATTGACCGAGGTCCAGCACGAGGCGGAAGCCCGTGTCATCCGAGGCGGTGGAGCCGGGGAAGCGCATGCCGGACAGCATCATGAAATTGGAGGGGCGGAGGTTCTTGACAATCTCAATCTTCCACGACCCCCCGCGCAGCACATGGCTTGCAAACACGCCGCTGCCGGCTCCGATCTGGTCATCGCACCACTCCCACGCATTGCCGCCGAGGTCGAACAGCCCAAACTGATTGGGCTTGAAGCTGCGGACGGGGGACGTCCGGGCGAAGTCATCGCTCGCCGCACCGGGCCCGTAATTGCCAGCACCCTTCGGCGGCGGGGCGTCTTTGGTATCGCCCCAAGGAGCCTTGTCTTTCGGTGCAGCGGTGCTCCGCTCGGTGGGCGTCTTGCCGGTTTCGGCCGGCAGGCCAACGGCGGCGCTCCATTCCAGATCGGCGGGCAGGCGATAGGTCTGATTGGGGCCGATGGCTCCCGCCTTGCGCTCTTTCTCGGTAAGCCAGGCGCAATAGTCCCGGGCGTCCTGCCACGACACATTCACCGCCGGATGCTCACCGGTCTGGTCGGTTTCGGGTGCCCAAGCCAAGTCCTTCTCCTTCGCGAAGCTTTGGAAGTCGGCGACCCGGGTTTCATGAACGCAGAGCAGGCCCTTTACGCCCGGCACGGCGACAAATTCCATGCCAAGGCTGTTCTTGAACTGCTTCGTGCCCGCAGCGGGGATTCCGCCGGGCTTGGGCGCGGGGGCGGGCATCACAACTTTCGCCTCCTGCACCGGTTTAGGCGGAGGCGGCGTGGGGGTGGGGGTGGGCGTGGGGGTCTTGGTGACCACCGCGGGTTCGGGTGGCTTCGGCGCGGGGGCGGGCTTGGGCACAACCACCTTGGCGAGTGCGAGCTTGCTGGTGGCCCGCTCCCCGGCCTTGACGATGATGGAATTTGTCTTGGACACGTGACCATCGAGTTTCGCCTCGACGGTCAGGTCACCGGGCGGCAGGCCAACGATTTCGAGCGTCGGAGCGGCTTTGCCGCGGGAGAGTCCAGCGACGAAGATTTCCGCTCCCGGAGGCTCCACCGTGATGGCCAGGCTGCCGGGAAAGATCAGCGGCAGCTTCAGGCTCTGACCTTTGGCGAGGGCCACGTTGGTGACGAGACTGGGCGCCGTTCCAAAGCTGGCGGTGATCTCGTGAGGGCCTGGCGGCAGGGGCAAGGGGAATTTCGACACCGGCTTTCCATCAATCTCAATCTTGGCGGTGGCGGGCTGGGTGGATACGTCCAGGGTGCCCTCCGGAAACTCGGGGGAAAGGGGCAGCGATTGGCCGCGCGTGAGGTTGACTTCCTTCACGAACTCCGGCCAGCCAGGGCGCTGCACGCGAACCTCGTAAATCCCGGTCGGCAGGGCATGTGCCTCCGCTGCCGACTTGGTGCTGCCACGCTTCGGCGCGACGGTCTCGCCCGCAACGCTGACGGGTCTGATCTCAAACGGGAGATTGGGTGGGGTGGAGGCAAGTTGCACCGTGCCGGTGGAACGCTTGAGGGTGACTGGTGGCACCGCGTTGGTGGCGCCGCCCTTCACTTCGATTTCACGGGTTTCCTGTTCGTAACCATCGAGCCGGAAGGTGACGTTATACTTGCCCGGCGTGAGGCTGGCAAAAAGCGCCGGCGTATAGCGCGGAGCCTGGCCCTCGATGATGGCGCTGGCGTTGGTCGGGAAGGTGGTGATGCTGAAGGCACCGCGCAGCACGTTGTCGGCACTGTTCCAGTTGATGGGGGTGAGCAGGCTCTTCAGGACGGCCACGGTGTCATCGAAGGGCGCAAAGCCATCCCGCTTCATGGTTACGCGATAGCTGCCTGCGGGGACTTCAGTGAAATTAGTGGGAGTATTGCCGGCATACACGCGGTTGGTGCCCCGGAAAACCTCGAAGGCCAGTCCGGGAGGCGTGCTCCGCAGATCCAAGCCGCCCATCGGAAAGGCGTAATTCACCTGCACGGAACCGCCCGCCTCGACGATCACCCGCTCCGTCTTGTCCTCATGGTTCGGGCGCGAGAGCGTAATTGTGTATGCACCAATGGCCAAGTTGGTCTTGAAGGGGGTCTGCCCGCGCAGTTCGAGTTTATCCGCGCCGGTGCCCTTGAGCACAAAGGCAGACTTGTCCGGCGTGCTGTCAATGCTGACCTGGCCAGCGAGGCGCTTAAGGACAAGCTTGACGTCCAACGGCCCGGTATTGGTGAGCGCGAACTCGCGCACCTCGTCTTCGTGGTTGGGCAGGCTCACGAGCAGGGTGTGGGGACCGGTCGGGACATTTGTCCGCACGGAAGGCGTGCGGAAGCGCATCTTTCCGTCGAAAATCACCTCTGCGCCTGGCGGGTCGCTGGTGATGTTGACGGTGCCGAACTGCGGCATGGCCGGCGCAGCTGGCGTGGGCGCGGCCGGAACTTGTGGCCCCGGTGTGGCCGGGCCGGTCGGAGTCTGGCTACCCTTGCCCTGTTGTCCCTTCCACCAAATTCCGCCGCCAATTAGCGCGATGAGCACCACCACTGCGGCAGCCATCGGCATGAGCGGAAAGCCTTTGGGTGCCGGCTCCGGTTCGGGTGCGCCCTTGGCAGGTGGACGCGCGGGCCGTTGGGTGGCGGGGCCCTTCTTGTCAAAACTGAACGCCGCCGCCGTGACTTTTTCGCCCTTGAGCAGCTTGGCTACTTCTTCGCAGCTTTGCGGCCGGTCATCGGCGTTCTTCGACAGGCATTGGCTAATCACCCGCTCCCACACCTCGGGAATCTCCTCTAGACCGGTGAAGCCCAGCTGCTCGCGTCGCTCGGCAATGGTGGGAGCCTGCACCTGCGTCACCTGGTGCCGCATGTCGCCGCTGAAGAACGGCGGCTTGCTAGTCAACAGCTCGTAAATGGTGGCGCCCAGCGAATAGACGTCGTCGGTCGGATGCGGCACCCCGCCGTTCATCTGCTGCGGGCTCATGTAGGCGGTGGTGCCCGTGCCGACGATGAGGTTGGTGACCTGCGCCAGGTTGTCCACGATCTTGCGGGCCACGCCGAAGTCCGCCAGCTTCGCCTCGCCCGCGCTGTTCACCATGATGTTCGAGGGCTTGAGGTCGCGGTGGGCGACCTTGGCCTTCGTGTGGGCATAGTGCAGCGCGTCGCACAGCTGGTCCACCCAGCCAGCAATCTCCCGCACTTCAAATACCGGCGGCCGGCCCTCTTCCTTCACGCGCTTGTGCATCAGCTCGCGGAGGGTCAAGCCGTCCACGAACTCCATGTGAATGGCGGCGAGCTTGCCGCCGGCACCCGTGCCCGCCTCGCCCAGTTCCAACCCATACACGCGCACGATGTGATGGTGCGACAGGTCCAGGCAGCGGAGCGTTTCCCGCCGGAGTTCGTCCAGCACGATGTTGTCGCCGGCCAGCACCTGCGGGAGGAACTTGAGCGCGACCTCGCGGTTGAGGTTGCCGTTGTGGGCCAGCCAGACCATGCCCATGGCGCCCTGGCCGAGGAGGCGCTTGAGCGTGAAATGGCCGAAGACTTTTTGACCGACGCCCAGCGACATGGTGCCGGGACTGGTCACGTCCGCGCCGAGGTTGTCGTCGAAGGACGGCGCTCGAAACGTGCCGGGGTTGTTTGGCTGCTCGTTGCTCATGTGCCTGAGTCGGTCATCTGGCCCTGGCCCTGCGATTGGCCAAGCCTCGCCAGCTTATGGGCGGACTTCGGCGGCGCAAGCCCGTTCTTACTCTGTTTGAGGGAGTAACGGGTCATCGCCTACGGGGCGGGCGGGCGGGCTGCGACCCGGGAATGGCAAATTAAAAATTGAAAATTTGCCATTTTCAATGCCCGGCTCCGCTCCGAAGTCACGGCGCGGGCGGTGGGGCGCGGGGCTCGATGTGGCATTCGTCGGGCACGCCTTGGCGGCGCAGGTCGGCCAGGGTCAGCTTCCGGCCTTTGGCATCGATGAGGCCTGGCACGCGGTTGCGGAAGGTGATTTCGGCGAGGGCGACTTCGTTGCTGCCGCGGTCGAGGAAGCGGCCGCGCATGGGGCCCCAGCGGGTCAAGGCGGCCTGGCCGCCGGTGGAGCTGAGGTTGGCTCCGTTGATGGCGCGCACTTCGTAAATGCGCGCGGTGCGGTTGGTGTCGAGGAAGCTGGTGGGAATGACGCGGGTCATCAGGGGGGTGCCGGTGCTGTCGCCGGGGTCGTAGGCCAGGGGCGTGCGGTAAATTTCCCGGCCGCCGCCAAACACCACGTAGCCGAGCAGGCCGGAATCGCGGTCTTCGACGGGTTTCCAGGTGACGAGGTGGCCGGGGGGGAGTTCCTCGACCGTCACGCCGGCCACGCCCGGGGGCGGCGTGGCGTCCAACGGTTGCACGCCCGCTTGCAGGGTCACGCTCTGGGGCTGGCCCTGTTCGCGGATGAGCATGGCGCCCTTTTTCACGTCGCCGTTCTTGAAGGTGGAGGTGGACACATAGCTGCCGTAGGGGAGTTCGTAATTCCCGTCGGGCGCGTCGAGATGGTCGACCACCAGCGGCACGCGGGAGACCAACGCGCGTTGGGTGCCGATGATGCGCCCGTGGGACACCGTGGCGAGCCCGCTGACCAGCAGGCCCACGGGACTGCCGGGGAAATCCTTGTTGTCCAGGTCGAGGTGGCTCAACACCACGGCGCCATGGCCGAGCGCTTCGACCACGGCATTGGTGGCGGTTTCCCGGCCCACGCGGCGGAAGCTGCACTGCTGGACCAGCTGTGATTCACCGCCGAAGAGCCGCACCGCCGTGTCCGCGATGTCCTCAAACGCGCAGTTGTGGATGCCCACCACGCCGGTCTGCGCCGCGCCGGGCCGCAGGTCAACCGCCCGCTCGGAGAGGTTGCGGAACGTGCAGTTGGCCACGCTCAGGCGCGTGACCGTGGCCCCGCCGCCCGTGCCGCGCTCGCCGGTGAAAACGCCGCGCGTGCAGTCGTGCCCGTGGGTGAGCCCCACGCGGCCGTTGACGAACTCGCAGTCCTGATAGCACTGGTCCACGGCCGCGTGGAAGGTGATGCCCGCCTGCGCCTGGCCATCGAACCGCACGCGCAGCAGCAGGGCGACGGCGGTGTTGGTGGGCCCGCCCTCGCCGGCCTGCGAATTGTAGCCATAGCGCCCGCCGCGCACGGTCAGGTTGAGCAGGCCCTTGCAGTCGCGCTGGGCGCAATCCACGTTCGTCGGCCAGCGCAGCAGCGTCCGCTCCATCCCGGCGCCGAAGACCAGCCCGTTCGTGATGGGGCGGGTCAGGTCATACTCGCCCGGACCAAGGAAGACGTTTTCCCCCGTCGCCAGTGCGCGCTCAATGGCGCTGCCGGGCCGGCCGGTGAGGTCGGCGAAGCGCTTGCCCAGCAGCGTCGGCGGCGGCGCGCGCAGGTCGCGCAACGGCACCAGCACGGGCTGCGCGAGGTTCGCGCCGAGGAGGGGGAAGCGCAGCCGCTGTTCGCGCGTGGTGGTGTTGAAGACCGGTGCGGCCCCGCGCCACTGCACGCGGAAGATGTTCTTCGGTTCGGCGAAGTTCGCGTTCAAACCGCCGTGTTCCGCCGACCACTCCTGCAGAAACGGGTCGCGGGCCACGATGCCGTCCGCGTAGTGCAGGCCCGGCAGCGCGGCGCGCCGGCCCGGGCTCCAAGGCCGCAAATCCCCGTGGCCGATGATGCGGTTGCGCTGGCCGCCGAGGTAGATGGCCGCACCGCGGAACGGCGCGTTGGGGTGGTTGTGACCCCACTCCTCGCGGCCGGCATACTGGAGCTTGTCCGGCTGGCGCAGGTAGCCGGCGTTTGCCGCCTCGCTGCGGCCGGCCAGGGCCGTTCCCACCAGTGCACAGTCAATCCCGTAGTCCACCTCCAGCAGCGGGTCCGCCCAAGTGCCGCCTTCTGACGTGAGCTGCGCGGCCGTCAACCCCGTGGCGCGTGCGATGTGGAAGGGTGTCCAGGCCGTCTGCCCGCGCACATGCGGGCTCAGGAGATAAGTGTTGTGCCCGTGCGCGGCCAGGTCCTCGGCCTCCACGCGCACGACCGGCGGCCAGTCCATGTCCCAGCGACGCTCTTCGCTGGCCGGGGTGATGACGGGCTTGTGGACGGTCACGCCGCGCACGAAGCCGCGCAGCCAGAGCTGCGGCAGGCCACCGACCGCCTGCTTGTCGCCAGGATCCAACGGGCGGCCCGCGTGGTAGAAGGTGACGGCATCCGCGTGGGTCAGATGGGTGGCCGGGCCGTGCGACTGATAGAACGCGCACCGCTCCAGCTTCCCGGCCGCCTGCAACATCGCCGTGGGCCGGTGCCAGAAGAACTGGCATTCGGTCAGGTCGGCCTCCAGCTTCCAGGTCGCTGCGCCGCCGATGAACTGCACGTCCCGCAGCGGCCGGCTCACCGTCACGTTGCCGTCCGCGCCATCGAAAACCACGGCGTCGCCCGGCTGCGCCGCATCCACCGCGGCCTGTGCGCCGCCCTGCGAGGTGAAGTAGATTCGCCCCGGGTTGTTGTCGGCCTTCGCCGCCCCCACGGGCAGGGTGTAAGGCAGGGGCGGTGGCTCGTTGAGCAGGGCAAATCCTGGCGGAATGGCAGCGGGCGATGGCTCGCTGTTGTCCGCCGGAATGCCCTCAGGAGCGGTTCCAGGCACCGGCGGTGCGGCCATGCCGGGCAGCGTGCCGGTCTTAACCTGCTTGGCTTTTTTGGGAGCCGGTGGCTTGGGATGGAGCGCGGCCCAGATGCCGGCGACGCACAATGCGAGCATGCCACCCCAGAGGAGGATTGGCCCAAGTTCGATGTCAAAGATGACCTTCTTTTTTTGCGCTTTCTGTTCGCGCAGGAGGTCCTCGAAGCGCGGGCCCTCGCGTTTGACCTTCGCCGCCAGCCCGCCGGGGGTGGGCTTGGGCGTCTGGCCGGGAACCGGTTTTGGAATCGGCGTGCCTTCCTCGTAGCGGAGCTCGATTTCACCAAGCTTGAGCACGTCGCCTTCCTTTAGGGCCGCGGTGAGAACGTGGCTGCCATTGACGGCCGTGCCGCCGCCGCTGCGGTCCTTCATGCGGCAGCCATCGGCATCGATCGAGAGCAGCAGGTGCTGGTTGGCGACGGATTCGTCTCCCAGGGCGATGGTATTCCCAACGGACCGGCCCACGGTCACTATCCCGGGAGGCAGCTCGAAGCGCTGCCCCCGGCGTGCGCCAGTAAGGATGGTGAGCCTGGCCATGACAGCGGTCGACGAGCGGTAAGGCTACCAAGCCGCCGGAAGGTGTCAAAGATTCGCCCCGTCCGCGGGCGTGAACTTGTGCTTCCCTTTCCCCCGCACCCGTGATTATTTCCGCCGCACGCAATGCGGACTGTTTCCACCCCCACGCGCCCCAGCCAGAGCGCCGAAGACTACCTGGAGCGCATCCAGGAATTGATGGAGGGCAAGGGTTACGCGCGCGTGGTGGACATCGCCTCCTCGCTCAAGGTCAAGCAGGCCAGCGTCACCAGCATGGTGCAGAAGCTCGCCGAGCAGGGCTACCTCAACTACGAGAAGTATCGCGGCCTCATCCTCACGGACAAGGGCCGCGCCGTCGC